>Ga0247843_1002310_pt1 | contig 35326 bp, 58 predicted proteins | sample LaCruzMarch2017__FD_192420 | JGI IMG/M metagenome (GOLD analysis project Ga0247843, IMG submission 192420) | Freshwater microbial communities from meromictic Lake La Cruz, Castile-La Mancha, Spain - LaCruzMarch2017_8m | ecosystem: Environmental > Aquatic > Freshwater > Lake | place: Spain... | reverse complement strand
TCTCGATACCACTCCAGCATGAGCAACGCCGACCAGTATAGGCCCGCTGGTAGAACTGGAAGAAGTCGGGCACCACGTTGAGCGCCTGCTTGTTACGCTCGATGATCCTAGGGATCAGGTCGCGTTCAGCGTGTTCCCTGTAGTAGTCGCCCCCAATCTGACTGCTGTCGAATCGGGACTGGTCGAATTGTGGAACGTAGGTTCTGGCTGCCATTCACAAGAGTGCCCTTCAGGAAGGCAGTCTCTGACATGCCTTCCAACTACGTCTCAGCAAACACCCAGAAGCGTCTTGACTTCTCTCTTCCGAAGATGAAGCAGAATCAGGACAACCTTCTGTGGATTGTGTTCAATGCGCTGGGGTTGGAACAGATTCTGAACTACTCAATAGTGGGAAAGTGGAGGCTTGACGGTCATAAAGCACTGCTCACTCGTGACGAGCTACTGAAGGAAATCGCGCCTAAGCTCGCTGAGAACAGCATTGTTGATGCGTACATCCCTTGGCTGGCCAACCAGATCAACAAGTCCAATGATGTAGTGAAGAGGGCAGGTGGCGGTTCATCATACCTCTACGACCAGATCGTCAAGGGCTTCCGCTCCATCTGTATTTGGGCCAAGGAAACCAAGACTGACTTGAACAAACTGAGCTTGGAAGAAGCTCTGGAGCAGTCGAAGGGTTACGTTCCGAATGCAGCCCGTAAAGGAAAGGAAGACTCGGATGCGAATCCAGTGGTGTACCGCTTCGCGGACGGTCACAAGGTAGTTCAGCTGAAGACAGACGAGGCCCTCAAGCGGGAGGGTGACATCATGAAGCATTGTGTTGGGGAATACTGCCTCGCAGTACAGCAGGGCGAGTCAATCATCTATTCGCTCAGGACACCAGACAACAAACCGCTGGTCACGATGGAGTACGACCCCGTCAAGAAAGCCTTCGAGCAGATGTACGGGTTCGAGAATGAGGAACCAGAGCCAGAAACAGAACCACTTATTTTGGAGTTCCTGAAGAAGATGTACCCAAAAGAAGTCAAGTTCTTCTTGAAACTTGGTGGCTCCATTGAGGACTTGAACCTAGGCGACCTGAAGTCGGTCGGTGAAGCGTCATTGGCCGCGCTGGCTAGTAACAAGAAAACACCAGCAGCCATTCTGGAAGAGCTAATCACGGTCGCGTCTGGGTTGGTAGAGAACTACGACAAGATTGTCAGGTTCGAAGTAGCACGAAACCCGAGCACACCAGTCCATGTGATGGAACAACTTGCCAATGACAAAGGTACGAGCACAAAGTGGGGCATACATGCGTCATTAGCGAGCAATGTAAATGCCCCTGCAGCGTTGCTGGATAAGTTGTCTAGAGACATGAACTGGACTACGCGCCAGAACGTAGCTCAGAATCTCAACACAACAACGGCTACACTTGAAAGGTTGTCTAGAGACAGAGATGAGGAAGTCAGACTGGCTGTGGTCAGGCACCCCCAAACATCCATGTCCACATTGGATCAGATGCTTGGGGATGAGCATAAGCGTGTTGCGACTGAGGCAAAGAACATTCGGCTGAAGCGAAAGCTTGCGGAGTACAGCAAGGCCCGGATGTCTGCTTCGCACAAGCTCGACATTGCTAAATCACTACGTGCTGCGGCAGATGCTCTTGAATCTGAGCATTCTCTCTAAGAGGTACACATGCCATTTCCCGTACTGAAGCCTGAGAATGGCAGCGTAGCCAACGCCGTTATCGCACCGAACCTTCCGCAGCATGCCAGAGGCATGAGTGTTGTGTTCGAGGTGGACTTCTTCGACGACGATCCCACCAACACGATTGCTGCCATTCCGGGCACCACTGCCTATCCAGCCTTCGCCATCGTCGACCCATCAGGTGTGCAAATCACCACCGGTGTAGGAACCCCCGGCGCGAGCCCCGGACGTTGGCAGACGACGTGGTCTGTTCCGACAAGCGCTCCTTTGTCGACGCAGTCCAACAAGTGGCGTGTCGTATGGAACATGGTGACGGCAACCAGCCGTCAGCTGCAGCATTCCAATCCCTTCGACATCGTTGAGCTTCGAACCCCTGACACGTTGGAGGACCTTCGTTCTCACGCGTACATGACCTATGCAGGTCAGTCAGAGCGTCTGGTCATCAGACTCCCAGCACCAGTGAATTCAATCACTCTCAGTGCCTTCAAGTCTGTGTCACTGACGTCGCCAGTGCCCAGCACAACCGCTGCCTTCACTGGTATCTTCACAGGGTTGACGCCAACCATCACCGAGATTCAAGAGCAGAATCTCTACGTCTACATCTTCGATACACCAGCGCTCACTGAGTTCGGTGAGTACCAGATTGTCTGGAACTACAGGCTGACCCCGACATCTCCTTCCGAGATTTCGATTCAGCGGTTGTTCGTTCCACCGCCCGTCGTGTGGTCTTTGATTCCAAGTCTCCGGGTTCTGATCGACAAGCTCCAGAAGAAGAGCGGGTCAGTTCATGCCTACACAGACAGCGACATCTACGAGTATTTCAATCGAGGTTTGGGATACCTGAACTCGACGACTCCCATCACGAACTGGGACTTGACGACGTTCCCATACAACCCCGCCACCACAAAATCGCTTGTGCTGGGTGCTGCCCTGTGGGCGCTCCAAGCCCAGCACCTGCTTGCTGGTGAGCTTCAGTTCTCCTTCTCTGGCCAGTCGGTCACATTGGACATCGACCAGACAGGTGTCTACTCCGAAGTGGTTCAGCGCATCACAGACGACTTGTTCTCTGGTGGTCCGGGTTCATGGGTCAAGACCAAGATCAACTACATCCGTGCTGTCACACCGATTGCACATGTGGCAAACCGTATCATGGGCAAGTACGCCACCAACCGCTTCACCTTCAAGGTGCAGACCGGCTCCATCGGTTCGGACTCTCGTCCATTCCTCAATGGTCTACCCGGACAGGGAGTTAATAGTGGTTTCTCATTGGTCGATGCGCAAATCTTTTTGGGATTAGTGTAGGTTTTTACTCCACCGGAGTCTCAATATGTTATACGATAAAACCAATCTATTCATCGAGAAATATAAAGCTATGTATGGCGACAGAGTAGATGGCTTCGATCCAAACACCAATACGGCGTTGTGATCCGTGGCCGTTCAGTTGTCCGTCGCCTTGCGCACATCGGTCAACACGCTCGCCACAGTGTATGCCTTTCTTGGTAGTTACTGGCATGCAGACCCAAGAAAGATGCCAAGCAGTGACGTGCATCCTTCGATCAAGTTGCTGAATGGCCTGATACACAGTAGAACAATGCAGCAACTGATTGACATTGCTGCAATGGGCTACAATGTAGCCTACATCTGGGAAGAAGATTTCAAACCAATTAAAGGGGTGTAACATATGTTACTTCGCGACTTGGACTCGTCACTCGTATTCGTTGATGACACAGGTAGCCTGAAGAACCTGCCAACGACTGTAGGTGCCAATGCTGTCTTCTTCCAGTGCCCATGTGGTGACCACCACAACCTGATTGCATTCGAACCGACAGTGGAGGCGGCATTGTCGCCAGCTGGGTTGTCATCGAATGGCGGAAGGTGGAAACTCGTCAGTGGTACGACGATGGACGACCTGACACTGTCACCGTCTATCGCCGTACGCAGTCGTCCGGGTCAGACAACAGGCGACTGCTGGCATGGATTCATCACAGACGGGAAAGTCACATGACTCAGGCAACTCTTCTGGAGAGATACAAAAGCAAGCTGACATCTCTGAGGGCAATCAGAGAAATGGACGAGTGGAATCCACAGAAAGACCGCATCATCCTCGAAGAGATCGATGCGGTCTTTGAAGCCATGACGGATGAAGAGCAGGGTCAGGCTCGCGCCGTCACTTCGCTTGGTTGGCCATTCTGGTCTGCTCGCACTGAGTTAGGCGACTCGTAGCTTCGTCCTGATGTCCATCAGGATTTTGCCAAGGTTGTTCTCGCCAACACCCTTCACCCGACCCCAGTACTTGTCGCCCCACCAGTTGTCCTCCACCAGTTCAAGATCACCAGTGGACAACAGAAGGTCGGCAAGCGTCTCGTCTTGGTACTTCGTCCAGCTGACATCTCGCATGACACTGAGCTTGACGTTGTCCCAATCCTTGCGCATCTGGACCTTCTGGCCAGCCTTCCGTGCAAGAGCGGGAGACGACAGGCAACAGATGTCTCGCCGAGCATCCACGTCGTCTGTCTTGGCAGCCTGATACGCGTGCTCAGTTGTAGGGTAGACGATTCCATCCATATCAATTGGAATGTAATGGAAGTTGCTGAATGGCCGATAGAAGCCGAAGAAACCGTTAATCACGCTTGTTCCTCATGTACTTTGCTGACAATCGTAGCAGCTGATCGAGACGTGCCTTCTGCTGCTCACGCAGCAGGTGGTACTTCCAATTGTACTCCTCAAGAGCGACCGTGTCGCCGATGTCCAGACCACGCCTCATATCGTCCTGTGCATCAAACCCTCGTTGGATGGCTTGGTGCAGCCTCGTGATGTGTTCAAGCAGTTTGTCACTCATACCCGCACCTCAGTCTAGCCAAGAGCAGTAGTACCACTCGCGCCGTTCCACAACACCACCCGTTCGGATCTTCGGTACCTTCTTGATCTTCGCCAGTGTCCACTTGAACTCTGGGAACTTCTCAGGAGCATCGTCGCCGTACGTGAAGAGCACAGGGTTGCCAGCGTCACGAGCCTTCGTCACGAACTCGGACAACTCCTGAACCGTGAACCCTTTGGTCCGGTCCTTCTTGGCCGTCTTGTCGATGTAGTTACCCTTGGTGCCGAGATACGGTGGGTCAATGAAGAATAGACCCTTCTCATTCACTGTATCACGGAAGTCGCTTCGAATCAGCTTAGCTACATTATTCTGTATGTAGCTCAGGCTTTCTTTCACTCGTGTAAGGTCAAGCTTGTGTTGAGGGTATGCGATATACGATGAAAGCTGTCCGGTATAGACGCCACTGATGCTGAGGCGCATCAACGTCTCAGCTGGTTTGATAAGCCCAATGGTTCGGATGTCGATCTTCTCAGTCGGCTTCGCAGCCTCCAGATCGGTCAGCTGCTGGACTGAGCAGCCACAAGGACTGACCATCCAATTCCAAAGCTCCCTGACGTCCTCATTCCCCTCGGCAAGAATAACTTGTTGGGGTCTGTAGCCCAGCGAATACGCCATCGAACCAGCGAACGGCTCGATGATTGTTTCAGTGCCTGCCGGTGGTGCAGGAAGGTGCTTGAGCATGGACCGCTTGTTGCCGCTGTACTTCCAAGGCATTCAGTATCCCTGCTTCTGAGCTAGGCTACGCAGGACGTCCATGCGCTCGTCTGTAATCTCTCGGACACGGGACCGTTCGTCAACCGGGTCGCCCTTGGGCTGACACACACCGACCCAGTGTCGTTTGTATCGGTTGGCTACCAAGTAGGCATCGATAGGGAACTCCTTCGCACACTCGCGTGAGCACCATGCAACCTCAGACCGGTCAAGGATGGCCATCACCATCTCAGTGTCGTCAGGTTCAATGATGCATTCACAGCACACACAGACCCTTGTGGCATCGTCCCCAACTGTATTGGATACTGGCGATGTGTGAGTGAACAACACAGGAGCACCGAGTCTCTTGTTGGCGAACTTGCCATGTGCTTCACCAGTGACATCCACGTCAGCAAACAGTGGTGTGAGTGTGGAGATCACTTGGCTACCATGTTCCACGAAACCTTCCACGCGTTGACGTGAGAAGTTATACAGATGCGCAAGGTCATGAAACGACAACTTCCCATCTGCTGCTGCTCGGAGAGTGCCACGCTTCTCTCGCTGAGTAGCAGAGGTAGCTTGAAGCCTCTCCTCGGAGTTCACAGCCTTGACACTGCTATAAGCTCCAACGCAGTTGTAGCTGCGTGGGTTCAGTGTCCAGAGAACGCAACCTCTTAGGTTGCATGGTCCCATCAAATCTGCTTGTATAACGGGGCAGTGGAAACGTGGTGCCTCATTCTCAATCACGTTCAACCAGCTTGATTGACCGCTTTGCTCATCTTTATCTGGACTTTCTTTCTTATTCTTTGTCTGAGGCATCAATGACTCCTGTTCATGAGGTACACAGAATAGCTGGTTTCGACATGGGGCGCCAGTACATAGCGTGGTCGACACTGATACCAACCAACATGGGTGGCTGGGAAGTGGAGAGACACGGCATTCTATATCCACCTCTGATGGGCAACACCGAGTACTTTGGTAGTAGCCTAGACCTCTTCAAGAACTTCTTTCAGCACTTCTTGACGCATGACTTAGACGTCGCTGCGTACGCTTCTGAGCGCTTCATAAAGATGATGGGGTCTGCTGGTTCGGCAGCAGAGGACGTCAATCTCCTGCTCGGCCAGATGACAGGACCGAATCAGCACATGGTTCGGAACGTCGACTGGAAAAGATGGTTCAAGGCGAAGGTACACCCTGACGGAGCCCCGGCGTTTTTCGCTACTCCGACGGAGCATGAAGCAGATGCTGCAGGCATTGGCTTGTACCTTGGAGCGGTATTGTTACCCCGCCGAAAGAAAACTCACGCATTGCAGCAGGGTCGCTAGACATACCTGACTAAGCCCTCGCTGGGTGAACTCACAACAGGGCTCTTGGAGCCAATCAGGACAAAGACACATGGACAACTTCCTCAAGCGCGTGAACTCGAAGTTGGAGGCCAGAGGGCACTCAGGTCGTCAAGACTTGGAGATGCATGACGCCAAGGCAATGGATAAGGACGCCGTCCGCGTTCTGGCGACCTACTCCAATGTCTACGGTCCTCCAAGTGTCTTCGACATCCAGAACTGGCTCAAGCAGCGTCTCGGTGAGTTCGCTGACAAGATCTCTGCCAAGGCCGAGACCATCAGCGTCTACCCTGAAAAGAACTTCGTCACCTTCATCGTCGAGTCCAAGAAGATTCGTCAGCCCCTGACAGCTACGACTGGCATGATCAAGGCCGGTGTGGACCAGTACCTCGATGGCGAGCAGAACCTCTGGGAAGTCGTCAAGGCTGATCAGGGTCCTAGCTATATCGTCAAGCACGAAGGAACCCCTGTTGAGCGTATGCTCGACATGCGCCGTCAGGCTCTTCGTGGTGGTGCTTCTGGTCGCAAGCATGTCACTTTGGCCGCTGCTGACTCCTCACCTTCAATGGCTGGTGGCTTCGCCACCGCTGACGTCGGCGACACCGTCGACTTCTACGCCGCTGGTATGATTCACCGTGGCAAGGTCAGCAGCGCTGGTAGCGCTGGTGTGAAGATCTCGACTGGCAGCGACACGTTCACGGTCGACCCACAGGCCATCACGTACATCGTTGAAAAAGGCCCCGGCGCCGCGAAGGAGCAGGATGAGCGCGTCGCTTCCTACTACTCGCGCCTGTACCCCGGCAACCCCGAGATGGTCAACATCATCGCTCCTACCTCTGGCTTCAAGAAGGATTCCAACCTGAAGGTTGATCCTATTGAGAAGGCATCTGGCTTCTCGGCCAGCGTCAGCGCTTCAATGAAGCCTGCAAAGGAGGCTGCTCCGCGCCCTACGGTGCGGGCCACCCCACGCAAGGGTTGAGCCCGTCAGGGCCTACGGGCCTCAGAGCGAACATTGATGCGACCCCGCTCGATGTTGTGTTGCTTTCTGGTGTGGTTGGACTTGCTAAGAAGTCCAAGGCTCCAATGTCAGCAGCGATGGAAGCCTTCGATAGGGCTTTGACAGCGAAGAAGATTCCAGCCGGTCGCATCTCTGACCGCGTTGTCCGATCGGCATTCGCCAGCTTGTCTCGGTCACAAATCCAGACCTCTCTGGACTTGGTACCAAATCCTTTGCCACGGCCTCACAACCTCAGTTGGTACTTCGGCTCTTGTGTGTGCCCAGCAGAGGTCCGTGCCTTCGCAACGATGATTGGTCGTAGGCACATCCGTGTGTGGTCCGTTGCACACACAGTGGATGGCTGGACTGTTCTTGCTCAGGTGTTCGGTGGCAAGAACGATGCTGAGTCTGTTGCGTCCGTCGAGCTAGAGACACGTGTCCCGGCGAAGCGTCTTCAGCGCCACTCGATCTCGTCTGTCATGTCGAAGAAGATTGATGCAAGCGTTATCGAGTCATTCCTTCACGACCACGCGAAGGACATTGTCTCCAAGAACGACACCATCGGTGACTTCGTTGAGATCTTTCTTGAACGGAAGGCGTGAGCCATGACAACAACAGTGACAGACGCCATTGCGGTGATCAAAGCCGCGAAGGACAGGGGAGACCCGAAGGGTGACAAGGACCGTAAGGGTACGCTTCTCACCCTCGTGAGGAAGGCGACTGCGCTCCAGTCGCTTCTCCCCGTCAGCGGTGAAGACGATGTCTACCCAGAAGTTCGGGAAGCACTGACCACAGTAACTGAGCTTGTGGATGTGTCGTCGAGGCTTGACCAACAGGCTGAAGCTCTCAAGCGTGCTCCATCTGGGACAGTTGAGTCCGATGGTGCACAGACAGCTATCGACAAGTCGCGCAAGAACATCGACTCGATGTTGGTGCCTCTTGAGGCCATCGTGTCAACGCTGGAGACTCTGGTTGAGGCAACCATGGAGATGGAAGCCACCTACAAGGAAGCACTCGACAAGGTCGTGTCGGTGAAGGAAACTCTTGCAGTCGAGAAGGGCCGACTTGCGTCGGTCGCTCGTGCTGTACAGAATGCCGCGAAGTTGGGCTGAGCATGGATGACAGGACGGCAGTAGTAGACGCCCTCAGGGCAGCCGGTCGTGCTCTCCGTCTAGCGGAGAAGGCACTCCTGTCATCCCCAACATCGTCTGGTCCACCGTCCACTACAGTGGACCAGACGACTGCTGCAGAGTCTCCTCTTCCAGCTGAAGAGGCTGGCCTTGAGCAGTTCATCCTTGGTGAGGCCACTGCCCGCAAGCTCTACGAAGAGACTGACCCAAGTGGCTTCAGCACATCAGTTGCTGCCCAAACCAACCTGCTTGACTTCGCCATGGACCGCAAGGTCTACATCGTCAACAAGAGCAGCGCTGGTGTAGTTCGGCCAGAGTCCACCGTTGCCCGTACGCTGTTCGAGCGAATGCTGAAGCTGCTGGCTGGCTGCAAGCTGAATAGTGCTTCTGTCTTCGAGCCGTTCGCTACCAAGCCTGACGTGAAGAACACGTCAGACATCGTGGCCGACGTCGACCTCGTCCTCATGATGTATGAGACGCCGGGTCCTGTGGAGCACACGCTGGAAGTCGCACAGCTGCAGTCTCTGGTTGAGGCTGCTCGTGCTGTCCCCGGTTCAGTGGAACGAGTCGTATCTCGTCTGAAGTCGGCTGGCGTTCGGTGGGAACCAATCGTCAACGCTGCTGTGAACCCCATCATCCAGCTGGACAACGTTGAGGCTCGATGGACGGCATGCATCGACCTTCATCGTGTGGCTTCCTCAATCACGCAGCTGCTCTCAGCAATCGACGTTGACCAGACCAAGACGCAGAGCCCTTGGTGGGTAGCGGCACAAGCGGCTGCTCAGATTCCAACCGCAGTACTGCCGATGATTCGTGGCGGCGAGACCTACCTTCTCATGACACGAGAAGACGCAAACGCAGTTGAAGACTGGGCTGCTCAGATTCAGGGCTGGTACGAAGACCAACCCATCATCATTCGCGATATCAATGCCGAGGAAGTCCTTGGCCAGAACTTGGGAGACAGCATGGCAAATCAAGTCGAAGTGAAGACGTCCGCACGAGCACGTAAGGTTGCAGCAGCCACTGGCAAGAAGATGTCACGTGCCGAAGTGCTTGAGGCGCTCAAGGCTGGCAAGTCGCTCTCGACTGCCATGTTGCCTGCTCTTGGTATGACCATGGAGCACTTCCTTCGCTTCGCGCAGTTGAGCGATGCCAAGTGTGAGGAGTTCGTTGCTCGTGCCATCGAGCAGCTTGAGAAGAACACCCCCAAGACGTCAGCTTCAAAGGTCAAGTCCGCCATCGAAGAGTCCGATGACGACGAGCTTGCTGAAGGCGAAGACGAGAGCGGCCACTGCACCGAGTGTGGTGAAAGCTACACGGATGCAAAACAGCAGAGGGACGGCAAGTGCCTCGGATGCGCTGACGCTGAGCAGCATGAGGTCACGAAGCAATGGGCCAAGGAAGCCTCGGCGTCGATGGCGTCAATCACGAAGCCCATCAATCAGTCCGTCGTCAAGAACAAGCAGTTCCTTCGCAAGCTGAACCGCTTGATCAAGATGGGTCTGCTGTCCGCAACGGAGATTCACGGCGCCGTGAAGGAAGCACTTCGCATGGCGAAGGTCTCTCCTCTCGTTGCTGATGCTGCAGCTGACCGTGTCCGTGAAGCACTCTTCCTGACGGAGGACGAGTCCGGTGCTGTTGAAGCCAAGGCTCAGAAGCCTGACGTCTCGCGTCTCGCCAAGAAGAAGTGAACAGATTCAAGTTTGAGGAGTGACCCATGGAAGATGTAACAATCGCAACGCTCATCGCCATCGCGTCACCCTTCATTGCCGCTGGTCTTTCCTATGGTGGAATGAAGGCTAGCGTCAAGTCCATCCAGCTGGGGATGGCTGAACTGACGAAGAAGATCGTGGAAGTCGAGAAGGACACCTCGAAGAGGGTGTCTGAGCTTGAGAAGGACAAAGCTGCTCACGCGTCAGTGTTCGGTGTGGAGAAGCAGCTGTCCGCGATTGATGTCACGGTCGCCACGCTGAAGAACTCCCACGAGGAGTTGAACCGGCGCCACGCTGATGGCATGGCCGAAGTCCGCAACAGGGCGTCCGCTCTGGAAGGAAGAACGTCATCGCTTGAGCAGAACAACGCCGAGCTTCGTGTTCAGCTGCAGAACGTAATCCAGACGACGGCTCGGATTGAAGCGAAGCAGGACCGTGACTCAGAAGCCATAGCTGACTTGCACCGCAACTTCCTAGACTTCTTTGCTGGAGAGAAGTCGCCTGCTGCTCCGCGACCGCGTGCTCGCAAGGAGTGAAGATGGACAACGCAACCAAGAAGCTTGTAGCTCAGGCGCTGCTTGAGGCTGCGTCGTCCTTGTCCGCAGCCACTGAGAAGCGGCTGAAGTACGTTTGGCCGAAGTTGGATGACCTCCATAAGCTAACACTACTAGGTGTTGTATTCAATGCTATTGGGCTTGACGACTGGATAGACCAGTACACAGGAGAGGGGGCGGTTCACACGGAGCAGGCCGACGCTATCCTTGAATTCTTCTCCGATAAGCTACAGGGTAACCACCTCGTTGACAGCTACATACCTTGGCTGGCCTCCAGACTGGGGGAAGACTATGAGAGCTATTTCGACAATGCACTCAGAGGCTTCCGGTCCGTCTGCATTTGGGCTAAGGAAACCAAGACCGACTTGAACAAGCTGAGCTTGGAAGAAGCTCTAGAGCAGTCGAAGGGATACGTTCCGAACGCTGCACGCAAAGGCAAGACGGATTCAGACGCCAACCCTACGGTGTACACCTTTGCCGATGGCCATAAGGTAGTTCAGCTGAAGACAGATGAAGCCCTCAAGCGTGAGGGTGATGTCATGAAACATTGCGTCGGTGACTACTGCGATGCAGTGAGGGAAGGAACGAGCAAGATCTATTCGCTCAGGACGCCAGACAACAAGCCGCTGGTCACAATAGAGACGCAAGGAGGTGTCGGCCAAGTCGTCTTCAAGCAGATGTTCGGACACAGCAATAGCGACCCATCCGAACAAGAGAAGCCATATCTGATTGAGTTTGTTGAGAAGAAGTTCGGCGGCAACATAACTGGTATGATACTCGCCGGTGAAACAGACTTCCAGAACGCCGACCTGAGTAATGCGGTCATGTCTAGGGCTAACCTGAAAGGCAGCAACCTGAAGAGGGTCAATCTATCTGGAGCTACTCTGTACCGAACCGACTTCACCAGCGCGAATCTCAGTGGCGCCAACTTGGAGAATGCAGACATCCAGAGAGCAAACTTCTGGAAGGCCAACCTGCGCGGTGCCAACTTGAATGGCGTGTCAGCGGACGGGGCTAGATTCATCGAAGCTGATCTTGCAGGCGCCCAGTTGCGTGGTGCTGGCCTTTTTGAAGTGAGTCTCCTTGGTGCCAACCTTGAGAAGGCTGACTTGACCGACGCCGACCTCCGCAGCTGCTTCTACGCCGACACCACCATCTGGCCTGATGACTTCGATATCAAAGCACACCAAGCCAGTAAGAGAAACGGTTGAGCCATGGCATTCAAGTCATCAAAGTCCAAGAAGTGTCCTGTATGTGTTGTCTGCACCCCAGACAAGATTGAGGCTGTCAACAAACAGCTTGGTACCCTACTTGAGGACGTGCGAGCTTCTGGTGAGATTCCCAAGGCTCGTGACCCAAGGTTCGATACCGCCGCCAACATCCTAGGCGTCGCCCCACATTCGCTCAGGTATCACCTGAAGGAATGTTTGCTCGACCTTGAGATTCAAGACCAGCGCTACGTCGAGTTGAAGGATCTCAGCCAAGCAATCGCTACAGCCAAGACGGAGTACGCCAACAACCCGACGATGCAGAACGCCACCGCGTACACGTCACTGCTGACGAGCTTCAGGGCCATGGCTTCTGACATCGAAGGCCAGCAGGACCCAGAGCAGACCGTTACCTTCATCGCTGAGACCGTCATGGGTCCAATGTCGAAGAAGACGATCGCTGTCGTGACAGAAGAACTTCGGTCACTACGTGAGTCCATCTCCAGCCTTCTTCCCAAGAGCCAGCAGACCTATGTGGACTCGCAGCTGAAGGGCGCTCTTGCCCGTATGTCGAATGCACTACGAGACACGATGGATGAGTCCATCAGGGCTGTGTGCGGCTACTACAAGGTGGAGCTTGACGCCAAGGACCGTAAGAGGGCACTGGACAACGCGTCGCCCGTCCAGTCCAGCGCCGATGCTGGTCGCCTGTTGGCAACACCAGCTGTTGTGCCAACAGAACAACCAGTCTGAGCACTCTGGTATATGCAAGTCCCAACGTCCTTCAAAGGCTTGAAGTTCTCCCTCAAGTCCCTCGGTTTCGAGGGGGCCGCTGAAGGGCTCGATGTATCGCAACCAAACGCGAAGCAGATGGTTGTCGACCACATCAACTGGCAAGCAGAGGCTGACCCAAACGGTATGGCCCTCCGTCGCAAGAAGGCCATGGACCTCGTCAACCTATTCGATTGGGCCTCTGTAGTCCGGGCTGGTCACAAAGAGATCCTAGCTCCTGAAGGAGCCGAGACGGAAGTCTTCACGAAGCCCAAGAAGACTGGGAAGAAGACATACATCATCCACAGCCCCGACAGGAGCATCGAGCTAGCAGCGGAGGCAGACGACCTCGCTGACTCCGTATCCAGCCGAGCGCTACCAGCAGCAGTCAAAGAAGCTGTCGAAGTCGCAGCTTCTTTGCTCAGTCGTCCATGAAGAGTACAAGTGCCTGAATCGTCGGCAGCTTCAACACCTCAGCATGCAGGTCGATGGACTTGGTCAGGAATCGCGTTCCTGTCTTGTTGACCATGATTACGTCCTCAATGACACCGCAAGAAGCCTTGCCCAACTCACCGCAGCCATCGATGAGGACCTCGTCTTCATTGTCGAGATTGGCCAGAAGCTCCTTCAACTGTTTGACTTTCATTCAATACCTCTTGTGCGAAGACTTCCCACGGCGGAAGCGCCCTGTCAAGCTGCCTTGACAGGCTGGCGGAAATTGGGGTACTGAGTCTGCATGGCGAAACCAACCCTCTTCTCCGGTCTCCGACCGCTGTTCGGCAAGCCTGCTGTGGCTGCGCCAGTCGCTGTAGCAGCGTCTCCAGAAACCACAGCTGTACCAGCACTGAGCAAGTCCACCAAGCCGAAGCGTGAGGCTCCTGCGAAGGTAAGGGTTTCCAAGAAGGTCTCAGCACCACGCGAAGGTGACTACACCTACCCAATCTACGACGATGCCTCCTTCTACCGTTCGAAGGATGGGACTTGGTCTGGCACCGTCGCTTGTCAGGTGCGATCTGATAAGCACGTCGAGACTGACCCCAAGTTCGAAGAGGTGGACGTCCTTGCGGTTGCTCGGAGCACAGCAATTGCCGCCGTCGCTTGGAAGAAGGTTGGTTGCCCACTCGCGCACTCCTTCACATCGAAGACCAGCGGCGAACGGCAGTTTCGTCCTGTCGTGTGCTTCAAGCATGGTAACTCGATCATGATTGTCGACGCAGCCTTCGGACCACCCCCAGCTACGCTGTGGGGTTCGAGCGAGATGACTCCTGAGGCTGTGAAAGCCTCGGTCCCATCGTACATTGACGCACCGCGTGCTGAGGATGCTTACCTCATGGTAGCCCCCATGAACCCTCCATCACAGGAAGAGACAATCAAAGACCCTTTGTCGGTGGTGTTCGGCTTCATCCGTGAGGAACGGTACACTGAAGCTTCCATCGTGGCAGCTGTGGTTGCCTGTCTGAATGATGAGGAGTCACCAACACACGAAGAGCTTGCCCCCCTCATCCAGACTGGTGACGTCCATGACGATAGGGTCAGTGATGCTCGAAAGCAGCTACTCGAAAGGGTCCTGCTAGAGGGAGAAGCCAAGTCGGCCCTCGCAGCGATCTTCAGGTCACGACTGTAAAGTAATGCTTGACAGCTCCTGTCTTTGATGCTACGAGTTCTGTTATGAGCAACAAGTACGGCCTTTCGGATGAGTACTGGGCCAGCCTCTCCCCGAAGGGGAGGGCGATGTACGACATCGTTCGTCCAATGCCTGTTGGCCAGCCCATCTCGTGGCAGCTTCGCTACATCGAGTCGAGCCTCGAAGACGCTGCCAAGATTGCCCGTGACTCTGGTGGGGACTTCAACCTCAGTCCTGAATTCCAGCGTGGAAACGTCTGGACCATGCAGCAGCGCGAAAGCTACATGGAGTCGTACTTCCGTGGTATGGCTCCCAAAGAGATCAAGGTGAACTGCCCTTGGTACTCCAACAACTACGACGAGGGTGCTGGTGACATCCCCAAGTACAGCTTCTACGTCATCGACGGCTTGCAGCGGTTGACGACGTTCCGCATGTTCCTTCGTGGTGAGGTCACCGCGTTCGGACTGACCATCGGCGAGTTCGCCGACACGCCGTTCGAGGTTCGGGGCTTCTCACATCAGCTGAGTGTGGTGTATTATAGCATCCCGAACATGAAGGACCTCATTCAGTTCTATATTGATCTCAACTCCGGTGGTAGCAATGGGTGTCTCGTATTCCGCAACTGTCATCTTTGGTGTCAAGGTCAACAGCGATCTGCTGTACACCTCGAAGGTCGTGAAAACCTTCGAGCATGATTATCCTGAGGATTGGGTGGCTGACCCCAAGTCGGGTAAGCCCTTGTGGAAGAAGGTCAGGGAGCCGATTGACGGCTACGACCCAGACGCCGAGCGTCTCTTGGGATACCAGACCTACTGCACCGAGGACGATGTCTTCGTGGTCCTGATGAAGACTCGAATGTACATTGAGTCCAGTTCATGTCAACGAGCCTTCGCGCAACCTCATCCTGACAACATTGAACGCTTCAATGCAGCGGTCAAAGCGTTCTCAGGTGGATGCAGCCCGGAGTTCTACCTGATTGGAGAAGCCAGTTGAGAAGCCGTGAACGTCAGGTCTTCTGTGCGGACGAGCCCTGCACCCTCTGTGACCAGAGTCCTTGTCACCACAAGGATGGGGCAGCGGCTCGTCGTCGCTTCTACCTGCGTCAGATGGAAGGCAAGGCCCCAGTTGACAAGACGGAAGTGGTCTGGCCAGCTGCCCGTATCATGACGGTAGACTTCAAGGATGAAGAGTGACCCCCTACCTATGGGACATCTTCGTTGCGTACGCCATCTGCTTCGCCTTGATGAACAAGGTGGAGTTCCTTCGACGCATTGCCTTCTTCGATGCGATGCTGTCGTGCTCTTTCTGCACGGGCTTCCATGTCGGGTGGCTGGTCTTCATCGCTGAGTTGGTGATGCGTGACGTCCCAGTCGAAGGCTTGAAGCAGGTCATCTCTGGTTTCGCATGGGCATTCGGCAGCGCGTTGTCCTGCTACATCCTCGACACTGCTATGAAAATCATCGAAAAGGAAGTTGATAAATGACCGAAGAGAATATGATCAAGCAGGCCCACACCCTCACAGAGAGTGAGGCCGCATTCGTTGAGAAGCTGCAGGTGACCATCGAGGACAACGTGAGAGCCATCGGCTCGATGAGGGTCACGCATCTTCTGGAAGAGAGCCAAGCCATGGCAGCATTCCAGAACTCACAACGAGAGCTTGACGTCACACTCCAGCAAGCGCTGAAGAAGCTTGGTCTGAATCCCAAAGACGATTGGGTCTACGACTTCCCGACGCGAACCTTCAACCGCAAATGAAACAAAGGGCCGAAAGGCCCTTTGTTTTATACTTGTTTCGGCATGTTACCCAGTAGCAGTGACTGAACCCTTTACGCAAAACCTACTTCAGCTTTACGCGGTTTACGAAGGCAATTTCTCCGCTGATACGGACTACTGAGTCACCACCTTCAGCCTGCATGGCAGACTGTGACTTGCTGGTGAACCAGCAACCGAGGTGACGGTAGATAGCATACACTTCGTTGCCACGCTTGTACACTTCATCAATGATGAATGGACGATTCTGGTTGAGAAGAAGGGAGTACACTGTGGAGTCGCCAAAGGCGCGCTCAATCTCTTCGCCCCAAACTTCAGCACGACCGTAGCTCATGTTGAAGTTCTCTTCGACGCCGGGGACGAAGTCGACGGGCTGACCGTACGTGTTGGGGTTCAACTCACGGATATGGGTACCCGGACGGCTCATCTGAATGGGGGTCCACTCAGTGATACGACCAACGAAAACACCGTCGACACGGATGCCGTACCCGTGATAGTGCTGTGTTGTCGGAGCGTATGGGCTGGAGTGGTCAATCGTCTGACGACGATTCTCTACACCAAAGCGGTTGGACGCGGGAATTGCCATGTGAAGCACCTGTGGTTCTTCATAGGAGTGTGATCCTCACATGCCCTGTTTACTGTTTCTTGCGTCACGGTAAACAAGCGCTTGACTTTCCGACGTGATCTGTTAAGGTGCTCCTATGTCATTCGAGAACACCGACCACGACACTCGCAGCGCTGACGAACGCCGGTCCATGGACGAGGAGTTCGAACTCGCTTTCATGCTCCAGAGCCAGAAGCCTGTCTGGGACGAGTTCACCCTTTCTTTCTCGGAGGTCTGAGATGGCCATTCACACGAAGGCCACGGTCTGTTGCGACGGACCGTTCGGTTTCGATTCCGACGACGCAGCTGGGTTCACTGACCCTCTTGTCTGCCAACACAAGACTCAAATTGAGATCCTAGTGGTGAATGGTATTCCGAAGTTCCCAAAGGGATGGAGCCAAGCACGATGGGTGAGGGGTGCGATCCAGCGCCCTCCCGGTCACCCGGAATACGAGAAGCAGCAGCTTCTCCAGAAGAATCGGGTAGTGCACGCCTGTCCTGACTGCACTGACAAACGTCGAGCGCACAAGGTCGCGAAGCCAGTCCTGTCTGCCCTGTCCACGAAGTTTCTACTGGGACTTCAAGAAGGAGAATCATGACTGAGCCAACCACCGTCCAGTCCGCTGAAGAGCGTGGCATGGCAATGATGACGCTGCCCATGAACACCCTGCCGCCACTAGCACTGGCCTTCGGCAAGAAGCTGTGCAGTGAGGTCGGTATGTGCGGAGAAGTCCTGCTGACGGCTTGGACCGTCTACGCACAATGCGTCGAAGGATTGCCGTGCACTGACTCCCTGTACATGGCACGCGAGCAAGACCGCGAGTGGTTCAAAGCACAGCTTTGACGCTCAGCGATTTCTGGGGCATACACGATGAAAGCATTCTCCGATCCAGAAGTACAAGTTCTGTACGCTCCAGAAAACACGGGGCGTCTACGTGGTGCCACTCGTGACACGATGGCGTTCGACGACTGGTCTCCGCATTGGGGGCCAGTGGAGTACAAGAATAACGTCATCTCGTTCTTCACGCCAAAGGCGGTATCGGTGTATCCGAACTACCAAGCTCTGGAAGAAGCTGTAAAGGCGTTGCCGCAGGAGAAGGCAGCACCGCCAGCCACACCTGCGATTTACGGGATTGAGGCTTTCTATAGCGGACCACGTACCAACTTCCCCGACGACAGCGAACGTGGAATGCTTGCTCAACAAGCTAACGTCGATGCGGAGAACAAACTCATTGCCGCGTTGACGGCAATCGGAATGACCTGCTACCACCAGTATTCTTGGCCAGATGGCTCGCTCTATAAGTGGGCAACGTCCACAGCCTCTGGTCATCGAAGTCCTAAGGACGTGAAAGACGCTTTGAATGCGAAACTCATTCCTCTCGACATGTATGCCTCGGTGTCTCGCGACAACGACACCAGTAATCCATACAAGGTTGGGTACAAAACGCTGCGTGAGTACATCAACGACAAGAGGAACATCGAAACAGGGTCTGGCTGGTTGAAATGAAGATCCAGATCATCAGTGATATCCATCTGGAGTTCCATGCCGACGGCGGTAAGGAGTTCCTCAAGCTCCTCGACCCGAGTCTGGCGGATGTACTTGTCGTCGCTGGAGACCTGTGCAACAGCATCCACCTTGAGAGGCATCTCACGGACCTCTGCCGTAAGTGCGCTGATGTTGATGTCGTCTATGTGCTCGGAAATCATGAGTACTATTACGCGAAGCCCAATGACGTGAAGGCGGTCGTCAAGGCTGTGGCGAAGAAGTTCCCTCGCTTCCATTTCCTCGACAACTCAGCAGTCCACATTGGGGAGCAGCGCTTCATCGGTTCCACGTTGTGGTTTCGTGATGAGAACATCTCACCGGACGCTGAGCAGTGGATGACGGACTTTCAGGTGACTGGCCTTGACCACACGGAGATGTTCCGTCGTTGGGCCTTCCGACAAGGAGACGTCAGCCGAGGCTACCTGATGAACAACGTGAAGAGCGACGACATCGTCGTCACCCATATGATGCCCAGCGATGAACTCATCCACGATAACTTCAAGAAGAGCCTTATCAATCAATTCTTCTTCAACAACGTGGGCGAACTGCTTTCCTCAAAGAAGGCACCCAAGCTCTGGATTCACGGTCACACGCACGCCAGCCACGACAAGATGCTTGGCAGTACACGAGTCGTATGCCAGCCTAGCGGCTATCCCGGCGAGTCGGACAACTCGAAGTACGGGTACTTGGTAGAAGCATGAACGTTGCTTCGCCAGTTCAAGAAGAAGAAGAAATGGAACAAGGAGTAAAGATGCAATTGCAGAAGAATCTCAGCAAAGAAATCAAAACTGTCACTGTGCAGGTCGACGGCAGCACCGTCACTCACGCAGACACGATGCACACAGACGGCGCTATCCGACGTCACCGCGTGCGTCCCGTTGTGCACAACGATGTACTCTACATGACGCTGACCGACCTTGGTGGCAAGTACGGTGATATTGCGTCTGTGCCACACACAGCCCTCTCACGAGGACAAGAATACCATGGCTCAGTCGTTCGTGAGGCCACAGTGGATGAGATTGTGAAACTGACCGGTGCTGCGGTCACGGACCGTCGTTCAAATAAGAGCGGTGCCTTTTCTTCGAACGAGAAACTCGCATCAATCTTCGAAATTGATGGACGATTCTACTGCTCGACGCGACAAATCCCTGCAGGTGATGAGCACAACTTGTTGGGACATCGCCGGTTGGTCAAGAGCATCCCACTGAACCTCGTGTGTTCAACCTCCTTCCTCGCTCGTAAGCAAGGCGTCAGTGGTTCGGCAATCCTCAAGCGGGCCAACGGTGTCAACTCCTCGGTTGTCGATCCAAGCTTCGAAGAGGTGCAGGAGGCATTCCCCGGTATCCGCATCCATCGTGTTGCGTCCAAGCTGGCGGCTGCCAACGCAGCCAAGGTTGCGAAGAAGGCAAAGAAGCAGACCATCACCGTCAAGTCCACCGAGTTGCTCCCTCGCCTGCCTGTGGCCGTACCAAAAATCAACGAGCCGGTGAAGACCAGCGAGTCAGCGAAGCCTTCGGCAACCGCTGACATCAACCTCGCTTCTCTCCTGCCAGCTGGGATCAACTTCGTTGGTCTCCTGTTTGAGGACGGCGTTCTCCTCTGCCCAATCACCAAGCTGGCCACCGACCTGATTGGTGAGGAAGTACAGAAGTTCGCAACGAGAGCACAGGTCAGCAACCTCGTGGCAAACGTCCAGTTCATCAAGGTCTGACCAGCGAACCCAACAACAGAAGTCAGGAGCAGTAAAGCACCTCTTGACTTCTGTTGTTGACCATGCTAGTGATCTGTTATGAGCAACACACACAGCCAGAACATTGAGATCGCCATCGCCCGAAAGACGGAGCTTGCGAACATCGATCGTCTTTCAGACGCTGAGCGTGAGGAGCTTTCCAAGATCAACCAGCTGCTCGACAGTGCTCTTTGCGAAAAGCGCTTCCACGTCTCTGGCAGCATCACCCGCACTGGTCCGACCGTCAGCCAGTGAGGAAGACGCCAAAGCGGAGGCGCGACGCGTCTTCACGCAGTGGATCTATAACCTTTCGGTCTACGCTCCTGTTGCTCTTGGTATGCTGCGAAGCAAGTAAAGACACGCTTGACATTGGTAGCCATTCTGATAAGTTATCGGAATGAGAAACCAAATGACCGATCAGGCGAAGCAGACTCTCATTTCCAGCTACTGCAACGCGTACAAGACGTGGAGTGGTGCAGGTGGCCACGGCAAGGCTTGGAGCAACGAGTGCTTGGTCAGGAAGTACGCCGCAGCCATGGCTGACAACGGCATCGAAGTTCCCAGCAGCGACTACGCTCTCGCCAACGGCAAGTTCAATGGTGAAGGCTCGACCTGAACCCAACAAGGAGTAACGGACATGATCGACCTCGAACATCTCAGCAAAGTCACCGTCGTCATCAGCGCCCTCGGCACCAGCGAAGAGATCACTGCTCGGGCTGAGGAAGTCGAGGTTGACATCTTCCTCGGCACCAAGTCGGTGTTCGGTGACAAACACCTCAGCATCCACGACATCGCGATGTGCGTCAGCGCTGTCGCTGATGCTGCCAACGACCCTGAACGGGTCCTGCGGCTCTCGAAGCAGATCTTCGGTGAGCGCAACCAGTCCGTCAACGCCAACGTCTTCGGTAGGCCGATTCGTTCAGTGGCCGACGCTGCGGGCGTTGCCAACTGTACCTGCTCGTACCCTTACAGCGAAGAGATGAATCACGAACCTTTGTGCGCTATGAGGAGCGTCAGGTCATGAGCGTCTCTGTGCTGTGCACCAAGTGCAACACGGTCGTCAGGCCGGATGCTACCCGTCGGACTCCGTCCTACTGCACCACCTGCGATGAAGACCTTGACCCGGTTGGTGACGTCCTGCGGTTGCGGGAAGAGTTGAAGATGAAGACCTGTAAGAAAGAACTCGAAGACCTGAAAGCGGCTACTGCCTCCAGTGGTCGACGCCGGTTCATCGTTCCACTTTTCGGTAACGGAGCAGAGTAATGGCCACAAAGAAGAAGCTCGAAGAACCACAACTGACGCGGGAAGAACGGCAGCATCTAGCGGATGGTTTCCTGAAGTCGGCAAAGAAGCTGGCTGGCCACTTCGTCAATGGCGACCTGTCGTCTGCCTCGACCACCATCTCGCTGAAGCGCGGCCTCACGTTGGACCTCAAGGCGAGGAAGGACAACGTGGCAGGCTTGAATGCCGTGGTGTCGCGTGACTCTACCACCGGCAACATCGAGATTATGGAGCCGCTGGTCGACGCGGCTGGCGTCAAGTGAGCCTGTACGAGAAGTACGCAGACTTCCACAAAGACATCCGTCGGCACATCAGCAGGCGTGGCTCTTTGTGTGACGCAGCGACTGCTTGTGCTGCTCTCGATGACATGAAGCTCCTTGAAGAGAAGCTCGTGTCCATGGGGCCACTACAGAAGTTTGTCGAAGACGTGGCCGCAAACTGGGACTGCGACGCAGACCAACACAAATATGGCACTCGTTGTCGTGTTTGTGTTGCTGAGTCAATCGTCAAGACGCTTGAACTCGAAGCAAAGCTCAGGGCTGCCCAGCTGCAAATGCCCCAACAACATGCCGTCCCAGCAGTCCACCCTTTGGTGAGGTGAAAGAATGATCGAAGAAGTGAAAGATACTGAAGCGTCCGCGCGTAAAATGCTCGTGGAATCCATCTCGAATATGGTCACCAGTTACATGCACGCGATGACGCATATCGAGAACGCCGTCAATAATCTCCGTGCAGATTTGGCTGTCGCCAAGGCGGCTGCCAATGGCGAACTCAAGAAGGTCGAAGCCGCGATCGACAACATGAAAACGGTGGGAGTCGCTACCAGTGTCGACTTCCGTGACCCCGACCGGCCCTATGGTGGAGGCTGGGAGCGCATGCAGTCTGAGATTGACGCGCTCCGAACAGACGTGAATCAACTGCTTCGACAGGTGTCTGTCCTTGAACAACGGGTTCAGCCAGATGAGGGCCACTGGTGCACTCAGTGCCGTGGTGAGTGGGACGGCGTCCAATCTCGGAACTCGCACTGCCCCCACGTCACAGCCGAGCTTGATGCAGTTGCCAAACCTCCAGATGATCCGCTGGTGAAGCTGAATATTGGCGACTTGGTTGTGTACGACCGAGAACACTGTGGTCTGAAGTACGTTGGCACGTTGGAGGATTTGTCAGATCCAAATAGTGGTCAAGATGCTCGGGTTCGATACTACAAAGATGACATGGGTTGTCCACGTTTCTGGGCACCGCTCCGTACCCTGCAGCCTATTGACCTCAGTCTGGTGGAGAGGTTTCACAAAGTGAAGGCGTCGGTCAACGCCAAGCTCGAAGCTAAGCCCGTGAGTGGCCTCTTCCCAACTGTTCCATGAAGTCCAACAAATAGCCCCAGTTCCACGTATGAGGAACTGGGGCTATTTGTGGAACCTGCATTGTGGTCCGCGCGGTTGGGTTTGAACCAACGACCTGCGGCTTATAGGGCCGATGCTCTAACCAACTGAGCTACGCGCGGCTGACAGCTTCACTCCAGAAGGAATGATATGCTGTCAGCCGCATTGGCATTGAGCTTCTTCAGCCGCTCGAAGTTGATGACCTTGGCGTGAGGCAAGAACTTCTTCATTGCCTTCTGGCCAGCTGGATTCAGCGTATGGATGAGTACCTTCGTCTTAGGCTCAACGTGCATTGCGTTTGAACCAGACAACCACTCCGCGAAGCGGAAGCCAGTTGGCGGTTTCACACGAGACATCTCCCTGCGGTAGACCTCGTCGTCATCATTCATGTAGAGACCGTAGTGCTCCGGAACGAGGTCATGGTCCAGACAGATGAGATCCCAATTCATCTTCCCGCATGCAGAAATGGCATCAGCCACGTTCTCGACGAAGGTAGCGTTGTGTCCAATGAGCGCACGCTTGAACCAAGCAATGCGCGTCTCCGAGTCTTCGAGTACCAGAACTCTAGCCATTCAAAACTCCAAACTAGTTCATTGAACTCTTGATGTCTTCGAAGCTGACGTGCGCCTGCCCAGTGGTGATTCCTGCGACGCGGTCGTCGTAGTGCGCCTCTGAACACGGGAGAGCTTTGGCTCTCACGCTGAGGACTTCTTCAGCCGGGATCGCTTCAAGAGCAACACGGCACCAAATGGCCGACGTCATCTCGACACCAGACAGAATCGTCTGAACAGCAAGGTCTCCACCGTGGGCCGAGATGAAGCTCGTGATGACCGTTTCGAGCACACGACACAGGTCATGTGCAATCTCGTGCTCGTCCTCGGGATCTTCGATATCGTCAGCTGAATGGTTCGTCACTTGAACAGACTCGTCTGGTAGGAACGTGGGTAGAATAGCCACGTCTGGTGGGCTGGAGTATGTCGCTCCTTTGACCAGATAGCAACCTCGGTCTTGTTCGCTCTACCACTACCTTTGCTGTTCACCGAGTACATCGTCTTAACGTCTCTCTTTGATGAGTTCTTCCACACAGCATCAACAAATGGCTTCGCATGTGTGGAGTTTGACATCAGAACGAACACGCCCTTGGCGGTTAGCTCCTTCGCCCTGACCAAGATGGACGTCAAGTCTTCAGCAGAGAAGCCCCCAGCCATGTAGGTATCAAAGGTCCCCAAGTACGGCGGGTCCATGTACACTACGTCGCCTTCGTTGGCTTCAACGTCAAGAGCCGATTGACACTTCACATCAACAATCTTGAGTGCTTCAGACCATTCATTGATGTTGTTGATGTCGAGGATCTTCGGAGGACCGTAGCCGTGGTGACCGTACTTCCCCCACGGCATGTTGATGTGACCCTTCAGGTTCACTCGCCATAGGCCGTTGAAGGCTGTTTGCTTGAGGAACACGTAGCGAGCGCTGCTGCGCTTGCCTGAGTTCCAGTCACCACGAATGGCGTAGAACATAGCTTCAGCAGCCACAGCATCTGACAAACCGTACTGCTGGTCCAACGCTATCAACTCGTCAATCAGAACACTGGGGTCATGCTTGACGTCACGGTACAGTTGAATCAACTCGTCGTTCAGGTCGGACAGAACTGCGTGCTTGATACGACCCAGCCCGTAGAGGTGTGCGAACAACGCAGCACCACCACAGAAGGGCTCGTAGTACGTCCCACTGAATGGCGGAATGAGAAGACCAAGCTCACGAGCGAGCTTGGTCTTTCCACCAACGTACTTGACTAGAGGCTTCATCCCTTGGCAGGAAGGAACATGTCAACTTGACGGCTGTCCTTCCGATTGCTCCGGTGGATTTCCATTGCAGTCTCAACGTCGATGGGCGCCTTCGTCAACTCATCAACAGGAGAGCCTGTGTGATACACAGGGCTGGACATGGCCCAGCCGGGTGGAAGCTTGACCCTCTCGTCAGATACCTCGCTGGCTGTGACCGTTGGGTCCTCGGCACCGTCCATGTCTTGAAAGGCGTACCTCGCAATGAGACGAGCGTCTTCCTCGTCGTTGGCCAGTACAAGTGCAACGAGGGAAACCTTGAGGTCAACTTCGTACAAGCGGCGCTTGTCTTCAGACATTCGTCACCTTCTTGGCACGGCTGCTCTCAGCAAGGAAGTCCACCAGCGAGAGCGTTTCCGTTCTGGAATCGAAGCTCCGAACAGCGTCTCGAAGAGACTTCCGAGAGAAGAGCTTCTTCGTGTAGGCATCACGCACAGCATCGATACCCTGCGTCAGGTACATGATCTGCACATCTTTGTAGGAGATTCTCTTGGACATGTGGATTGACCTCATACTGATATTCAAGTGGCAACCTTGTCTTCAGCCTTCTTTGGCTTCTGTGTATTGAGGAAGCTCTGGCAAAGGAGTGACGCACGAGCGATGGACTCGTCGATGACTTCGCCGACAGGAACCATGTGGTTCGAGCAGTCGATGCGCAGCCTCACAAAAGTGCTGTACGCTTCCAAGATGGTCTCCCTGTTCTGGGGAGAGAACCCGAAGATACCAATGTCAGCGAAGACATCAGCGAAGTACGGGTCCATGAGCTTGGGGTTCGTGGACAGCATCATCGCTTGGCGCATCACTCCGCAAATCTTCGTGAGCAGCACGTCAGACTCACCACGACAGTCCTCAGCACGCTTCATCGCTCCACCCGGCTTACCGGTCAGGACGGACCGGACGATGGCAGCAGCAGCCGTCTCAATGTCCGAGACGGCCACCTGATTGATGAAGCCAGAGACGATGGCAGCATCAACAGCGGAGCCACCCGACTGGGCGTCAAGGACAAGGGAGTAGACTTGGTCCAGAGCATGAAGAGCGTTGCGAGGGTGAGCCCCAACAGCAACAGCGATCTTCTTGAGGTGATCATCAGAGATGCCAGACTTCGCCAGATTGACGTCAGAAGAGACACGTGTCATCAACTCGACGCATTCCTCCACCGAGATGTGAGCGAGAGGAAGCTTGCTGCAGCGGCCCAGAACTGTAGCTGGGATCTTCTCTGGATTCGTGGTGGCCAAGATGAACACGATGTGCTCAGGCGGTTCTTCGAGAGTCTTCAGCAATGCCTGAAAGGCAGGGCCAGTGATGGCGTGGCACTCGTCCAGTACGATGATCCGCTTCTTGCCAGCCAGAGGACGCAGTGTGGACTTCAGTGCAATCTCACGCATGGCGTCGATGCCACGGTCAGACGCCGAGTTGTTCTCGATGAAGTCGAGGTGTGAGCCCTTGTCGAAGGCGAGGCACGACGTACACTTGCCGCAAGGCTCACCATCCTTCAGAGCATGACAAAGGGCAGCACGACCAATGATGCGGCTGATTGTTGTCTTGCCGCTGGAGGTGTCACCAGTGATCAGGATCGTGCGTGGGATGCGGTCTGTGCGGAACCATGCACCGGCTGTGCGTTTGGCCTTATCTTGGCCCACCATGTCGGACAGCTTGTACGGACGATACTTCTCAGTGAACATGACTGACATTGTTACTCCTAGTTTCTTGAGACTGGCACGCTACACCCATCAGGGTGACGACGTCAATAGTGACATCACTTGCCTGTTTTGCGGTCCTCTGACCAAGCTCTGACCAAAGCTCTGCGCTGCATCTCAGCAACGGCTTCTTGCCCTCTGAGGCTCATGAACAACGACAGTGGCACGCGGACACACGGTTCGTTGATTGGCCTGATTTCGTCGACAACGATGTGTGGCTCTTCTGTGTCACCAGCTGCGATCTTGTCGATGAAGCTGTCGACGATGTCCATGCTGATGACCGTCCTGATCAGGAAGCCGGGGTTGAACACCAGACCTTGACGGATGGACGACTTGTAGTCCAGCTTGATGGAGTAACCGAGGAGAGCATACTCCGCATTGGCAGATGCACGCATGACGTTGACGATACGACCGGTGACGGTTCCACGCTCAGCCGACTTGATTGCCAACCAGATTTCAAGACTCAAGGCGTCACCTTCAACACAGCACCAGTCTTCGTCATCGAGACGGAAGTTTCGGCAACCTTGCGGCCAATCTTTTGCGTGTAGTCAATCACCAAACATCCTTCTTTGGATGACGTGATGATTACTTCATGGCCAGCAATCTTGACGCGAACTTCCTTCACGTCAACCCAAACTGGATCCTCTTTCCCGTCGACAACAGGGGTGACGAGCGCTTCAATGCTTCGCTTGAACTTCACGTGCCACCTTACTGCGAGTTGATAATGACCGCCGGGTCAGGACGGACGCTGGATTCAATCATGCCTCGAAGTACAATCGATACCCAGCTTTCAAGCGCCGGACCGGCGTGAGTGAATGTGAACACGGTTGAGACGCCGTAGTTTGACGGCGTCAATGAACCAACTGTGAACCGCATTGATTGGTCCATGCCGATGGACTGTGAGACAAACATGGACGTCGTCACGATGCCATTGAAGTCTGGGTCAACTTGGTCAACGTAGCTGTTTACCCGCTCTCCTTCGATGACAACTGACGATGCCGTCTCTGTCCGATTGATCACCTCAATCTCAGCGAACAACATCGGCAAGTTACTGCCAACGATGTTCTCAAGAGTCAACTCAAGGGAGGTGCTGATTTTGCGGTTCGCACGGACTAGAACTGGGACAAGCATTGGTTCTTCCTGTCAGATGAGGTTGACGCTCTTGCGAGCGGCGTGACGGAAGTCAGCCTTCAAGGTGAAAGAGATAGGCCCCACAGCCGCTACCATGGGCTCAGGTTCTGGTTCAGTCGGAGTAACGGGTGATGGCTCAACCGCCGCTGGTTCAATCTCAGGCTGCTTTGAGTCAGGTGTGGCAGGCATCTCAACTGGGAAGTCAGACGAAGTCTCTTCCTCCGTCTCTGGCACTTCGAACATGCCAGCTACGTCCTTCCAGATCTTCTTCATCAGCATCTGGCGCCATTCGCCGAAGTTGGTCTCGACGCTCTCAAGACCACGACGACCAACCTCAGACGACAACGTCTCACGCAGGGAGTTGACGTTGTCGGTGGAGTCCGACTTGCCAAGGTCCAGTGCCTTCTTCGTCAGGTTCTCGAAGTAGGTAATGACGGAGTCGTACACCTTCTTGGCGTATTCATCCATGATGTCAGCAGCTGGGTCAGACATCGCCTTGCGAAGCTTCGTCGTCATGGCGACGGGATTCTCAGGGCCTTCTTCCTCTTCTTCCTTGGGCTCTTCGAGGATGGCATCAGAGATGGCAGCGTCATCAGGTTCTGCATCAGAACCCATGTCCTCTTCACCAAGGTCCATCGACTCTTCTTCATCGAGAGATGGGTCGTCGATACCCTCTTCGTCTAGGGTCGCGTCATCCGTTGCCTCTTCTTCGGCAAGGTCTTCAGCGATGAACTGGTCGTCACCACCGGACTCTTCCTCGATGGCTGGGGCATCGTCTGGAATCTCTTCCTCAGCAGCCGAGAGGCGAGCAGCAGCCTCTTCCTCAGCTTCGAGGTTCAAGCGGGCAACCACACGAGTCAAGGCACGCTCGATCTCGGTGACAGCTTCACCAAGACTGGGCAGGTGCTCAACGCCCTGCCCAGATGCTTGGATATTCTTGATGGTCTTCTGGACCTCCTCATACTTGCTCGACAAGAGCGTGTAGAGCGCAAGGGGGTCATTGCGTAGGATGTCAGTCATGGTTGAGTAGTCTCCACCGACAGAGTGCAAGGATATCACGACAACCTCTTGCAGTCTTGATTCATCGGTTCGATGTACATCAACACCTGACAAAGAGCAACAACTACTTTGTCAAATAGGTCTGCTCGTAGTCCTCGTGGAAACTGGTTTCATTTCCGGCATATGCTGCGAATGCGAATGGCCACAAGACTTCAATCGCTTCGTTCGCATGCACAGGTAGACTACCAGAGCCAGTGCTGAATGCCAACTCGGGGAAGGGTGGCATCTTGCAATCCTCTTTGTACGCTCGTGACCGCGAAGCAGCGTACTCCGTAGCCCGCCATGCAGTGCTGTTCAGTGCGTGAACAGCACGCAACATAAGTGCCGGGGTAACGAGGCCGCCGAGGTAGTAGGTCAACTCGAAGTGTTCATGAGAGATGATTTCCCTCGTGACCTCGAAGGCGAGGTTGTCTTTGACCTTCTGGTCGTCATAGACCAGCACCGTCAGGATCTCCTGAACGGACGAGTTCACGATCAGACCCAACAGCAGGGGAACAACAGGAGCGCATTCTCGGATGGCATTCGTTGCAGCGACGTACTGGGCATTCCGCTTCGACTCTGCCTCGATGTCAGCTGCAGACATTGCAACATCGCTGCCTTGGACGTCGCTTTCTCTGTGCCGTTGCTGTGAAGCAATCCACAGAGCCTGTAGCTCCGCAGTTCTTTCACGGACAGCGGTCAACACGGGGTCGCTTGGCGGGTCTGCCAAGCGGAGCGCAGCTGCATTGGGGAAGCCCATCATCTTGGCAACCTTCTCAAGTTCTTCTGGCGTGGGCAGCTTCAATTCACGGTTCATGGTATCCTCTTTTGGTTAGCTCTTCAGTCGTTCAGTCAATCTGGCCAACTCGCGTTCGTCTTGCTCACGAGCCCAGATATTGCGCTTCTTTCGTTCGTCGGCCTGTGCCTCCACGAGAAGCGCTACGAGGTCCGGGTGGTCCTTATCCAAGTCGGTTTCAGATTCAATGAGTCTCAACTTCACGTTTGAAACGTCGTCTAATTCTGCTTCCAAGAACTCGCTGTCTTCACCACCATGCTCTTCAATGAGGAGATTGTGGGCAGTGACCAACGAACTCATAGCTTGTTACTTCTTGGTTCGTTAGTTTCATTTGGTGGCCACAAAGCATCATACAACCGCTGACCCTTTTGGGTCAATCCGATTCCAGACGTTGGTGAGATCGCCCCTTGTGAAGCTAGGAGACCTCTTCATCAAGCACTCGAACCGAATGCACACCGGGCAAAGAGTGTCGGGTCTCGTTGTGGCAATTGAGATCAAGCCTTGGATATGCTGGACGTAGTCGTCATCCTCGGTTTCATCACCCAAGGTACCAACTCGTTCGCTGTCATCTGGCGGCAGTAATGCCGCTACTCGTAGTGCCATTCTCTCACCTTAGCAGAGCTACTGCTTCAAGCAACAGCACAGATGCTGCACTCGTGTTGTTCTTCTCTTCCTTGCTCCTCCTGATATCTTCAAGAAGATTGTCGAAGAATCCAACTGGGTGCTGGTAGTTCCACGTCTTGTGTTCAAACATCCAGTCGAGGGCGACCTTGTACAGTTCCGCTAGCTCCTTGAAAGCAACCGGGTCCATGTAGTCAATCACCTCTTCAGCCGAACTCAAAGCAGCCTCCAAGTGCTCTTCTTTGTTGAACTTATCGAAGAAAGCGTTGTAGCTAACTGGAGGGGTTACGTTCTTTGGAAACTCGTTCTGGATACGAAGCTTTTCGTTCGTGAGCTTCCTACCTACAATGTAGAGAACGTATTCCAAGTGCGAGCGTGTAGCATCGTTTGTATCCCAGCTGTCCACATGATGTAGTGGAAAACCAAGCTCGGTAGCTACTCCTTTGATATGCTTGATGTACTGAGGAATCTCCAGCACACGCCTCTCAGCTTTCTTCTGCTCTTCTTTGTTCGTGTATGCAATGGATCGTGCCTTGTCCTCCTCTTGACGAACAGCTAGGCTGAGTGGCTTGAATCCCTCCACTGGAGTCGCCAGCTTGAACTGGTATGCAATGGTGTCTGCGATCTCTTCAAATGGATCTTGCCCGTTGTAAAGAATGGGACCGCCACCGTTCAGAGAACGCTCCGATTCCAGAGACACCTTTACCAAATAGCTCGTTGCGAGCTTGGATTCTTTGTGTCTCTTTTCGCCCATCTTCTTGTCTTCGTAGTACGATTGAGGGCGCTGGAAGTCGATAATGATTTCACGACCTGCCTTCGTCCAGAACCTCAACTTGTTGTACGATAGGATGTTATCGCGCTGGATGATCTTGTCACCAAGGCGGTCGGCAATCAGACCAGCCAGCTTGGGAGCCGTGGCCTTCGGGTCCTGCGCAGTACCCACTTGACCGACCGTGTCATCGTCCTTGGTTCGAAGCTGGATGACTTCCACTACGTCAAAGGCACCACGGTGGAGGAAGATGATCTGTTCTGGCTCACGGTCATTGATGACCGCCTTGGCGCCTTTGGTAGCAGTGTCCTCGACGACATCGAAGCCTGCCTTCCTGAGAAGGGCTGTTTGCTCAAGCCCAGTTCTCACCTTCACTTGGTTGGCTACTTCCTTCCTCTGCTGCTTTGACCTTGGGACCACAACATCCGTCAGGTCCATCTGGACCGCAGTGAAGAAAGCCTTGGCGTCACTCTTACCAACTCGGTCAGGCCACAGTAGCTTGGCCTTGTCCAGTACGTCCGATGAGATGCCCATCTTGTACAGGTAGTTACGAGCGTCATTGTTGTCCACGTACTGCACAAGAAGGACTTTGACTTCCTTCTTCGACTTGAGAACACGCAGGAACTTGCCCCTGCTACCGTACCAAATGTCAGCTGGATGCTTCAACACGTAGGCCAACGGGTAGCCGTAGACGCCAACTGGGTCTCGATGGTTGGGGTCTTTGTGCGGTTCCTTCATCAGGACGTCGCTACCGTGGTCCGTGAACTGGACGTAGTAGTCCCGCAGGCTGGCCTTCTGCTTCGCAAGCTTGAGGTACTTCTTTCGGAAGTCCTCAAACGAGCGAGGGTAAATGTCCGTGTAGTGAACTGCTGAAACGTTGTTCATCACCAAGAGTGTTCAGTCATGGTGTCAAAAGCCAAGAGCCTTGCGCTCTTGCGGAGAGAGCTTCGCCAGTGCTCGCTCCCTGACGGCAGCTGGGTCTTCAACCAAACCCATCACGACGATTTCATCGCTCAAACGCTTGTACAACAAATGGTCGTCACCCACGTAGGCAACTTCAACACCACCTTTGTTGCCGAAGTCGCCCTGACCAATAGACGCGTCTTCGGCCTTCCAATGGCTATCAAAGATACCAATGGTCCTGCCGAGGCCAGTGGTATTTCCATCGTCTCGGCACGTTGTGTACTTAGCTACGAATACCTTCTGCATTGGTCTTCTCCTTCAGGTGGATATCAATGATATACTTTGTGAGCATCTTCGACAGGCGTTTCACATCGGCAGTTCCGCGAAGTCGCTCAACTTCCTTCAAGCACTTAGGCCGGTAGTCGACGGACACATTCCCCTCAGCATTGGAGATGGCAGCTTCGTGGATACACTCTCGCGCGACCTTGTTGCGGGGCAGCAGAAGCGATGCAGTCTCCAAGGTGATAGCGACCGACTTGGATTCCATGTGATCGGTATCCATACCCAGATACTGCAGCTTCCTTCCAATCTCATTGCTGTCTGTGTTGAATGCAAGCAGACAGTTTCGGCTGGACGTTGGAAGCGTCATGACGTGACCAAGCTCGTGCAGCCGCGTTTCGATTTGGTCGTAGACCGGGTCGTCGATACTATCTTGAGTATCGACCCAACCACGCAGTGTCTTCTGAAGGTCTGAGAGTCGCATTGGTTACTTCGTCTCGTCAATCAGAGCCAGACCGAGGTCAGCAGCGTAGTGATACTCGACCTTACCAAGGTCGAACATCTGGGTGACATCACAGGACGTGACAGCGATGACCGCGCTCACTTGGAGGGGCTCGCATTGGCGCGGTCGTTGTGTTCAAGGTTGAGGCACATGGCGCGGAGTTTATCAATTCGGTCGAGGCATTCGTCGTTGAGGTAGCGACCGAAGACCGTGATCGGTGTGTTGTAGCCGTTGTCGAAGTCGGGATTGTCTGCCCTGACAGTGACCGAGCGGTCAGCTGCCTTCAGGAACATCTCGACGATGGCCACCGTCAACAGACTATCTTGACGCAGACCTTCCATCTGCTCGATGGTGAGAACGTGGCCAATCACATTCTCCAGACCAGTGACTCGACGTTGGATCTCGCACTCTTCAGCGTACAAGTCGCTGTCTTCGGCCAGAGTCCGCATCAACTCTTCGTGCCTTGCAGCACGCTTGTTGCTTTCTCGGCGTTCAAATCCTTTACTTTGTCGACAGACCAGCGGCGTTGCGGATGACCTTGAGGTAGCGGGTCAGATCGTCGACAGACCAGCAGTGGATCATCCTGTCCTTTTTGGTGACGTTCTCGTCAGGGAACAAGGACTCAGCAGTGCGGGTGAGGTCTGTCTTACTCCAGTCGAGTTCGATGACGTTTTTGCGCCAACCGACCTTGAACGTATGTTGCGCGCCACCATGAAGAGACGGCTGTTTCCACGGATGACCATGGTGATGGTCATGTCGGCAGTGGTCTGGGTCATTGATATCTCCAAGAAGAAAAGAGGTCAGACGGCAGTCATGGTCAACCAGTTGCGTTTGATCAGCCAGTCATCACCCGGTTGCCGCCCTGCCCAGAAAGGGGTGGTGGAACCGAGCTTGACAAACAAGCTCGTGTAAGACGAACGCAGTCAGACCATCGACAACCTTGAGAGCATGAGCCACGGTCGTACCGGGGAACAACGTGCGAAGCGCCTGCACCGAGCGAACGCGGTCACCGCTGCAACCGATGTCGGCGGTGACCTCGAACCACGGCGTGCTGAGCCGTTCAAGCACGTAGGGTTCTGGCCAGTACTCGTTTGGGATCTGCACCATCCGAATGGGTGAGAAACCAGCCTCAGCAAAGCGACCACGGAACGTGTCCGTCATAGATCAGGTTTCAGGTTTCGACGCTTGAAGCTTTCTCGTACAAGGCAACGACGAAGTCACCAACGCGGCTGTCATTGTAGAACGGGTCAACGTTCGTTCCACGGAACGACTCGGTCAGATGTGGCCACAAACCGTGTGCGACATTCCAGTGGGCTTGCCCGCGACGAAGACTCGGATGAGTCTTCAACTCCTGAGCAACAAGCTGCCGAAGGATCACGGTACTGAAGGTTGGCGACGTCATTTCTTCTTGCCTTTCTTGGGTTCGGTGGTGATCGGCTTTCCGCCGCCGACGGCATTCCCTGCGGTTACGTTGACCGGGTGACTTCGGGCGATCCGCCCATTCCGCCAGCGTCCACTTTCGCCACCAGACGAAAGAGGCGTGTCGTTGATATGCTACATAGCTCATTTCGCTGCGAACATCTGCTTCCATTGTTCCACCCACGACTGTGCAATCACAAGGTCGATTTCTGAAAGGAACTTCGACAAAGGAGGCGGATCTTCTTTGTCGCCTAGTTCGGTCCGGGCGACTGGGTCAAGACTTCGATCAAGACAGTCGAAGACCCGCTCCATCTTACGAGCTTGAGCACGGTCCTCTGCTGGGTAACGGATGAGAACGACAGCAGAGACGACTGCACCAGCTACATTCATGACGTCGTAAATGAAGCGAGCGGTCTTCCGATTGCCTCTTCCACCATGGAAAGCGTACAGCAGTGGAAGGAACAACCACTTCTCGATGTCATGCACAGTGCAGGCGGTTCTGGTTGCAGCTGCTGCATACAGCCAATACTTGTTGGCGTAGGCTTGGCCAAGCGCCGACATTCGTCGTCGGTGGTCTTTGACCTGTTGGATGTAGGCGGAAGGCGTCATTTGGAGTCCTGCTTGAAGTCCTTCCTATGGAAGAAGGAGAAGGCTTTCTTGTAAGCCTCCCGTGCTGCCTTAGCCTTCACTTCATACCGTGCTGTTGTTTCTTCGGCCGTGCCCGCTGCTTGGTCAGCAGAGAAGGCAGCACGTTCGGCCTCTTCCTTTTCTGCAAACAGTTTGTCCAGATCAGCTTGAGTGGGCCGCATGAGTACATAGCTAGCACGCATGCGGCCCAGAGTCAAGCTATTCTTTACGAACGCACCATGACCGAGTCTGGTTTCACCATCATGGGCGGTGCATTGCTGGTGAAGCCAGCTGCATTCTTGTGCCCGCCGCCGCCGAAGAGTTTGGCCACCTCAGAGACGTCAACGGCTTCGTGCCGGGTGTTGTCGGAGCGCAGGGAGTAGAGGAAGCGCCCCTCCTTGTCCGCGCGCCAGATGATCGCGAACGGATGCTCCTTGCTCAGGAGGTTGCCGACCTCGGACTGCCAGCTTCCGGTGTTGACGCAGGGAACCTTGTGGCCTGCCAAGAGCGCGAAGCCGGGTTCATTGCACATGCGCTGGATGAGGATGTTGCGGTACTCGACGATGGCTGTGCCCTGCACGACAACGCCGTTGAAGTCGTTGGCCAACCGGTCAGCGAAAGCCGCCCACCGGTTGATTGCGTCCGGGTCTTTGAGGGACACCATCTCTCCAGCAACCTTCACCTCTTCCCAGTGCGGGAGCTTGTGCCGCCACAAATCGTTGTCCTCGACGTAGTCGACGATGTTGGGGCACGGGATGCCGGGATGGAAGAACTCCCACGCCAGACGCGCGCCGGACTGATCCA
>Ga0247843_1002309_pt1 | contig 35328 bp, 21 predicted proteins | sample LaCruzMarch2017__FD_192420 | JGI IMG/M metagenome (GOLD analysis project Ga0247843, IMG submission 192420) | Freshwater microbial communities from meromictic Lake La Cruz, Castile-La Mancha, Spain - LaCruzMarch2017_8m | ecosystem: Environmental > Aquatic > Freshwater > Lake | place: Spain... | reverse complement strand
CCCGTCAACTCGAAGTGCAACAACAACTCCTCCGGGAACACCATCCGAAGAGCCTCAATCGATACCTCCATCGTTTTCCCCCAAACCTAACTCATACTACCCAGTCCCCAGAAATTTCCGCTGTCCCGTTTTTAGTTCGCAGTTTTCAGTTCACAGTTTTCAGCGTGAAGTTCGGGACAGTGGCTACTGTAAACTGTACACTGTAAACTCTACACTATTTCAAACCATGAAGGTGAGTCGTTCCTCTCAAAAAAAACCCGCCATTCGGCGGGTCTTCGATCCAGTGGAAAAAGCGTGTTTACTGCTTCACGACGCGCTCGGTGCGCTGGCCTTGGGCACCGTTGAGGTGGATGAGGTACACCCCAGCGGTAAAGGCGCTCAAATCGAGGGCTTGCTCGGCGTCGGCGCTCAGCGAACCGCGCAACAACACTTTGCCGCTCAAATCGGTCAAGCTGTAATCGCGGGCCTCGGCAGACCAAACGTAGAACAACCCTTGGCTCGGATTGGGATAGATCGAGAAACCGGGGGTCAAGTCTGACGTATTCCAAACGGGACCGTCCGATTTGTTGCCGCTGCCGTTATAGCCTTTGCGTTCGCGGCAAGAGGGAGCGGAATTCATCGGCACGCCCATATTCTCGTAGCGGGCAAAGACCTGAAACTCGTAGTTGGCTGCAGGCAAACCACTGCCGGTAAAGTCAATGCTGGTCGAGGTGCCAAACACCGCGGGCAGGTTGATCCATGTGGCCAAACCGACTTGACGATATTGAACACGGTAGAATTGGAAGACGACATTTCCACCAAACGCCTTGCCCTGCCAGTTGAGCTGGAATACAGTGGGGCTGGTTTTAACGACCGTCAAATTGAAGGGCGCGTAGGTGGTATCGACCGCGGCCACCGAAATCGTATCGGAAGCAGTACAGCCAAAGTAATCGCTCACTTGAACCCAATACGTACCGCCTTGAGCCAATTGAGCGCTGCGACCTTCGTCGCCCGTGCTCCAGAGATAGGTTTTGGCGCCTTCGCCTCCTGTGGCCGTTGCCCTGCCAATAACGGAATCTTGGGCGCAGTTGGCCTCGCCCCGCAAACCGGCCACCACGCTCAGCGGCTGGCAGTATACGAAGAAGCTATCGACGCATCCGCTGACCCATTGACCCGCAATTTCGGCGGCCAAACGCAGTTTGTGCTTGCCAAAGTGCTTGGGATAGTAGAACGTCGTGGTCAAGCCTTGTACATCCCAAGTGCGGACTACATTCCAAGACGTATCGGCTTCGGTCATTTACTCCAAGCGGAAGCGATCTCCGGCAACGGGAAGCATCGACACTTCATACTTGGTCGGATTCACTTCGCTCAAATTGGACAAAACGGGTACCCCCGCAGGCTGACCGCAATCGGTCGTCAGGACGGGAACCTCGGTTCCGTATTCATAACCTGCAGCATTCCAAGCAAAAGCGCGTACATAGTACGTAGTGTTCGGTGTCAATCCAATCACTTCTACGTTCTGATTCATTCCGCCATTGGCATCGACGACCTCGTCCAACAAGGTGGGGTTGGGCTGGGTGGAATACACGAAACCATAGCGCAGATTCGGATCGTTGCCCGCATCCTGAACGCTGACGGATACCGTAAACCGGGTGTCGTCTATGTTGATGATGGCATCGGTCGAAACCGAGGGCATAGCTACTTCAACGGCAGCATCGCGGACGCAGCGGCAAGAATAGCCCCAAGCTTTGGGCGAATCGTAGCGGTCTACGGCTGTATTCTGTCGGCGGATTCTTCGGATTTTGACGAGGCTGGAGGTGGTGTCTCCGCTTTCGGGCGACCACCAGTAGCCGATGAGGTCTTTGCGGTCGTATAATCCGTTCTGGAAGTGTCGATAGCCGGCGCCCCGGGCGCTAAAATCGAAGAGGTTGGTGGCGCCTGCGTTGGTGGGGGTCCAATAGAGGGGGTCTTTTAAGTGCCCTCCTGCGGTGGTGCTGTCGCCGACGTAATCGACGAGGTTTTGCCAGTCGGTGTCGGTGGCTACGCGCCATCCATAGGGACAAAGTCCGCGGGAATCGGTGGCGGCCAAGCCGTTGTAGAGTTTGCCGTAGAGGCTGTCGTTGAGTGCATTGCCGGGTATGCTGCCCGCCCCGGGGGCGTTGAGGCTTGACCATTGGGCGTTGTTGGACACCTCGGCGATGGAATCGCGGTTGGCAAAGTGGGCTCCGGCATAGTTCCGGTCCATCCATTCCAAATTGTTGAGCACCAAAGAGGTGTAGCGATGTTCCTCCAAGTCCATGGTACCAATCCGGCGCTCGGCTTCTACTTCAACCAACAGGGTATCCGTACAACTGAACCCGCTTTGGGTTACCGTGCACCATACCAAGGTATCGGTGCGGCTACTGAGCTGTATCGAGGCGGTGGTGTCTCCGGTGGACCAGAGGTATTGGGGGCGTTGGGGGATGGGGATAAGGAGGAAATTGCGCATTAGGTACGTAATGTGAATGTCATCCCAGGTTCCATCCGAGTACAAATGAAGATAATGTTGACTTCCAAAGGCATTATCTGGCATTGTATACGACCAATTCGTGTAGATCATTGGTGTTCCATCGTTCCACTTCCAGTATCCTTCTTGTACCTCATCTGATGCTCCGAGAAACCAATATTCTGTAAGGCTTACAGTGTTCCTCAAAGCCGTAAAGAACTGGTTATCGGCAACATTCTTAACATATGCCATTTCTCCTCCAAGTTGATTCGCTTGGTCTCTCGCATTGTTCCAGTACATAGTGGTATTCGAGGTATAGACATAGCGATCCTGTCGAGTAGTTTGATAGGTGTAATTGGGAATTATCGGCGCTTGATTCGCTACATTGACAAAGGCCGAAGTATCCTGATACAGTACAACCGTAGCGTCTGGCGTCACCGTTCCCGAATAACCGCGAATTCGGCTGTCCAAAATTTGAACGTACAGGCTGTCTGAGGCAACGCAGCCTCCTTGCTCAATCGTTACCCAATACTGGTTCGAATGCGTTACCCAAATACCGGAGGTGGTATCGCCTGTGTTCCAGAGGTAGCTGTCGAATCCAGAACCCGTGTCCAAATAGAGGCTGTCTTGACCACAGACCAACAGGGTATCCGGCCCGAGATCGACTTGGGGTATCGGATTGACGTGAACTGTGACGCTGTCGGTACAACTGCCGAAGGCGTCAGAAACGGTGCAGTAGTAGGTGGTGGTTTGTGCGGGCGTTACAGCAATGGTCTGGGTGGTGTCGCCGGTGGACCAGAGAACCGTGCTATTTACCGGAATGCCTGAATACAAAGCGTATACCTCGTCAGCCGACAATGCACGACTCCAAATGCCAATTTCGTCGATTGAACCTTTAAACGGGCGATTGAACTGATGATGAAAAGAATTACAACTTAATGAACTGTAATCAAAGCCAATTTTCAATGTGGTCAGCGTAGTAGCCAAGGTCTTCGGAACATTGGAATAATCGTTTGGAATAAGGACACCATCCAAATATATTCGACTTAAACTACCATCAAAGGTCCACACAAAATGATACCAACGGTTTGCGACAACGGGTGCAAATGAGGCGTCATCATTATACCCATTGGCTTTGAAAATAAGCCGTGTAAGATTATCCACCTGAAGTGAATTGCTCGTTCCCGCATTCGGGCAGGGTTGTCCGAAATTCAGAAGCGTATTCCAGCCTGGATTAAAAGAACTCAGTGAAAACCATACCGAAACGGATCGAGGTGCGTTTCCGGTTATTGGAATAGCATTTGTCGTTTCGATGTAGTCGTCGATTCCGTCGAACGAATAAGCCGCATTCGCATTCCCGAAACGATCATATGTCAAAATCGCTCCATTGACAGTTCCATGATTTGCATTGCTGCTTCTGTCTTGAGCATTTCCTTTGAAATCCCACCATCCTAGTAAATTTTGAGTGGGTGCATAGTTCGCTGGATAAACCCCGTTACCGGGCCCATTGACTTTCGAAATCAAAGACAACGACATTTCGTGTCCAGGACAAACTAGACTATCAGGAGCGCGTATATCAAAACCATTGAGGTTCACAAACACAGAATCCGACGCGGTACAACCTTGCTGGGAGACGGTCACTCGATACCAACCCGATTGATAGGCAACTACGCTCTGTGTCGTATCTCCTGTGTTCCAGAAATACCCTTCAAAACCGGTGCCGGCGTTGAGTAGAGCAGAGTCTTGGTTACACACCACCAAGGTATCCGGCCCGAGGTCGATGGAAAATCCGGGGCAGAGGGTGGAATTGGTACCGAATATGCGTGCAATTCTGTTGCGACCGATGCCGTTATAGGCTGTGAAACTTCCTCCAATCAAGATGTTGCCATCCGGTTCAATGGTTACATCATAAAGTATGTTATTTGCCCCCGTACCAGGATTGAAGGTGGAATCTAGTGTACCGTCAGAATGGACACGGGCGATGTGATTCCGCGCTTTGCTGTTGTAATTTGTAAAACCTCCTCCGAGGAGGACTTTACCATCGGATTGGAGAGCAATGTCAAAGATCCAATCATCTGCTCCCGTACCTGAATTGAAGGTGTTGTCGATGGTACCATCAGCATTTAGCCGAGCGATGGCGCCACGCGAAGTGTTGTTGAAGGAAGAGAACCATCCGCCAATCAGGATTTTTCCATCGGATTGCAGGGCGATAGTCTCTACCCAACTGTTGGCTCCATTGCCTGGATTGAAGGTATTGTCGAGGGTCCCGCCAGAATTGAGCCTTGCGATATGATTCCGGGAAGTTCCGTTGTAGAAAGTGAATTCACCTCCAATAAGGATTTTCCCATCCGGCTGAAGTGTAATGGCATTGACAATGTTATTTGGTCCGGTACTGGGATTCAAGGTGATATCGAGTGTGCCGTCAGTGTTGAGCCGGGCAATGCGATTGCGGGTTGTGCCATTGTAAGAACTGAAATCTCCTCCAATAAGGATTTTTCCGTCGGGCTGTAGGGTGATGATAGAGACAGAGCTATTTGGCCCTGTCCCGGGATTGAAGGTGTTATCTAATGTCCCATCGGTATTGAGCCGAGCAATGTAATTGCGGAGCGTTCCATTGTACGCAGTATATCCGCCTCCTATAAGGATTTTCCCATCGGGCTGGAGCGCCATCGTCTCAACAGCATTATTAACTCCACTCCCAGGATTGAATGTGGTGTCGAGGGAGCCATCCGGATTGAGCCGAGCGATGCGCCTCCGGGTGGTACCGTTGTAGGATGTGAAATCACCTCCAATGAAAATTTTTCCATCGGGTTGGAAGGAAATGGTACGAACTTCGGAATCTGCTCCAGTGCCGGGATTGAAATTGTCTAGGTTGGCGAGACGAGCGATTCGGTTTCGAATTACATCATTGAATGCCGTAAAAACCCCTCCTATGATGATCTTCCCATCAGGCTGAAGTGCGATACTGAGGACAGAACTGTTTGCTCCTTCCCACGGATTGAAGGTGTCGTCCCGGCCCCCGTTAGCGTCGAGCCTAGCAATGCGGTTGCGACGTATGGTATTATAAAAAGTGAAAGCACCTCCAATGAGGATTTTCCCATCCGGCTGGAGTGCGATTGTCTCAACAGAATTGTTTGCACCTGCCGAAGGATTGAAGGTGAAGTCAAGTGTGCCATCCGTATTGAGCCGCGCAATGCGCCTGCGGGTCGTTCCGTTGTAGGATGTGAAATCACCTACAATGAGGATTTTCCCATCGGGCTGGAGGATGACATCATTAACACTACCACTAGCAACACTGCCACTAGCTGCGATCCCAGGAATAAAGGTGAGGTCTAATGTGCCGTCGGCATTAAGACGGGCGACGCCGTTGTAAGTGGTGAAATCCCCAACTATCAGGATTTTTCCATCCAGCTGGAGGGTGATCCCATTAACATATGAACCTACTCCAATGCCTGGATTGAAAGTGAGGTCTAATGTGCCGTCAGAATTTAGCCTGGCGATGCCGTTGCGAGTTATACTACTGTATGTGTCAAAACCTCCTGTTATAACGATTTTCCCATCGGACTGCAGGACAATGGCATTTACAACATTATAATAGCTACTGCTGCTTGTCCCTGTCCCAGTTCCTGGATTGAAGGTGACGTCAAGTGTGCCGTCGGCATTGACACGTGCGATTCGGTTGCGAGTGGTACCGTTATACGCGTCGAAGGTTCCTCCGATGAGGATTTTTTCATCGGGTTGTATGGCCATGTTCGTAATACCGTTTGCTCCGATCCCGGGATTGAAAGTGTAGTCGAGAGTGCCGTCGGCGTTTAATCGGGCCATACCGTTGCGAGGTATTCCGTTGTAGTTGGTGAACTGACCTGCGATAAGGACTTTTCCATCGGGCTGTAGGACGATGGCCCTGATAGCACCATTTGCTCCATCCCCATTCCCAAATCCCACATCCCCCGGATTAAACGTCAAATCCACCGCCCCGGCTTGGGCAAGGAGAAGGGCCGGTGGGAGCGCGAGAAGAAGAGTCAAGAAGTAATAGAATCGCTTCATAATTAGGGTATTAAGTCAGGGTCTAAAGTACGGCAGAAGGGCGTTTGAATGCGTGCTCAGCCATTTTAAACGGCTTTGAACGCCTCCTTGCGGGCGGGTGCGAGAAAAATGCACAAAAAACCCCGCTCGGGGCGGGGTACACATAATCGAATTCCAAAAAATCACTCCACCAACACCCTTGCGGCGGAAGTACCCCTAGGGGTCGTAAAGCGCAGGAAATAGACACCAGAGGGCCAGGTGGACACATCGATCGAGGAGGGCAGGTTTTGCCAAAGGTCCCAGCGGAGCAGAAGGCGGCCATGGACATCGACCACTTCGGCTATGCCATCGGCCTCGGACCAAACCGAGAGGAAATCCCGGGCGGGGTTGGGGCCATAGCGCAGGTTCGCAAGCTGTTGGGGTTGGTCGGTGCTCAGAAAGAAATCGACCATATCAAAATTGGGTACGCCGTGCCCCACGGAGTCGTTCGGATTCGCAAAGCGCGAACCGCTCTGTTCAATCGCCTTCATCACCTCCCAAGCCGAGCGCGAAGGATGCGCCTGCCATGCACAAGCCGCCAACCCCGCCACAATCGGAGACGAAAAACTCGTCCCGCTGCCCGAAGTCACCTGATCGTTGGTCAACACATAGCGAATCGACGACCCCGGACCCGCCACATTCGGCTTGACCCGACCATCGGCCGAAGGACCCCGGCTCGAAAAAGACGCATAACCCCCCAACAAATTCGTCGCCCCCACCGCCAATACACTGTCTGCATCGCTCGGAGCCGACAAAAATTGCCAAGCCGAATTCCCCTCATTCCCCGCCGAAACCGACACCAAAATACCCCGCGACGCCGCCCAATCGGCCGCCCGCGTCACCACCGTCGTATTCCCATCCATATCCGCATACGAATAGCTCGTTGAATCCACATCAAACGTCGTATACCCCAAAGAGCTGTTGATCACATCCGCCCCCGCGCTGTCCGCCCATTCGGCCCCCAACAACCAATTGTACTCCTCGACCTGGCTCTCGCTCGCCAGCACCTCCGTATTGATCAAAAAATAGTTCGCCCGCGGAGCCGTACCCACAAACGTCCCCGGCAGCAAACCCGCCATGGTACTCAACACCGAAGTACCGTGCGTCCCATTGACCGCAAACACCGTAGCCGAAGTATCGGCAAAATTTTTGGTGCCCAACAAACGCCCCTCGGTGCGCAAACTGTCGAACGCCATCATGACATCTGCCCCCACAAAACCCGCATCCAACACCGCAATCGTCATTCCCTCTCCGCTGTGCCCATCGCGGTGCAGAAAATCCCCATTCAACAACCGAATTTGATCGTTCGCGCTCCCATAATCGAACGTCGTACGCGTCTCGGCCACCGAAACCCGCAGCGATTGAACCGGACGAACCGAGCGAACAAACGGCAATTCGGCCAAATCAGCAGGATAGCCCACCGACTCCACCAATGCCGCATTCATCCAACGGCTCCGCCCCTTGATGCGATATCCCGTTTCTGCCACCGCCTCCAAATAAGCCCGTTCCACCGGCACATCGAGGAGGTTGGGCGACAACACCTGCCGCTCCAAACGCTGCAACGCCCTTGGGCTCAGCATCCGCTCGGGCTGGAACAACAACACCGACGCACTCGGTTTGTCCGCAAACTCCACCCACCAGGTTTGGGCCTGAAAAGTCGTCGGGAGGAATCCCGCGAAACAAAGTGCTATAACCTTGAAAATCTTCATTTTATGCAAATTTATGCGTGAATTACCCCACTCCCGATCAGCTCATCGCCCGCGTAAAACGCCGCAAACTGACCCGGTGTAATCGCCTTCTGTCTCTTGTCAAAACGCACAAACAGCCCATTCGGTTGAGCGATCAACCGGGCTCTTTGCAACGGCTGCCGATAGCGATGGCGCACCATCAGTTCGCGCTCCTCTCCTGGAGCCAGCGCCTCGTCGGGCCGAATCCAGTGGACCTCTTCGGGCAAGATGCGCAGCGCCCGTCGGTACAAACCCGGATGTGCCTCGCCCATCCCCACATACAAACGGTTGTATTCCACATCGGTACCCAAAACAAACAAAGGTTCCGCCTTGCCCCCCACCCTCAGCCCCTTGCGCTGACCGACGGTGTAGAAATGCGCCCCGTTGTGTTCCCCTACGACCCGACCCATTTCTGGGGCAAACAACCAGGGCTGGGCTTCTTCATCGAGCGTGGAGTCAGCGCGTTCGGGCAGATCGGCGATTTCAATAATCTCCCCCGGCTTGGGCGCCAATTGTTGTTGCAAAAAGTCCGGGAGCCGCACCTTTCCGATAAAACACAGCCCTTGCGAGTCCTTTTTGGTCGCGGTCAGCAAACCCGCTTCGGCCGCCAAACGCCTCACTTCGCTCTTCTGCAGGTCCCCGATCGGAAACAGCGCTTTGGACAACTGTTCTTCGCTCAGTTGGCAGAGAAAATAGCTCTGATCCTTGCCCGGATCGAGCCCAGACAGCAAATGCTCGCGGGCGGTCCCCTTTTCCTTACGCGTTTCCCGGCGCACATAATGCCCCGTCGCCACGGCATCGGCCCCGAGCTCGAGGGCCGTTTTGAGAAACAAATCGAACTTGATCTCGCGGTTGCAGAGCACATCGGGATTCGGGGTTCGTCCGCGCTCGTATTCGGCGAACATATAATCGACAATCCGGGCCTTGTAGTCGACCGCCATATCCAGCACCTGGAACGGAATGCCCAGCTGAGAAGCCACCATCATGGCGTCGTGACTGTCTTCAATCCAGGGACACTCGTTGTTTAGGCTTACGCTCTCTTCGTTCCAATTGCGCATATAGACCCCGATCACCTCGTGTCCTTGTTGCTGCAAAAGGAGGGCCGTTACACTCGAATCGACCCCGCCCGACAAACCGACTACTACTCTAGCCATCAGTTGATTGGGCTGCGTTCCACTTCTTTTCCGGCCCGGTAGCGGATTCGTTCTTTGGGGCGTCCCTCTTCGTACACCACCCACCAACCCGTCTCCAAGCCTTGCTGATAACGACCCGACAGCAGTTTGTTTCCGTCGTTGTCCCAATACACCGCCTCTCCTTCGAGCTTGTCGCCCGCATAGTTTGCCTTAGACAGCACGATACCCGCATCGGAAAAGCGCGTCCAACTGCCTTCGCGTTGGCCTCCGACATAGTTGGTTACTTCTGCCGGTTTTCCATTGAGGTGAAAGGTCGTTTTGGGTCCTTCGAGCACGCCAAGGCGATACGTCTCGACGGCAATCGTCTTTCCTTCAGAATTGTAGTAATTCCAAACACTGTCCTTCTTTTCGTCCTGATAGACCCCTCGAGCCATCAATACGCCTTGTTCGTCGAACTGGACACTCGTGCACCGTCCGGGCTGGGCGCGGTATTGATGCTCGGCCCTCGGTTTTCCGTCTGGGTAGAAATAGCGAAACATCCCTACGGGGCGATCGTCGACGAACTGACCGGTGTAGCGCAGTTTCCCATCGGGATAGTGCTTTTCCCACGCCCCTTGTTTGCGACCTTTGGCGTCGGTTTGGTTGGGCTGTGCCTGGAGTCCGTGTGCACAGAGCAAGGCGCACAGCACAACGGCCCAGCGCTTCCAGCGGCTCCTGTGCAGAAACGTGGTAATTACCTCCCAAAAGCGGTGCATCTTCGAACCCATAGAGCCTGCAAAAATACCGCACTAAAACGGCCTTTTTCATGAACGACTCCCCCCACAACTTCGTGCGTCAAGCCTTGATTCAAGCCGGAGGCAAAGGCAGCCGACTGGGAGCCCAAAGCGCACATACGCCCAAGCCGTTGACCGTATTGCACGGAAAGCCCGTGCTCGAATGGCAGCTCGAATGGTGCGCAGAAAATGGGATTCGGGAAGTTTTTATCGTCGTCAACCACCTGGGGGAGCTCATTGAAAACTGGACCCAGAAGGCCCGAAAGACGTTTTCGGAACTCCAGATCGAATGCGTGACCGAGTCTCAGCCCCTCGGCACCGCCGGAATTCTCCCCGAGCTCGAACCCCGACTGGACCCCGACTTTGTGCTGTTGTACGGGGATGTGATTTTCGACATCGATCTGTCGCGGCTGACCGATTTCCACTACCACCACGGCGGATTGGCGAGTCTGGTGGTCCACCCCAACGACCATCCCCACGATTCCGACCTGCTCGAATGCGACGACTCTGGCAAGGTTCTGGCATTTCACCCAAAACCGCACGAGGCGGGCATCGATCGGCAAAACCTCGTCAACGCGGCGCTCTACCTCTGCCGACGCGACTTGATCGAACACATCCCCCTTGGACAGGCCTCTGACTTTGGCAAAGACCTCTTTCCCACCTTGGCAGCTGAAGGCCTGCTCTATGCCTACCGAACCCCCGAATACCTCAAGGACATGGGAACGCCCGAGCGAATTGAGCGGGTGGGTTCTGATCTGGCCTCGGGCAAGGTGCGGAGACGCAACCTCAAAACCCGACAAAAGGCGGTGTTTCTCGATCGAGATGGCGTTCTCAACTTGGACACCGATTTGATTCACCGCCCCGAAGACCTCGAGGTCTACCCTTTTGCCCCGGCTGCCCTCCAAAGGATCAACCGTTCTGATTATCTATCGATTGGGGTTACCAACCAAAGCGTAGTAGCCCGGGGACTGACCGATTTGGCGGGTTTGCGGGCCATCCACAACCGGCTGGAAACGGCCTTGGGCGAAGGCGGGGCCTTTCTCGACGACCTCTACTTCTGCCCCCACCACCCCGACGGAGGCTTTCCCGGCGAACGCCCTGAATTCAAAATCGATTGCGATTGCCGCAAACCCAAGCCGGGGATGCTGCTCAAGGCCGCCGAACGCTACCACATCGATTTGAAGCAATCTTGGATGGTGGGCGACAGCGAACGCGACGTACTCGCGGGAAGGGCGGCGGGCTGCCGGACCATCGGCGTTCGCACCGGACACGGGCTGAAAAAGAGCCGGGCTCAACCCGATTTGATGGCCGAACACCTCGAAGAAGCCGTTCATCTGATTCTGGACCAACCCTGGCAATTTGCCATACGCGACGTGCTCGAAGCCCTCGATGCCCGACCCCAAACGGCAGCGCGCAAAGTGATCCTGATTGGCGGAAACAGCCGGAGCGGGAAGAGTACCTTCAGTCGATTCCTGAGCTGGGAACTCGAAGCCGAAGGCGTTGTTCATCAGACCCTTCGCCTCGACGACTGGATCCTCCCCAAGAGCCAGCGGCCGCAGGAAACCGGGGTATTGGACAACTTCCAAATCGCCCAACTCGTTTCCGATGTGGAGCGCATTTTCCAAGGCGAAACGGTGCGAATCGCCACCCCGTATGCCCACCATCCCGATCAACCGATTAGCGAGGTCGAATACCGCTGTGCTCCCGAAGAGTGGCTAATCGTTGAGGGGGTAGTGGCATTGATGATTCCCGAGTTGCGCGACAAAGCCGACCTCAAGGTCTTTGTTTCGTGTTCGGATGAAGTTCGCAAGCAGCGCTTTGTCGATTTCTATCGCTGGAAGGGGCGAACCGTTGCCGACATCGAATCGCTCTATGCCTTGCGCAACCCGATCGAGTACATTCTGGTCGAGGAGAGCGCCCTATGGGCCGATGTGGTGGTGTAATTCCCCTACTTTTCGCACTGCCGGGCATGGAAATCGCCCCGTCGGCTTTCAGTTTCGAAGTCGGATCTTGCGGAAGATCCCTTCAGTGCCGTCGGGAATGTTTGCGATTCAAGATGGCATAATAGGTGGCATAATACCCCACCACCGCAGAGACAGCGCTGACCAATGTGGCTCCCAGAAAGAGCGTATAACTCATTTGCGGGATGTCCCTGTACCAATGTTGAAAGTCAAAGGCCTGATCGGTGTGGACAAACCAATCGCCAACTGTGTAGCTGATCCACAACAAAAAAGGGCTCGTGAGCGGATTGGAAACAAATGCGGCCGAGATGGCGACGATGATGTTGAAGCGCATAAAACGCGACAGAAATAAGGTAAGTAGGGTGCTGAGACCGAAGGTGGGAAACACCCCCCAAAAGACCCCAATGGCTGCTCCAAGGGCAATCTCGTGCGCACTGCCACGGGCGTGATAAATCTTGAGCAGATTGATCCTCGCCCGGCGATAAATGTTGTAGAAAAAATGGGTTCTCCGACTCCTTTTTCCGGATCCGGTCGTTTTGGGTTTGGAGGTCAATCAGGGGAAGATAACAGGAGTTCGAGGTGAGGCACAAAGCTATGGAAGACCGATTATTGTAGGGTTTGTAGCCCTTGTGTATCCCAAATACGCCCGAGCGATAGACCCAACAGGGGCGCCTCGGCCGCACCGGCTTTGAGGAAGGAACCTTTCAAAGGGTGCTTCAAGCTTTCTGACCGGCTGTGTTTCATCCCAACCCACACTGCCTTACTTTCGAACCGTGATCATCACCCAAACCCCTTTTCGAATCAGTTTTGTAGGCGGTGGGTCCGATATGGCCGCGTTTTACGAACGCCAAACGGGTGCCGTACTGAGCACGGGAATCAATCGGTATATGTATTTGTCGAGCCATCGGTTCTTCGAGCCCGGTCAGATCCGCGCCAAATACAGCCAAACCGAAACGGTAGAGCGCGTTGAAGAGCTCAAACACCCCATTATCCGTACCGCACTCGAACTGATGGGTATTGCGGGCGGGATCGAAATCAGCTCGATTGCCGATGTCCCCTCGGGCACCGGGATGGGTTCGAGTTCTTCGTTTACGGTAGGGCTGCTGCACAACCTCTCGGTGTGGAGCGGTCGCTATTGGAGCAAGGACGACTTGGCCCGCGTGGCCTGCGAAATCGAAATCGAGCGTTTGGGGGAGCCCATCGGCAAACAAGACCAGTATGCCGCGGCCTTTGGCGGGCTTAACCTCATCGAATTTCTTCCCGACGGGAGCGTGCGCGTAGAACCGCAACACATGCCAAACGAGCGCAAAGCCCAATTGGAATCCAGACTGTTGATGTACTACACCGGTACCCAGCGGAGTGCCTCGGCCATTTTGGGAGAACAAAAAAACAACGTCGCTCAAAGCGACAAATTCGCGGCCTTGAGCGAAATGGTTTCCCTCGTGTACGAATTGCGCAAAGTGCTGTACGAGGGCGATCTAGACGATTTTGGTCGCATTTTACATCAGAATTGGCAACTCAAAAAAGCCCTGGCTTCGGGCATCAGCAATGGTCCCATCGACCAAGCCTACGAAGCGGCACTCAAAGCGGGAGCGCTGGGTGGAAAGCTCCTCGGCGCGGGTGGAGGGGGTTTTTTGTTGTTTTATTGTCGGGAAGAAGCTCAACCTGCTGTATCTGAGGCCCTATCTACCCTCCGCCCTTTTTCGTTTCAGTTTGAAAACGAAGGTTCTAAACTCATTCACTATGGCCATTGAACGACCCTCGGAATACCGAGACCTCTTACTCCAAACCCTCTCCAACCTCGATCTCAAGGCCGTAGACCGGCTCGTCGATTGGTTTCTCGAAACGCGTGAGCAGGGCGGCAACATCTACACTTTTGGCAATGGGGGGAGCGGTGCCACGGCCACCCACGCCGCGGGCGATTTTCTGAAAGGCGCTTCGTACGGGCTCGACAAGCGGTTTAAGATGATTTGTCTCAACGACAATTTGCCTGCCCTGATGGCCATTGCCAACGACATTGGCTACGACGACATCTTTGTCGAGCCGTTGAAGAACTACCTCGGCCCCCACGATTTGGCGATCGGGATTTCGGGCTCGGGCAATAGCCAGAACGTCGTCAAGGCGCTCGAATTCGCCAAAGCGCACGGCGTCCGCACCGTGGCCATGTGTGGTTTTAAAGGCGGGAAAATCAAGGAGCTTGCCGATTTGGCGATCCATGCCGAGGTCATGGACATGGAGGTGACCGAAGACGTGCATATGGCCGTCTTCAATATGGTGAAAAAGGTGGTGATGGCGCGGTTGTTGGGCGACAAACCGAGCATGGGGGGCGTCTACGATGCCCGGATCAACGGCTAGAGCCAGTTGTTGCGCTTGAAGTAAAACAGCGTCAATCCGCTCGAAATCGCCATCAACATCAGCGCGAAGGGATAGCCCCAACTCTGCACCAATTCGGGCATCAGTCGGAAATTCATCCCGTAGATGCTCGCAATCAAAGTAGGTGGCATAAAGACCACCGTCACCACGGTAAAAATCTTGGTGATTTTGCTTTGTTCAATATTGAGCAGACCGAGAAAAGTGTTCTGTAGATACTCCAAACGCTCAAAATTGAACTGGGTGTGGTCGAGCAAGGAGCCTACGTCTTTGATCATCACCCGGAGTTTGGCATACTCTTCTTTGGGAAAGTGGGTGCTTTTGAGGATGCTCGATATGATCCGCTGTTTGTCGACAATGTTCTCGCGGATCAGCATGGTCACTTCCTGAAAGTGGTTGATGCGGATCAGCAAAGCCTCGTCCAAATTGCGTTCGATGGCGAGTTCGCGACTTATCTCGGCAATTTCACGCGCAATGCCCTCTAAAAAGTCGGCATCGAAGTCGATTCGGGTTTCGAACAACCAAAGGAAAATGGCGAAGTTGCTCGTCATTTCCGATCCCTGCTGGACAATACGCCGCATGCCGTCGTCGAAACTCTTGAGTTCCACATTGCGCTGGGTGATGAGCAATGAACCGTGGAGAATAAACGAAACGGGTTCGTTCCGATAGCCTTCTGAGGTTTTGACGAGAAAGTTCGAGTTGATGTTGATCTCGCCCGGAACCTCGCTGTACTTCGAACTCGATTCGATCTCCTCGGCCTCTTGACGGGTAAAAAGCTCTGTTTCAAATTTTTGCTCAACAAACTGCCGCTCCTCCGCACTGCCATTCAGCAGATCAATCCACAAAATATCCTCTGGTCGCTTGGACAGCACTTCGTCCATATCGCTGGAAATCCGAACAATCGACGATCCCGGAGATTCCGAATGGAGATAGAAACAACGCAGCATGCCGCGAAGGTACTCCATGCAGTCTTCCGACTAATTCGGCTTGTAACGGGGGTTGAGAGAATCGCCTCCAAATGCATTCCGACTGTTAAAAATGACTTAGCTTTCAGGCGACTAAACAACCTAAGCCCAATGAAATTCAAGAACTTATTTTGGTCTGCCGCCTTGGCATTCCTGAGTTTGTCGTCGTCGTCGCTCGGTGCGCAAACCCCGAACTCCGTCGAAGTGACCTTGGACGGCTCCGTGGAGCGTTTTGAGCGCTCGCCGAACCGCCTGTATTTGTTGTTCGACAGCAATACTTCGGAAGAGGTTCAAAAGCGGCTGATCGAACAAAGCCCGTATTTCTTGCCCTTGGGTCCCGATGCTTTTTTGAAAGCGCCCAAAGGGGTTCTGGTGGAAACCCGTCCCGGCGTCGACCCCGATCAAGCCCTCAAGGCCATCGAGCGGTGGAACGAACTGCGCTTTGCCAGCCGTGGGCTGGTGTACAGCGACGGTGTTGAACAATTTCCCTTACCCGCCGTCCACGTTCAGCTCAAATCGCCCCAAGCGCTCGAAGAACTCCGCTCTATCGCCCAACAGCAGGGCACCGAGTTGAAGACGGGCTTTTTGGACCGGCATTATGTCATCGATCTGGACAAAACCACCTCCTCTCCCCTGGCACTTGCCGCAGAACTGTCTAAAAACGAAGATTTTGCTTTTGCCGAGCCCGACTTTCTGCGCTTGCTCAAGCCTTTTTCGACCAACGACCCGGCTTTGAGCCTTCAATGGGCGCTCAACAACACCGGGTCGGCCGCTCAATACAGCGGTACGCCCGGAGCCGATATGGACGTTTTTCGGGCTTGGACTTGCGGTACAGGCAGTTCCAACATCAAAGTGGCCATAATCGACGAAGGGGTCGACTTGGCGCATCCCGATATGGTGGGCAAAATGCTTCCCGGTTTTGACGGCACTGGGCTGGGCAGCAATGGAGGTCCTTCCAACGACGATGCCCACGGCACTGCCTGCGCGGGGATTGTGGCTGCCAATGGCAATAACAGTTTGGGTAGCGTTGGGGTGGCTTATGGTGTGAAAATTATTCCGGTGCGCATCGGGTATTCCAATGCCTTCGGTAACTGGATTACGACCGATGCAGGCATCGGCAGCTCCATTACGTGGGCCTGGCAAACTGCTGGAGCCGATATATTGAGCAATAGCTGGGGGGGCGGTAGCCCGACCAGCCTGATTTCTACCCCTTGTCAAAATGCTGTTTCGTCGGGTAGAAGTGGATTGGGCGCACCCGTCTTGTTCGCGGCGGGTAACGGAAACGGGAGTGTGAATTATCCTGCAACGCTCACCGAAGTAATTGCCGTTGCAGCGACGAGTATGTGCGATCAGCGCAAAAGCCCTTCGTCTTGCGACGGAGAAACTTGGTGGGGAAGCGACTTCGGTACAAGCCTCGACATCGCGGCTCCCGGGGTTAAGATCTATACCACCGACATCAGTGGAGGCACGGGTTATGATGCAGGCGACTACTTTGCGACCTTCAATGGCACTTCTTCGGCCACGCCCAATGCGGCGGGCGTAATGGCCTTGATTCTCTCTAAATATCCCGGCATCAGCGGGGCCAATGCGCGGATGCTCATCGAGCAGAGCTGCGAAAAAGTCGGGGGCTACGCGTACGGTCCCAACGCTGTCCAGCCGACGGGCACGTGGAGCACCGATTTGGGTTATGGTCGGGTTAATGCGTATGCGGCCTGCAAAGGAGCCGAGGCGATGTTGAACAATACGGTGGCTGTGGTGACCCACCCCATCAATGTTTCAGGGGCTCTGTGCCCCAATTCGACCGTGCTCGTGCCCTATTCTGCTATGGGGGTATTTAATGCCAACAACGTCTTTACGGTTCAACTGAGCGATGCCAACGGCTCTTTTGCGAATCCGGTCGCCATCGCCAATGTGTTGAGCACGCAAGGAGGGGTTATTTCGGCCAGCATTCCCGCGAACACGCCCGTGGGTTCGGGTTATCGCATTCGCGTCGTTTCTTCTTCGCCGGCGGCCATCGGCAACGACAATGGCAACAATCTTGCCCTGAGCGGTTTTTGCTTGGAGACGTCGAATCCGTCCAGTCTTCAATGGTGTATCGGCTCTGTCGTGACCATTCCGTTTACTGTACAGGGCACCATGAACCCAGGAAATACCTTCAGCCTCCAATTGTCGAACGCCAGTGGAAGCTTTACTAGCCCCACGGTACTCGCTACCCAAGCGGGAACCACTTCGGGTTCTTTCAGCTACACGGTATCGGCGTCCATTCCAGCGGGAACGGGCTACTTGCTGCGGGTGGTGGCCAGCAATCCGGCTGCCGTGGGAACGCCGAATCCTGCGCCTATTACCGTCTATTCCGTCTGCCCCTATTGCTTTACCGGCACCCTTCTTACCGCGCCTTCGGGAACCTTTAGCGACGGCAGCGGGGCCAATCAGTATTTCAACTTCGCCAATTGCGACTGGCTGATTCAGCCACCCGGTGCAAGTTCTATCACGCTTTCGTTCAGCTTTTTCGATACGGAAAGTGGGTACGACTACGTTCGGATTTATGACGGAACCAATACCGCATCCCCCTTATTGGGGCAGTTTAGTGGGAGCACCCTCCCTGCAGCGGTGACGAGTACGGGAGGCAGTATGTTCGTGGTGTTTACTTCGGACAACATCATTACCGACAATGGTTGGACGGCCAATTATACCTCGATCCCTTTGGCCATTGCGACCACTGTGGCTGGGGCTCCGCCGTGCAACAGCGTGGCCGCCAATCCGATCGTTGTGAATTATACCGTGGCTGCGGGCGCTTACGATGCAGGCAATGTGTTTACCGCACAGTTGAGCGATCAATTGGGCAGTTTCGCGAATCCGTTGGCGATTGGTTCGACAACTTCGACTGCTTCGGGTAGCATCAATGCTTCGATTCCTTTTGATTTGATACAAGGTTCGAATTATCAGATCCGGGTGGTGGCTAGCAACCCCCCTTTTACGGGCGATACCGCCGCGGTGACCTCGAATTGCCTGGCCTGTATTCCCAACCTTGCTTTGACTGCCCAAGCTGATACGTTTGCAGATGGTTCGGGTATGGTGGACTACGTCGACAATTTGGTCTGTTCTTGGCTAATTGTCCCTTCCAATCCCAACACCCAGTCAATTCAGCTCCATTTCTCGGACTTCGACACGGAACAGTACTATGATTTGGTTCGGGTGTACGATGGTGTCAACAACAGCGCACCCCTTTTGGGCGAGTTTAATGGCAATACGCTCCCCCCGATGGTTTCGAGTACCAGTACGATCCTGTTCGTCGAGTTTACCACCGATGTTTCGGTAACGCGCCCAGGTTGGACGGCCTACTACAGCACCACCTTAGCCAATCCTTGTCCCAGCCCGATTGTGGCACAAACCACCGTGGTCAAAGCGCCTTTCTGTGCAGGAGATCTCGCCACGGTCAAAGTGGGCTATTCGGGGGGCAGTGGTCCCAAGTCAATCTTGTGGAGCACGGGGGCTACGAGCAAGTTCATCACGGTTCCCGCGGGCACGTATACCGTTACGGTGAGCGATGCTTTGTGTTCTGCCACCGACACCGTGGTGGTGACCAATCCGGCCAATTCGGATATGTCTGTCACCGGCGTAGTGGTGACCAAAAACGGTCCTCAGATTTTCAACGTCAGCTGGGCGGCTCCGGCCCCGGTAGCAGGCAAGACAATCATTGGCTATCGCGTGGCGTATCGCCTGCGGGGCACTACGACTTTCAATCAACTCCCGCTCACGACCAACCTGACCGCTTCAGTCAACTTTACGGGACTTGGCTTGTGTAATGGCAACTACGACTTTACGGTCTATACCCGCTTTAGCAACAGCGGTACGCCCACCACTTCTGCTCCGGCTTGCTTCGTAAGCCGCGGCTACAACGGAGGCAGCTGCAAAGCAGCAGAGTTTGTGGAAGGTGAGGAATATGCGGACTTCGACTTCACCCTCTACCCCAACCCCACCCAAGGCATAGTCTACGTCGAAGCCCCTGCGGGCACGACGCTAGAAGTGTACGATCTGCGCGGCAGCAAGCTCCTCGATGCGGCTGTGGAAAACGGCTCCCACACTCTCGATCTCTCTTCCTATGCCAAAGGCGTCTACCTCCTCCGCCTCCAATCCGGCGACCTCGTCGAAACCCAGCGCATCATGCGGGAGTAAACAGACTTGCCTTTAGAACCTTACAAAGCCGCCTCGGGAAACTGGGGCGGTTTTTTATTTAACAACTTCGTAACATTTGAGGCCTATTTTTACTAGAGTATATCCATAAATCTTTTTCATGAAGAAGTTCATTACACATTGCACGCTCTTTGCTCTTACTATATCAACACCGAACTGGGTCTTAGCACAATCGGGGAACATAGACCCTACCTTCAATCCGGGAGACAATGCGCTCAACAACGGAAGCGCTGCATCAGGTACTGTAGAAGCCATATTGCCATTGCCTGATGGATCGATAGTTATAGGTGGACAATTCCAATTCTACAATGGCCAACCCAGATCGCGCCTGTGTAAATTGTTGAGCAACGGCCGACTTGATACCAATTTTAGCATTGGTGGTGGTGCAAACAACACCGTTCATACACTGGCACACCAAAATGATGGAAAAATCATTCTAGGCGGAGCTTTTACACAATATCATCAACAGTCAGCAGGGGGCCTTATCCGACTCCATCCCAATGGCGAAATCGATAGTTCTTTTCAACCTGGAATTGGAGCAGACAATACGATTTATGCAACCCAATTGCAATCCGATGGAAAATTAATTATCGCCGGAGATTTTTCCTTATTTGATGGAGCTCCTCATGGCAAGATTGTCCGGCTCAATTCCGATGGCAGTATAGACCCAAGTTTTATGGCCGGAATCGGAGCGAGCGGCGGAATCATTTCAGATATTGCTATTCAACCCGATGGGAGAATCATTCTCGTGGGGGAATTTGTGCAATTTAACGGGTTGAATCATCGGAGAATTGTTCGACTTATGCCCAACGGTTCTGTCGATCTAAGTTTTACTTCCGGATTGGGACCGAACAATCCCATCCTTGATGTAGAACTTCTAACCAATAACCGAATTCTTATTGGAGGGAGTTTTACCCAATACGATGGCGCCATTGTCAAGCGGATAGCACGTTTAATGCCTGACGGACAATTAGACAGCACATTTCATTTGAATCCAGGGACAAATTCCATTGTTCGCGATATTGCGGTCCAACCCGATCAGAAATATGTCATCGTTGGCCATTTTGATGCCTTCAATGGAATCAGTCGTGATCATGTTGCCCGAATAAATTCCGACGGAACCATAGATACCACATTTAACCCTGTCTACGGTACCAATAACAATATTCACTGCATTGAAATACAGAGCGATGGAAGGATGCTTATCGGTGGAACTTTCACCTTCTACAACAGTTTTAATCGAAATCGATTCACCCGTTTAGAAGTAAATGGCCTGTTGGATAGGGAATTCAATCAGAAAGGAGGAGTCAATGGACCCGTATTCGATATTCTGATTCAACCCGACAGTAAAATACTCGTCGCCGGAGATTTTACAGCGTATGATGGGGCTCCCATGTCTCGTATTGTTCGAATCAAAAACAATGGCGTTCGGGACTCTACATTCACCGCTGCACCTGGAGCCAATCGAGAGATCCTCTGTATGGCATTACAAACGGATGGGAAAATAATCATTGGGGGAAACTTCAAAACCTATAATGGACTCGGCCGGGCGCGCTTGGCTCGATTAAATGCAAACGGTACGGTGGACTCCATGTTTATATCGAGCGCCAACAAATACGTCAAAGCCATTGCGATTCAAAGCGACGGGAAAATCCTCATTGGAGGTGGTTTTTCAATCTACAGAGGTACTTCCCGTCGAAGAATGGCTCGACTCTTGACTGACGGCAGTGTTGATTTGAGTTTTGTTCCTGAATTGGGTTTTGCCGATCGCGTTCTGGCCATACACTTACAACCCAATGGGAAGATTATCGTGGGAGGTCAATTTCACGTGAACAACAACGGCATCACGCAACAAAACATAGCGCGCTTGAATGTCGATGGAAGCCTGGATACGAGCTTTAAGGTGGGTGCTGGTTATAGGAAACTGATCACATCTATAACTGCTGCCAGCAATGGTAATCTCATCGTAACCGGTTTAGATGGAATGGTCATTCTGACACCCGATGGAGAAGCACTTCCTGAATTTGACAGGCTCTTTGGTGCCAGTTACATTGTTGAGACAGCAGCGGAAAGGTTAGATGGTTCGCTCTTGGCCGGAGGGTCTTTTGTGACTTACGATGGTTTTAATTCACCGCGAATTGTTGGATTGCTTCCTACCAATCAGGTGGATCCCAATTTCTTGGTTGGCTCAGGAACCAATAGCACGGTTCACAAACTCGTCCGGCAGGCCGATGGCCGCATTTTGATGGGAGGGAGTTTCACAAATTACAATGGCACCCCGAAAAGTGGTTTAATTCGATTGCTCGACAATGGCGGACACGGCTTTAGTACAGTATTTACGGAACCAATAGAAGTGGATTGTCCAGATGTCTTAGGTCGAGGTAGGGTTGTGGACGACGGAGGTTACCCGGTGACCTCCAGAGGGATTTGTTGGAGGACCAATGGCCCTCCCACAATTTTCAATTCAAATATTGTCAGTGGATCGGATACAGGTCGTTTTCAAATACCGCTTTCCAGCCTTATTCCAGGTACCCTCTACAATTTGCGGGCGTTCTCGGTTAATTCCATCGGCGTTTCTTACGGATCCACCCTCTTTTTTCGGTATCCCGGCGCCTTTTCTGTTGACGCGGAGATACAACAAGTCCCTGAATGCGCGGGAGGTTTGGGAGTAATTAAGGCCACATATTCCAACAGTGGTGGTCCAAAAACAATTCTATGGAGTACAGGAGATACGACAAAGTTTATTGCCGTTCCTGCCGGAATTTATCATGTCACAATCAGCGATTCCGTTTGTTCCACTACGGATACAGTGGATTTGATGAATCCACTCAATTCAGAGATGGCAGCAATGGGACTCGTCGTATCCAAGAATGGCAGCCAGCAGTTTAACGCGAATTGGATGCCGCCAGCACCGATTCCGGCCGGTTATTCCATTATAGGATATCGTTTAGGATACCGACTCAAAGGAGCCGCAACTTTTAGTCAAACTCCGCTAACCACAAGTCTATCTGCAACCGTCGATTTCACCGGCCTTGGATTATGCAATGGGAATTACGAATTCACCGTGTTTACTCGGTTTCGAAAGAATACCATTCCTACAACATCCGCCCCTGCTTGCTTCGTAAGCCGCGGCTACAGCGGGGGCACTTGCAAAGCCGCGGAGTTTGTGGAAGGCGAAGAGTATGCGGACTTCGACTTCACCGTCTACCCCAACCCCACCCAAGGCATAGTCTACGTCGAAGCCCCTGCGGGCACGACGCTTGAAGTGTACGACCTGCGCGGCAGCAAGCTCCTCGAAGCCCACACCCAAAACGGCTCGCATACGTTGGATCTTTCCGCGTACAGCAAAGGAGTCTACCTCCTCCGCCTTCAATCCGGCGAGCGCGTAGAAACCCAGCGCATCATGCGGGAGTAAGCGGACTAGGGATTAGAACTTTGAAAAGCCGTCCCGGGGAACTGGGACGGTTTTTTTTGTCAACGCTCGTTTTTAATTATTAATCGTTGTATTACATTTATTCATATATTCGTATCAGAAACCAACTACCACAAGTTTAAAAGACCCTTTATGAAACACTTCTTCATCCTTCGCATCGGCCTCGTTTTGGCCCTCTTTGGAAACCCAGGACTCAACGCCCAGAGCATCGCCATTTACTTTACCACGATCCCTGGTTGTTCCGGCTCCAATCCCCTGAACGTCCCCTTTGTAGCCTCTGGATTTAACACCGGAAACATCTTTACCGCCGAGCTCAGCGACGCCATGGGCAACTTTGCCAATCCCCTTGAAATCGGCACCGTAGCCGGCACCGCCAACGGCGTCATCAATGCCGTGATTCCCTTCAATTTGGTGCAAGGTTCATCATACAAGGTTCGCATACGGAGCAGCAACCCGGTCACCTATTCGAACCTCACCCCCTTGTTGGCGCAATGCCTGCCTCAACCTTGCAACGCCAACCCTACTCTTACCGCCAACAGCGGCGTCTTGAACGACGGAAGCGGACTGGCCAACTACGCCAATGGGCTCAACTGCTCATGGCTCATACAACTCTCCACCCCAGGACCCATTGTCATTTCATGGAACAGTTTTGATACGCAGGCCTGGTCTGACTACGTCTATCTCCACGACGGCAGCTCGGCAGGCGCCCCCATCATCGGCAGTTACTCCGGCACCACCCTGCCCACGTCGGTCACCGCCAACTCCGGAAGCGTCTATGTGCGCTTTGTGACCAACAGCAGCGTCAATGCAGCCGGATGGGAATTGAATTACACCGTGCAAAGCACAACCCCTCCTCCCGCTTGCACAGACCCCTTCAGCGCCGACATCATTGTGGTCGAAAGTCCTTTCTGTCTTGGTGAATCGGCCACGGTCCGCGCCGCGGCGAGCGGAGGTGGAAGCACCAAAACCTATTTGTGGAGCGACGGCAGTACCGCGCGCTTCGCCACCTTGGCCCCCGGTACACATTGGGTCGAAGTGAGCGCCGGCAACTGCACCGCCTACGACACCATCGTTGTTTCCAACCCCGTCAATTCCGAAGAATCGGTCATACTCAACCCCGTCAACAAAAACGGAGCGCAGCAATTCATCGTATCCTGGAGTGCCGCAACCCTAGGCAGCGGCGAAAGTCTGATCGGTTATCGCGTGGCCTACCGCCTGCGCGGAACGACCTCCTTTAGTCAATTGCCGCTCACCACCGCGCTTTCGACCACAGTCGACTTTACCGGACTCGGACTCTGCAATGGCAACTACGAATTCACGGTATACACCCGCTTCAATCGGGCCGGAACCACCGTTACCTCGGCACCCGCCTGTCTGCAAGCCAAAGGGTACTCTGGCGGAACGTGCAAGTCGGAAGACTCCTCGGCCAATGTCACCGAAATGGAGGCGCCCCTCGTATCGGTATACCCCAATCCGAACCGCGGATCGTTTGTGGTGCGCGCACCTCAGGGAACCGAAATCGCGTTGTACGACCTCCAAGGACGCGTGCTCTTCACAAGCAAGCCTCAGGACGCTGAAACCCCGATGGCAGCCCAAAGCCTCAGCACGGGCGTCTACCTGCTCCATACGGTTCAACCCCAAGGACAACGCCAAACCGAGCGCGTCATCATCCACTAACCCCGCCCATAGAGAAACCCTGCATAGAGAAACCCGAAGCCACGGAGGACTTCACTCAAAGTCCTCCGTTTTTCGTTTACAACAGGGTGTTGGAAAACAGTTTTTTGTTACCTTTGCCTCCCCTTAGCCCAACGAGGGGTTAAGCAACCGAGAGTCAAGGTTTTATGAAGCATTACGAAACCGTTTTCATTCTAAATCCCGTCTTATCTGAAGATCAGGTAAGGGAAACGGTAGAAAAGTACAAGGACTTTATTAAGTCCAAAGAAGGCCGGATCGCGCACCACGAGAACTGGGGGCTGAAGAAGCTGGCGTATCCCATTGAGAACAAAAAGAGCGGTTTCTACCACTTGCTCGAATTCGCCGTTCCTGGCGAGGCCGTAGCAGCTTATGAGGTAGAAATGAAGCGGGACGAGCGCATTTTTCGCTTTCTGACCGTCTCCCTCGACAAGTTCGCCTTGGAGTATGCCGACCGCCGTCGCCGCAAAGTTCAATCTACCGCAAACGCCTAATCCGCAGCCAACATGAGCGATTTAGAAAGCGCCTCGGGCCAGAGCCAAAGCGAAATCCGCTATCTGCAGCCCATCAGCATTGAGAGCCGCACCCAGAAGAAGTATTGCCGTTTCAAGAAACTCGGCATCAAATACATCGACTACAAAGACGCCAACTATCTGTTGCGTTTTGTCAACGAACAAGGCAAAATCCTTCCGCGCCGCCTGACCGGCACCTCGCTGAAGTACCAGCGCAAGGTGGCTACCGCCATCAAACGCGCCCGGCACATTGCCTTGATGCCCTACGTGGCCGATAACCTGAAGTAAGCTGAAGCCATGGACATCATTCTCCTCAAAGACGTAGAAAACCTTGGGTTCAAGGACGACGTCATCTCTGTGAAAAACGGCTACGGCCGCAACTACCTCATCCCGCAAGGAATGGGTGTTTTGGCCACGGAAAGCGCCAAGAAAGTATTGGCAGAAAACCTGCGGCAGCGCGCCCACAAAGAAGCCAAGTTAATTGCCGACGCCCGCAAAATGGCCGAAGGGCTGCGCGACATCGAAATCAAACTCAACGCCAAGGTGGGTCGGGGCAATAAATTGTTCGGATCGCTGTCGAATGCCGATTTGGCTTTGGAATTGAACCGCAAAGGTTTTTCGGTCGACAAAAAGTTCATCACGGTACCTGGAACCACCATCAAGAACACGGGCAAATACGTCGCCAAAATTCGCCTTCACCGCGAAGTCAACGCCGAGCTCGAATTCGAAGTGATGGGCGAGGGCGGAGCCGAATAAAGACCCTACACGATCTGTAGAAGCCCGTCTGCCTCAACCGCGACGGGCTTTTTTACGAATACACACCCCCCTCATGAGGACCCGCAGCAGTCAAAAGAAACGCATCAACGTAGTCACTTTGGGGTGTTCCAAAAACATCTACGACTCCGAGGTACTGATGGGGCAACTCAAGGCCTCGGGCAAAGACGTTGTGCATGAGGAGGAAGGAGAGGTTGTGGTGATCAACACCTGCGGCTTTATCGACAACGCCAAGCAAGAAAGCATCGACACTATTTTGCACTTTGCCGAACTGAAAAAGGCGGGTAAAGTGGAGAAGGTGTACGTAACCGGTTGTCTCAGCGAGCGATACAAACCAGAGCTCGAGGCCGAAATCCCCGAAATCGACTCCTGGTTTGGCACCCGCGATCTACCCCGCTTGCTCAAAACACTCGGGGCCGACTACAAACAGGAATTGGTGGGGCAACGACTACTCACCACGCCTTCGCACTACGCCTACCTCAAGATCAGCGAAGGCTGCGACCGCCCTTGTTCGTTTTGCGCCATCCCCTTGATGCGCGGCAGCCACCGTTCTACCCCCCTTGAAGATCTGGTCGAGCAAACTCGGGCCCTCGCCTCCAAAGGAGTCAAAGAACTCATGCTGATCGCCCAGGACCTGACGTATTACGGTCTCGATCTGTACGGAAAGCGAGAACTCGCCCGTTTGCTTCGGGCCATGGCCGAAGTGGACGGCATTGACTGGATCCGGCTGCACTACCTCTTCCCCACCGGTTTTCCCGAAGACATCCTCGAAGTGGTTCGCGAAGAGCCCAAACTGTGCCGCTATGCCGACATCCCGCTCCAGCACATCAGCGATGCCGTGCTCAAATCGATGCGGCGCGGAACCACCCAAGCCAAAACCGAAGCGCTGATCGAAAAAATGCGGAATCAAGTTCCCGGAATCGCGCTGCGCACTACGCTGATTGTTGGTTATCCCGGAGAAACCGACCGCGACTTTCAGACCCTCTACGACTGGGTTGAGCGCAGCCGATTCGACCGCTTGGGCGTCTTTACCTACAGCCACGAAGAAAATACCCACGCCTATACCCTAACCGACGACGTGCCCGAAGAAGTGAAACGCGAACGGCTCGAGGCCATTATGGACCTGCAACGCGGCATTTCGTGGGAACTCAACCAGGTTCGCGTGGGTCAGGAGCTCAAGGTGCTGATTGACCGGGCTGAAACGGGCGTGTTTATCGGCCGGACCGAATTTGACAGCCCCGATGTCGACAACGAGGTACACATCGCCCCCCCGGCCAATACCCACCTGCGCATCGGCGATTTTGTGCGGGCCCGGATTGTCGAGGCCGAGGAATACGACCTCAAAGGCGAATTGGTGGATTGATTCACCCATGGGTGGCGCGGTGTGCCATCATCCCACGGTCGTAGAGACGCAAAATTTTGCGTCTCTACGATTTAATAATATGGGCACACCGCGCCATCACCCGATTTTCCGCCTGGTGCAACGCGTCCAAAACCGCATCGATCCGGGTCTGAACCTCGGCTACCCATGGTGTATCATCGAACCCCTTGGCGTTGACCTGGGCGTTTAATGCCGCGCCCCGGGCGGCGGTGCGCAAACACAACATCCCGACGGCTGCATCAGTCACCGAATTCGGATTGCCTTCCATCGCCATGCGTTCCACCCAAGGAGCCGCCTCGGCGCAGAGCGCCACCACCTCCATCGGCACCTCGATCGCCCGTCGGGTAGCCGCCCGAATGGCTTCTTTGCGCAAGGCCGCTTCTTCGGGCGAATTCTTCGAAAGCCCAAAGGCCTCCATAATCGCGTTAAAGGCCGCGGTGTCTTCGTCGACCGCTTGGAGCAAACGCGCCTGTAGCTTCATCAACTGCTCGGCCACCTCAGAAAACTCGGCCCAGCGGTCGTCCCAACCCCTTTTGTGGGCGCTGAGATTGGCCACCATGGCTCCGAGCGAGGCCCCGAGGGCCCCGGCATAGGCCGCAATGCTGCCCCCGCCCGGAGCGGGGCTTTCTGATGCCGTTTCGTCGGCAAAACCGATCAAATTCATCGAGACCAAGCGCCCGGGCTGGCGCAAACCGAGTTTGTATTCGACAATGCGTTCTTCGGGCACAAAGGGTTTAAGCTCGCCCAATCCCATCGAGAGGGCCGCGATGCGAATCAATTCCGCTTCGGGCAGACCCGAAGACCGCTGCTGGAGGTGACAATAGTGGCGACCCGCCTCGAGCATCGCGTTGAGCGGCACCAAACCAACCAACTCCGAACCCGTGACCCGCATGCCGCGCTCTTGAGCCGAGCGCACGGTTTCGTCGAACAAAACGTGCAACGGGGTCTGTTGGGGATCGGTGAGGTTGTAGCTCACCTGAGCGCAACCAAACTCTTCGATAAACCACCCAATACCCTTGACCGCCTTGAGCTTGCCCGGTTCAAAGACCGGCTCTCCTTGGGCGTCCAGAAGGGGCTTTCCGGTGAGAGTGTCGCCCTCGCGGAGCATCCGTCCCTTTTCGCGAATGTCGAAGGCCACGGCATTGGCCCGGCGCGTCGACGTGGTGTTCAAGTTGACGTTGAAGGCAATCAGAAAATCGCGGGCCCCAATGGCGGTCGCCCCCGTCTGCTTCCAACGCGCATCGGTCGTGGAACCAAAATCGGGTTGTCCTTCGGGCTTGGCGAATTTGGCCGCGAGCCCCTCGTATTCTCCACTTCGGCAATCGGCCAGATTGCGGCGAGAAGGATGCTTAGCCGCTGATTCGTAGTAATAGCCGGGAATTCCGAGCTCTCTGCCCACGCGCTCACCGAGTTTGTGTGCCCAGACCGCGCACTCTTCCAGCGTAATGCCGGAAACCGGCACCAGCGGACACACATCAGTGGCCCCCATCCGCGGATGCTCGCCTTGGTGGGTGCTCATATCGATCAGTTCGGCGGCCTTCTGAATGAGCCGGAAAGCGGCTTCGATCACAGGCTCGGGCGCCCCAGCAAACGTGATCACCGTACGGTTCGTTGCTTTGCCCGGATCGACGTCGAGCAAGCGGACGCCTTCGACGGTTTCGACCACGGCCGCAATGGCCTGAATCACTTCGGGTCGGCGGCCTTCGCTGATGTTGGGCACGCATTCGATCAAGGCAGCAGATGGAGTGCTGGAATTCATATAACAGGTCTGGGGATTAGGAGGATGGCAAAGACCGGCCGAGTTCGACGCGTTCAATCCAGGGCTCGGTATAGGCATAACACAAAAAGTCGGGAGAGGAAACGGGCCTGCTGAGCACCAAGGCTGCGCGCTTGCCCGGGCTCAGGGTGCCGAGTTCAGACTGGAGTTCGAGGGCGTAGGCCGCGTTCATGGTGGCCGCGGCAAACGTCTCGATCGGCTTCATCTTCAAGAGAACACACCCCAGCGAAAGCACAAAAGGCATGCTGCCCGAAGGCGAACTCCCGGGGTTGTAGTCGCTGGCCAGTGCCACGCCCAGACCGGAGTCGATCAGGGTGCGGGCCGGCGGAGGGTGCAGCCCGAGAAAGAACGCGGTTCCGGGCAAGAGGGTCGGCATGGTTTCGGTTCCGAGCAGGGCTTGGATTTCGGCCTCGCCCATGCATTCCAAATGGTCTACAGACAAGGCATTGTGCTGCACTCCGATTTGGACGCCCCCCGAAAAGTCCAGTTCGTTGGCGTGGATTTTCGGTCTCAGACCGTACTTCCAACCTGCTTCGAGCAATCGGTCGGTCTCGGGAACCGTAAAAAACCCCCGATCGCAGAACACGTCCATATAATCGGCCAAACCCTCGGCCGCGATTTGGGGCAAAATCCGATCAATCAGCAGGTTTATATACCCCACCCTATCGTTTTTGTACGCGAGGGGAACCGCATGGGCTCCGAGAAAACTCGCTTTGACGGGAATGGGAGCGCGTTCTTTAATCTGCCGAATCACCCTGAGCATTTTGAGCTCGGACGCTTCGGAAAGCCCATAGCCGCTCTTGATCTCCAAAGCGGCAGTGCCCTGCGCCATCATGGCTTCGACCCGGGCATAAGCGTCGTCCAAAAGCCGGATCGGATCGGCATCGGCCAAGGCCAGGGCCGAATTCAATATCCCCCCGCCTTTTTGCGCAATTTCCTCATAGCTCAACCCCCCTATCCGATCGACGAACTCGGACTCCCGCCAACGCGCAAAAACAATATGGGTATGGGAATCGGCAAAAGCGGGCATCAAGACCCGCCCGGAGCCATCCACTACCAAGTCGGCATGACCGGAGGGGAGGGTGTCCATGGGGCCAAAGTCGACAACGCGCCCGTTTTCGGTTTCGAGCCAGGCGTTTTCCAATATTGAAAACTCCTGCATTTCAGCACCTTGAAGGCGCCATTTCGGTTCGCGATAGGCGCCGATCAACCAAGCAATTCGCACATAACGGGTCCGCATGGGGCGAAGATAGGATGCCCGAATTTCAAACCGTCCACGCGTATTTTCGCTTTATGATCCTCGGAATCATCCCCGCCCGTTTTGCTTCAAGCCGCTTTCCCGGCAAACCCCTGGCCGACATCCACGGCAAACCCATGATCCAGTGGGTGTACGAACGCGCCTCTAGGGCTTTGGATGCCGTCTATGTGGCCACCGACGACGCGCGGATTGCCGAGGCCGTGCACCGATTCGGCGGGAAGGTGGTGATGACATCGACCGACCACGCCAACGGGACCACCCGCTGTCTGGAAGCCATGCGGCTCATTGTAGGGCCCGGCGAGGCCTGCAGCGCGGTCATCAATGTGCAAGGAGACGAACCATTGCTGGAGCCCGAAGCACTCAAGGCTTTGGCCTCGGCCTTTGCCGACCCCTCGGTCGGGTTTGCGACCTTGATCAGCCCCGTGCGCTCAATCGATCAACTCGACCGCCCCGGCGAAGCCTATGTGGTGCTCGACAAAGATCAGAACGCGCTCTATTTCAGCCGGAATACGATTCCCCACCTCCGCGACATCGCCCCCGACGAGCGCCTCCGGCACCACCGCTTTTGGGTGCATCTCGGGATGTACGCCTACCGCCCCGATGTGCTCGAGGCCTTTGCCCAACTGCCCGAATCGTCCTTAGAGCAAGCCGAAAAGCTCGAACAAAACCGATGGCTCGAACACGGCGGGCGCATTCGCTGCATCCCCTTCGAATCCAACAGCCTCCCCGTCGACACCCCCGAAGACCTCGATCGGGTATTGGCGCGTTTGTCGTATCGGTAGAGCCGCAAAAACTTGCGGGTCTACCGCGCCCCTACCGCATCAAATGCACCGTTTGTTGTTCGGTTCGGGTGCTGCCGTCATTTCCATAGGCCGTGGCGCGGACAAAATAGACCCCTTCGGCCAGGTCTTCGCCCGAGTGCACATCCCGCCCATCCCATTCTAACTCGGGAGCCTTGCCCGTATGCACCACCTGACCCCAGCGGTTCAGCACCACCCATTCCACCCGCTCTACATTGAACTGATCTGACCGATACACCTCATTCTCCCCATCCCCATTCGGGGTAAACACATTCGGCAACGCGAACTCGACGCCTTCGGTGCAGTCGTATAAAACGACGTTGTCGATGCAGATAAATGAAATCGTTTGCTGAGCATCCGGAGTTAAAAGTGTTATATTCTTTGGTATATGAAACATAATCCCCATATAAATGAAACGCTCCCCGCCTTTCGCCACATAATTGGTTTGGGCCTTAAACCAGTTCAGAGTATCGAAAGGAGTGTAAATAGAAACAATATCTATGGCACTTAAACCAGTGATAAAATTGGGTATATCCTGTACAGGATTCTTTGTAAAGTCATTTTCAATAAAGACTACATCTATAGAGTCAAAGTAAATATTACCGAAAAAAGAATAGCTCAAATCAAAATTCAAACAATAGGTTCGACCTTCGACGAGTGAATTCTTTAACTCTCCAATGATATTCTCATCAAACCAAGCACCACGTGTCCTTCTATGAGCACTAGATGTGTAACAGCCTCTGTCAGCACTACCACTGCAAGTCCATATAATATCAACTGATTCGGGACAAATCAAATCGCTGGTATAATCGGTTCTCCAGTGTTTCAGTAGGTAAAAATTTCCTGGGCCATCTTCATATTCTGTGCGAATCAGTTCAAACTGACCGTCAACTACAAGATTCTCTTGACTTTGAGCAAATAAATCCAAGCCAAAGTTCACAAGAACAAATACTGCGACTATAACATATTTCATGGATGAAGGCCTTTTAATAAAAATGGACAGGGAACATTATACGCTCCCTGTCCATTGAAAAATTGATCCATCACTCTTTACTGACTCGGGTTGAAACCGACTCGCCAGAACTACCAACCCATTGAACGATATAAACTCCACTTGGCCAGTCCTTCATGTTCAACGCAGTCTCTTGTCCCACTATTTTCTCACTCTTATGTTTCAGCTGACCCCATGAATCAAATACCCGAATGAAGCCATCCTCATCTGAACAGCCCGAAATAAATACCATATTCTCGGTGGGATTGGGGTACAGCAAGAGCGCACATTTTGCCCCCGAATGAGAATGTCCACTTGAATAGGCAATACCTTTCATGGCCATTTGACTCGGTAAAACACATGAGTTGTAATCTAATTTCCAGAATTCGCAAACGGACCTTGCCCGATAGACAAACGCACCAAACAAATCAGGACACAGCTCTGCCCACGAGACTAAGGAGTCGGCTTCGGCAGTTGTATAAGGAAAAACTCCCGTGGAATCCCATAAAATTCGATCCTCTATGGCAAGGAACCGAAGATACCTTTGATGGGAAGGTTCTGTCACATTCGGAACCACCAAGGACACGTCTACACCAGCCGAATCCAACTGAGTGCTTAACTCCACGTCGGTCCAAAAAAGATCTTCAACTACCGCACCATTGTGTACGTTTTCTATACTATCCAGAATAGGAAATGTACTCAAATCTCGATTCCATTCTACCAAACTCCGATATACCGATTCCGAATTGCGGTCTAGCATTTGATCCGCAAGATCATCGAGAACTACATAGTTCAAAGGATTCGACGCTTCGACAACGCTTTCCAATAAATATAAGCGTGTAGAGTCTGACAGCCCTGCAATACTGTCTATTTGCTTCAAAGGCGGTTCTGGAGGATTCGGCACAAAGTCACAAACGGTATAAAATAGATGTGGTGCATTGTTGACGAGGTTCATAGAGGCACTCTGCGGACCACTTACATGATAGTAAAAGCCTTGACTAAGCGCTATCGGATAATAAACAGTGCCCACAGGCGTCCGAAGATCCCAATCAAAACTTTGGCCGCTTGGAGGTTGTAGATTCGATTCAGTGTAAAAACACGCAAGCTGTGGATTGCTGGTAGTTGTTGGAATTTCAAGAAATTCATTGTCTTGGGGTACAATAGCCCCCGGAATGGTTCTAAACTGTCTTCCCACCACCGAATTAGCACCTTTCATGTACACACCCTTTTGAAAACCCCGAAACTCGTTGGTCCAAATGTGCGAATCGAAATTGCCCGATTCCGCAACGAGCGAATTGGATACGTATTCCATCTTGTTCTCCTCCACCAAACTGTGTGGGCTGGCGGTGAGGGCAATGCCATTCGTATACCCGCTAACATCTTGGGTTCCTTCCACTACAATCCGGTTGCACCTCAAGGTATCGCCCTGCACATTCGTGAGCCGCACCCCATACGTAGACCCTTGAAACAGGCTGTACTTGGGCACCCGCATTTCGTTGCGCTCTACAAACACATTCCGTCGGGTGCTCACCGAAACCGCCGTAGGATAGCGATTGATCGTATTGTCTGAGATACGCGTGGTGTTCTTGATGCCCACGGGCGGATATAGAGTCTGGCTGATGTGCACCGCCGTGCGCACAAGAAACTGCTCCTCGTTCATCGGCACACCTCCCACCAAAGGCGTTTCAAAACAATTGGTGTCGATTTCCATGCGCATGTTGAAGTTGTTGTAGCCGCGAAAGCCATTTTCGCAACCGCGCACATAATTGTGCATCGCCTCCCAAGAACTGTTCTTTTTAGAACCCTCTACAGTAACCGCATATTCCTCAGAGTTCTCAAAGAAGTTCTGGCGCATCCAGATTCGCGTACTCGCCGTGGACCAAACACCATTTTTGCAATTTTGAAAGGTGTTGCCCATCAAACGATCCGTTTGAATGCAGTTACCGCTCAAACTCAATTCTTGGATGAGCGCATTGAACCCTACCTCATAACATGTTCCTTTCGGATAATAGTAAGAAAAACTCATCGTGTCACCGACTACCCATTGTTCTACGTAATCAATCAATTGACCCGTAGTAGGATCTTCTAATTCTTGAATTTCGTGACCCACAATTCTTATTCCGGCCTCTTTGATATTGTAGAAGCGATTCATCAAAACACGGGCACTGGTTCGTCTTCCCCAGATGCCATAATCTAAGTTGATAAATTTGGAATAAAATAAATCCATACTATCCGTGCAATTCAAATCGCCAAAACGAATATTATCGTTGTCCCAAACACGGACTCCATAGGTCGGGTCGCTTAGATTGAGACTGTCAATTTCAAAAACACAACCTTTATAAATGCCCGGGTGCTGCACACCTGCTTGGTATTTCTCGACCTGAAGCCCTACTACATTGTCCAAGAAATGAGTCTCCACGAGACGATAACGCGCGCCTCCTTCCTTCGACAAAACTCCGATTTTGGCAAATTTGATCAGCGAATTGGTCGAAATCAAACGATTGAGGGACCCTCCTGCTTCTAACACAATGCCGTTCCACAAACAGGACACATCGTTGATAGGCCGGGCCGAAGCGTCGAAGGTTACATCGTCCATAATCAACCTACCCGCTGCTTGAACCAAAACCCCTGCATTTTTCCGAAAATAAAACACCGCGCCGTTGGTGATGCGCACCTCCGCATCGATCGTTAACGTCCCATTCACCACATACACCCCTCCGTTCACCAAATAGACGTTGGGTTGAGTGGGGTGAGGGGTAAACACCGCCGAGGCCGAAACATTGTCGAGATAATTGGGGCTGCTGTTGTTGTGCCGATTTGGACAGCTTTGTGCCTGAGCCTCAGTTACCCCCCCCCCACAAAGTTAGGGATAATACGACAGAAAGAATACCTGTTTTCATTGTGTAAGTTGATTTAATTTAGACCAAAATACCATAAATAACCCCCCATGGCCCTGCTTTACAGAAACTTAACAATCAGCCTTTTTGCCCTGATTTTATTCAGTTGTACCAAAAATCAGCCTCAGTTGGTCGACACCACCTATCCCCTCGACGAACTC
>Ga0247843_1002307_pt1 | contig 35348 bp, 29 predicted proteins | sample LaCruzMarch2017__FD_192420 | JGI IMG/M metagenome (GOLD analysis project Ga0247843, IMG submission 192420) | Freshwater microbial communities from meromictic Lake La Cruz, Castile-La Mancha, Spain - LaCruzMarch2017_8m | ecosystem: Environmental > Aquatic > Freshwater > Lake | place: Spain... | reverse complement strand
AAGGGAATAGTCCTAAAAGTTCTTTTCGCAAGACCTCCGCTTCTATCTCTGTTCGGAAATCCCCAGCCATTAAGTTAAAATATGGCGCCTCAAAAGCAATGTAAGCGTCCTGTTTAGGGCATAAGCCAACAAATACTAACCTCAAGGAGTCGATGAGTAGTTTGTCCGTATCAAAAGCCAATTGTATTCGGAATCCTGGAAGATCATTTCGGTATGTCCGGTTACTGTCTATCGTTTTCTCAATAAGAGGGTCCTCATGTGGGATGAATTGACCTAAGCAGTTATTACAAAGACTCGAAACGGACAGAATCAGGATAAAGGATGATACTCGAATTGCCAACATACAGCAAAGGTATAAATTTCTTAAGACTTGATCAGCGACCACCCCGGCTTATTTAGAATGATTATAAATTAAATTTGATGCTCTTTTTTTGTCATCAAAGTGTCATGAAATTTCTCTTTTCATGTAAATTTGCAAGGTCAAAAAGCAAAATAAAATGCTTTTTAAACCTAGAATTTAGAAACCAGTTTCATGAAAATATCTAATATTCAACAAGTTACTATGGCGAAAACCCTGCAGTTGTTTGCCTTCTTGTGTGTTACCTTTTTTGTTCAACACACCCTTTTCGCTCAAGGAGAGGCCCTTTTTAAATCAAAATGCTCAAGTTGTCACCAAATCCATAAGAACGGCACGGGCCCAATGTTGTCTGGTGCACGCCAACGTTGGGCGGATGCAGGTGAGGGAGATTTAATTATTAAATGGGTTCAAAATAATGCGGCGTTGCGTGCAAGCGGTGCTTCAAAAAGAGCAGCGGCCGTATTTAAGGAATATGGCGGCTCTCAAATGTCTATTTTTACGGATTTAACAGACGACCAGGTAAATCAAATATTGGATTATGCAGATGCTCAGCCGAAGGACGATCCGGCGAAGGCAGGGGCAAACGGAGGGGCTCAAGATCCAAATGCCACTCAAGTAACCGAAGAGGAAGAAGGTGGTCTTGGTTTCATCTGGATTGTTCTTGCAGTGCTATTTGTTGTTATTATTTTAAGCGTTGGCGGAGTGCGACGACAATTGAAAGTGGCAACCACGGGGGATGAGTCATACAACCAACTCACCTATTGGGAGGAGCTTAAAACAATCGCATGGAAATATCGCGGTATTACTGGTGTCGTGGGCTTGGTTTTAACCATTGCTGTTGTTGTGGTGGTCTTTAAAAGCCTCTACTCCATCAATATTATGGAAAACTATCAGCCATCTCAACCCATTGCTTTCCCCCACGCAACTCACGCAGGAATCAATGGAATCGATTGTAAATACTGTCACAATTCAGTTACTAAGTCAAAACATGCAGGGTTGCCAACGGTAAACGTATGTATGAATTGCCATAAGCAAATTAGTGGTGAAGGGAAACCTTATGCCGGTGAGGTTAAGAAGATTTATGCCGCTGCCGGTTGGGATCCGAGTTTTGGTCCAGCAGGGGGATATCGAAATACTAAAGGAAAACCACTGGTGTGGAATAAGGTGCATGTGTTGCCCGACCATGTATATTTTAACCATTCACAACACGTAGTAGTAGGGGGTGTTGATTGTAAGCAATGTCACGGAGATATGACGCAAATGAAAGAAACCGCTAAGGTACTTCCAATTGAAGAATTAAATAAGGTGGAAGGGAATATTAAATTAACCAAAGCAACCCTGACGATGGGATGGTGTATCGAGTGTCACGGAGCGAAGGAAGTAACAATTGGAGATGGCAAAAATGGATACTATGATGAAATACATAGCCGCTTAAAAAAGAACAAGACCCTGTATAAGCAATATCTTGCAAATGATGGGAAACTTACAGCCAACGAATTAGGGGGTTGGGAATGTGCTAAATGTCACTATTAATTTACAGTAGCGAATAAAACAAGTTATGGAAGTAACAAAGAAATATTGGAAAGGAATTGAGGAATTAAATCAAACGCCTGAATTTAAGCAACTTCGGGACTCCGAATTTCCGAATCAACATGCCGTTGAGCAATTTTTAGTGGATGATCAATTGGCTGAATCTTCGTCAGGCCGTCGTGATTTCCTTAAATTTTTAGGGTTTTCCGTAGCAGCGGCAACGTTAGCGGCTTGTGAGGCGCCCGTGACCAAGGTTGTTCCTTATGTGAACAAACCCGAAGATGTGACTCCTGGAGTTGCCACGTGGTATGCTTCAACGTATTATGATGGCTTATCCTATGCAAGTATCCTAGTTAAAACAAGAGAAGCACGTCCAATATTCATTAAAGGGAACAAAGATTTTGGGTTCACCAAAGGAGGGACAAACCCTCAAATTATTGCATCGGTACTTGGTTTATATGATAGTGAAAGACTAAACGGTGTCCGTGCTAAAGGAATCGATGAGAATATCTCGGTAGATAAGGCGGATAAAGCAATTGTTACGGCACTCAAAGCGGCGAAAGACATCGTTGTGCTCTCTCCTACAATTATTAGTCCGTCAATGAATACTGCAATTGCTGCTTTGGAAGCTGCTTACGCCATTAACGGAACTTCTAAAGTTAAGAGGGTTCAATACGACGGAATATCGTATGGTGCTATTCGTAAAGCGAATGAGCAGAATTTTGGTGCTGCAATTATACCATCGTATGATTTCTCAAAGGCAAAAACCATCGTTAGTGTTGGAGCAGATTTTTTAAGTACCTGGTTGTTGTCAAATGAATATGCGGTTCAATACGGGTTGAACAGGGTTCCTGGAAAAGGAATGTCTAAGCACTTCCAATTTGAGTCAATCATGTCAATTACAGGTTCCAATGCTGATGGAAGAGCTCAAATTAAACCATCAGAATCAGCCAATGTTTTAGCATATATACTTAAAAGTATTGGCGGTTCTACCTTTGTTTCTAGCGCTTTATCTGGTGAATCGAAAAAGGTTGCTGACGCTGCGATTGCCGCCCTTAAGTCAAGCAGAAATGAATCGTTAGTTGTTTGTGGCGCTAATAATGAGGCTGAACAATTACTAACGAATGCCATTAACAATCAGTTGAAGGCCTATGGAACAACCATCGACTTATCAAATGATGTGAAGCTTTACCAGTCAAATGATAAAGAGGCTAGCCAACTTTTTGATGCAATTATTTCCGGTAAAGGTCCAGACGTGTTAATTAACCTGGGTGCAAATCCAGTGTATACAGCGGCGAACGGAGAAAAATTACGTAAGGGATTAGAGGGCTTAACAATGTATGTATCTACAGCGAGATACGCAGATGAAAGTTCTTCCGTAGCTTCATACATTATCCCAGATCATCACCTGCTTGAAGGTTGGAATGATTTTATGCCTAAAGCGGCCCATTATGCAGTAGCTCAGCCTACAATACGTACGTTGGGAGATACATATGCAGCGTTAGAATCAATGTTGGTATGGGCAGGATCTGCAGCTCGTAATGGAAAGGATTCTACTGTAGCTTATGATGCCATTAAAGCATCAGCATCAACCTTAGGATTTTCTGATTTTGCAATGTTAACACATAACAGTTGTGGTTCAGTGATCGCACCGGCTTCTACCTATACTTATAAAACGGTTTCTTCTTCAGCGACGACTAAAAGCGGTGATTGGGAAGTTGTTTTCTATCAAAAAACGGCGATCCGAGATGGCGCCATGTCGAGTAATCCATGGTTACAAGAGTTGCCAGATCCAATTTCTAAGGTTACCTGGGACAATTATATTACCATGAATCCAGTTCAAATGGAGAAAATGGGATTTGTAACGACCTATGACCAGGAGCATGGATTAAACATGGCTAGCGTTACCGTGAACGGACAAAAACTAACCCTATCTGTTTATCCGCAGCCAGGACAAGCCTTTAATACGGTGGGTATTGCCCTAGGTTATGGTCGAGGGGCTAATGGTGAAGCGATTGGTCGTGGTGCTTATCAAACGAAAGAATATGGTGGTTATGATTTAAATGAGCAAGGAAATAGAAAAGCTATTGGTTTAAATGTGTTCCCGTTTGTTTCTCAAGTTAATTCCTTGCCTGCGTATTCAGCTACTGCAACCATCGCGAAGGTTGACGGCGAGTATTTGATTGCAGCAACTCAAATTCATCACACAGTGATGGGCAGAGATTCCATTGTACGCGAAACAACCCTTTCTACCTTTTTAAAGGGAGACAAAGAATCTTTTAATCCGGCACATAAACTACAACGATTAAATGAGCACGGACATCACGAAGAGGCTCCTCTAGAGGAGTTTGATTTATGGAATGCCCATCCAATTGAAAAAGTTGGACATCGTTGGGGGATGACCATAGATTTAACCTCTTGCATTGGTTGTGGTTCATGTTTAGTGGCTTGCCAAGCGGAAAATAATGTTCCGGTAGTTGGTAAGGATGAGGTTAGAAGAGGCCGTGAAATGCATTGGTTGCGTATCGACCGTTACTATGCCTCGGCAGAAGAATCTTCAGTAGGTAAAAAGGCAAATAAAGACGACTTTAGTTATTCGGAAGCTGAAATAGCAGCAGTGAATCCTGCCGTTGTGCATATGCCACTCATGTGTCAGCATTGTAATCACGCGCCATGTGAAACGGTTTGTCCGGTTGCTGCAACTACCCATAGCAATGAAGGTTTAAATCAGATGACGTACAACCGTTGTATTGGTACACGATATTGTGCAAACAACTGTCCGTATAAGGTTCGTCGTTTTAATTGGTTTAATTACCCGTCTTATAAGAAGTTTACCGAAGTAAACCCAGCTCAAGATGATTTAGGCCGTATGGTGCTCAATCCGGACGTTACGGTTCGTACCCGTGGTGTCATGGAAAAATGTTCATTCTGTGTTCAACGAATTCAAAGCACTAAATTGACAGCCAAGAAAGAAGCGCGTCCAGTGATTGATGGGGAATTAGCAACCGCTTGTTCTGAGGCGTGTCCAACAAATGCAATTGTTGTTGGGGATTGGAATGATGACCGCTCAGCAGTTAAAGCGAGCTCTTCAGACCATAGAGCGTATCAGGCATTGGAAGAAGTAGGGGTGAAACCGAATGTATGGTATAAAGTGAAGGTAAGAAACTAAGATATTAAAAGAAATTAAAAGCAAGAGCAATGCAAAAGGAAGCAGCAATAAGGGAACCCTTAATTCTTGGGAATAAAACATACCACGATGTAACGGAAGATGTATGCAGGCCGATTGAAGGAAAGGCACCAAAAATGTGGTACATATTATTTGCAATCGCATTAATTGTTGGCCTTTACGGTGTGGGATCGATACTATACTTGTTAGGCACCGGTATCGGCGTTTGGGGCTTGAATAAGACCATTGGTTGGGCTTGGGATATCACAAACTTCGTATGGTGGGTTGGTATTGGTCACGCAGGCACCTTGATTTCTGCCGTACTTTTATTGTTCCGTCAAAAATGGAGAATGGCGATTAACCGGTCGGCGGAAGCCATGACAATTTTCGCTGTATTTATGGCAGGAACGTTTCCGTTAATTCACATGGGAAGGCTTTGGGTCGGATATTGGGTCCTTCCGCTTCCGAATCATTTTGGATCATTGTGGGTGAATTTTAACTCGCCTTTGTTGTGGGACGTATTTGCAATTTCTACGTATTTGTCTGTTTCTTTAGTGTTCTGGTACATTGGGTTGATTCCTGATTTCGCTACAATACGTGACCGGGCTAAAAAACCAGTCGCAAAACGTATGTACACCATCCTATCTTTTGGGTGGTCAGGTAGAGCCAAACATTGGACTCGATTCGAATTAGTTTCTTTGGTGCTAGCAGGATTAGCTACACCGCTTGTGTTCTCCGTGCACTCGATTGTATCTTTTGACTTCGCAACTTCCGTGATTCCAGGCTGGCATACTACGATTTTCCCACCTTACTTTGTGGCGGGTGCAGTATTCTCTGGATTCGCAATGGTTCAAACCCTCTTATTGGTGATGCGTAAAGCAATGAATCTTGAGGCGTACATCCATACCAAGCACGTAGAGTACATGAATATTGTAATCATGGTGACCGGTTCAATTGTTGGAACAGCCTATATTACAGAACTTTTTATTTCTTGGTATTCTGGTGTGGAGTATGAAGCCTATGCCTTTTTAAACCGTGCTACTGGACCTTATTGGTGGGCTTATTGGTCGATGATGACTTGCAACGTGATCTCACCTCAGCTCATGTGGATACGAAAATTGCGTAGAAGTTTGTTGTTTACTTTCTTCATTTCAATTGTGGTAAATATCGGAATGTGGTTTGAACGCTATGTGATTATTGTTACGTCGATTCACCGGGATTATATTCCTGCGGCATGGAGCATGCATTACCCAAGTCATATTGATATTGCTGTTTATATAGGAACCATTGGATTGTTTTTTGTGTTTTTCTTGTTGTTTGCACGTTATTTCCCAGTATTGGCGCTAAATGAAGTTAAAACAATTTTGAAAGGCTCAGGCCAGTCGTACAAAGAGTCACCGGATTATCACAAACATCATTAATATCGGATTATGTCAGATAAAGTAATATATGCAATGTATGGAGACGACGATGTGCTAAAGTCTAGCGCTAAAAAATTAGTCTCAAATGGAGTTAAAATTTCCGAAGTATACAGTCCGTTTCCTATTCACGGCATCGACCCAATTATTGGGGTTAAAGGCACTCGCTTGGGAATAATGGCTTTTCTATATGGATTAACCGGCCTAGCCTTAGCCACCATTGGAATGTATTATTTCATGGTTGTGGAATGGAAAATGAATATTGGTGGTAAACCAAACTTTTCATACGCTGAAAATGTTTTGGCCTTTATTCCTATTACTTTTGAGTTTACGGTGTTGTGTGCAGCACATGGTATGGCAATCACATACTTATTGTTAAATCGTACACTTCCTGGTATGCCGGCACAAAATCCAGACCCAAGAACCACAGATGATAAATTTGTCATGGAAATCAGATTGTCAGAAAACCATGGAGTAACCGAGGATAAACTTGACGAGTTGTTGAAAGATACAGGGTTCGTTGAGCTAGATAAAAAAATTATTGAATAAGAATTAAGGAATACGAATGAAAAAGTCCTTTTTGAGAATTGTTGGAATGTTATCGGTAAGCGTATTTGTGCTAAGTGCATGTACCTCCAACGCAGATAGCCCCGGGTTAGAATACATGCCGGATATGTATCGCTCTCCTGCCGTAGAAGCATATGTTGATTATGGTGAAGTTAGAGGCCGGATAGATGAATCCAAAAAAACACGCCTTACTGCAATGACTCCACCTGCCTTCGCTATTCCTTACGTGGGCACAGACAGCACAGAAGTTCGTTTAATGATGCCGTACGCTAGATTGGCAAACGAATCTTTTAAAGCGAGCCATGGGATGTATCGAGATGTGTTAACGAAAGAAGATCATTATACAGCTGCTGCGGCTGATGGTAGTATGATTCCGTTGAATATGAAAAATGCAGAAGCTCTGCTGTCGAAAGGAAAGGAATTGTTTACGGCGATGTGTCAACATTGTCACGGTGAAAAAGGAGACGGGAATGGTCCGATGGTAATCTCAGGTGCGTACAATGGTGTTCCCAATTACGCGGAACGTGCAGCCTTATCAGACGGTCAAATGTTCTATTCCATTTATTACGGTAAAGGAATGATGGGTGCACACCGATCCCTCTTGAATAAAAAAGAAATATGGACTGTTATTCACTACATCCGAAGCCTTCAGTCTCCAGATTACGGCAAATTTGATGCGAATGGTACTGCGGCAGTTGCAGATACAACAAAACAAAAATAAGATCATGGAATTTACAATCACTAAAAAAGCAAAAAACACAGCGTTCGGTTTAATCGGAGTTGGGGCGCTATTAGCTATTGTTGGAATAATAACTAATATCGGAGAGGCACACTTCACAACACGCTTAATGACAAACGGCTTAATCAATGCCTTTTTCTTTATGGCGATTGGTTTGGGAGCTTTGTTTTTCCTAGCATTAAATTATGCTACCGAAGCCGGTTGGTATGCCGTTGTAAAGCGTATTATAGAATCTGTTGCCTTGTTTCTACCTTACGGAATTGGAATTTTCGGATTGATTTTATTGACTATTTCCTTTATGAAGGGCGCTCATATTTACACTTGGATGGATGCTCATACGGTAGCTGAAGATGAGCTCATTCAAGGGAAGTCAGCATATCTGAATATGGCATTTTTCTGGCTTCGCACCCTAGTCTATTTTACGGTGTACTTACTGTTCTTGAGAGGGTTCAGAAAGCGTTCTTTACTAGAAGATCAAGTGGGCGGAACCGAAATCCACTTTAAAAATTATCGCAAGGGGGCTACGTTTTTGGTATTCTTTGCTGTATTTAGCTCAACCTCGGCCTGGGATTGGTTGATGTCCATTGACGTACATTGGTATAGTACCTTGTTCGGGTGGTATACGTTTGCTGGGATGTGGGTATCCGCAATGGTCGTTATTGTTTTAACTACCATTTATTTGAAGAAACAAGGGTATTTACCACATGTGAATGATTCTCACATTCATGACATTGGTAAATGGATCTTCGCAATCTCCTTCTTATGGTCTTATTTATGGTTTTCACAATACATGCTTATTTGGTATGCAAATATTGGTGAGGAGGTGATATATTATGTAATGAGAACAGAAAACTACAGGTATTTATACTTTGGAATGTTCTTCATTAATTTCGTTTTCCCGATGTTAATTTTAATGTCAAGAGACGCTAAACGCGATACAGGGGTTCTCATGTTCGTTGGTTTGGTTATCTTAATAGGCCATTGGTTAGATGTGTTTATTATGGTCTCCGGAGGTTCCCTTGGGGCTAATTGGAATATTGGTCTTTTAGAAATTGGATTGCCTTTGGTTATGGCGGGTGTTTTTATATTGATCTTGTTTAAAAATTTAGCAAGTGCCCCATTAACACCGGTTAATCACCCGTTTTTGGATGAAAGTATACATCACGAATTTTAACGATAATAAGCGGAAGAAATGGAAAGTAAATTGATTATAATCTTGATTGTTGTAATAGGTGCGATTGCTATAGCGCAACTTGTTAGAGTGTATGAATTAGCAGCCAAGTTGAGAAAGCATGATGAACATGAGATTCCAATGCGAGACAATTATTTGAACGCAAAGCTGATGCTTGCCTTTATGGTAATTCAGTTTGGAGGGTTTATCTACCTCATGTTGAAGTATGGTTGGACCGGCAGAGGACCCGCTGCGTCAATACAGGGAGAGTCGACCGATTGGTTACTCAACTTAAATCTCGTGCTGGTATCGGCAATTTTCTTTATAACTAATTACTTGCTGTTTTATTTTTCATTTAAGTATGTAAAACGCCCGGGAGTTAAGGCATATTATTACCCGCACAACAATAAACTAGAAATGTTGTGGACGGTAGTTCCAGCAGCAGTATTAGCGGTTGTAATAATTCTTGGATTGCAAACTTGGAACGATGTAACCGGCGCTTCACCAAAAGACGCCATCAGCCTTGAATTGTACTCTAAGCAATTCGACTGGACAGCAAGATATTCTGGCGGTGACAACACACTAGGGCGGACAGATTATAAATTAATCACGGGAACCAACGAATTAGGCCTAATTACTGTGGCAACCATTGATTCATCGATACAGGCAATGCGACATGGTGCAGGAGGTATTTTAGATATCCAAAAAACACTCAATAATAGAGATACAGTTCTTACCGACTCCTTGGTGAACGTCCTGAGAAAAGATCTAGGCACCAAAGAACGCCTACTGCGCTTGCTAAATCAAATGAAGTCCACGCACAATGTGGCTTTAGATAAGCACGTGTACGATGATATCATACAGCGCGACACATTGTACCTGTGTGTGAATAAGCCTTATGAGATTTCATTTAGATCCAAAGATGTCATACATTCCGCATATTTCCCGCATTTCAGAACCCAAATGAATACGGTTCCGGGATATGGTACGCGTATGAAATTTACACCAAACACAACTACCGCAGAAATGCGAAAAATCAAGAATCTTCCAACGTTTCATTACGTATTGATGTGTAATAAAATTTGTGGTGGAGCACATTATAAAATGAAGATGATGGTGGTTGTTTTGGAAGAAGCAGAATACAATGCATGGATGAAAGGCAAAGGCACCAAAACCTTTAAAGACACCTACTTCCTGGCTCCTGCAGCACCTGCAACAAATCCTGTCGCGGATACCGTTAAAACCGCAATGAATTAATTAATTAAGATTTAAACTCAATAAACATGGCTTCAACTGCACACGATGTACATTCTCATGATCACCACGAGCACCACGAGCATCATCATGAAGAAAGTTTTGTTTCTAAATATATTTTCAGTCAAGACCATAAAATGATTGGTAAGCAGTTTTTGATAACTGCTATATTCATGGGGTTAGTGGCGATGCTCTTATCGATTCTTTTCAGAATCCAGCTGGCATGGCCAGGGGAGAGTTCTGATTTTCTAAATTTCTTTTTAGGGGATCAATGGGCTCCGGAAGGGGTGTTGAAAGAGGACATGTATTTAGGATTAGTAACCATTCACGGTACAATCATGGTGTTCTTTCTTTTAACAGGAGGATTATCAGGAACATTCTCTAATATATTAATTCCTTTGCAATTGGGCGCTCGTGACATGGCATCAGGATTTTTAAACATGTTGTCTTATTGGTTCTTCTTCCTTTCTTCACTGATTATGTTCTTGTCTTTGTTTGTAATGAATGGTTCCATTTTCGGAATTGATGTACCCGGAGATTGGGGAACCGCAGGAAACGGACCAGCGATGGCAGGTTGGACGGTTTACCCTCCATTGTCAGCGCTACCACAAGCAGTTACCGGTTCAGGGTTCGGGATGACCTTGTGGTTGTTTTCAATGACGATATTTATTGCGGGTTCCTTAATTGGAAGTTTGAATTATATCGTTACCGTTTTGAATTTACGTACAACCGGTATGACCATGACAAGAATGCCGTTAACCATATGGGCGTTTTTTGTTACCGCAATTCTAGGCGTACTATCCTTTCCTGTTCTCTTGTCTGCAGCACTCCTATTGATGATGGATAGAATGGCAGGAACAAGTTTTTACTTATCTGATATTATGGTGGGTAGCGAGATGTTATCGAATCATGGTGGGTCACCAATTTTATATCAGCATTTGTTTTGGTTCCTAGGTCACCCGGAGGTATACATTGTATTATTGCCAGCGCTTGGATTGTCTTCAGAGATTATAGCCACCAATGCAAGAAAGCCAATCTTTGGTTACAAAGCAATGATTGGGTCTATTTTAGCGATTGGTTTCCTATCCTTTATTGTGTGGGGTCACCACATGTTTGTAACGGGAATGAATCCATTCTTAGGCAGTGTGTTTGTATTTACCACCTTATTGATTGCGATTCCTTCAGCGGTAAAAGTGTTCAACTATATTACTACGTTGTGGAAAGGCTCTATCGTATACACGCCAGCGATGTTGTTTGCAATAGCGCTCGTGTCTACATTTATTACAGGAGGGGTTACAGGGATTATCTTAGCGGATTCCGCCTTAGACATCGCAGTGCATGACACGTATTTTGTGGTAGCACACTTCCATATTGTAATGGGGATGTCTGCGGTATTTGGGATGTTAGCAGGGGTATACCACTGGTTTCCTAAGATGTATGGACGCATGATGAATAATCGCATGGGATATGTACATTTTTGGATAACTATTGTCGGCGCCTATGGTGTTTTCTTCCCGATGCACTTTGTGGGTATTGCTGGTGCACCAAGAAGATATTATGATTACTCTGTTTTTGGTGAATTCGATACGGAGTCCTTTAATATGATCATGGATTTGAATGTGATCATCACGGTGTTTGCCATTATAGCAGCTGTCGGCCAAGGCATTTTCTTATTCAACTTTTTCTACAGTATTTATAGAGGTCCGGTGGCGCCACAAAACCCTTGGAAGTCTAATACCTTAGAGTGGACAGCCCCAGTGGAACACATGCATGGAAATTGGCCGGGAGCCTTACCTGTTGCTCACCGTTGGCCTTATGATTACTCTAAACCAGGTGCAGCGGATGACTTTATTCCGCAGAATGTGCCCTTAGCCGAAGGAGAAATAGAACATTAATGATTGAAAGCCCCATTGGGGCTTTTTTTATGGCTCTATGTTTTCTATTTCTGGGGCAACAAGTTCAAGCTCGTTGAAATAGTCTTGCCCAAATGCCCGAATGATGGGTTCCTTGAGAAATTTATATACAGGCATTTCAAGCTTACTTCCACAGGCACATGCGGATTCGCAAATGTTCCACTCATCGAATTGGAGTGCTTTAAAATTCGGATATTGCTTAACACGTATGGGATAAAGAGAACAAGAAATGGGTTTAATGTTATCGATTGCTCCTGCGCGGTGCGCGGCTTCTATCGCACACAAGGCGGTTTCATTTTTGTCAAAAAATACAAACGCACATTCCTTCCCATCCACAAGCATGGTTACAGGTTCGTTTTCTTGGTCCAGGTAGGAAACACCTTTACGTTCAATTGCCGCAAGACCTTCCTGGCGCATGTAGGGTTTGATGTGCTCAAGGTGTTCCGAAATTTGGATTACTTCTTCTGAAGTTAGTGGCGCACCCGCGTCGCCCTCAACGCAGCATGCGCCTTTACAAGATGCTAAATCACAGACAAATTTTCGCTTGAAAATTTCTGCTGATACAATGGTGTCGTTGAGTTCAATTAACATGCCTCAAAATTAATGCGAATTTTTGATTTGGAAGTTTCTTATAATTAATCTACCTTTGTATTAGGTTAAATGATAATGAGGGGACGACAGTCCCCTCTTTTTTTACTATGATTGACAAAAAGGTAGTGTTAAAATTAGCGGAAGAGCGTATTCAGGAATTGAATAGAGGGCTTTTTATTGTGGAATTATCTATTTCAACGCGAAATGTGATCAGTATTGAATTGGATAGAGAAGAGGGCGGTGTTTCTATTGAGGATTGTATGTCAGTTTCACGGAACGTTGAGCATAACCTGGATAGAGAAACCGTGGATTTTGAACTGAACGTTTCCTCTGCGGGTATGGATCGGCCCTTACGTCATCACAAACAGTTTGTCAAGAATACAGGCCGCCGTTTGACCTTTCTAAAAACAGACGGGGTTCAGATTGAAGGGACATTAAAGTCATTTAGTGCCGATAGTTTTTTAGTATCGATAGAACGAATCGTTAAAAACGAAAAGAATAAAAATGAACTTATAGCAGAAGAATTTGCCATCCCTGCGAAAGAAATAAAAGAAATAAAACGTGTAATATCCTTTAAATAAAAACCAATGAATAGTATTGATTTAGTTGAATCCTTTTCCGAGTTTAAAGAGCTTAAAAACATTGATAAGCAAACCATGCAACATGTGCTTGAAGATGTATTTCGGGCCATGCTGAAAAAGAAGTTCAATACCGATGAACATATCGATGTAATTGTGAACATTGAGAAAGGTGATGTACAGATTTTCCTAAATAAGGAGATCGTTGATGACGGTGAAGTGGAAGATCCAAATACAGAAATCGCCTATTCTGATGCCATTAAAATAGAACCTGATTTCGAAATTGGCGAAGAGGTAACGGAAGAATTTAAGTTTATGGATTTTGGACGTCGAAACGTGCTTTCATTGCGTCAAAACCTGATTTCTCGAATTCTTGAATTAGAAAAAGATCATTTATATAAAAAATACAAGGAGCGCGTAGGAGAAATTGTTACCGGAGAAGTATACCAGGTTTGGAAGAAAGAAATCCTAGTAATGGACGACGATCACAACGAGCTTATTTTACCGAAATCGGAACAAATTCCGTCAGATTTCTTCAAAAAAGGAGAGACCGTGCGAGCCGTAGTTTCAAAAGTAGACATGCGAAACAGCACTCCAGTGATTATTCTCTCTAGAACAGCCCCAGAGTTTTTGGAGCGTTTGTTTGAATTGGAAGTTCCAGAAGTATTTGATGGCTTAATTACCATTAAAAAGATTGTTCGTGAGCCCGGCGAACGCGCTAAAGTGGCGGTTGAATCCTATGATGACCGTATTGATCCAGTAGGTGCATGCGTCGGAATGAAAGGAAGTCGAATTCATGGAATCGTTAGAGAGCTGCGCAATGAGAATATTGATGTGATTAATTATACGTCGAATAATCAGCTGCTTATTCAACGAGCATTATCTCCCGCGAAAATAACGTCCATGGAAATTGATGAAGAAGAAAAACGAGTGAAAGTGTTTTTGAAACCAGATCAAGTTTCTCTAGCTATTGGTCGTGGTGGAAACAACATTAAGCTAGCCGGTAAATTAGCGGGTTACGAAATTGACGTGTATCGCGATGGAGAAGTGGATGTGGAAGACGTTGATTTAGAAGAGTTTGCAGATGAAATAGACGGGTGGATTATTGATGAATTAAAAACCATCGGTTGTGATACTGCGAAGTCTGTACTTGAAATGAATATTGAAGAATTGGTTAAACGTACCGATTTAGAAAAAGAAACAATTGAAGAGGTATTCAGAATTTTGAATGCGGAATTTGAATAATTTTGAAATACATTAGGGAATAATATTATGGCAGGGAAACCCATTCGTTTAGGAAAAGCAGCAGGTGAATTAAATGTTGGATTGCCAACGTTAGTGGAATTTTTAGGCTCTAAAGGCATAACGATTGACTCTAATCCAAATACGAAATTAGACCCAGAGCATTTTCAGTTATTGTGTACCGAATTTGCAGCCGACCAAACCTTGAAAGAACAGGCGAAAGGCTCGGCCCAAAAAGAGAAAAAGGAATCGATTTCACTCAGAGATACGCGCCAAGAAACATTGCCCATTCAACCAAAGCCAGCGGAGGACGAGGAAGGTGATGATATTAATCTAGAAGAAATTAAACGTGCGGTTTTGGAACCCGAAACCGTTAAGCCAAAACCGAGTGAGCCACACGTGAATGTGGTAGGAAAAATAGATTTGGAGGCCTTAAAGCCAAAGAAAAAGCCAGAAGTTGTTTTGCCGGAACCTAAGATTGAGGCTCCAAAACCAATAGAGCCCAAGGTTGAAGAAAAACCTGCCGCTCCGGTGATTGAAACCCATAAAACCGTACGTACCGTATTGACAGGGCCTACCGTCCTAGGTAAAATTGTTTTACCAGTTGAGCGTCCTAAATCTAGTGCTTCGAGTGCTGCCGCAGAAGAAGAAAAGCGCAAACGAAAACGCATAAAGAAGGTAGAAACGCCTTCTCCCGGAGCAAAACCGCAACCTGCGAAACCGGGTGCCTTTAAGGTGGAAAAAAAGGAAATATCTGAACACGACATTCAAAAGGAAATTAAAGAAACCCTCGCTCGTCTATCCGGTCAAGGGTCCAAATCTAAGTCCTCCAAGAATCGAAGAATTAAAAGAGATAATGTAGCCCAGCGCCGTCAAGAAGAAATGATGGCTGCAGAACTAGACGATAAGATCCTCAAGCTGACAGAGTTTGTGACCGTTTCAGAATTAGCAAGTATGATGAGCGTACAGCCCACACAGGTTATTTCTGCATGCATGTCTCTAGGAATTTTCGCATCGATTAATCAGCGTTTAGATGCTGAAACAATTCAAATTGTTGCCGACGAATTTGGTTTTGAAACAGAGTTTATTAGTGCTGAAGTTCAAGACGCCGTGCTAACGGTAGAAGACTTACCGACAGAATTGCTTTCTAGGCCCCCTATTATTACGGTGATGGGACACGTGGATCATGGTAAAACTTCACTTTTAGATAGAATTCGAAACGCAAACGTTACAGACGGTGAGGCCGGAGGGATTACCCAACATATTGGTGCCTACTCGGTCACGCTAAAAGACAATCGTAAAATGACCTTTCTTGATACGCCAGGTCACGAAGCCTTTACCGCAATGCGTGCTCGAGGAGCTCAAGTCACTGACCTTGCAATTATTATTGTTGCTGCAGACGACGATGTCATGCCACAAACAAAAGAGGCCATCTCTCATGCGCAGGCCGCAAATGTACCCATGATTTTTGCCATCAATAAAATTGATAAGCCGGGTGCAAATCCTGACCGAATCCGAGAACAATTATCCCAAATGAATATTTTGGTAGAAGATTGGGGGGGTAAATATCAGGTACAGGAAATTTCCGCGAAAAAAGGAATAAATATCCCTGAATTGCTAGACAAGGTCTTGCTGGAAGCAGAAATGTTGGAGCTCAAGGCAAATCCGAATAAAAATGCGGTTGGAACAGTAATTGAATCGTCGTTGGACAAAGGAAAAGGATATGTTACCAACATCTTAGTTGAGGCGGGTACCATGCGGATTGGAGATGTGGTTCTTGTAGGTAGACATTACGGTCGCGTAAGAGCAATGCATGATGAACTCGGAGTGGCCTTGAAAGTTGCGGGACCAGCGCAACCGCTATCGATTTTAGGAATCAACGGAGCTCCAAGTGCAGGAGATAAATTTCATGTATTGGATGATGAAAAAGAAGCCAAAGCACTTGCTGCTAAACGAGAACAATTATATAGGGAACAAGGCCTTCGTACGAATAAACACATTACACTCGATGAAATTGGACGCCGTTTAGCGATTGGTGACTTCAAAGAGTTGAATATTATTGTTAAAGGGGATGTAGACGGGTCGATCGAAGCCCTCTCTGATGCCTTACAAAATTTATCAACCCAAGAAATTCAAGTAAATATAGTACTCAAAGGAGTTGGAGCAATTTCTGAGGCTGACATTAACTTAGCCTCAGCATCTGACGCTATTATCATCGGATTCCAAGTGCGACCAACCGTTGGTGCAAGAAAATTAGCAGACACGGAACAAATCGACATTCGTCTTTACTCCATTATCTATAAGGCCATTGAAGAAATTAAAGCGGCAATGGAGGGAATGTTATCTCCGGATATTGAAGAAAAAGTAACGGGAACCGCTGAAATTCGTGAAACATTCGATATTACGAAAGTTGGAACCATCGCAGGATGTTATGTAGTCGATGGAACTATCAAACGCTCCGCTAAGGTTCGGGTAATTCGTGATGGCATTGTGATTCATAACGGAACGCTTGGATCTCTGAAACGCTTTAAAGATGACGTGAAGGAAGTCAAGAATAACTACGAATGTGGATTGAATATCGATAAGTTTAATGACATCCAAATTGGAGATTTAGTCGAGGCATACGAAGAAGTTGAAGTTGCAAGAAAGCTTTAATGCATTGCCTATTTGAATTAGAATTCCGTACCTTTGTTTCAAAATATTCTTAGTATGCAAGAAATCCAACACGCACAGCTTTTTTCAGTGGGTCATATCATTCTGATTCTGCTTATTGTATTATTGTTGTTTGGAGGAAAGAAAATTCCAGAACTTATGAAAGGCCTAGGCCAAGGAATTAAGGAATTTAAAGACGCTTCTAAAAACGAAGAGAATAAATCTACTGCCTCAAGCGAAAAACAAATCGAAGAGAAGTAGTCCATGTTTAATTCGATTCAAGAAAACAAATCGGCTGTAGCGTCGGGTACGTCCCTCATGGATATACTTGAACATTATTTGATTCAAATCGAATCCAATAAACATTTAAATGCTTATCTAGAGGTTTTTGAAAAGTCTTCACGTGAAGCAGCCCTAATAATTCAAGAGAAAATTACGCAAGGGAATGCGGGTAAACTAGCCGGCACCTTTGTGGGAATTAAAGACAACTTATGCTATATAAACCATAACGTTTCCGCTTCCTCGCGCATCTTAGAAGGCTTCGAGTCGCTATTCACGGCCACAGCCATACAGCGATTAATTGACGAAGATGCAATTATTTTGGGCCGATTGAATTGTGATGAATTCGCGATGGGGAGCTCTAATGAAAAATCTGCGTATGGTCCAGTACGCAATGCAATTAATCCGGATTATGTCCCTGGTGGATCTTCGGGAGGTTCGGCAGTGGCGGTTTCCGCTGGTTTGTGTACCGTTTCTCTAGGGAGCGACACCGGAGGCTCAGTACGTCAGCCCGCCTCATGGACCGGAACATACGGCCTTAAGCCAACCTATGGAAGGATTAGCCGGTATGGCTTGATTGCCTACGCCTCTTCGTTTGACCAAATTGGAACCTTCTCCACCAATGTAAACGATGCTGCGCTATTGTACCAAATAATGGCAGGAAAAGACCCGATGGATTCTACCAGTTCTTCACAACCAATCGATGCGGGTGCAATCCTAACAGTTCCAATGCGTTTTGGTGTGCTAAGCGAATACTTGAACCACCCAGGATTAGACGCGGAGGTAAAATCCGCCTTGAATGCCTTATTGGATTCACTTCGGAATGAGGGACACACAGTAGAGGAGTTTTCCTTTCCTTATATGGATTTTGTGGTTCCTGTATATTATGTACTGACCACTGCAGAGGCGTCCTCCAACCTTGCACGCTTCGATGGCGTACATTATGGACATCGATCGCAGGTGGCGGAAGGGGTAGAAGACACCTATATTCGTTCTAGAAATGAAGGGTTTGGTGAAGAGGTTAAACGCAGAATCATGACCGGAACGTTTGTTTTATCCAATGAGCAGTACGATACCTATTATAGAAAAGGTCAGCAAGTGAGAAGATTGTTACAAGATAAGACACGTGAAATATTTACTCATATAGATTGTTTGGTAATGCCTACAACGCCTTCCACGGCCTTTAAGCTTGGTGAGGTTAAGGATCCGATTGAAATGTACTTGCAAGATGTTTTTACGGTGCATGCTAATTTAACGGGAAATCCCGCGATCAGTGTCCCGCTCGGAACACATTCAAATGGCTTGCCATTTGGTGTTCAATTAATGACCGATCTATTTCGGGAAAAAGAATTATTCTATGCAACGGAATTGGTGGAAAAGACTACAGCCTAGGATTGCCGCCGGGCATCTATTCATCGTGCTATCCTTTTATGGATTTGGCCAGAAAAACCCCTACTTAAATAATCCAAATGATACACTCAACCCCGATCATTTTTTAAATACCGTAGAACAGTCCTTGAATTATTTCTACGCAGATTATGCAAACACAAAATACTCGGATTCAATCATTAAAGCCCTTAATTATGAGCAGGCAACCGTACCTCTATTCAGCGATGAGGTATATTGTTCTCGATTAAATCAAATGAATAATCAAAGCCCTTTTGGTTTTGATTGTAACGCTATTACCCTATCTTCTATTCGGTTTTTTGCTGAAAACAGGCGGTCTTTTGTGAAAATTGTATTGGGAAGATCGGCCCTTTATTTTGATTTATTTGAAGAGAAATTAGCCGAATATGGCCTGCCGTTGGAATTAAAATATTTAGCGTGTATCGAAAGTGGTTTGCGTCCGCAAGTGAAATCTCGGGCGGGGGCGCTTGGCTTGTGGCAGTTCATGTATAGAACCGGATTGTATTATGGGCTTGAAGAAAACTCATACATCGATGAGCGTATGGATCCTCAAAAAGCAACCGATGCTGCATGCAGGTTATTAAAAAAATTGTACGGTATTTATGGCGACTGGAATTTAGCATTGGCGGCATACAATGCCGGGCCTGGAACGATTAACCGAGCTATTCAACGCTCGGGAAACCAACGCTCATATTGGGCGATTAGGTCTAGCTTACCGAGTGAAACCCAAGGATATGTGCCAACTTTTATTGCCGCGGCATACCTTATGACCTACCATGCAGAACATAACTTGATGCCCGCCCCAGCTAAAATCCATAACGCTCAATTGGATACGATGTGCTTGAAACGCGGATTACACATGAAGACCATCTCCAATGCATTAGATTGGAATCTTCAACAAATTAAAGACTTAAATCCGATTTATAAAACGGAGTATATACCACCATCCATTAAAAAACGCTGTGTAACTGGTCCTTTGGATAAAATTTTATTATTGGTGGGTTCGGAAGATTCTTTATACTTCATAGAAAATCCAACTCAAACAATAAATCCCTCCACTCCTGACACGAGCGCTCTGGAAGTACAAGCCTCTTTGCCCGATTCATCCTCGGGGCAATATGGGTTTCACAAGGTAAAGGCAGGGGAATCCCTCACTACCATTGCTCAGAAATATCGCGTCTCCACCGATCAATTAATGGAATGGAATGCACTTCAAACATCCAATGTTTATGTGGGGCAGCGCCTTACCTTAAAGGAGATAAATACGATTACCCCGGCACCCGTTAAACCGATAAAACCAGTAACTCCCAAAAAATATTACACCGTAAAGGCGGGCGACACCTTAAGTAAAATAGCAGTACGGTATGGGCTTTCCCTTGCGCAATTAAAAAAACTGAATCCAGGGGCAGGAAATATGATTCGCGTGGGAGAGCGAATTCGAGTTAAATAACCCATGAAGATTAGCGCAGCGATTATCACACTTAATGAAGAGCGAAATATTGCACGCTGTATAGATTCCTTGAGCGATATAGCAGATGAAATTTTGGTAATGGATTCGGGGTCTGTAGATCGCACCAAAGAAATTTGTTTGGAAAAAGGGGTTAAGTTTTTTACCCAACCTTGGTTGGGTTATGCACAGCAGAAAAACCGCCTAAATCAACAGGCTACCTACGATATGATTCTGTCTATTGATGCTGATGAGGAAATTTCCCCAGAATTATCCAACGAGATACTAGCGTTAAAACAACAGTTTACCCACGGAGTATTTTCCCTTAATCGCTTAACCAATTATTGCGGAACCTGGATTTATCATTCAGGGTGGTATCCAGATGTTAAGACTCGATTATTCCCTAAGGACTATGGGTGGGAAGGCGATATTGTTCACGAAATACTAATGATTCCTGCGGATATTACCCCTGTTTTGTTGAAAGGGCATTTAAATCATTATTCATATTACTCGCACGAACAACACAGACAACGTGCAGACTACTATTCTTCCCTCACTGCAACAAAGTATGTGCTTGAAGGCAAAAAGGTGTATTGGGGTAAACCAATATTGAGTGCCGTTTTTCGCTTTATCGCTATGTACCTATTTAAATTTGGGTTTTTAGACGGGATGGCGGGTTTTCATATTGCTCGGATTAGCGCCGCCTCCAATTTTTTTAAATACAAAGAAGTCCAACGATTGAAACGTGAACATAACTAATACACCTCGAATTATTATTTCTCGCACCGATAGCATTGGTGACGTGGCACTAACCTTACCACTTTGCATTTGGATTAAAGCTAAGTTTCCACAATCTACACTTGTATTTCTTTGCAAACGTTATACCAACGAGGTGGTTCAGTGTTTTAATCCCGTAGATGAGATTTTAATCTTAGAGGACCTTGAGAGAGCATCGGATGAAACTCGAAACACCTTACTTCAAGGCGATGTGATTCTTCACGTTTTTCCGAATAAACAGGTTGCTTCATGGGCAAGGAAAGCAGGAATCCCCTACAGAATTGGAACAAGCCATCGATGGTTTCATTGGTTTACCTGTAATGTCCGAGTGCCATTCACACGAAAAAACTCATCACTTCACGAAGCGCAACTCAATTTTAATTTGCTTTTACCATTGGGCCTTCACGCGCTTCCCTCTTTTGTAGCAATTCAGGCTGTTGAATCGAGTTTTTCTGTTCCCAAAGTAATGAGCACGCTCGATGCTGGCTATGTTGTGTTACACCCTTTGTCGCAAGGAAGTGCGGTAGAATATCCGTTATCGAGTTACACAGCGCTCGCCCGAGTGCTCTCTAAGGCCAACTTACGCATATTAATTACGGGTACAGCGTCGGAAGGAGACCGAATAGGAGATGCTTTTGAGGGTATTCCGGGGCTTGAAAATTTATGTGGTAAATGTTCGCTGCGTGAGTTGATTGCCTTGATTAGCAATGCTCATGCCCTTGTTGCATGCTCCACGGGTCCGCTTCATTTGGCAGGACTCATGAATATAAAGGCCATTGGTCTTTTTTCCGTCCGCACACCAATTCATCCAGGTCGCTGGAAACCATTAGGGATGCGCTCCATGGCATTAGTGAAAGACCCGTTCTGCCCGCGTTGTGCATTGCAACAGGAATGCTCGTGTATTTCGGGAATTACTGTTGATCAAATTTTTCATGCAATCCAAGATTGACTCACTATTCTTAGGCCTCTCCGCCTTTTTATTTGCATATTCCATAGACCAAACTTCCGATCCCTGGTATTGTTTAGCCATAGGGTTTTCCGTGTTTATATATTACGTAATTCCAAGAACACCCAGAACTATATGGATTTATTTAAGTTTAGCGCTCGTCTTTTTTCTCATTCTGAGCCTTAGTCATTACAAGATTCCATTTCTTGTTTTATTTCCCTTGGTTTTATTAAGTTTTTTTTATCCTTGGCTACGAGAGATTCCTCGCATCAAAACACCGATTATTGCACTGAGTTGGACCTTAATCATGATCAGTGCATGGAAAGAGAACGGGGGAAGCTCATGGCTCTTAAAAGCAGCCGTTCTTTTTCTGCTGTTCATGGTTTTAGCCATTTCTTCCGATGTTAAAGATCGCCACATAGACCCCCCTTCGCTTGGTACGTTACCACAAGTTATTCCCTGGTATGTGTTGCGCTGGATGTTACTTAGCTTCATTTTTTTACTCAGTGCCCTAACCTGGTTGTGGGTGCCTCATTGGGGCTTAGGGGTGGCTTTTTTTGGCCTCTTTTCTTGGTTTATGCTCATGAAAAATTGGAAACAGCCAATTATATTCTCATTAGATCCAGGCTTATTATTGTTTGCATTGGGGAATCTCCTTGATCATCCCTAAAAGGGCTTTTCGTATCTTTGTGCTATAAATTCACCCATGGAATATCGCTTTCAAGAGATTGAAAAGAAATGGCAACATTTCTGGAAGATTAATCAAACCTACCGCGTTGAAGAAACCTCAACAAAACCTCCATATTATGTCTTAGATATGTTTCCCTATCCATCTGGTGCTGGATTACATGTAGGACATCCCTTAGGATACATTGCTTCGGATATTTTTGCGAGGTATAAAAAACATACAGGCTTCAATGTGCTTCATCCAATGGGGTATGATTCCTTCGGTCTGCCCGCAGAACAATATGCTATACAAACGGGTCAGCATCCAGCTAAAACTACCCAAGAGAACATAGAGCGTTATCGAGAACAATTAGATAAACTTGGTTTTAATTACGATTGGTCCAGAGAGATTCGAACGTCCTCACCCGCATATTATAAATGGACACAATGGATTTTTATCCAATTATTCAATAGTTGGTATAATCCAAAAACGAATAAAGCCGAGGCAATTGATGCGTTAATTAAGGAGTTTGAGCAACAGGGCTTATCGGCAGCTTCATTGAGCGCTTTGCATGGAGGAATAGAAACTGAAATCACTCCATTTTCAGCTTCCGAATGGGTAACTTTTACAGCCCAAAAACAACAGGGAATATTAATGAACTTTCGCTTAGCATACCTTGGAGAGTCCTATGTAAATTGGTGCCCTGCCTTAGGAACGGTCTTGGCGAATGATGAGGTGGTTAACGGATTGTCTGAACGCGGTGGTCATCCCGTAGAACGCAAACTTTTAAAGCAATGGAGTATGCGTATAACCGCCTATGCTCAACGATTACTGGATGGATTGGATCACCTCGATTGGTTTGATAGCATTAAAGAGACTCAGCGAAATTGGATTGGCAGAAGCGAGGGGGCTTCCGTTCATTTTCCTTTGCTAAATCATGAGGGCTCCATGGAAGTATTTACCACGCGACCTGACACCTTGTTTGGGGTTTCGTTTCTTACCTTGGCTCCAGAACACGAGCTGGTAAACCAATTAACGACAGATGAACAGCAAGCTGCTGTTGCAACCTATGTCTCAACCTCGAAGAATAGAAGCGAGCGCGAACGCATGGCCGATGTAAATACGATATCGGGTGTTTTTACCGGATCATATGCCACCCACCCCTTTACCAAAGAACCGATTCCAATCTGGATTGGCGATTATGTCTTGGTTGGTTATGGAACAGGTGCAGTTATGGCAGTTCCGGCACATGATGAACGAGATTATAAATTTGCCACCCATTTTTCATTGGCGATCAAGCAAGTTATAAGTCCTTCCGCTGCTCACGATTTTAACTTGGGCGCTTGGACTGAGAAAACAGGAACTATAATCAACTCTGACTTCCTCGATGGATTATCAGTAGTGGAGGGTGTTCAGCGAATGATTTCAGCTATTGCAGAACATGGATATGGTTCAAAACGAATTAATTATAGACTTCGTGACGCGGTATTCGGTCGTCAGCGTTATTGGGGGGAACCAATTCCTGTATATTTTAAAGGAGATACCCCTTACCTAATTCCTGCAGATCAATTACCCTTAGATTTACCGGAAGTGGATAAATATTTACCTACCGAAGATGGTGACCCGCCACTTGGTAGAGCTACTCATTGGAAGTTTAACGAGGTGTATGAGTATGAAAAATCTACTATGCCAGGCTGGGCGGGTAGTTCATGGTATTTTTTAAGATATCTTGACCCAACTAATGACCAATGCTTAGCATCGCCTGAAAAGATTTCCTATTGGGGCAATGTTGACTTATATATGGGGGGAGCAGAGCATGCTACGGGTCATTTGTTGTATGCGCGTTTTTGGTGTAAATTCTTACGCGATATTGGAGTGGTACCTTTTGATGAGCCCTTCAAGAAGATGATAAATCAAGGGATGATTTTAGGAAGAAGTAGCTTCGTCTATCGGGTCGTTGGACAACAAACCTTTGTGAGTGCAGGAATGAAAGACGGCTATGAAACCACAGCAATCCATGTGGATATTTCACTCGTAAATAACGATGAATTGGACCTTGAAGGTTTCAAAGCTTGGCGAAGTGAATATAAGGATGCGACGTTTTTATTAGAGCCCTCAGGAGTTTACCTGTGTGGATACGAGGTAGAAAAAATGTCAAAGTCTAAATATAACGTCCAAACACCGGATGAATTAGTTGATCGGTTTGGAGCAGATACCCTACGGATGTATGAGATGTTTCTGGGTCCGGTGGAGCAAAGTAAACCATGGGACACCAAAGGAATAACGGGAGTTCATGGGTTTTTGAAAAAATATTGGCGTTTATTTCACCTCAATGGTTCATTTGAAGTGAATGAAACAACACCAACTAAGGATCACTTTAAAATCTTACACAAGACCATTCGGAAGATTCGAGAAGATTTAGACCGTTTTTCCTTTAACACGGGGGTTTCCAATTTTATGATTTGTGTGAATGAATTGACAGAGGCAAAAGGTAATTATCGCGAAATTTTAGAACAACTAACGATCTTACTTTCCCCCTATGCGCCGCACATCACGGAAGAAATTTGGGAAAAACTAGGCCATGAACCTGGTTCGTTATATGAGGCTGCGTATCCGGATTTTAATCCTGATTACCTGATTGAATCTGATTATGAGTACCCTGTATCTTTCAATGGAAAAATGCGTTTTAAGGTAACATTACCAATGGTGCTGACAATCGAGGAAATTCAAGTGGCTATTTTATCTAAACCCGAAACTGTAAAGTGGCTCGAGGGTAAAGCGCCAAAGAAATTTATTATTGTACCTGGGAAGATTGTAAATGTGGTGATTTAATCATTTTTATTAAATCTTCTGCGTGCTGTAACGGAGTAACCAAATGATTGATTGACGCATGGTGAATTCCAAGTTGAGCACCGCCCGCAATAATTAATAATTCTGGAAATTGTCGGCGTAATTGAGAAAAATAGCCACGGATGAATCCCTCCTCTACAGAGGTCAACCAAGAACTAATCACACATCGAGGCTGAACTTTTTCAATACTTGATACCACCGACTCATAGGGCAAGCTCTGACCTAAATACAAGGAGTAAACGCCTTGACTCCGCAATAAATAATGATAAAACAATAAACCTATTTCATGCCATTCGTGTTCTGGCAAATACAACATAACAGGGTTTTCACGATCTTCAGGAACTTTTAGTTTGTCTACCTCAGAAACAATTTTTTGACGCACCAAATTCGAAATAAAATGTTCTTGGGCTGGATTAATGGATCCACTAAGCCACATAATACCAATTCGGTCAAAAAAAGGAATTAGACACTGCCGGAACGTTTCTTCCAACGAGGTTGCATGAATGAGTTCATTTAGTGTGCTGTGAAAAAGAGCCTCGTCCATTTCAACCAGCGATACAATGAGTTTTTCTTGGGCGCTTCCCGCTGGTGTTTTAAGCTTGATTTCAGCAACCTTGGCTCTAATCTCTGTGGGCGAAAATTCAGACAGTCGTGAGATTTTCATGCCATGGTCAATTAAAATTCGAATATTTAAGAGGTATACAAGTTCTTCGTCGGTATACGTTCTAATTTTAGTTTCAGTCCGTTCCGGAACAAGAACTCCATACCGCTGCTCCCAAACGCGTAAGGTATGTGCTTTTATACCGGTTAAAACTTCAACGTCTCGAATTTTATAGAATGCCATAACTATCAAACAAGAGAACAACAATTTTGTTCAAGCCCAATCTAAAGTTTACCTTTGGAGCATGAAAATAAACACCGCTGAATTCCTCATTTCAAGTGCTGACTACAAAGGGTGCCCCGATACAGAACTTCCGGAGTTTGCATTCATCGGGCGATCAAATGTTGGAAAGTCTTCCCTGATTAATATGTTAATGGGCAATAAGAGTTTAGCCAAAACATCTGGAACCCCAGGGAAAACACAACTTATAAACCATTTCATCGTGAATGAAAAATGGTATTTAGTGGATCTTCCTGGATATGGTTATGCCAAGGTTTCTAAAAACCAGCGGGATAAGTTTCAGAAAATCATTTCCGATTACTTGTTAAAACGAACTTCGCTTACCTTGGTCTTTGTACTCTTGGATTCTCGGCTAGACCCCCAAAAGATTGATTTAGAGTTTATCAATTGGTGCGGTGAAAACCAAGTTCCCTTTGCTATGGTGTTCACTAAAATTGACAAACTTTCCAGTGCAGAATTAAATAGGAATTTAGCCAAGTATAACAAAGAACTGTTGAAAACGTGGGAGGAAATTCCACCCGTATTTACCACCTCCGCCACCTCTGCAAGTGGAAAAGAACCGGTATTGAATTACATCACAGCGGTATTGACACAGTACTAGTTTGTTTGAAAATTTGTGTGGATTGTCTTACCTTTGTATCACATCACAGGACTATGGGAAGAGCATTTGAATACCGAAGAGCAGCAAAGGAAAAACGTTGGGACAAGATGTCCAAGATATTTCCTAAATTAGGTAAAGCCATAACGATGGCGGCCAAAGAAGGAGGGATGGACCCAACAACCAATGCTAAATTGCGCACGGCGATTCAGAATGCGAAGTCTGAGAACATGCCGAAAGACAACATTGAATCGGCAATTAAGCGCGCGGCGCAAAAAGATATCGCGTCGTTTACAGAAGTTAATTACGAGGGAAAAGGTCCCCATGGCGTGCTGGTTTATGTAGAATGTGCCACGGATAACCCCACACGAACCGTTGCAAATGTCAAATCATATTTTAATAAGTCGGGAGGAAGTGTGGTGCCTAATGGATCTATGGAGTTCATGTTCGCCAGAAAAAGCGTGTTCGAAATAGGTAAATCCGACGCCCTTGATCCCGAAATGTTAGAGTTGGAGCTCATTGATGCCGGATGTGAATCCATTGAAGTAGAAGCGGATAGCATTATCGTATATGGGGATTACACGTCTTTTGGAACCCTTGCTAAAGCATTGGAAGACATGCAAATTGAAGTACAAAAGTCCAGCTTAAAACGCATCCCAACATCACCGGTTGAATTTTCTGAAGAACAACTCATAGACATTGAGAAAATGTTGGATAAAATCGAAGACGATGACGACATACAACAAGTGTTTACCAACATTGCTTAAGAAACAATAAAAGGCGGGAAGTTACGTTCTCCCGCGCGCACGAATGAAGAAAATAATATATCCATACATCAAGGCAGTACTGTTATTATCTCCGATTTTCTTGGTGTTTTGTTCAACCAACAAGGATGCCTTTTTGAACCGGACGTATCATGGAATGACCGCGAAATACAATGGGTATTTCAATGCGAATGAGTTGCTAACCATGGCAACCAATAGTTATGAGAAAAACCGTAAAGATGACTTTTATGAGTGGTTGAGTATTCAGCCGATTCCCAGTGAAGAAGAATCGAAATCAATGCACGCAGCCATCGATACAGCGGTGGTTAAGTGCACCAAAGTGATACGAAACCATTCCATGCCCTCTGCGGATAGCCCTAAAGAGGCCGAATATAATCCTTGGATAGATGAAAATTGGCTTACCATCGGTAAAGCCTATTATTATCGCCGTGATTTTGATAAAGCACTCAAAAACTTTCAATTTGTAAAACGATTTTTTCAAAAAGATCCATCGAAATATTTATCTGAGTTGTGGATTGCAAAAATTTATATCGAAGAAAATAGGTTAACCGAGGCACTTACCATCCTGGATGAACTGCAAGATGAGGCCTTGCAGCAAAAAAAGAAGTCCTTTTTTCAGAAGTTGAGTAAAACAAAAGTAAAAGACAAAAATGCAGATGACTTCAAGCCAGAGATGAATGATGAGATTCAATTTGAAATTTATAAAACAAGGGCAGACTTGTTTATGCGTAAAAAACAAGCACAAGAAGCATTGTTTCCCCTAACCATGGCAGTTAATACGTGCAGAACCAAACGGGAGAAATCGAGGCTCTCCTTTATATTAGGTCAACTTTATTTGAGTAGCAATCGCGTTGATTCTGCGTTGATTTCCTTTAAACATGCAATTTCTCCTGCCGCGACATACGACGTTACGTTCAATGCGAAATTGACCTGTGCAGTTTTGGGTACTTCGGAACGCGATGTAAAGATGCTAGAACGAATGTTGAGGGATGAAAAAAACGCAGGGTATAAAGACCAGATTTATTTCGCTAAGGCTCAATTGGAATACTCCAGAGGGAATATTTCTATGGCTAAGGTCTATTTCACCAGGGCGGCATTTTATTCCACAAACAATAAGCGGCAAAAAGCATTAGCTTACGAAAAACTAGGGGATTTAGCGTACACAGAAAAATCTTATTTGTCCGCTCAAAAATATTATGATTCCTGTGCGACTAACATGCCAGAAGTGTACCCCAATGGTGAGCTCATCAGAACAAAGGCCTCGAAATTGGCGAATTTAGTATCTGCCATGGAAATCGCGATCCATGAAGATAGCGTGCAGCGCATTGCTAAAATGGATAATAAAGCGCAAACTGAATTCATTAAAGAGGTAATTAAACAATTAAAGGAAGAAGCCCAACAACGTAAAGAATTAGAAGCCGCGAAATTGCGCGCGTTGCAAGAGCAGGCGCAATTGGGCTCACCGTCTGGAGCAGGAGATAAATGGGTGTTCAATAATCCCAAATTAAAACAAGAGGGTTACGATGAGTTTAGAAAACAATGGGGAGACCGCATAAACGAGGATGATTGGCGTCGATCTTCGAAATTTAGCATGGCCACCGACCCCTTCGCGGTTGATCCAACAGGCGATTCCACAGCGGCTACCCAAACAGCAAGCGCAAAGGATGATACCTTGGATGTGGAAACTATGAGAAATCGTTTACCGCTAAGTGACAGTGCCTATACAGCATCGGTTCTTCGTGAAATCGATGCGCGTTACACCGCAGGTTCTTTATACAAAGATTTATTGGAAGAGCCTTCTTTGGCCTCCGAACAATTCGAACGTATCTTATCAGAAGAAACACGAAATGTAACAGATTTATCAGCAGCATACCAATTGTACAAAATCAACGAGTCCTCCGGGAAAGAGAAGCCGTTCAAGACACATATTTTATTACATTATCCGAAATCTGACGCGGCAAATTATTTGTCAGATCCTGCGTTTTTCGAAAAGCTAAAAGAAAATAGAGTGAAAGCAGAAAAGGAGTACTTAATCGCACTTCACGAATATGAGATGCTTAATTACCAGTTGGCCTTTGACCTCACTGAAAAGGTGGTTCAAGCTGATAAATCAAATGCATATCGCGCAGAATACTTGCTATTAAATGTGTTGGCTAAAGGACAGTTAACCTATGATAAAAGTTCATTGATTCCAAGGCTCACCAATATTATAGAAGAAAAACCCGGGACGCCACAAGCCATTCGAGCCAAAGAATTACTCACCATACTAGAAAAAGGGGTGTCCGTATTTGAGCCTTATGTAGCAAAATCTAATGGAATTTTCGTCTACAATGACTCTGTAACCCAATTCATTATGGTATTGTTAGACGAAGAGGAGGATTTCGATGAGTTAAAAGCTTCCGTTTCTGATTTTACCACCAAATCATTTAAAAAAAATAAGTTGAAAGTAACCAGTGCGTTAAGCACTAAAGAAACAAAAATGGTCCTTGTGGCCGACTTTAAAAGTAGCGTACTGGCTATGGATTACCTTAATCTTTACAAGGCTTCCATAGATATTTTAGGAGATTTTCAAAATAATAAAATCTTAATAATTAGTCAAGAAAATTTGAAAAAGTTGATTGAATCCGATAACTTTGAAGGATATAAGACATTTTACGATCTTAACTACTGATTCAATGTTAAAAAGAAAAGACTTTTTTAATAGCACCTCCCAGTACGAGGAGAGCACCGAGACGAATAGAATTGTTACAGGAACCGAATTAACGGGGGATGTTGTTTCTGACTCTAATTTTATGTTAGAGGGAGAGATGAATGGAAACTTATCCTGTTCCGGAAAAGTAACGATAGGTTCTACAGGCAAATTACGTGGAAACTTAGTTTGTGTGAATTCAGAGATCAACGGTACCGTGGATGGCGAAATCACGGTGGAAGGTTTGTTAACCCTGAATGAAACGGCCAGAATTAACGGAGACATTCAAACCACTAAATTAATTATCCAAGAAGGAGCTATTTTTGAGGGATCTTGTGTGATGAAATCACCCTCGGCACATACCACATTTACGGCGGACGTATCACTAGATGACTAATCCCGATCCTTCTAATACGCCAAATAAATTCATGCAGTATTCTTCGTTAGGCTTTCAAATGATTGCCTTCATGGGTATTTTTGGATATCTTGGGTATCGCGGAGATGCGTATTTTGAATTTAAGACACCCTATCTGTTATTGACTGGTTTAGTGTTTGGAGTAATTGGTTCTATGGTCTACATTATTCGCACCCTAAACCGCTTAAATCCATAGCATGTATTTTGTAATGGGTTTTGTTTGGGTTTTAAGTATCTCGAGTATGCTCGCATTGATTGGAAGGGAGGAATTCAAAACGGTTTTAACCGTAAATATGCTGCTGCAATTTTTTTATCTCATTAGTTTTCTGCGCGTTTTTACACGCAAAAAACGAGAAATAATTATCCCGGCTCTTTCGCTGATGACGCTTCAGGTATTCAGCTTTTTAACCCTTCTTTTTGTTTTTATGGAAAGAAATTGGTCTGTAAAACCTGTGCTTTGGGCGCTAGCAGTGTTCTTCATAACACTGTTTATCCAAATTCTTGAACAAAGCCGTTACTTAAAACGATTGGATAAACCTGAGCAGTAAATAATGCAATTGGTCAAATCGATCAAAGCTTAACGCGGCTGCTTTATCATGTATGTCGTGATAGTTTTTATTAGGCCCCATGGTATAAATAAAAATGGCAGGTATTCCAGCCTCCGAAAATGGATAATGGTCAGAATTTGCAGCTTTCCCTCTTGGTTTAATTACCGGGACCGATTGAGTGCGCTCATTTAAATCAAGAAGCCGTTGGAACAGTGCTTTGTGAATGGCCCCATTGACTACCGTAATCCCCTCTTCACCACTTCCCATGATGTCCAAATTTAGCACACAGGAAATTTGATCTGAACCCAGGATGTGTTGATCGACGAAAAACCGCGAGCCCTCAAGTCCAATTTCTTCTCCCGCAAAAGCTATGAATAATACATGGTGGTTTTGCAGGGGTTGTTGTTGTATTTCTTTTGCTAAGCTCAGTAACATGGCCACACCACTCGCATTGTCGTTCGCTCCAGGAAAGTAGGTGTTCTTCCCCATTCGCCCCAAGTGATCATAATGGGCGCTAACAATAATAAAGCTGTCGCTTGGCTGTTTCGATGCCACAACCCCTAGGATGTTTGAGACCTCATAATTTTCTACAAACTCAGCCTCAAGCTTAATTTTTATTGGATTTAGAAGCACACGTTCAGAGGTATCGAACACGTTTATGTACGGAGCTTTAAATTGCTCAGAGGAAACACTCCATGTGAGTTTGTCACGCGTATATTCAACAACGGGGACTTTCATCCGAGCTAATTTTTCCAATTTTGCTCGAACCATGCGTAGGGTGTCTCTCGAGATTTGTTTAGGTTGAATAAATGCGATGGCTTGCTTCGGAGATGCCGCATTAAAAGGAACGGATAGAACTTCAGCGGCACTCAGTCCAATGAAGGATAGTTTGCCATGAAACGAGCCACTACTGGGATGTATCAAATAGTCGATTCCGGGGGCTTTTTTATGTCCGTGTATTTTAATCTTACACGCTCCCGGAAACCGATTTACGTTGATATAAAAGGATTGTTTCGCATATCCATTCAATGGAGCTAAGCCAATCCGCTCAAATTCTTGGAGTAGATAAATACCGGCTTTATTACACCCGCTATCCACATACCCACGCCCCTCCATGAGGGGGGAACATAATACGTCAGTGACGTTTTTTGCATCAGATGTTAAATTGCGTTGACTCCAACATGCTAGCACCACCCAATAAACCCAAAGAAGTAAAACGAATTTAAGCATACTTAGCTACCACTTTTTCGATGAATTTTTTTAATGCATCTTCGTTGGCGGTGCCCCATTCGTGGGTAACAGATAAATAGTTCAAGGTGGGCATTAATTCTTGAATGCTTGCATAAGAGTCTATTTGTTTTACGGCAGACCCGAAGGAATCACTTGAACCTTTGAAGAGTTCGTTGATGAATGTGATTTTTTCTTTTAACGAGTAGTTTCCGTTAAACTTATCGATTTTCTCGTGCTTCCCATAGGACAGCGTAACTAATTGTGTTAAATCCATGGAAGCCGCGGGCTCCATGGGGATTTCATGCTGTAAAGTGTGATCCTCAGAGGCCCATTCTTGAATCCCTTCTTCCGCTATTTTCGCGGTAGGTTCAAGGGGCGCTTTAGTTAAATCATACGCTTCAGTGTCTGCCTGTTCCTCTTCTCCGGGCATTGGGTTTTCTGTTGCTTGCTCCTCTGGTTCTGAAGCATCAAATAGTTCTTGTAAGGGTGTTTCATCAACCACAGAATCCAAGGCCGTGGGGTCGCTAACTCCGGCAAGGTCGAATTCGGGAAATTCATCTATCACCGGCGTAAAAATACCCGCTTCGTAAGCTTTGTAACGCAGTATGTACAGGTTCTCAAGCAATTCATGGGCGGTAGTAATCGCCCGATCTATTGATTTTGTATCTCCTGCTCCTGATGTGAACTCATTGATTTCCTCAAGTAATCTTTTGCCGATCGATTCCATATTATTAACAATTTAAATAAGTGTGTGAACAAATTTACTTGCTTATCTCATTGCTAATCACCCCAAACTAAGTTTTAATTCAATTAAATTTGTTCAAAACAATACGCCTATGTTTCTAGAGCAATTTCCAACAGAGCATAAAACCAACGGATGGGTCGAAGTGATTTGCGGCTCTATGTTTTCCGGTAAAACGGAAGAGCTAATTCGTCGGGTGAAAAGAACCCAGTTTGCCAATCAGAAAATGATTTTGTTCAAACCGGAAATCGATAAACGTTACAGCGAAGAGGATGTAGTAAGCCATCAAGGAACGGCTGCCGCTGCGGTAATGGTTGCTTCGGCTGCTGAAATTTTAGGAATTGTCACTGATGAGCGCATCGTGGCCATTGACGAAGCGCAGTTTTTTGATGAGGGAATTGTGGAGGTTTGCTCGGTCCTTGCCAATCGCGGAATCCGAGTAATCTGTGCCGGTTTGGATATGGATTATTTAGGTAACCCATTCGGTCCAATGCCCGCGTTGCTCGCAATTGCAGAATACGTTACAAAAGTTCACGCCATTTGCGTTTCTTGCGGAAACTTAGCGCAGTTTTCATATCGATTCTCTGAAGAATCAGGTCAGGTTTTAGTCGGTGCAGTAGAGCGCTACAAGCCCTTGTGCCGCTCGTGTTTTAATCTGGTGACACATTGAAATTAAACTGCCGGTCTACAGAATTCATTCAATGGATCCAACCTAAAAAAGTCCTTGGATCACATACCCTTCCCATTGATTTTGTAAGCATCGATACGCGAAATTTAATCGGCACGGAACATGGCTGTTTCATTGCATTAGTTGGTAGTTTTAGGTCGGGGTTGCAATTTATTGAAGCGGCTTATCAACAGAATATACGAGTTTTTATCTTGACAGAGCCTCCCAGTATTCAACATGCCGATGCGGTTTATTTGATCGTGGATGATCCAATAAAAGCCTTGCAATCCATAGCGCGCGTTCATCGTTCAAGGGTTGATTTTCCTATCCTTGCTATTGCCGGAAAAAACGGAAAAACGACGGTCAAAGAATGGCTTTATGAACTGATCAAATCTTCATACCATGTTGTCCGTAGCCCTAAAAGTTATAATTCTCAAATTGGGGTACCCTTATCTTTACTGGAACTTTCAAGCGAGGCAAATGTTGGGGTTTTTGAAGTAGCGTTTTCCTCCCCACAAGAATTAGAGACGCTCTTTGATTTAATCAATCCAACCCATTTTTTAGTAACCAACTTCTTTCATGATGAAGCATCTGATCGCGCACTGAGGGAATTATTACAGCGCGTACGCCATGCATTTATCGGTGAGCCTTGTGCATCCTGTGCCCCGGAAGTAGTACTGTTGAATGAGGAATTTGCTCGTCCTGAATTAGATTTTTTTGCCTTTAACGATCCCGTTTCCATAAAGGCGGCAGCCATTGCTGTTGGAATTTCAAAGCACCTGGACGTTTCTTCCGAACACATACGCGAACATGTTTCAACCCTGCAGCGCTTAGCCTTGCGTATGGAATCATTTAACGGCAAGAATAACACCCTTGTGTTGAATGACACCTATAATTTAGACATCGATGCGTTTAAGTATTCCCTAGCATATTGGGCCACCTTAGATCGCGGTAGGCCTCATGGTATTTACGTTGGCTTAGATGCAGATTCATTGGACAAGAAAGGCCAGTTAGAAAACCTTATTGAACCGTATCATCCGGATTTTTTAGCGATTGGCGACCCTTCTGAATTACCAACCACCATTCCAGAAAACTCGGTTATCTTGCTTAAAGGCACGCGTAAAGCGAATATGGAGAAATTTGCAGCGCTTTTACGAGAAAAACAGCATCAAACTACCCTAGAAATTAATTTAAGCGCCTTGCGGAATAATGTAGTAACAT
>Ga0247843_1002306_pt1 | contig 35353 bp, 37 predicted proteins | sample LaCruzMarch2017__FD_192420 | JGI IMG/M metagenome (GOLD analysis project Ga0247843, IMG submission 192420) | Freshwater microbial communities from meromictic Lake La Cruz, Castile-La Mancha, Spain - LaCruzMarch2017_8m | ecosystem: Environmental > Aquatic > Freshwater > Lake | place: Spain... | reverse complement strand
AACTCCCGATCCTGTGTCCGGCCCCAACCCTTGGTCCTGACTCGGGGCAATGTTGCGAAGAAATATTTTCAAGCCCCCCGGAATCCCACGCTGGCTGTGAATGATTTTTTAATACGGAACCGCTGGGCTCAAAATCACTTTGGCGACCGGCGGAAGACTCACACCCTGATCGCAGTAACATCCGAAATTGGCACATATGGCGAAATCAAGGTGGCCGTTCCCCTGATTAACGAAAATTTCAATTATTGGAAGGCCAAGAATTCCCCGAAACACCAAAAAGCAATTCAGTCTTTGCGTGAAATCTTCAATCCATCGGCTTTAAGCTGGCGAGAAAATGTGATTAAATCAGGACACCGAATTGCCGAAGCAATGATTCGTTTTGCGAGGTAACAGTTTCCTTTTTGAAACGCACGAAGTCAGTTGTTAGTTTGTGCAGAGCTGATCTGTCAGTGCCCGTCCTACCGTCGCCGGATCGAGAGAGGCGCCTGCCGAGGAAGTCACTGCAGAACAAAATGGATTGGAAGAAGCACCATTAGTGCCGATGCAGCCTTGATTGAAGGCTGCAATCGCAGTTTCACCAATCACAGTTACAGGAGCCGTCGAGCCATTCTGATCTGTGGCACAAAGTGCAGCCTGAACTTGAGTCGCAGTGGGTGGATTGTTTGGATCTAAAATCCCCGCCACAGAAAGAGTCGCCGTTGCAATTTTTGACATCGAAGCAAGAACCACAAGTCCCTTAGAGCCCGAATTAAAACAATAGGCCGCTGCCGTATTCACCAAAGTCAAATTTTGCGGAGCCGAATACTTATCCGAAGCGTAAGCAAGTGCGGACATCATCGTCATTACGGCGCTATCCCCGCCGCCCTTCATTTGCTCGCCTATGGAGGCCAAACGCTGAGGATCAGAAAATTCCTGATCTTTATAATAAGCCGCACACCTTAAAAGATTGGCGGCTTCGGATGTTTTGCCTTCCAAAACAGTGACACAGGAAAGCGCCGTCGTAGAACTTGCGCGGTTCAGGCATTCCTGAGTCTCTGCAATCAAATCGTCATCGGACTTACCACCGCAGGCAGAAATAAAACCGAGGGCTAGAGCCAACAATAAAACCTTAGAAATCATTTTGCTCTGGCAATTGCTGAGGATCACAAAACCTCCGGATTGTCACTGACTCAAGATCATAATCACAGCCTTAGTTTACCTCTTTATCTGCGACAGATTGAACTCATGATTTCAAAAAATTTCTCGTTTTTAGTCTAAGGACTATTCGCTTCCCCAATTTGAGACGGACTTTGCATTGCGCCAATTAAGACCAAAGTCCTGCCCTGCGCAGCTTCCTGTAAAACCTCATTTGTGGAAGTCATTTTGACTCCAACCGATTGGCACCACGATTGCCTTAGACAGTTCAAGTTGGTCTCAAAAGAGACCACTCAAACAAAAGGGGAAAAAATGAAAACCACAAGTCTGCTCACGATTTTATCCATCACACTTTTTTCCACTCTCAGCTTTGCGCAGCTGGGATCTATTCGGCCCATCGGCCCTATCGACGATGGAGTCATCGGAGGTATCGATGAAATTGATGAAGACTATAACCAGCCCGGCATTATCGACGATCGGCTTGATGACAGATATGATGACGGACTCGATGATCGGCACAATGGCAGGCACGACGATAGATACGACGATGGCCTCGATCAGAACCGGCAGCTTCGACTGGAACTCAATCTCCAAGAAGAGGAATTCAGTTCTCGACATGGAACAGACACTGTTGCTCTGAAAGCTTTGCTGCGAAGGCACTATGGACACTTGCCTTTAGAGCAAATGGACCTGAAAAAAGTGGTGGTTCTGGCCAAGTCCCAAATGGGCCGAGCGCAGATGAGTTTGCTCACTGGACATCAAATGAGCGCCGCCCAAACAATTGCTGGCAATCCTCATGTCTACCATCGCCGTGCCGTTGGTTTACAACGATACATCTTCCAAGCTCGAGGGCGCGAAGGTCGAGGCGTTTGGCAGCTCAAAATTCAAGGTAATGTGAAAGTAGCTCGTATCATGGTCGTCCTAGGTGAATCGATGCTACGACACTAAGCTATCCCCTAAAGTACCCCCAATCAATCGGGACTTCTTCCAAGGAAGGGAAGAAGTCCCTGAGCTCCTGGTCAGGGATCTCTAATGATTATCCTTCGAATGCAGAATTTTTTCCGTATAGGCCAACATCAGCGTCGAAAACAGAAAAACCACATGAATCGCAATTTGCCACTGCACCTGAGAAATATCTTTATTCCCAATATTGATAAACGACTTCAACAAATGAATTCCAGAAATTCCGACAAGAGCACCAGCAAGTTTCACTTTCAGCGTACCTGCATCGATTTTTTCGAGCCAATCCGGTCGGTCTTCGTGATGTTCAAGATGAATCCGACTTACAAAAGTGGCATAGCCCCCGATTATAACCATTACTAACAAATTCAAAACCATCGCGATATCCACAAGTGTCAGAATACCCAGCATGAGGTATTCTTCTGAAATGGTTTGAATTGTTGCCGTGAGATGTATCAATTCCAGCAAAAACTTGTAGGTGTAAAGTATCGAACCGACGATGAGCCCCAGGTACACTGGCGCCTGCACCCAGCGACTGGCGAAAATCAAGGCTTCAAAGGCATTTTCAAGCTTCTTTTTCAGGCCAATTTGCTTTTGCCCTTCGGATAAACTCATGGGAGACTCCTTCAATTGAAAACTACGGTTAGCCTTGAGCATTCTAAAAATCAACTGATGAATATGGATTTCCTTATCATCGGCGGCGGCTTGGCGGGAAGTCTGCTTTTGTCTGCGCTGAAACACTTTCATCCCAAACTCAAAGTTCTGCTGCTCGAACAAAACTCTTCACTGGGTGGAAATCATACTTGGTGCTTGCATGATGCTGATATTCCAAGCGGAGCAAATTCCTGGTTTCAGCCCTTACTTTCCCGCACTTGGGCAGAATACCACGTTTATTTTCCCGAGCATGATCGAAGGCTCAAATCAGCTTACCACAGCATTCAATCCACCGATTTGAGCAAAAAAATTCTCGGGCAATGGAGCAGCTCCATTCGCTTGAATTGTAAAGTGACCCAGACGACTCGAGATGCCGAATCAGGGCTTTGGAAGGTTTCCGCGGAATGTGACCAAACTGTGTTCGAGTATTCAGCGACGACGGTCATTCGATGTTCTGGCTGGAAAAAAAATTCAACCCACCAGAGACTTGGTTATCAAAAGTTTGTGGGCTTGGACGTTGAACTCACGGAGCCTCACTGTTTGGATCATGTGGTATTGATGGATGCTCGAGTTCCCCAAGTGGACGGCTATCGATTCATGTATTTGCTGCCATGGTCTGAGACCAGTCTTTTGGTCGAAGACACTTACTACAGCAATCACCCCAATCTCAAAGTGGAGCGGATCCAAAAAGAAATCCAAAATTATTTAGATCTTCGAGGCTGGAAGATAAAAACCATTCATCGCAGTGAAGAAGGCTGCCTGCCGCTCGATTTGGACCCTAGTAAAGAAAGCGAATCATCAGAAATTCCTCCCTGCCTGGGAGCTGAGTCAAATTTTTTGAATCCGGTGACGGGTTACACCCTGCCCTATACCTTGCGAGCGATCGACCAGCTCATGCATCAGGGTAACTTAACTGACGAAAGCTGCCGGAGGACCTTGCGCGAGCTTCGGCAAGCCGAAAGCTCGAAGCTGAGTTATTTGAACTTTTTGAATCGCATGATGTTTCTGGCGGCTCGCAATGAAAATCGTTACAAAATTCTGCAAAGGTTTTATTTAATGCCCGAGGGCACGATCCAAAGATTTTACACAGGAAGTCTGAATTGGTGGGACCGGATTCGAATTCTGGTGGGAAAGCCTCCAGTGTCCGTGATCTCTGCGCTGAAAGTCCTGAAATCTCGGAAAAATGTAACGCACCTTGATCCTTCATGACCTCTGCACTCTGTGCCTGTAGGTTGAAAGCATGTCGTTGATTACACTTGCACTCGGATTCCTTTTCTCAATTCCTGTTGGCTGTCTGATTGGCTGGGGCTTTTATAAAGTGGCTCGGTCCCGCATCCTTCGCCGTGCCGAAGCGCAAGCAGCTGAGCTTATTGAAACAGCCGCGGACGGGGCGGAACTCATCGATATTGAACTCAAGGAAAAGGCTCAAGAAATCGATGAGCTTATTTGGACCAAAGAAGAAAAAGGCATTTTATCTTTAGAAAATAATATCGAAGAGCTTCAGGAATTGGTTGAAGAAAAAACGCAAAAGAATAATCAAAAGCTGCAATCCATTCAGGACAAAAACCGCAACTACGAAGAAGGTGTGAAAAATCTCGAAAATAAATTTCGCAGCTTGACTGAGAAATATCAAGATCGCCAAGCGCAGCTGAAGACCACAAAGGATCAAATCACGAATCAGCTTTTCACGAAACTTGGGCTTGCAAAAAAAGAGGTGGTTGCAGATATCGTGCAGGAGCTTGAAAACGATGCCCATTCGCAGTCTAAAAAAATTGTTCAACTGAAAGAGCAAGAAGCCAAAGAACATTCTGAATCGATCGCGAAAGAAATACTCAATCGAGCCCTGCTGCGTTTCCACCGGCCTTACTGCCCCGAACGCGGCATCCCTTCTGTCTATTTCGAAGAAGAAAATCATAGAAGAATTCTCTGCGATGCCAAAGGCGACAATGTTAAATTTATTTCCGAACTCACAGGCTGCGATGTCATTGTTGAGGAAGGAAAAACCCTCGTGGCGGTGCTTGGCTTTGATCCTGTTCGAAGGGAACTGACTCGGCGAATTTTAGAACGAATTCTGAAAGAGAAAAAACCTGTCAACAGAGATTTTATTCAGCGAGCCCACGACAACATCAAACGTGAATTGCTGGCCACGATCAAACGTGATGGTGATTCTCTTGCAAAAGAGCTCCGGCTGGACAATCTGCATCCTGAAATCCGCCAGATGATGGGCAGTCTCAGATATCGTTATTCCTTTACGCAGAATCAGCATTTTCATTGTGGTGAAGTGGGTTGGCTCTGTGGTTTGTTAGCTCAGGAATTAGGCGGAATTCAGCTGCGCCAAGCACGGCGGTCTGGGATGCTGCATGATTTGGGAAAATCCCTAGATCATGAAATGGATGGGGGCCACGCCGTGATCGGTGCAAACTTCATTCAAGAACGCGGCGAAAAACCAGAAATCGTTCATGCTGTGAGGGCCCATCACTACGACGAACAACCCAGCAGTGACATGGCCTATTTAGTTATTGCAGCAGATGCGATTTCGGGAGCTAGGCCCGGAGCACGAAGATCCACCGTAGAATCTTACGAACAAAAAGTGAATGATCTTGAAACCATTGCAAAGTCCTTTGATGGAGTCACAGATTGCTTTGTTTTGAATGGCGGACGTGAATTGCGCGTACTTGTGAATTCAAAAATACTCGATGATCAGCGGTCCCTCATCGTAGGCCGTGAGATGGCCACTCGAATCGAAAACGAGTGCAGCTATCCTGGACAAATCAAAGTGGTGATTGTTCGCGAAACCCACGCCTATGAAACCACGCGGGCTTACTGAGTAGGCCTTGCTCGAAGTCTATTGAGTTTCCGCATCAGTATTATTAACAGCAGCGACGGCTCGAGTTGGAGCTGCTGGCGCAATGAGTACTTTTGCATTCGGACCTGATGGTGTAATGTTGGCTCCAGCTACAGATTGCGTTCTAGCCATCTCAGTTTCTTTACCGCCATCAATAAATGTCGTTACTGAAGTGCTGTTAGCACCAACAAAAGTTGTTTTGATGACAAACTTAAATGTTTTTGGTCCAACGAATTCTCCTTCCATTTGAAGCGACACCCCATCCGAACAGATTTTATTTATTGTTCGCTTCTCTCCGGACATTTCTGTCGAAAATTTTCCATCCTTATCAATAGCAAACAAGAAATCTTTCACTGGCTTGCTCCCCTGATCGTCATAGGGGCAGGCACCTAGCCCGCCACTGAGGTAACAGATTGGTCCCGCATCTCGTCTTTTACCCGTCAAATTAAGTCTGTAGCTGCTGTTGGGCTCTAAGTTCACTCTCAACAAGCCCCGGAGATTGTTCAACAGAGTTACTTGAGATGGCTCTTTTGACATTTTAAGTTGCTTTGCATTCGTCGCGCATGCCTTCTCAGTCTTTATTGGCTTGGGAGCTATATTCGGATTTACAACTGGTTTGGCAACGATGGGTGCAACCGGTGCTTTCGCAGGTACATCAACCGCTTTCGGATCTCGAATTTTTGCATCGTCTTTTTTAGCATCTTTGGGCGGCACTGGCGCTTCCGCAGCGACCGGCGCCACAGGTCCTTCTTCAGGTGGCTGTTCCGCGACTTTTGCTGGCTTTGCGGGAGCAGCTACAGGAGGACCCTTTCTATCATCGGCATCTGCTCCATCATCGTCCTCAGGTGGTACAGGCTCAGGGGTCGGTGCCTTGACCGCGGGAGTCGGCCTTTTCTTGGGAGCCGGTGCAGGCGCCGCAGTTTCCTCAGAATCCAAATCTTGCTCCGCAGCGGGAGCTTTCACTTCAGGAGCTTTTCTAGGTTTTTTAATCGTTGTTGGTGAAGCTGGAGTTCGATCACTGCGGCCAGACCTTACTGGAGTGGGATTGCCACAAACCGACTTGAATCGGCGCTCACAAGCTGGCTTTGTTTCCCGCATACCGTAGCCAGTATCAGACCAAAAATCCACACGACCGCAGTTGTATTCATAGTCAGCGCCGCCTGGGGCTCGGCACCAAAAGTCAGATGTAGCCGCAGAAGCTGGATTAAAGAATCCCACTGCAGCCACCAGAATCATGGAAAACAAAGTGAGCCGCAGAAGTCCTGCTCCAATTTCTGAAAATGATCTCAATGAATTTAGATTCACAGATCCCCCGATCCCGAAATCATTAAGAGCAAGGGTGGTGCCGAAAATTGGCCTGCCAAAGCTCTGCAATTCAAGTTCGGCTGAATAAATGCCAAGGGAGTGAATAGATTCAGTACGCGTGTCAAAAAAAAAGGCTGCCGAAAAAATGCGGCAGCCTTAGTCGAATCGTAAATTCTATCTCAAACTGAGACAGTATTATTGCTTTACGAAATCAGTTGCATCATCTGGATCGAATCCAAGCTGGATCTTATTTGGATTGCCTGTCAGCTTCATGAAAACCGTATAAGATTTCCCGCCAGAAGTTGCGACCACCTTCAATGAAGTCGCAGTCAGCTTACAAAGTTCAGCCACAGTCGTAGACTTTGAAGTCGAACCGATAGAATAAGTCACATCTACTTTTCCGGCCTTGATTGCAAACACAAAAGATCCGCCTTCAGTGATCCACTTGCCTGTCAAACCAGGAAAGCCGCCGATTTGATTCAGCACATCCATCGCAGCAGACTTAGAAATCGCATCCACAGGAAGGCCAGCGGCGTCCTTTACACATTGTGCATTCGCCATTGAAGACATCGCCAGCACCAATCCAACAAGACCGATCATTAACTTATTCATCATTCCTCCTCGTATTAGGAAATTTGGTTTCTAGATTTCTAATTCAATCTCTCACACAGGAGCCGATTGTGCCCCAAATCACACAAAAAAAGGGAGTCGTTCTTGCGACTCCCTTAATAAAGTATCTTTAAATGTAATTTTTCCTTGGAAAGACAATGAAATTCTTTCCGAAGAAATCAAATAGAAAGACTATCGATAAAATCTTCGGAACTCACCTTTTTCATCGCCGAATTCTACGGATCGAGCCTGGCCAACACCTTTTACGAACATAACGAACGGATCGCCATCAACATTTCCAATCAATTTCAAAGTGGAGCTGCTGATACGACAAACTTTTGTCATCTTCGCAGTGCCGGAACCAAAGAAACCATAGTCATAGCTGAGCATTAATCGACCGCTGCTGCTTTGGTAAAAGCGCACAGTGCCTTTGCTCTCATAATCCCAAGTATAAAGAAGTCCTCGGATCCCACCAAGAGAGGCGATCGAAGAATTCAAACCGGCATTGGCAGCAAGGTCATTCACCATTGCTCCGGATTTATTGCTCACACAGGCTGGAGCTGCATTGACATCTGCGGCTTGTGCGGGCTGAACCGATACGGCTTCTTGTGCAGAAACAACACTTGTCATTCCCAGAGTCATTGCTACGAAAGTTGAAAAAGTCAGGTTACGCATTAATTTTGCTGTCATGGTTTGGATCCTCCTTAAACCGAGGCGAACCTACCCCATTAGCCTGCCCAGAATCAACACTTCTAGAAAGATATTCTGCCTGGCTGAAGTCATCGACCTGGATGGCATCCCAGCGCGCGTCCGCAGCTTGCTTCATAAGATCAGCCTCTTGGCGCGTGATGATCGACTTTTCAAGAGCGGCCTCAACAAGGGCGGCCCCCTTCAATTTTGGTAGCTGACCCGAACGCCGAGCCTTGTAAATTTTACTCTCAACCACTTCAGACTGAATCACTAGCTTCAGAGCATTGTCCAAGCGAGCCATCTGTTCATCGGCTTTCTTCGGCAAATAGATCCCTTGCGTGAGGCGATCCCGAACTTCCCCACCAGCCAAAAGGTGATTGCACACCACATGCTGTAAATGATCTGTCGCCTGAGATCCAATGGAATTGATACGCGACCATGAACCAAAAACATGCTTGAACAGAAAATGAAGGCTTCCAAATGCAATCTTCCCACCGATGGATTTCTGCTCGACCCCGTACATATTATCAAAGATTCCATCGAAGGACTTTTGGATTTCTGCAAGACCATACTTTAAGGAATATTTCGCAAAAGCTAAATCGTCAGACTTCCGTCCTTCATATTCCCAGCGGCGAATGATGGAGGAACAGATGTACATCCATGCCAAGACATCAGCGAAACGACCGGTTATTTTTTCTCGGAATTTTAAGCTACCACCCAAAGTTCCCATCGCTAGATCGGCCAAGATTGAGAAAGTTGCCGAAGCCCAAGTCAGTCTTCTCACATACAGTTTAAGCTCAGATCCAACAGGAGCAGATGCTAAGTGACCTCGGGTGAGTGACATCATAATGGCTCTGCAAGTGTTCCGAACAATATGGCCCACGTGAGACCAGAATGCGGCATCGAATCCAGCCAAATCATTCTCTTCGATCGCTTTCACTTCTTTATAAGCATAAGGATGTGCACGAAGAGCCCCCTGACCAAAAATGATCAAGGTTCGAGTCATAATATTCGCACCCTCCACAGTGATACCAATCGGCGTCGCCGTATAGATTTCACCCAGCAAATTCCGCTTTCCTAAAGATATTCCGGCACCACCCATAATATCCATTCCATCGATAATGACCTTACGTCCAATCTCGGTTGAATGGTATTTCGCAATCGCTGTGATGACAGGTGGTTTTAAACCTTTATCAATAGCGCCCACCGTGAAACGGCGCATAGCTTCGAGCATGTAAGTAAAGGCACCGATGCGGGCCAGTGGTTCTTCCACGCCCTCAAACTTACCGATACTGACTCCAAACTGTTGACGAATCACACTGTGCGCGCTGACTGCTCGAGTAATCAAGCGAGCCCCGCCCACCGCTTGCGCAGGAAGAGAGATTCCCCGTCCTGCTGCGAGACAATCCATCAACATGGACCAACCTTTGCCTGCCATATCCGGCCCACCAATGATTGCATCGATAGGCACTACGACATCGCTGCCTTGAGTTGGACAATTGAAAAAAGGCACTCCGAGTGGATCATGCCTTCTTCCGACCATGACTCCAGGAGTGTTCGTCGGAATCAGAGCACAGGTGATTCCAAGGTCTTCGCCTTTACCCAAAAGTTTTTTTGGATCTCGCAGGCGGAATGCCAATCCCAAAATTGTCGAAATCGCGGCCAAAGTGATCCAACGTTTGTTCCAATTCAGTCTCAGATAAAGTTTGCCATCTTCACCTTTAAAAATTTCACCGCTTGAGGTGATCGAACCAGCATCAGAACCTGCGCCAGGCTCGGTCAAAGCGAAACAAGGAGTTTCTTCACCGGTTGCAAGTTTTGGTAAATATTTTTTCTTTTGCTCATCAGTCCCATAGTGAACCAAAAGCTCTGCGGGACCTAAAGAGTTTGGCACCATAACGGTCACACAAGCTGACACTGATCGACTTGCAACCTTCATCACCACTTCACTATGAGCCAAGCCTGAAAAGCCCAGTCCGCCGTATTCCTTAGGTATGATCATTCCTAGGAATTTTTTTTCTTTCATAAAGCGCCAGACCTTGTCATCAATCTCACGTGACTTCCAAGTCTTCCAAGCGTCAATCATGGTGCAAAGTTCTTCAACAGGTCCGTCCATGAAGGCCTGCTCTTCGGCTGTCAGCTGTGGATAGGGCTCAGCTAATATTTTATTAAAATCAGGCTTACCCGAAAACAGATCGGACTCAACCCAAACCACTCCAGCATCGAGCGCTTCTCTTTCCGTGGCAGAAATTTTTGGCATTGCGGGGGCCAAAAGTTTCATAACTATCGGAGACACCAGCATACGCCGAACTGGTACGATCACAAAAATCGCAGCCACTACAGCCACGGCAATCAAAAGAATCTGAGGGGCTCCCCATAAAAACAGAAGGGCCTCGATTGCAATCGCCCAAACAAAAAGCGGGCTTCCCAAAAAGCCGATGATCAGCACTGAGAGCAAAGTCACGATCGCAAAAATTCCCGGCTGCTGGGTAAAGAATCCTGAATAGGCTAACAGAGCGTCCACGGTGGTTCTCCTTTTTGAGCTGTTGGTCCGTTATCAATATAGAACATTGCTAAGAGGCTGTCACACGATCTTGCTGTGCCCTACTTTTGACAAAGAGGACACCAATAGGTGGCTCGACCAGTGAGGACTTGAGATTTGATCAAGGTCCCGCAAGCTAAACAGGCTTCATTTTCTCGTCCGTACACTTGGTGTTGCTTTTGGTACCCACCTTGATTGCCTTCAGCATCACGGTAGTCGCGAATGCTGGAGCCCCCCGCCTGAATGGCTTCTAACAAGACAACTCTTATGTTTCTGAGAAGCTTTTCCGCATCAGATCGTTTCAAATTTTTGCACAGCTTTGCTGGACGAATGTTGGACCGAAACAAAATTTCCGAAGCATAGATATTGCCCACACCCGTGATCAAATTTTGCTGAAGCAAAAGAGTTTTGATTGCAGTCGATCTGGACTTCAGTTGAGTGCAAAACCACCGTGGCTCGATATCCTCGAGGATGGGATCACGACCTTTGTCTTTAAGAAATTCTTTGAGGTCTCCGGCTATCCACTCCACCCAACCAAAACGACGAGGATCTTGGAAGACAAGAACTTTGCCGCTCGAAAGTATTAAAGCGAAATGATCATGCTTTGCTGGAAGATATTTATTTTTCGCTTTCGGTTTAGACTGCTCCAGTTCATTCTGAACAAGACTGCGCCATTGCCCGGTCATTCCTAAGTGACTCATGAGTGAGCCTTTGTCGAGTACCATGAAAAGATACTTTCCATGTCTTCGAACTTCGTGGATCTGCTGACTCGGAAGCTGAATCAGGGCTTTCTTTGAGAGCGGGAATCGCAACTGGAAGGGACTGATTGCAATTTCGATGATTGAAGGGCGATCTAGAATTTGTGCTTCAAGACCTCGGCGAACCGTTTCGACTTCGGGAAGTTCTGGCATAGGGCACCTTAATACTTGAAATCCTTTTTTACTGCAAGCGCTCTAAAAGTCAGATCAGCTGATTCGCTATCAATCATCTTTTAAGAAAAAAAAGAGCGCTTCCAGAATGGAAGCGCTCCGTTCTCAAAGTAAGCTTCAAAGCGAAACTTTGGCTCAATACACAGGTGTAGTCCCACCCTGTGGAAGAATTCTTCGGTCGGAGAAATATTTGCTACCGATAACTTTAAAATTAAAGACGGCCCAGATTTTTTTGCCCGCGGCCGGCGGCGATATTGAATCATATTTTGTATCTGCATCGGCTTTGGTGAATACGATTGCCATCTCGTTTCCATTTTTTTCGTAGGGCGAGTTCGGGCTCAAGCTATTCGAGATACTTAAAAATTTCAATCCGAGCCCTGAATTTAGTCGCTGTCCGCTGGCATTTCTAGTTTTTAGTGACAACCCGATTTAGGTCCAGCTGCTTATAGGGTCTCGCACTGAATCCCTTCGAGTTCTTTTTCATGACTGAAAGGGGGCAAGCCGGAGTCTGGTGCACGATAGAGGCGCGCAAAAAAAGAATCTCCCCAACAGTGTATTTTGTCAGTCGTGAATCCCGCACTATACGAAGTCACGCCAATGAGCTCATTGTCCCAATTGAAAAGACCACCACCGGAGCTGCCAGCATAAATATCCACATCACTTTGGAAATTGGCCAGATTGGCTGCGCGCGCGTTGAAGGATTGAAAATTCTGAGTTTTCCCTTCCTTCAAACATTTCCCTTGAGGGGCCAGAATGTGTCCCTCGGAGTACTGCAATGTCAGCCCATTGGAGTCCCTTCCATTCATACGCCTCGTCTTGATAGGATATCCGAGGGTGTAGGTCTTATCGCCGACGGCTGCTCGCTTTGATAGTCGCGCACACTTTAGACCTGCTGGGAGGCTGGCTATTTTTAAAAGGGCAATGTCGGACTCTTGAAGACATTCTGGTTTTTGCACCTCGGCTTTGGCGTCGAACTCGCGATGCGCTTTTTTCATTTCAGCAATAGTGCAGTTAGGAACAAAGAGGACTTTTACCTCTGTCGGCCAACCGTTCAAAATTGCGTGGCAAGAAGTCCCAGCAAGTACTTCGTAGTTGATATGATCCGGATTTGGGGTTGCTCCTTGAGCTTGCAAAGAAAGATTTGAGTGGAGACCTTGCTGAACAAAACAGCCAATCATGCAGTGAGCCGCTGTCACAAAGTGACCTTTGTTTGAAATCAAAGTTCCCGCACAGCGCGCCTCTGGCACCCCATTGAATTCGATCCGCGCTGCCGCTTGGGTAAGACTGCGCACAGTGATGGCTTCTTCCCAAGGGACAAACTTGGCACCAGCAGGCGCGAAGATCAGCATCCCAATGAGAGAGGCAAAGAGGTTCTTCATATCGATTCAGAATTGCAATTTGAACGCCAGTGGTTGCAGGTCCAACGCATTGCCTAGGACTTTACAAGAGCTGAAGATATAGACTTCCGATCATTTGTTCGACAGTTAAAAACACCCGGATGCCCAGGCAAGCACCCCTCCTCTAGCCGCTGACTGTCTCTCTTTTGATTTCAGCAAACACAGCTTGAAGTCCCTAAGAAATGTTTTGGAAGCAAATTGTCGTTAAATGTTTGCTATAACATCGGGCAGTTGCTCCAATGGAGAGCGCTGAGCAAGGGATCAAAAAAGCTCAAAATGAGAATATCTGCTGCGGTCGGCTATGCATCAGAGTTAATCATTTCGCCTCCAGCCAGAGGCATGATAGGCCCCAACATTGAAAACTGAAAAGAAAACTAAAAACTCGAACCAAGGAGCCTCTCGATGAAACTTTCAGCCCTCGCTGCTATCCTCATGCTGTCTCAATCAGCTTTTTCAGAAACTATCCTTTGCACTTCCATCGAAGAACTTGCCGGTGGCCCCAACCTCAGCATCGAAATTGAACGAAAGACGACCAATCCCCTCGTCCCTAGCTTCGATGTCACTGTTAAAAATGTGATCAAAAATACTGAAGTCGCATACAGCGCTACAGGAGTTGTCAATAGCGATAAGATTTATCTCCGACTTTTCAGTACTCCACGAAATCCAAGCCATCCCGTACCTGCCGGACTGATTACTGCGACGAAGTATCTTCTGCAGGATAAAGTGGTCAGACTCAGGGGTACTGCGAGTGTTGGAAAAAATTTGAACAACACAACTGCGGCCGTTGTTTGCACGATTTCTAAGTAATATTATTTAAGTTCGTTTTTTCTTTCGAAAAAATTTCTTACCAAAAAAAGCAAGGCAACCAGCTTCGGTTGCCTTGTAAAAAGTTTTAAAGCTGCCTATGAGTTCCAAACAGCTTAGCCCAATCCAAAAAACTCCTTCACATTGTTCGTTTCACTGCACTCTCTCACACGGTTCGTCGAATCTGCGTGTACTTTAAAGTCAGCCTCTGGATTGTAGACCCAATAGGGCAAAGTAAAGTAAATGGTATGACTTGATTCTGGCCCAACTGCTGTAACAAAGGCCGTGCGAATGGTGGCACCATCTTTCAACTGCACACGAAAATTTTCAGCTACGACCTGGCCTTTGTTTTTCACCACCACTGCTATTGTTGTTTGGTGGGATCTTGCATTCCAGACGGGCTCAACTATGGTCGACACAATTAAATCAGGAAGATTCCTGCAGACTGGAACCACCGGTCTTCGAGGGCGCAGCTCTTCCCTTGAAATGGGACCGAAATCAAAAGGCTGATCTATGCGGCGAGTTTCAGCTTGCACAGAAGATCCCCAAACGAGCAAACTGCTCATTCCAATAACAAGTGTGGTCAGTTTCATTTTTCTCTCCTCTTTCTTATTTAACTTTTTTGTACTTCTGCAGTTGATAACTTTTCTGGAGTACAAAGGTTTGGTGTCAGTTTGGGATCATCCATAATCCTTGACCTCTCTAAAGCAAGTTGAATACCAAGTGAGCTCTTAGAGCCAAGCTATAGGAGTCTGCGGAAAAAATTGACTTTACTTCAAAAAATTCCCGCCTCAACATGCATGGCAACCGATAGAGGTTCGCATGATCATGGCTCGAGCTTTTTATTCTTTTTATTTTGGTATCTTCACATTGCTCCTGATGCTGGAGCTTGCCCGTTTTGTCTTTTCAAGCTCGCCTTTCCAAGTTCGTTTGGCAAACTTACCCCGCGGAATCTTGATCGCCGTACTTTGGCCTTTGGCCATTCTTTCACCAGTTGGGCGCAAGCACCTGGCGGACCTCTGGCGCTTTGTATTTAGCAAAAACGAATCAGCCATTATCGATATTAAAAATAAATCGAACAAAAAAAAGGGAGAACCCTAACTCATGAGAACCTATTTTCTCGCACTCGCCGCCACGCTGGCACTACTCACTTCTGGATGCGCCTATGACATAGTAGATGCTGGTCATCGTGGGGTCTCCATCATCAACGGAAAAGTTGGCGATGTGACACTTGATGAGGGATTCTACTGGAAAATCCCCTTTATTGAATCGATCAAAGAAATCGATGTCCGCACCCTCAAATGGGAAGCCGATGCTTATTGCTATACCAAAGACGTTCAAAAAGCCAAAATCCGCTTTGCTCTGAATTACAATCTAAAGACCGACAAAGTTCACACGATCTTCCAAGAAGTGGGTCCGGATTGGGCTCAGACCTTGCTGCCACAAGTGGTGGAACACTCTATCAAAAGCGTCATCGGCCAATGGGACGCTGTGGACCTTGTATCCGCAAGGGAAAAGGCGCGCGAAGAAACACAAGCTATGATTGCTGGAGCCCTCAAAGACAAACACATCATCGTGACGAATTTTTCCCTCAATAACATCGATTACGAAGATGCCTTTGAAAAAGCCGTGGAATCCAAAGTCGTCGCCATTCAGCAGGCGATCGAATCTAAAAACAAAACAGTGCAGATCGAAGAAGAATCCAAACAGAAAGTGATCAGCGCAAAGGCCGAAGCTGAGAGTATGCGCATTCGCTCCCAAGCTCTGTCACAAAATCGAAGCCTCGTTGAGTACGAAGCCGTCCAGAAATGGGATGGGAAATTGCCCCAATATATGCTGGGGAACTCCGTTCCCTTTATCAATTTATCAAGCAAGCCTTAGCTTAAATTCCCAATTGGAAGGGATCTAATGAGGACGCATCACAAAGCTACCGTCTGCTCGGTAGCTTTTTCCATTGCGAATCCACATCTGGCGACCAAGGGACAGAAGGTCAGGCTCACCTAGGAAGATTGGCTCATCCGGACTTTCGATGGATCTCACATCAAACTGCAATGCGCTCATCACTTCGGATTTTGTGTTTTGATCACGATGGTTGTCATTAGCTGCGTCCATGACCCAGCGGTGCATTTGATCTGGATCGTACACTTCCAAAAGCATATGAGGCTCATCATCCATGGACCAACGCGCTGAATGGGGTGATTCTTGAACTTCCATCACCGAAATTTTTTCGACTCCATAGCCCGCCATCAATTTTAAAGGCACTCTCTGCATTTGCGTCCATCGATAATAAAGAGCCGCATCCACAATCCCGGCAACTTCTGCAAAACTTGCAGCGAAAGCGGAACAACCCCCACCTTCGTTGAACCGGGGCCTTGCTGAAAATCCATAGTAGGTCGGAGCTGGATTCGCCATCATCCGGTCGTGATATTCTTGAAGCCTCTGGCAGGTGCTTTCGGAAATCACATAGGTGACCGCTGAAATAGGGTCTTTCGCAGCGATTCGGCTTTCAAAACTTTCTGCAATCTCGTCGAGATTTTCATAAGCTCCGGGCCAAGATCTTTCAAGAACCGAGAAGCCAACTTTTTCCTTCAGCAAAAGACGCGCGCTGTGATTTGAATTCTCACTGCTTGCACCCGCCATGACATGGTACTCCGTCTGGCGTGTTTGCGCGTTCACGCAATGAACTTCAACGTTCGCATGACTGATGGGATGATTGGGATTTGAAACGATTCCGTCCATTGAGCTTTCCAGCAAAGATCGCGGACTGGTCCAATTCATGGAAACGGGATAGCTAGGAAAGAAATAGAGCCTCAAATAGTTTTCTTGTAGGGGCTGCTGATAAACGGACTCTTGAATTCTCTGCATAATTTCACGAGTATCTGAGCGCGAAATATTATCTGCTTGAGCAAATGGCAAATTACAAAGAACCGCCATCAGACCAATAGTGATTCTGATCAAGGATCGATTTCTGAAAGTCACTGCCATAAATCCCCCCATTTTGAGAAAGCACGCCTTTGTCATTGCATTGAGAATAGGCTTGAGTCCTCGATGGTCAAGTAGGGATTCAAGCATGAGTCGCTCATTTCAGACAGTTTCAGGTCGACGGCAAAGTAGCCTCTGACCGACTGCCTAATGATACACCAGAATTTCAATTGCCTTTTTCATTCCTGCCCTTGAGAATTTCAAAGACCAAGGGAGCCCTCATTTTTATATGACAAGCAAAGACACAAGCTCTCCACAACCAGAGTCTTCGAAACCGGCCAAAAAAATAGAAGAAGCAAAAAGCGAAAATGCTCTTCTGAACATTCTTTTCAATATTGCGATTCCCGTTTTTATTTTAAATAAAGGTTCTGAAAAACTTGGACCAGAGAACGCTGTCTTGGTGGCCTTGGCTTTCCCATTTTTTTACGGAGCCTACGATTTCTTCAAGCGCCGAAAAATGAATTGGATTGCCTTACTAGGACTTCTGAACGTCGCTTTTACAGGCGGTTTTGCTCTGACAAAACTTTCAGGCTTTTGGTTCGCAATCAAAGAAGCTTTCTTTCCTGCATTGATTGGCATATTTGTCTTTGCCAGCAGCTGGACGAAAACACCTTTTATCAAGCGCATTTTTATGAATCCGCAATTGATGAATTTAGAACTGATCGAGGCCCATCTTCTAGAAAAAGGCCGAGCACAATTTGATGATTTGTTGAAACGGGCAACGCTCTATTTCTCGGGTTCGTTTTTCATCTCTGCTGCTCTGAACTATGGCTTGGCCTTCTTCATCTTCAAGGAACTTCCGTCAAGTATGACCGAGGCGGAGCAATCGACCCTGCTGAATGAACAGATCGCACAAATGACTCAGTGGTCGTTTGTAGTCATCATGCTTCCTTCGATGATTATTCTTGGACTCATACTTTGGTACTTCATTCGGGGCTTAGAGCGCACCACCGGAATCCCCAAAGAACAACTTTTCAAAGGCTGATGAGGGCTTTGGGCGAAGTTCTTTCAGGCCGCAAAAACAAAAAACCCGATCTTTTCGGACCGGGTTTAAAACTCTAAAAGAATTTATCTGATGACTCCAATAATCGAGATCACTCCCAAGTTATTGAGTAGCCTTTAGTATCTGCCACCGCCGCGATTTGGTGTGCGGCCGCCTTGGCTGTTGTTGTCACGAGGAACCATAGGGCGTGCTTCGTTCACAGTCATAGCGCGACCTTCCCAGTCAGCACCGTTGAAACGTGTGATTGCGCTTTGCGCTTCAGCATCAGTCGACATTTCGATGAAACCGAAACCTTTGCTGCGTCCGCTTTCGCGATCCATGATGATTTTTGAACTGTGAACAGTTCCACATTCTGCGAATGCGTCTGAAAGCGATTGCTCGTTAGCAGAAAAAGGAATGTTACCGACGTATAGTTTAGTACCCATAGAACCTCCTAAAGGCAGGGGGCCAATTCGGAGGATTTAGGACAGAATGACCGAAAACTCTTCACTAGCGTTAAACTTGATGCGACTATACCACAATTTTCTTAAAAGGCCACCACTAAATCTTCAAATCGAACACCGCTACCTTGGTAGGCACAAAATGAGATTTATTGAAGAAAATCTGGCGTATCGAAATAAGGAGGGGGCTCTTCGAAACCCGGTGGTGGCGGAAAGTCAGTACCATCAAAGCCATCTCCAGGAAATCCAGGCATCGGTGGCGGTGGCGGAAATTCAGGCTCGAAGAACTCTGGCGGCGGAGGCGGAGGAGGCCCAAAGTCCGGAGCTGGAAAGTCTGCTTCTGGCAGCGGCGGAGGACTGTAGCCTCCTCCAGAACTTCCACCTCCACGTGAAGAACCCGCAGCGCCCGCTGCCGGTTTTAAGATAAATTGGCGTTTAGCGATTTCCACGCGAGGACGCTTCTCTGGAACCCCAAGCTCATCCGCCTCACTGAGGGTGATTTTCAAAGATTCTTTGCGCCAGCGTTCGTCGCGATCCGTGACATAGGAACTTCTTTGCTGATCTAATTTTCGCAATCGTTCGAGGCGGATTTTTCGATATTCCTTGTATTCAGGAGTAGCCTCCTTATCTACGATCACTGTTTTTTTACGATTCTTTATAAAATCCAATCTACGTTCTTCGGCGGCAGCCGCTTCCAGCTTATTCTTTTTTTGAAAATCATTGAGTCCTTTCAGGCGCTGCTCCTCTAATTTGTCGTGGGACTTCAAATGATCTCCAAAACCCTTCAGTCTTTCTGCATCTTCCTTGGACCTTACGATGCGTTCATGAATATTTCCTTCGTGTCGCTGTGCTTGACCTGGGACTCCAGTGAACAAGAGACCGAGTAAAAGAAAGCTAAAGAGCTGTTTTTCTAAAATTACCGAGATGGCTTTTTTTTGGGCGACCATATCAAAAGGATACCACTTTTTTTGAAAATGGAATTCATTCTCCTCGACCGACGTCCTGAGGTCGTATAGGATTCTTCGCTATGTTTGAATTGCTTATTTTTTCCGCCAAAACACTAGTCATCGCCGGCACCATTGTCGGTGTGGTCGCAATCATTGCCTTAATTATTGGCCTATCCATTGCCAAAGCTCAGCATTTTCCCCAGGTCCATGTCGAAGCACTTCATGAAAAGGCAAAAGATTTGGGCCATTTGCTGAAATCTTACACTTTGGAAAAAGATCAGTTCAAAAAGCTGAAGAAAAAACTCAAGGAAGAAGCGAAAAAACCAGCCAAACCCAGCGGTCAGGTTTTTTTGCTGCGATTCAAAGGCGATATGAAGGCCTCACAGACGGAATGCCTTCGGCAGGAAATCACCACGATTCTTCAAGCCGCAGAAGCCAGTGATGAAGTGATCCTGGTATTAGAAAGTCCCGGAGGCGTGGTGCATGGCTACGGCCATGCGGCTTCACAACTCCTTCGCATTCGGCAGGCGGGGTTGAAACTCACTGTGTGTGTCGATGAGGTAGCAGCATCTGGTGGATACTTAATGGCATCAGTGGCGCATCAAATTTTAGCAGCTCCCTTCGCAATTATTGGTTCAATCGGAGTCGTTGCTCAAGTCCCAAATTTTTTTCGAGTCCTTAAAAAGAATGATGTCGACTTCAAGGAATACACTGCAGGTGACTTTAAGCGGACGGTTTCATTATTCGGGGAAATCACAGAAAAAGGCGAAAAAAAGTTCGTCGACCAGCTGGAACAAACTCACGAACTGTTTAAAAAATTTATTGTTCAGTTTCGACCCCAGTTGGATCTTCCCACAGTTGCAACTGGAGAATATTGGTATGGGGACCAAGCGATTCGCCTGGGACTAATCGATAAAATTCAAACATCCGATGACTATGTGCTTGAAAAGATGAAGGACAAGAAAAACATCTTTGAGATCTCTTTTGAAAAGAAGAAAAAGTTTGTGGAGAGGCTCTCAGAAGTTTTTGCTTCTGCCGCGGAGCGCGCGACCCACAAATTGATAGAACAACTTGGGAAAAATACTTTTTTTTGATGGGTTTCGGTCAGATTCTTCTTTGATTTTTTGAATGACAGTTGGTAATGACCATAAGCTCCGAAAAGCTTGGTTTCGGGGTTTGATGTTTTTAACAGTGGCTTCTATAGGGGGAAATTCGAATTGTCTGAAGTTGTCCTGCAAGTTAAAAACTTAGAGACCACATTCACCACAAAGCTTGGGCCTTTTCGCGCCGTAAACGGCGTTTCCTACGAAATCAAGAAGGGTGAGACTCTTGGAATTGTCGGCGAATCGGGCTGTGGCAAATCAGTTACCAGTTTTTCGCTCATGCGCCTGATAGAAAAACCCGGTCAAGTGACGGGCGGCCAAGTAATCCTCAATAATCGCGATCTATTGAAGCTTCCAGAACACGAGATGGAAAAAGTTCGTGGCAGTGAAATGGCTATTATTTTTCAGGAACCAATGACCGCTTTAAATCCAGTCATGACCATCGGTCGACAGATTCAAGAGCAAGTTCTTTATCATAGAGATGTCTCCCAAAAAGAAGCCTGGGACCGCGGTGTCGAAATGTTGTCTTTGGTTGGGATTCCATCGCCAAAGGACCGCGCAGAAGCTTATCCTCACCAATTATCGGGTGGAATGAGACAGCGAGCAATGATAGCGATGGCTCTGTCGTGCAATCCTAAAATGCTGATTGCCGATGAGCCCACAACGGCTCTTGACGTCACCATCCAAGCACAGATTTTAGAACTCATTCAGGATCTTCAACAAAAGTTTCAAATGACAGTACAATTCATTACCCACGATTTGGGTGTGATTTCCGAAATTTCGGATCGAGTCATGGTGATGTACGGTGGCCAAACCTGTGAAACTGCAAGTTCTGAACAGCTATTCAGAAAACCTGCACATCCTTATACTGAGGCCTTGATTGCTTCTCGGCCCAAATTAGGCCAACGAACCAGCCGACTCCAAACAATTGAAGGCTCTGTTCCGGCCCCTCATCAATTGCCACGAGGCTGCCCTTTTGCCAATCGCTGTCGCCGAGCCACTCAAAAATGTTACGACGAACGGCCCCCACTCATTGAATTGAAACCTGGGCATGCAGCAGCGTGCTTTTATCCCAATGATTGAGAGACCCCAATGACTGACCAACAAAGCCACCAAAATAGTGAAACTATTCTTGAGGTCAAAAATTTAACTAAATATTTTCCTGTTCGGAAGGGCCTCCTTCTGCGTGAAGTGGGACAAGTCAAAGCCGTCGACGATGTGACCTTTTCCATTCGGCGAGGCGAAACTTTGGGCTTGGTGGGAGAATCAGGTTGCGGCAAATCCACTTTAGGTCGAGCCATCATACGATTGTATGAACCCACCGGCGGTCACGTCAGCTTTCTCGGACGTGATTTTCTAGGCCTTAGCGGCGGCCAGTTGCGAAAAGAGCGCAAACAAATTCAGATGATCTTTCAAGATCCCTTTGCTTCATTGGATCCACGAATGACGGTCGGGACTATTCTCACGGAACCCTACGAAATTCATGGGATTGGCAGTGCTGACTTTCGAAAAAATCGGGTGAAAGAATTGCTGGAGACCGTGGGCCTCAAAGCCAGCCATATTAATCGCTATCCTCACGAATTCTCGGGTGGTCAGAAACAGCGAATCTCCATCGCTCGTGCCTTGGCTCTTGAGCCAGCTTTGATTATTGCCGATGAACCCGTCAGCGCCCTCGATGTTTCCATTCAAGCCCAGATCCTGAACCTCATGAAAGATCTACAGGAAAAATTTAAGCTCACGTATTTGTTCATCAGTCATGACCTGTCGGTGATCGAACACATCTGCGACCGTGTGGCAGTCATGTATTTGGGCCGCATCGCAGAGCTGGCTACACGCGACGAAATTTTTAAAAATCCGACACATCCTTATACCAGGGCGTTGCTCGCTGCGATTCCTCGAATCGGAGAAGGCAAGCGCAAAGTGGTTAAATCGCTCACTGGTGAAGTTCCGAGTCCCATCAATCCACCCAGCGGTTGTACTTTTCATCCTCGCTGCGCCTTCAAAATGGATCGCTGTTCTTCCGATGTTCCCAAATTGATGGGTGTCGGAAAGACCGGCGCTACACACCAGGCCTCTTGCTGGCTGGTCTCTGATAATTATTTAAAAAAGGAGCAAATATGACCAAACTCGCTAGCCCTAGCGTCTGCCAAGGCATCTTTAGAAATGTTCTGCCCATTGCTATAAGCATCACTATGGGAGCACAAGTTCAAGCGGCATCAAACGCTGAATTGAAAGTGGGAATTTCTCAAGAGTTTGAAAATATGAATCCTCTGATTATGTCGATGTCGGCAACCACTTGGCTGTATTACATGGCTAATCGTACTTTGGTGACTTTGAGTCCAGATGGAAAATACGTCCCGATGCTTGCCGTGGACATTCCAACTTTGGAAAATAAAAAAGCAAAATTCTCTGCAGATAAGAAGTCCATTATCGCTAACTGGGAAATCAAAGAAGCCGCTAAGTGGTCGGATGGAACACCAGTGACTTGCAACGATTTGAAACTTGCCCACGAAATGGGATCTTCACCTAAAGTTGCCACTGGTGAAAAAGAGGTTTGGACCCGCGTAAAGACGATAGAAATCGATCCTAAAAATCCTAAGAAGTGCGTGATGACTTATACGCCAGCCCGTTGGGATTTTAATCAAATGAGTCAGTTCTACCCTGTACCGGCTCACATCGAAGGAAAAGTCTGGGCTGAATTCAAAGAAGTGAGCGAAGGCTACGAAAAAAATTCCAACTTTGTGAAAAATCCCACAATGCTAGGTCTTTCCAACGGTCCTTACAGAGTGACTGAAGTGAAACTTGGCAGCCATGTGATTTTTGAACCCAATCAGCATTTCTATGGCGCCAAACCTAAAATTCAGAAAATTGTCGTCAAATTGATTCCTAATACTGGAACAATGGAAGCCAACCTGCGTTCAGGTACGATCGACAAAGTGGCTCACTTGGGATTTAGCTTCGACCAAGCCGTGGCTTTTGACAAAAAAGTGAAAGCGGAAGGTTTGCCTTTTGAAGTCGTTTTTAAACCCTCAATTGTTTACGAACATATTGACTTAAATCTTGAGAATCCGATCTTAAAAGATCTTAAAGTTCGGCAAGCTCTTTCCTACGCACTCAATAAAGAGGAACTGGTTAAAGCTCTGTTTGATGGTAAACAAAAAGTTGCCATTCATAATATGTCTCCCAATGATCCTTGGTTCACTGCGGATCCCAAAATCGTAACCCTTTATCCATACAACAAAAAACTAGCTGCAAAACTTTTGGATGAAGCGGGCTGGATGGTTAAAAAGGAAGATGGCTTTCGTTACAAAGATGGTAAAAAACTGACTTTGCAGTTTATGACCACAGCTGGAAATAAAACCCGCGAAACCGTTCAGACCTTTCTGCAAGGCCAATGGAAATCTGTAGGCGTCGAAGTGATCATTAAAAATGAACCCGCGCGTGTTTTCTTTGGCGAAACGACTCGTAAAAGAAAGTTCGAAGCGATGGCGATGTATGCTTGGACCTCGAGTCCAGAAAACAATCCCAAGTCGACCTATCATTCTAAAAATATTCCCACTGAAGCCAATGGTTGGAATGGTCAGAATACGGTTGCTTGGGTGAACAAAAAAGCCGATGAATCCATGGATGCGATCGATACTGAATTTGATCCTAAGAAACGTCTGAAGTTGATTCAGGAATTCCTGAAGCAATTCACTGCGGATTCGCCGGTGATTTCTCTGTATTATCGATCGGACGTTTGTGTCATTCCTAAAAATCTAAAGAACTTTCGACTTGCTGGCCACCAGTTCGCGGAGACCAATGAAGTTGAAAACTGGTCCCTCGAGTAAGTTTCGAGCTAATTTGGAGTAGGCTGCGACCAGAGATTTCTAGTTCGATCTTGTTGGAGAGTGTGGGATGACGAATTATATTTTCAGAAGAACATTGCAAACGCTGATCGTGATCGGTGTTCTTTCGTATTTTTGTTATTACATGATGACTTTGATGCCTGGTGATCCAGTGGAGCTGATGATCCAAGCCAATCCAAAGATCACCTCTGAAGATATTACTCGGCTTCGAAGCATCTACGGATTAGATCAACCCATTTATGCTCGCTATGGCAAATGGCTGGGCACCATCATGAATGGGGATCTTGGCTATTCCCGAACCTACCGCATACCGGTGACTGAGATGCTGGGCCCTCGCCTGATCAACACTTTTTATCTGTCGATGTCCGCACTTTTACTTTCACTAGCGATAGCGGTTCCATTGGGCGTTCTTGCGGCGCTGAATCGTGGAACAAAACTCGATTATGGAATTGGTTTATTTGCCTTCGGAGGAATCAGCACTCCGTCCTTCTGGCTGGGCATCGTTTTAATTTTGATTTTTGGAGTCTGGCTGAAAGTCCTGCCCGCTTCGGGAACCTATACCGTGGGATTGGATGAATCTCAGATGTCCTATTGGAATGTTTTTACAGACCGCTTCACTTATATGATTTTGCCGATGATGACCTTAGCTTATCTGACCATTGGAAATTTTTTGCGCTTCACTCGCTCTTCGATGCTGGACTCGATGGGTAATGACTATATACGAACAGCCAAAGCCAAAGGCCTCCCTTGGCGACGAGTGGTGATCTTTCACGGATTTCGAAATGCACTCTTACCTCTGATCACCACCATCACGCTCAGCTTTTCTTCCGTTTTTTCAGGTGCAACCATCACGGAAACTGTTTTTGCTTATCAGGGAATGGGTCGGCTGATTTATGAATCCATTATTTCGAACGATTTCAACGTCGCCATGATTTGTGTGATGATCACGGTGACCATGGTACTGATACTCAATCTACTTGCGGACATCCTTTATTCCTTTGCTGATCCAAGGATTACACTCAAATGACCGACATGAAGCCTGAACACAGAACATCGACTCATCTTAAAGATGCAACGCCTCAGCAGCACAGTGAGGCCACGAAAAAGGAAATTGAAAAAGCGGAACGTGTGCAATCCATGTGGAGCATCGTTTGGAGTCAGTTCATCGATCATCGCATGGCTGTCGCTGGTTTATGTGTCATCTTGACGTTTGTGGTGATCGCTTTGGCGGCGCCTTTGATTAGCTATTGGGTGGGCCACCATCCGGACGACCAAAATGCAGTGAACCGATACCTTAAACCAGGTGAAATCAGCGTTTTACCGTCATCTCAAAGGGAAGACGCATTCATTCGTTACAGCTCAGAAAATTTAGCGAAAGCCCAAGAGGTTCATAATGCCTTGGTGACTGCGGGTGTTCTTCAACCCGTTGAAGACCAAACTGACGTTCTTCTTGAACTGGCTCAAAAAAATCCCGAAGAAATTCTTGCTCAGTTGAATAGCTTGCCCAAAGAAAGCGTTTCCGGGCTTATTCCCGTAGTGAAAGCCTTTACCCGCAAACACATCTTGGGAACGGATGAACTCGGCCGCGATGTTCTGATTCGATTAGTCTACGGAGCCCGGGTTTCTATAGGTGTTGGCTTCTTAGTGGCTTTTTCGGCCGGCTTGATCGGTCTATTGGTCGGTGCGATTGCTGGCTATTACGGTGGCCTGATTGACTCCCTCATGATGCGTTTCACAGATTCTATGCTCGCGCTGCCGACTTTGCCGATTCTCATCGTCATGTCAGCAATCAGCTTGGAGAAAACTCCAATCCTAAGAACATTGATTCCGCCGTCTCAAGAAAACATTATGAAGTTGGTCTTTGTTCTTGTCGTTTATTCTTGGATGCAGACAGCTTTGCTTGTGCGAAGCTCCATCTTGTCTTTGCGCGAACGAGAATTCGTCTTGGCTGCAAAGACCATGGGCGCCACAAATTTTTCAATTATCACCAGACACCTTTTCCCGAATGTGGTTGCTCCCCTGCTGGTGAGTGTGACGATCGGGGTTGGCTCCTCGATTCAGTTTGAAGCCGCGCTGAGCTTTTTAGGATTGGGAATTCAACAGCCAACACCCAGCTGGGGAAATATGCTGTTCAATGCACAAGACTTGATTACTGAAGCTCCACATTTGGCGATTGTTCCAGGTCTTTTGATTCTGATACTTACCATCAGCGTGAACTATCTTGGTGATGGTCTTCGGGATGCCATCGATCCAAAATCTGTGCGCAGATAGTCTAGAAGATAGTCTAGAAGACAGACTCGAAGATCGACGAGAATATCAGCGGGACGATCGCTGAGAAGACAGATCAAAAGATAGCTTAGTAAACTTCGACGGGAACCTGTTCCTCTGGAACGTAAACAGGAATGGGTTCAGGAATGTCCATTACAGATTCATCAACCTCATTCATCGGATAGGCCCGCTGACCGGTTCCAGCTTCTTCGTATCTTTCACTTTGATTCTCATATTCATTCGGAGTCGGAGGATCCAATTTGATCTTCTCGGTGGTCACAGCTTTCTTTTTGCCAACTTTTTTATTTACAGGATTGGCTTTTGCAGCTTTAGCTGATTTTTTCCCAGGAGAGGCCTTAGCTTCTTTAGCGACCGCCTGCTTTGCATTGAATTTCTCACTATTGCTGGAACCCAAATTGATGTCTCGACCGGCGATCCCGCTCAGTTCCTTTTCATAATCATCTTTGATGGCTTTCAATCGATCTTGATATTCTCTTTTCAAATTTTCAATTTGCGAACTGCGATGATCGTCCACGCAAGACTTGTAGATATCAGCAGCGGTTTCCTTTGCTTTGGCTCGGCAAAGGATTTCATACTCTGGCTTTGCAGCAAGGGACTCTCGGCTAAGAATTAAGATCGTTAGTAAACACGCAGCGGGAAGCAATCCCAAACTAAGCCCCAAAGTCAATCTTGCTGATACTTTCATCGCCATCCCCTTCACTCGTCGCAGGACACGTCTCATTTACGTTTCAAGTCGTGTCGCTTTAATTGTCGAGCCGCCATCATCTACAAAGAAGATGCCGCTGAATTTCGGTGCTCAAGGCAGCCCAATTGATCGCAGTGGAATTTCAATTTATAAAACTTACAAAAGCTGTGACAGATCTCGGTCCGAAATCACAGAAAGAGCCCCGAGCGAAAGCCACTTCCTGGCAGATTCAGCCTCATTCACCGTCCAGACAGCATAAGGAACATGCCTCTTTTTCAATGCTGCCATCCAATGTGAATTTCCGGGAGCTTTTAAAAATTCTTCTTCAAAATGAAAAAGATCCGGCTGAGCCAAAGCTAAAAAATACATTGGATCAACAATGGCCCTAGAACTTTGCCTGCCATAGATAAAGGCCCTAGGAAACTGCGGAGCCAGCATCGCCACCGCAGCTAAAATTCGAGGATCAAAACTGCTGATGAGATATTTTCTGGGAACTGGGCAGCTCATCAAAAGCTGAAGGACCTCTGCTTCAAAGTATCCAACCTCAGAAAATGACCGAGGAATTGATTTTAGTTCTAAATTCAGTGTTTCCGGAATCTGATTGTTCCTAAGAATTTCTCGCAGCGAGGGCGCTCCGACCAGCTGCAACCCCTGTCGAAAATCTTGCCCTCCTTGCGTCTGCTGCTTTGATGGCTCGTCGTGCGCAAGAATAGGCCCGAGTGGCCCTCTTCGCAGGTCAACTTCTGCCATAGGTGCTCCTCGACTAATCGCACGCACAAGTGCCTCGAGGGAATTTTCCATTGGCATACTAGCATCAGTATCGCGAATGCAATTGCCTCGATGCGCCTGCCAAAGAGGTAAACTTAAATCTTTCCAGCTCTTTTGATTGATATAGTTTTCAAAAATTTTGAAACTTAGACTCCAATTGGGTCTCATCGGCTTATTGAGCCAATTTTTTGAATTCGGGAAGATCGCGCGTCCCAGAAATATTCCACTGCAATTCGGGACCTTTGCTCCTCAGGCGGATTATGCCCTCCACGGCTTTGTCTTCAGCCCAGGACCCTTCCGATTGAATTTGCATTCCTGCCAGCTGCACCGGACTCAGCTTCCACTTCAAACGATCTGCACTCGAGGCTTCGATTCGAAAGAACAATTGATTGGTTTCCGAGGGCAACGGGAGCTCGAAAAATTGTTTCAGCCAATCCGCGATGGCACCTTCGGAAATTTTCAAATCTTTGGATTTGGATTCCACGACCAAAACATCATTGCGGGAACGCAAACTCACTTTGGTACGCTCCACGGCCAAACCCTCGATGAGGGCGCTCATCACATCCACTTCGCCCGTCATCCGCTGCATCTTTTGATCTTTAAGCACCAAATTAAAAGCTCCCGACCAACTCCCCAAAGTCCCCCCACCCGTCATCAGTTTTTGCACATCAGGACTCAGAGAAAGTTCGTCAAACTGCAGCTCTGCCAGCAGATAGGACTGTTTGGGCTCATAGGATACCACGATTTGTCCGAGGAAGATTCCATCGAGCGGCCGGACCGAATCCAAGCGAAAGATCCATTTGCCATGAACGTAATCTGCTTTTCCAGTCATCAAACTAATGACCTGATTTTTACGTTGTCCCCGGTTAGAAAAAATAAATTCCAGGCCTGAATGCTCACCTTCGAGATGAATGTCGGACTCGGTTGAAACATGAACCTTGCCATTAAAAATCCCCAGACTGCCAAGCATATCAGAGCCTTTTTGCATCTTCAGAAGACTCAAAAAGGCGTCTACGCGAAGTCCGCGGAGGTTCATATCTACTGGCTCTATTCGAACCGGAAACCACGAAATGAGGCGTACATTGGGCACTTCCATTTCACCCAGGTCACCATCCAATTGAAGGTTTTTAAGCTCAAAGACAACCCCACGCGACCGATCTTTTTTATCGGGAGTGCCAAAATCTGCCGACAGCCATATTTGCTCAACGCCAAACTCTTGATCAATGAACTTGTATTTTTGAAGCAATGGAAAAATCGATGTGACCGGAAAGTTTTTAACTTTGCCATTCATGGAAAGATCCTCTGTCGCAATGGAATACTTGCCCTGAGCCTGATAGGAACCCTCACGCCAATTGCCATCCAAAGTGAAATCAACTTCCATCGGCTTTGCAAAATACTTAGCTCGCACCAGCGCCCTTGAAGTCGCTTCATTCAAGAAACTGTCCCGACTGAGGCGCAGACTGCCTTCAAAACTCGAATTTCCTGAGCCATCCGGAACAAGAGAACTGCGCTCAAAAATCAAAACTGTTTGTGCAGAGTCAGGCAATCGCAGACTTAGACTTCGGACACTCAGTGCGATTTCGGAGGTCGACAGACTAATGCCCGAATCATCCCCCACCCTCGACCTTGTGTCCTCAGAAGTGGCCTTAGAATCAACATCCGCACGATCTGCTGCAGCTCCAGAGCTCGGGACCGCCAGCGCTGCAGACTTCTTTTGTTCGTTGGGACTGCATTTTTTAATCGGAGACAAAAATACAAAATCCACCTGATCCAGATCGGCATTTCGGAAGTTGAGGCGGCCGCGAAAGAGATCCCTCAAAGACAAAGGCAAGCGGAGGGTGTTGGCGTCCAGCTGCGGTTGCCCCCAGCACTCATTGCTTGAGTTGATTTTGATATCGTCGATCACTAGCGCCAGATCTGGCAGAAGGCCATCAGCAAGACTGATTCGGGCCGACTTAAAAACCAACTGAATTTCAGGAGGGAGCTGCACTAGATTTTTTCGAATGATTTCTGTGAGCTGCTCGGATGAATAAGTGGAACGAAAAATCCCACCAACAAACAGTCCGATGAAAACCGCGATCATGACCCAACGAAAACCATTCTGCTCAGAGACTAAATCGGCTGAAGAATAGTCCAGTGGATCACGATTCATTATTTATATTCGAAATTTAGAACTTCGTATTCTTTTTCACCTTTAGGACTTTGAACGACCACAATTTCGCCTTTTTTCTTCCCGATGAGAGCTCGAGCCAAAGGAGACATAATTGAAATCTTACCGGCTTTAACATCTGCTTCGTCGCCACCAACAATTTGGTATGTGGATTCCACGTCCTCTTCAACATCAGAAATTTTTACTGTGGCACCAAACACAATTCGGTCAGACTTAATTTCAGATGGAACAATGACTTCAGCGAGAGCCAATCGGCCCTGGATTTCCGCGATGCGCCCTTCGATCATGCCCTGTCGTTCTTTAGCTGATTCATATTCGGCATTTTCGCTAATATCACCATGAGCTCGAGCTTCTTCGATGGCTTTAATGACAGAAGGACGTTCCTCGTGGATTAAACGCTTCAGTTCAGCGTCGAGACGGGTTTTACCCAGCAAGGTCATCGGTAATTTATCCGACATTGCTCCAGACATTCCGGATCCTTGTGATTCGTCTGTGTCTTTCATTTTATACCTTTCGTTCGATCGCTCGATTTGCACATAATTTAGGCAAATGCCTCGCATCCACTTTAAGTAGCGGCAAGAAATATCGAATTCATCGGAATATCGTCTCAAAGCGCCGAAGTCAAGGAATCGGGCCCTAAGTCCATCTAGCTGCTCAGAAAATACCATGGTCTTCTGCCCTGAAATGTTTCGAAAACTTAACAAGGACCACACTGAGACGTAGAATAAAGGATGTGAGTTCCTCGTGATCAAAGGGAGTATTTTTGGATTCTTTAGCCCACAAGATCAAATCTGCCCAGTCCATTTGCCTGACCACCCACCGCCAATGTGATGGGGACGGCTTAGGAGCCGAACTCGCACTCATGTATGCCCTCAAAAAAATCGGCAAAGACGTGGATGTCGTCAATGTGGATTCGACTCCGCGGAAATACCAGTTTTTGCATCCCGATAAACACATCCAATATTTCGAATCGGGCGCGACTCTGAAAGAGTCTTATGACATTTCGATTATTTTCGACACCAATGATGAACGTCTCCTTTATCCGCTTTGGCCAGAACTTTTGAAGCGTTCAAAGAGCATCGTATTTCTGGATCACCATCCGATTTTAGAGCAGGGCCCCACTCCGAGCAAAGAATCCTTCATCGATGTGCGAGCGGCTTCCACAGGCGAGCTTGCCCATCGCTTGATTAAAAAATTAAAAATCTCTTTGGATCGAGACATCGCAAGGGCCATCTATACCAGTGTTACTTTTGATACTCAACTTTACCGCTTCATTCGAAATTCGCCCGCTTCGCACTTGATTGCAGCCGAGTGTTTGGATCAAGGAATCGACCCCGAAGAAATTCACCGCAATTTATTCGGCAATCAAACAGTACAGAAAATTGCCTTTCTATCGCTTGCTCTCAGTCAGATCGAATACCACTGCTCGGGTCGAGTGGCGCTCCTCAAACTGCGGGCTGAGGATTTATTGCGCCATCAGCTGGAGCCCGATGAATCCAGAGATGTGATTGATTTGCTTATGACCATTGAATCCTTGGATGCGGCGATCCTCTTTCGCGAAGATAGCCCTAATCAGTACAAGCTCAGCCTCCGAAGCAAAGGCGCCATTGAAGTGAGTTCAGTGGCTGAGGCTCTCGGTGGCGGGGGACATGTTCATGCTGCAGGTGCGACGGTGATTGGGCAGTTTAGTGAACTTCGCGCAAAAACTTTGGAATTGATCTCCAAAAAAGTTGAGTTCTCGCGTAAAACTGGAACCTGATGGCTCAAAAACCCAAAAAAGAAATAATTTGTCGATGCAATGAAGTGGATCGGCAGACGATTGAAAAGGCCATTCGCGAGGGCGCTCGAACTTTGAACGAAATTTTTGATTCAACTACGGCTGGCGTCGGTCCATGTGGAGGCTCCTGCCGTCGTAAATTGGCTCCTTTGCTTCGGCACTATCTGGAAACTGGAAAATTTCCAGAAAAAATCGTGGAAGATCCTCGAGAAGAATAGAGAAAACTATTTAAGACACCCGCGATAGTTGAGAATCGAAATAATATCTGGCCGGCAGGTTCCACAGGCCGTACTGGCCGTTGTGATGATCGAGACCTCTTCTGGGGAGTGAGCCCCACTTAAAATGGCTTGATCCACGGTTTCTGTCGAAATGGCCCGACAATGACAAACTTCTGAGTGAGGAAAGGGAAATTGCCACTGTCCTTGTATTTTTAAAATCAACTCACGAACAAGCAAAGCGCTGTGACCCTCACCTTCAGGAGGTAGCCAGTCTTTTGGATTTTTACCAGAAGACACTAAGCTAGACAAAAGCTGGCTGCAACTGGCGCACATGATCCCGCGAAATATCCAACCAGAGTCCGAATGTTCAGCTTCGATGCGATCACCACCAAATATTTCCACAACATACTGCTGCGACATGCGCTTCCTCCGTGCCAGACACCCTTAAGCAAGAGTATATTCAAAGTCACATGGCCAAGCACTCAAAGAATTCCACGAAGGCACCAGAGACTCTAGCTAAAGTAAAAACTTCCCTTTGGTCGCGCAGCCTTTCCATTGCGAAGGTGACCCTAGGTACTGGGACACAGATGGCAGCCAATGGAATTCTTGGACTCCTCGAAGAAAAGTCCAAGAAAGATCTTCGCTGGAAAGATTTTTTAAAAGACCGCGCCGAAGCTTTGGCCACCGAACTTGGACAACTCAAGGGCTCTGCAATGAAAGCGGGCCAACTTTTGTCGATGTACGGGGAACACTTTCTGCCCCCTGAGGCCAACGAATTTTTAAAGGGCCTTCAAAGCCAAAGCCCTCCCCTTCAGTGGAGCGAAATTAAAAAAATCTTAGAGCAAGAACTTGGAGCTGAACGGTTGCAAGAACTCGATCTTGATCCCGCGCCGATTGGATCGGCTTCGATGGGGCAAGTCCATCGCGCTACAGTGAAGGCAAGTGGCGAAAGCATTGCGATCAAAGTGCAATACCCTGGAGTTGATTTAGCTATCGATAGCGATTTGAAAGCCCTCCGAACCATGCTGGGGGTTTTGCAAATTTTGCCTCGAGGACGAGGTGTCGATGTCCTTTTTGAGGAAGTCAGATCAATGCTGCATCAGGAGACCGACTACAAATTAGAAATGAAGCTCACGGAAAAATATGGGTCCCTATTAAAGAATGATTCTCGCTTTATTGTCCCGCGGGTGATTCATCGTTTTTGTAGTTCGAAAATATTGGCCACAAGCTTTGAAGACGGGGTCGGCGCAGACACGGCCCTTGTTCGCTCCCTTCCGCTGGAGCGGCGCAATCGCTTGGCTCGAAATTTTCTGGACCTTTATTTTTCGGAAGTCTTTAAGTGGGGCATCGTGCAAACAGATCCTCACTTTGGAAACTATAAAGTACGACTTGCAGCGAGTGGCGAAGATCAATTGATCTTACTCGATTTCGGCGCCGTTCGCGAATATCCCCCAGAATTTATGGAGCCCTATCGACGCATGGTGAAAGCTTCTTTTCAGCTGAATCGAGACAAACTTCAGAAGGAAGCGACGGCTCTCAAGTTCATTCAGCCCGAAGACAGCGAATCTCTCAAAAAGCATTTTGAAGACTTTTGCCTGATGACTGTGGAGCCTTTTTTGACTCCAGAGGACGAAAGAAATATCCAAGGGCGAATTGCTAGTGATGGATCTTACGATTGGAAGAATTCAGACCTTCCACAAAGACTTTCTAAGAAAGTTTTTCAAATGATCCAGTCGTTCGAGCTGCGCCCACCGCCGAAGGAAGTGCTGTTCCTTGACCGCAAAACCGGCGGGGTCTTTATTTTTCTTTCAGTGCTGCATGCGAAGCTGAACTCTCACGACCTCTTTAAAGCTTACCTCGCGGAAATTCCAGACTAAGGCCTGCGATCACCATTTTTCAATTTAAGAAAAGGTTGAACATAATTCCACACCAAATCAAAAATTTCGTCTTTAAGAGCTTGCTGATCTGATGAAAATTTATAGCCGTTTACGTGAGCGCAGAGCACTCCCATGACTGCGTTCACGATGACATAGCTCACGGCTTCAATTTTGGCCTCGGAAATACTCTCATTAATCCAGGGACGCAAAACCTTTAAAATCTTCAATCTATAAATATTTCTAAACTCTAACATTGAATTTCCGAAACCAAATCCATTCAACAATGGTTGAAGTCGAGTAAAGATTCCATCTTCTTGAAGGAGCTTTTCTATAACGTCATCAGACATTCGTCTGAGGCTTGTTTTGGTATCGGTTGAGTCATCTGCTATTTGTTCCTGTCGCGCAATAATTTCATCGATCAAGGCTTGAGCTTTTGCAAAAAAGGTTGCTTGGGTGAGCATCTTCTTGTCGATAAAATATTGATAAATACTACCAACAGCGACACCTGAGCGACGAGATACTTTTTCGACCGTGAGCTGAGCATTGGTTTGACTCGACAAAACCTGAGCAGTTGCCTCAATAATTGCCCTAACTACACTTTTAGACCGATCTTGAGCAGGATTCTTTTTCAATAGTTTCAAGAGATTAAGCTGATCAAATTCCAAGTTAATTTTACTCCTAGAAATGCGAGTAGACAGACTATTTTTGTTCCCATTTAATATGATTGGGCGGCAATCAAAGAGTCAAGCCTTAGCAGCGCCGATGTATTGAGGTAGCGAAAGATAAAAATCTATCACTCCATTATTTTAGCAAGGAAGTCGACGTGACGAATTGGAAACTTTCATTAGCTTTGTGTTTCACCGCCTTTTTGTCTTTTTCGGGTCTATTTATGGCTTGCGCTCAAAAGACTGAGCCTGCCGCTGAAGATGAAACCGTCGAAGGCGAGTCTGATTTAAGTGCCGAAGCGAGTTTTAAAATGGACTCAGCCAGTGACTGTGTGAGTAGTTTTAGTTCACGTCCTTTTCTCAGCTTAGTAGCAAGTCGCCGAGGTTGGGGAAGTAATGAAATCACAGTTTTTTGCAATAAATTGGAAACAATTAAACAATCTTATGCGAGTAGCACAACTTTGACCGTTGCCACAGTTGCAGGTTTCGGCCAAATCAACGGAAGCGATATTGAAAATGCTCTCTACATTGGCGCCGTAGGTTACGACCTCACTGCTTTAAGAAATTGGGTACAAGCTTCCGTAGGAGTGTCGAATTTCCCGCATATTGTGCCACCCAATTTCCTGAATACTGTGCCACTCGATTTCCATGATTGTGTGCCAGTCGATTTCCTCGATGTTGTGCCACGTTATTTAGAATCCTGAGCAGTTCA
>Ga0247843_1002305_pt1 | contig 35379 bp, 25 predicted proteins | sample LaCruzMarch2017__FD_192420 | JGI IMG/M metagenome (GOLD analysis project Ga0247843, IMG submission 192420) | Freshwater microbial communities from meromictic Lake La Cruz, Castile-La Mancha, Spain - LaCruzMarch2017_8m | ecosystem: Environmental > Aquatic > Freshwater > Lake | place: Spain... | reverse complement strand
GCCCAGTCCCAGCAGCGCGACTGCCTTGTCCTTGAACTCTTGAGTGTATCGTTGGTAGATCTTCTGGCTCATGTGTATGTGTTGGATTCCGGTTACTGCTGGTCCAGGAAACTCGCACACCTCATTCATGAGGTGCTAGCTTCATAAACCAGCGCTGCTGCTCCAAAAGGCCTGAAGTGGGCTTGGGCGGGAAGTTTTTCACGGCATCACAAAACAGAGCGGCGCAGGTTTCGATCATGCTGGCCGTGTCCGCCGCGCGGATGTCCGCATCTCGAACTTTTTGCAGCTCGGGAGCAGCTTTCGCCCAGGTGTCCACCCAGCGTTTGGTGAGTTCGCGTTCGGTTTCGGTCATGACTGAAATTTAGGGAAGCGGAATTCGATTGCCAATCGAATCTACGTTCCCCTGTCGTAGGCGGAGGTCGGACTCGTCGTCACTTCTTCTCAAACACCGGCTTCCCGCCCTTCATCACAGCCGTGATGTGATCACCGTCTTTGAAGCCGCCTTCGAGGACGGCGAGGGACAGCGGATCGAGGAGGTGCTTTTGGATGGCGCGTTTGAGGGGTCTCGCGCCGAAGACGGGATCGAAGCCGGCATCTGCGAGGTAGCGGGTGATGTCGTCGGTGACGGTGAGGTGGATGTTTTGCTTGGCGAGGCGGTCGATGACGCGCTGGAGCTGGATCTTGACGATCTGATCAAGCTGCGCGGCGTCGAGGCGGTCGAAGATGACGATCTCGTCGATGCGGTTGAGGAACTCGGGGCGGAAGAACTGCTTCAGGCTATCGCGCACCAAGGCATCGCGCTGCTCAGGATTGCTGACATCCTGAATGGCGCTGCTGCCGATGTTGCTGGTCATGATGAGCACCGTGTTCTTGAAATCGACCGTGCGGCCCTGGCCGTCGGTGATGCGTCCATCGTCGAGCACCTGAAGCAGCGTGTTGAAGACATCCGGGTGCGCTTTTTCGACCTCGTCGAACAACACGACGCTGTAAGGGCGACGGCGCACGGCCTCGCTGAGCTGGCCGCCTTCTTCATAACCGACGTAGCCGGGAGGCGCTCCGATGAGGCGGCTGACGCTGTGCTTCTCCATGTATTCGCTCATGTCGATGCGGGTCATGGCGCTGTCGTCGTCAAAGAGGAACTCGGCGAGCGCTTTGCAAAGCTCGGTCTTGCCGACGCCGGTGGGGCCGAGAAAAAGGAAGCTCCCAATCGGGCGATTCTCATCCTGAATGCCCGCACGCGCACGGCGCACGGCATTGCTGACTGCGGTGATGGCATCCTTTTGGCCAATGACGCGTTTGGCGAGGCGCTCTTCCATCTTCACGAGCTTCGAGCGCTCGCCTTCTTGCAGGCGTGAAACGGGAATGCCGGTCCAGTTCGCCACGACGCGGGCGATGTCTTCCTCGGTGACTTCTTCGCGCAGCAAGGTGTGTGCGGCGCGGGGCTCTTTGTTCTCCGTGGACGAGGCGGCGAGCTTCTTTTCGAGGTCAGGGATGAGGCCGTATTGAATCTCACCCGCACGACCGAAGTCGCCACGGCGCTGCGCCTGCTCCTGCTCGGTGCGGAGGCGTTCGAGTTCCTCCTTCATCTTGCGACCTACCTGCACGGATTCCTTTTCCTTCATCCACTGCGCTTTCAGTGCCGAGGAGCTTTCTTTGAGGTCAGCAATCTCTTTGTCGAGCTTTTCAATGCGGGCTTTGGAAGCCGCGTCCTTCTCTTTCTTCAAAGCCTGACGCTCCATCTCGCCCATCATGACTTGGCGCTCGATCACGTCGATCTCCGTGGGCATGGAGTCGAGCTCGATCTTGATGCGGCTGGCGGCCTCATCGACGAGGTCGATGGCCTTGTCCGGCAGGAAGCGGTCGGTGATGTAGCGATTGCTCAGCGTCGCGGCGGCAATGATGGCGTTGTCTTGAATGCGCACGCCGTGATGCACTTCGTAGCGCTCTTTGAGACCACGCAGGATGGCGATGGTGTCTTCGACGCTCGGTTCACCGACCTTCACCGGCTGAAAGCGACGCTCCAGCGCGGGGTCTTTTTCGATGTGCTTGCGATACTCATCCAGCGTGGTCGCGCCGATGCAGCGCAACTCTCCGCGAGCGAGCTGCGGCTTCAAAAGATTGCCCGCATCCATCGCGCCCTCGCCTTTGCCAGCGCCGACGATGGTGTGCAGTTCGTCGATGAAGAGGATGATCTCGCCATCGCTCGAAGTGACCTCTTTGAGGAAGGCCTTGAGCCGCTCCTCGAACTCGCCACGGAACTTCGCCCCGGCCATCATGCCACCAAGGTCCATGCTGATGAGCTTTTTGCCCTTAAGCGAATCCGGCACGTCACCGGCGACGATGCGTCGCGCGAGACCTTCCGCGATAGCGGTCTTGCCCACACCGGGCTCGCCGATGAGCACAGGGTTGTTCTTTGTGCGGCGGCTGAGCACCTGCATCACGCGGCGGATCTCCTCATCTCGTCCGATGACGGGATCGATCTTCCCGGCCTTCGCTCGGGCGGTCAAATCGGTGCCGTATTTCTCCAGGGTCTGATATTTTCCCTCGGGGTCCTGATCGACCACGCGCTGACTGCCACGCACGGCGGTGAGCGCCTTCGAAACGGTATCGTAAGTCAATCCAGCCTGCTTCAGCACGTCAGAGAGCTCGGTCTTCGTTTTAAAGAGCGCCAGGATGATGTGCTCGACGCTGAGGAAGTCGTCTTTGAGCTTCTTCTGCTCGTCCTCGGCTTTCGTCATGAGTTCACGGAACTCATTCGAGAGATGCAAGCCACTGGTGCCGCCGCTGACCTTGGGTTGTTTGGCGAGCACGGCTTCCACACCTGCCTTGAGGCCCTGTGCTGAGGTTGGATTAACCGCCGCCTTTTCAAACAGCGGCACAGCGATGCCGCCTTCCTGCTCAAGCAGGGCGAGGAGAAGATGCGCGGGCTTCAATTCCTGATGCCCATGCCGTGTGGCGATGGATTGCGAGGCATTGAAGGCTTCCTGAAGCTTAACGGTGAATTTTTCGGGGGACATGGTTGGTAGGTGGTTACGGATGCGGGATCAGAATGACGAATGGCTTTGCTGGGAGCGTGCCAGGATGAAGTTCAGGTGCGCTACACCAGGAATGGTGGGTTTTGTAGTGCTATTGCCGCCGCCAAAGTGCCCCTACCGTCTGCGCAGCCATGTCACAAACGTGCCAATACCACCCTCATCCTTGTGCCACCATGGCTCTGACCTGACATACATGGCAGGTTGATGACAGCAAAGACCCCACTTGACCGTTGATCTCCGACCTCGTTGACTCACTTCCGTATGAACCGCCGCTCCTTCCTCCGCCAGACAGCCCTCACCTCCGCCGCACTGACTGCCCCGCGCCTGCGTGCCGCAGATTCAAAGCTCATGATCGGCCTCGACCATTTCTCCGTGCGTGCCACGGGCTGGAAGGCGGCGCAGGTCATTGACTATGCGGCCTCCTTGAAGCTGGACACTTGCTTCATCTCCGAGTTGCACATCTTTGAAAACTTCGAGGACGCCTATCTCCAGGGTCTCAAGGATCAGGCGGACAAGGCCGGACTGAAGCTCTATGTCGGCACGGGCAGCGTCTGCCCCACGTCGAACACTTGGAAAGATACTTATGGCACGCCGGAGGAGCATCTGGCGCTGACCATTCGCGTGGCTAAGAAGCTCGGCTCACCGGTGGCGCGCTGCTATCTCGGCAACCAAAAGGACCGCGGCAGTGACGGCGGCATTCAGAGGCACATTGAGCAGGTGGTCAAAGTCATCAAAGCCAACCAGTCAAAGGCCGAAGGAGAGGGTATCAAGATCGCCATCGAGAACCACGCGGGCGACATGCAGTCCCATGAGCTGAAGGTGCTGATCGAGGCCGCAGGCAAAGGCTATGTCGGCGCGAACATTGACCCGGGCAATGCGGTCTGGGCGCTGGAGGAGCCTTTGGCGCACCTCGAAGTCCTTGGCCCGCTCACCATTTGCTCAAGCGTGCGCGACAGCATGGCCTGGGAGGATGAAAACGGCGCTGTCGTCCAATGGACCGCCGTTGGAGAAGGGCTGGTGGACTTCAAAGCCTATGCGAAGCGCTTCGCCGAACTGGCTCCCGGCGTGCCGCTGCAGGTGGAGACCATCTCCGGCTTTGCCAAACCGATGACTTGGAAGAAAGATGAGTTCTGGAAAATCTTCCCCGGCCACCGCGACACCGCCGCCTTCAAAAGCTGGCTGGAGATGACAAAGAAGGGCAGGGCCATCCCCGTCTTCAAAGCCCCTGACGGCCTCGGCAAAAAGGACGCCGAGATCGCCTATCAAAAGGGCGAGCTAGAGCGCAGCGCCGCCTGGCTGCGCGCGAACGTCTGATTTCAGTGAGGGGGCGGCGCACCGTGCCACCTTGCGAACGGGCAGCGCATGTGCTCTCTGCCGCCCCCCGCTTGCCCACCTATCCCGCCGATCTTCCCATCACCGCCCGCCTGGATGACATCCTGGCGGCCCTGCGTGCGCATCGGGTCGTGGTGCTGGCGGGAGAGACCGGGTCGGGAAAGACGACGCAGCTGCCAAAAATGTGCCTGGAGGTGCTAGGCGATGCTCCGGGCATGATCGGCTGCACGCAGCCACGCCGGGTGGCCGCCATGAGCGTCTCCAAACGTGTGGCGGAGGAGCTAAACGTGACCTGGGGGCGCGAGGTCGGCTGCAAGATGCGCTTCAGCGACGACACGGGGCGCGACACGCGCATCAAGTTCATGACCGACGGCATCCTGCTGGCGGAGATCCAAAGCGATCCGCTGCTGCGCGCCTACTCGATGCTCATCCTGGACGAGGCGCATGAGCGCTCGCTGAACATTGACTTTTTGTTAGGTTATCTCAAGGGACTGCTGGAAAAGCGCCCGGACCTGAAGCTCGTCGTCACCTCCGCCACGATTGACACGCAGGCTTTCAGCGCCCACTTCGGCGGCGCGCCCATCATTGAGGTCTCTGGCAGGCTTTACCCCGTGGACATCCGCTACCGCCCTGTCGGCGAGGATGATGACGACCCCACGCACCTCGATGCCGCAGTGCGCGTGGTGGAGGAGGTGCTGATCGAGACGAACGACGGCGACGTGCTCGTCTTCATGCCCACGGAGCGCGACATCCGCGAGACCTGCGACATTCTCGAAGGCCGACTCGGCTCCGGCTTCGAGGTACTGGGCCTCTTTGGCCGCATGGCCGCGCACGAGCAGCAGCGCGTCTTTTCACCCGGCAGAAAAAGGCGCATCATCGTCGCCACGAACGTGGCAGAGACTTCCGTCACGCTGCCACGCATCCGCTATGTGGTTGACACTGGCCTGGCTCGCATGAGCCGCTACAACCCCCGCACCCGCACGAAGCGCCTGCCCGTGGAGCCTGTCTCCCAAAGCAGCGCCAACCAACGCGCGGGCCGCGCAGGCCGTGTGCAGGAGGGCGTCTGCGTGCGGCTGTATGCGCAGGATGAGTTTGACAAGCGCCCGCGCTTCACCCAGCCGGAGATTCAGCGCGCGAACCTGGCGGAAGTGATCCTGCGAATGAAAGCCTTCCGGTTAGGCGAGATCGAGACATTCCCCTTCCTCAACCCGCCCGTCAGCGCCGCCATCCGCGCCGGCTATGACCTGCTGCACGAGCTGGGCGCGCTGAGTGAGACGCACGAGATGACCGCCACGGGCCGTGAGCTGGCGTCTTTGCCGCTCGACCCCACCCTGGGCCGGATGCTGCTGCAGGCGCGCACGGAAGGCTGCCTGGACGACATGCTCATCATCGCAGCCGGCCTTAGCATCCCCGATCCGCGCGAGCGGCCTGAGGACAGGAAGGAGCTCGCCAACGCCGCCCACAAAGCCTTTGCAGCCCCTGATTCGGACTTCCTGACACTGCTGAAAATATGGAACGCCGCGCCCGATCCGCAGACGACGGGCAAGAATGCGCTGCGCAAATTTTGCCGAACCAATTTTCTGTCCTTCACCCGAATGACGGAGTGGCGGGATGTGTGGGGCCAGTTGCGCGACACGTTTCGTGACAGCCGGTCAACGGCTCCCGCAAAGGAAGCAAAGGATGAGTCGCTGCACCGTTGCATCCTCGCCGGACATCTCGGCCACATCGCCATGCGGCAGGAGCGCAACGCCTACAAGGCGGCGGGCAATCGCGAGGTCATGGTCTTCCCCGGCTCGAACCTTTACGAGCGCCGGGAGAAGAACGCCAAACCCGGCCAAGAGAAGACAAAGCAGCCGCTGTGGATCGTGGCCGGGGAGATCGTGCAGACCTCCCAGCTCTTTGCCCGCACCCTGGCGCGCATTGATCCGCAATGGGCCGCCGAGCTGGGCGAGCATCTGCTGGAGCGCCGCCACAGCGAGCCGCACTGGAGCGCCAAGGCAGGCCGCGTGCTGGTCACAGAGCGCCTCATTCTCCACGGGCTGGAGGTGAAGCGGCAGCCGATTGACTTCGGCAAGATAGACCCCGTGGCGGCCACGCAGCTTTTCATTCGCGGCGCGCTGCTGGAGGCCACCGTGAACCTGCCCCACCGCTTCCACGCGCATAACCAAAAGCTGCGTGAGCGGATCGAAGCCGCGCTGACCCGTGTGCGCAGCAGCCGCGTCTATGCCATTGAGGAGCATCTGTTTGAGTTCTACCGCTCACGTCTGCCACAGGGCATCTCCTCCGTGCATGATCTGAACAAGCTCGTGAACGAACAAGTTCGGCTTGAGCCTAACTTTCTTTTTATCCGCGAAGAAGACCTGACCGGCGGCGATGACCTGAGCTGCGACCTACAGCAGTTCCCCGACCAGGCCTCCCTGGGTAACAACGTTCTGCCCATCACCTACGCCTATCGCCCGGGCCAGGAGGACGATGGCGTGACTGTGCAGGTGCCGCTGCCGCTGGCGGAGCACCTGACCAGCGGCCAGGTGCAGTGGATGGTGCCCGGACTGCGAGAGGAGCTGGTGACCACGCTGCTGCGCGCTTTGCCGAAGGTGATCCGCCGCGCCCTGATGCCCATTGAGGCCACAGCGCGGGAAATCGCGCGCACCTTTGATCCTGGCCGCAGTGATTTCATGGAAGCCCTCGCAAACCATTTGAGGCAAGCCTATCGCGTGGATGTCAAAGCCGCCGACTGGCCCGCGCAGAGCGTGCCCATTCATTTGCAGCCGCGCGTGGAGGTCATCGCGCAAGGCAACAAGTCAGTGATGGCCGGGCGTGATGTGGACAGCATTCGCGCCGCCGTGAAAAAGCAGGAGCGCCGCTCCGACGCCTGGGAGCAGACGGTGAAGCGGTATGAGCGCTATGCTGTGGCCGGCTGGACCTTTGGCGATCTGCCGGAGTCCATCGTGATCGAGGAGATCAACGGCGTGCCCGTGCTCGGTTATCCCGGCTTGGCGCTGCGCGAAGGCGAGGTGGACGTGCGCCTTTTTCGCCATGCCGATGAAGCGCTGAAGTCCAGCCCGCCAGCCATGCGCAAGCTGGCCGAAGCTGCACTGAGCCGGGACATCGCCTGGCTGCACAACGAGTTGAAGACGCTGGACGTGAAGTCAAAGGCCGCGCCGATGAAGACGATGAGCAGCCTGGTCGCGCTCGGTCAGCGTCCCGCGAGCGCGCCTGACGACGGCCGTGCCAAGGCCGCCCTGGAGCACATCCTGGCGCATGCCCTGAGATTGGAACCACTGCTGCCGCTGACTGAGAAGCGCTTCCAAACGCTGTGCGAGACGACGCATCGCGAGCTGCCCGCACTGGCCCACCGTGTGCGCACGCTGCTCGCCCAGGTGCTGGAGACACGGGACAAGATCGCCGCATCCGGCAAACGCTACCCTGGCATGGAGCATGACCTCGCGCGGCTCGTGCCTGCTGATCTCCTGACACGCACCCCGCATGCCCAGCTCCTGCATTTGCCCCGCTATCTGAAGGCGGTGCAGGTCCGCGCCGAACGCGCCATACTCACTCCCGCCAAAGACGCACAGAGAGCAGAGTTGATCGCCGATTTCAACGGCTGGGAAAAGGAGGTCAGCGAAGCGAATCATGAAGCCTTCCGCTGGCTCTTGGAGGAGTATCGCGTCTCCGTGTTCGCCCAGGAGCTGGGCACGGCACAGCCAGTGAGCGTAAAACGCCTGGAAGCGTTGATGGGGTGACCTGCCTTTACAGGAGAGCGAGTTGCTGGGTGACTGCGGGGGCTGTGCTACCGCTCATGCAGAGGGTGACGCGACGCCGTGCCACCTCAATGGTGGCAGTGGGTTTGTGGCGCTCTGCACACAGGACGCGGGTGTCTTTGACACCGACGCGGTGCAGGGACTCCTGCATGCGCCGCACCACACGGTCGGGGTCGTTGCAGTCATCACTGAGATGGCCGAGCACGACGTGATGCAGCCCTGGGTGGGCGACGGACTCGACCAACTCGGCTGCTTGGTCATTGGAAAGGTGGCCGTGGCGTGAGCTGATGCGCTGCTTTGTGGCCCATGGGCGCTTGGTGTCCGCCTCAAGGAGCTGTGCGTCGTAGTTGGCCTCGACAAAGAGGCTGTCGGAGGTGCGCAGACGGTCCTTGATGAGGTTCGTGACAAAGCCCAAGTCGCTAAGCACGCCGAGGCGGGACTCCTCATCGGCAATGACGAAGCCCACGGGGTCCACGGCGTCATGCGGCACGGGAAAGCACTCAATGCGCAGGTCTTGAAAGTCGAAAGCGCTGCCGGTGGTCATGATGCGCCAGGTGGGCGGCGTGCGGAATTTCAGGCTGCCGATCAGGGTCTCCTGGGTCAGCGCGGTGGCATACAGGGGCAGGGTGCGTTTGCTGCTGAGCACCTCCAGCCCGCCAGTGTGGTCCTGGTGCTCATGGGTGAGGAGGATGCCGTCCAGCATGTCGATCGAGAAGCCTGCGGACGCCAAGCGCATGCAGATCTGCTTCGCGCTCAGCCCGGCGTCAATCAACAGTGTGGTGCGCCCGGTGGACACGATGGCGCAGTTCCCTGAACTGCCGCTGCCGAGGACTGTGAGACGCACCATGCGCGATGATTTAGCGGAGTGGATGGCGCGGGCAAGCTGAACTTACGCACGTCTCCGCCACGGCAGGGAACTGAGCAGTTTCCGCCCTGGCGAGCGTGCGCCGAGCAGGCGCGTGCCTTCGCGCTCGCTGATGCTGAGGATGTCTGGGTCGCCAGAGTCGAAGTCCTCCGCACGTGGCAGGCCAAGGGGCAGCGCGGGTTCGGTATCTTCCTCATTTTCCTCTCCTGCAGCGCGCAACGGCGCTTGACTGATGTCTGGCTTCGACGCGGGGGCTGAGAGGCTGGTCGGAACGATGAGGCCGCCGGAAAAGATGAGCTTCATCGCATCTTCCACACTCAGCGGCGCGTCGGTAAGCTGCTCGACTGGCACGACCACGAGAAGGCCGGTCATGGGGCTGAGTGCTCCGGGGACGAAGACGGCAGCGAGGATTTTGTTTTGCTGCGGGTCAAGGTACTGGCCGGTGACAAAGCCGAGCATCTTCATCTCGCCGGACGGATAGTCCACATAGACCACGCGCTTGAAGTTCTGGCGTCCACCCAGCCCCTTGAAGCCGTCTATCACTTGCTTGAGGGACTTGTAGATAAAGGAGACGACAGGCACGCTGAGCAGCAGCTTATCCATCGCGCTGACGACGCGCACGCCGAGGACGTTCGTGGCCATGACTCCCAGCGCCACAAAGACCAGCACGGGGATCAAGAAGCCGACAAAGGTGACGATGTGCTGGTAGGTCGGACTTGCGGGGTTCACGACGACATGACCGGCCAGCTCATTGATGAAGCGCGCGATGAAGTCCAGCGCAGGCACGCTCCAGCCGTGCAGCAGATGGTAGCCGGTCTGGATTATCCAAAATGTGATGAGCAGTGGCAGCGCTACGGCCAGGCCGGCAAAGAATTTGTTGCGCAGCCACACAAAGGGGCTGCGGGATACAGGTGCTTGAGGCGTGGAGGGGGCGGCCATCTGAATCGAATGAGGTAGAGTGGACGAGGACGGGTGACGTTCAATCAACAAGATGCGGAAGAAGGTGATGAATGTGCTGTGAGAGTGAATGTAGATAACTTTTTGCCGCATTGCAGTCTGCCCGATGCAGGAGGCATCCTTTCTACCTCGCCGGACCTACCTCGCCCTGGCGGTTCTGGAGCTTGGGCCGCACGTCCGGGATGCGCTGCATGAGCGGGATGCCCAGGCGCTCCTCCAGGGTTTTCAGGACATCTATCAGGCTCGGCGTGCGCTGGCCGTTGTCATAGCCGACTTTGAGTAGCTCGTAACCCTTGCGCCAGAGCGCGGGGTCGGAGGTCTGCGCATACTGGTAGCCTGCGAAGCGAATGTAGCGCGGGTTCTTGCTGATGCGGTGGACCTCCAGGTAGCACTCTGCCGCCTTCTTCGGGTCATGGACACGGCGCTCGTATATCTCCGCCAGTGCATTCCAGAGACGCGCGTCATTGGGCAGGTACCGCAGCCCTTCGTTCAGGATGGCGACGCCGCGCTCAATGTGGTCGTGGTAGAGCTTCCCGCGCACCGCCGGGTTCAGTTCTTGATTGTGCAGGTAGCTGCTGGCGGCGTTGTAGGCCATGTGCCAGGCGGCCTCGTCCCAGTAGTTCGCATAGCGCGGCTGTAGGCTCGTGGTGAGCTGGAAGAGGCTGTCCACCTTCCCCCAGTTGATGTGCTCCCACTCATGATAGGCACGCAGGTAGGTGATGCTGGCGATGAGCGAACGCAGCCCGCCCAGCGCCGCTGCAAAACTCATCTGGCCGAAGCTCTCCCGCAGGCTGAGGTCCAACGGGGCGCTCAGCAGCCCCACGGCGCGCAGGTGCTGCGTCGCGGCCTGTTCCACCGGCAGCTTCACCGCGCCGAGAATCAGGAGGACCGCTAGGGACTGGAGCTTGCGTTTCATCTACAACTCCTTTTCGACAAACAGCAGGTGCGAAACCACGGCATAGCCCGTCACATACATCGCCGCAGTGCCCGTCATGATGCCGACGCTGCCTGGCGTGACCAGCACGCCGTTGATGACATTGTCCACCACGTCAAAGATGCCGAGATCAGGCGTGAGCACCGCCAGCAGCGCCGACAGCGCCTTTTCCGTCACGGCGGAAACCTGGCCGTGCAGGAAGTGCTCCCGCAGCAGCGCCTGCCCGTGGCCGACGATGGTGACACAGAAGGTGATGACCACAGTGAAAAGCGTGCTGCTGGCGAAGCAGGAGATCATCAGCGCCAGCGCGGTGATGATGGAGGCCTTCAGAAAGATCGCCAGCACGCCCAGGTGGACATTCCAGGTCAGCCCCTGCCTGCCCACAATCTCCTGGAGCTGTGCCACCGCAGTCGGCGTGGCCCCGCCTTCGCCATGCAACGCGGCGAGGGACTGCGCCAGCACCATCTGCTGCCGCAGCCACAGCACCGCGCTGAAGGCCAGGTCCATCAGGACCAGTCCCGTGCCGATCAGCAGCAGCACGCCCAGCAGCTTGCCGAGCAGGTATTCATACCGTGGCACCGGCTTTGAAAGGATGGTGTAGAGCGTCCTGTCCTCCAGGTCGCGCGGCAGCAGCAGCGCTGTAGCCACGATGGCGATGACGATGCTGAAGATTTGCAGCGCGCCGAAGGACACATCCTTCAGCAGCTTGAGCTGCTGCTCCGGGTTCATCACGGGAAAGGCAAAGCCCGCTGCCACCACGATCACGCAAAAGACCAGCAGGAAGGCCAGGATTTTCATGCGCACGAGCTGCGTCACCGTGGCCATAGCCAGGGTCCAAACGCGGGCGGGGGAAAAGGAGGAGTGCTTCATCATTTTGTCTCCTCCGTGGCTTCGAGGAACAGCCGCTCAAGAGTCGTGCGGGGATGGCCTGAGCGCACCAGTTTTGCGCTGCCGCTGTTTTCCACCAGCGAGCGGATTTCGGCCAGCAGATCCGGCGAGGCATCGGCCAGCACCAACTCGGTTTCATGCTCGACGGCGATCAGATCCTCCACGCGGCCCTCGCGCATCATCCGCCCGTGCGCCATGATGCCCACGCGGTCGCACACCTCCTGCATCTGCTCCAGCAGATGGCTGGTGACCAGCACGGTGATGCCGCGCTGCTTGAAGCCCATGACCAGGTCGCGAATCTTGCGCGAGCCGGCAGGGTCCACGCCCGCAGTCGGCTCATCCAGCACGATGAGACGCGGCTGATGCAGCAGCGCCTGCGCCAGTCCCAGGCGTTGCAGCATTCCTTTCGAGTAGCCCGCCACACGCCGGTCTGCCGCATCCTCCAGGCCCGTCAGCACCAGCATCTCCCGCGCGCGGTCTTTGAGATTCTGCCCGCCCATGCTGCACAGGCGGCCATAGAAAAGCAGCGTCTCCAGGCCGGAGAGGTGCTTGTAGAAATACGGGTTCTCCGGCAGGAAGCCCACATCGCGCCGACTCTCCACCTCCGTGCTGGGCCTGCCAAAGATCGCCGTCCTGCCCTGCGTGGGTGCCAGTAGGCCCAGGATGGCCTTCATTGTCGTGGACTTGCCGGAGCCGTTGGGACCGATTAGGCCGTAAACCTCCCCGGCCTGCACGGTCAGCGAGAGGTTCTGCACCGCCACAAATGCCTGCTTTCCCAGCCCCGTCTTGAAAACCTTGGTCAGGTTCTCGACAGTGACAGCGGGCGGTGACACGGTGGTTGCAGGCATGGGCGCACCTTTAATGAAGTAACCCAGCCCGTGATGTCAATGCGGCATGGCTGGCAGGAAGATGAAAGTTTCATTTTATATCGGGCTAAACCACAGATCGCCTGCCCGTAAAGTCTCCAGAGCATGAACTCCACACTCCACCAACTCGCCCGCCGTAAGTTCCTCGGCCAGATGACCACAGGCATGACCGGCGTCGCCCTGTCACACCTCATGGGCGCATCTCCTGCGCGAATGCCGCATCTCGCGCCGCGCGCCAGGCAGGTTCTACAGATATTCTGCCCCGGTGCGGCCTCGCATGTGGACCTGTGGGACCACAAGCCGCTGCTAGAAAAGTTCCACGGCACGCCGCTGCCAGGCGGGCAGACGGAGGTCTCGTTTCAGGGGAAGAACGGCAATCTTATGCGCTCGCCCTGGAATTTCGCGCCAGCAGGAAAGAGCGGTAAGATGATCTCCACCATGCTGCCGCACATGGCCCGGCATGTGGATGACATCGCCTTCATCCACAGCATGGCCTCCCGCACGAACACGCACGGCCCCGGCTGTGTGAACATGAACTCCTGCTTCACTCGGGATGGCTTCCCCAGCGCCGGTTCATGGGTCAGCTACGGTCTCGGCAGCCTCAATGAAAACCTGCCCACCTACATCGCCATTCAAGACCTGCGCGGCGAGCCGCCCAACGGCAAGGCGAACTGGGGCAATGGCTTCCTGCCCGCGCAACATCAGGCCGTGACGATGGCCGCCCAGCAGCCCCTGCGAAACCTCGCCCGCCCCGCCGCGATCAATGCCAGTGAAGAACAGGCCACGCGCGACTTCCTCAAGCTCATCAACACCGAGCACGCCGCCGCGCATCCCGGCAACGATGAACTCCGCGCCCGCATGGCCGCCTACGAGCTCGCCGCCAAAATGCAGCTCACCGCGCCGGAGGTCAGCGATCTCTCGCACGAGCCGCAGCATGTCCACGACATGTATGGCACCGGCGATGCGAACAAGCTCAAGGCCGCGTATGCAAAGAACTGCCTACTCGCCCGCCGCTTTCTCGAACAAGGCGTGCGCTACGTCAGCCTCTACTGCGCCTCACGCGCCAGCGCCGTGGATGGCCTGCTGAACTGGGACGCGCACAAGACTCTCAAAGCCGACTACGAGCGCCACTGCCCTGTCTTCGACCAGCCCACCGCCGCCCTGCTCACCGACCTCAAACAGCGCGGCATGTTGAACGATGTGCTCGTCGTCTGGTGTACAGAATTTGGCCGCATGCCCACGCATCAGGAAGGCACCAGCGGACGCGATCACAATCCCGACGCCTTCACTACCTGGATGATGGGTGCAGGCGTCAAAGGCGGCGTCAGCTATGGTGCTACCGATGACTTTGGCCGCCGCGCCGCCGTGGACATCGCCACCGTCTATGACTTCTACGCCACGGTGCTGCACCTCCTCGGTCTCGACCACGAAAAGCTAACCTACTACCACAACGGTGCTAACCGCCGTCTCACTGATGTGCATGGGCATGTCATCCAGAACATCCTCGCCTGAGCCGAGATGTATCAATCAATAACCAACCTCAAAGTGGCGAGCCGCCCGAGAGACACGTTGCTCCAGCGCTCGCTCAAAGCTCACCAACTCACGCAGCAACGCATTGTAGCGTCCGTGTGCCTCGTTTCCATGCTCACGCGCCAGCAGACGATAAAGCCCATGATCCGCCTCCAACGCATCCTTGGGAGTTACCTCGAAACGGAAGCCGCACCGCAGCAGTTTGGGACTGCCGATTCGCACCAGAAAGGCTGCCACACTTTCTCTGTGCATGGCAATGTCAGCCAGCCCCTCACGAATCAAGTGAGCCCCAGGCAGATCCTCAAAGTTGGGTGCATTAGTTGTCATGGTCACATCCTACGCACATGCATCACACACGTCCAATACGCGTTGCTTCAGAGTCGGTGCATCAATCGCCGGATACCGAATTACCTGCGCCTCAACCAACAAAAAAAGCTCTCTCAGCCGCTCTCGCAGCACCAGTTCGTCGTTTATCATGCAGGTCACGTCATGCCGGTCACGAGGATGATCCCGCTCAATCTTCGACAACGCCTGCCCATAGAAGTCGTAGTGATAAAAGGTGAGCAAGCCATGCTGGGCAATGAAGCGGCTCCTCTCCTGCCATCCCGGCAATGCAGGCACGAACTGTTCTGGCGATGCCAATTCGATATTCACATTGAGGCGTTCCTTGAGGTGAGGCAGGCATTCAAAGAAGCCCATAGGCTCAGGCTCCGCTTTCAAGTCCACGTCAATCGTCATTTCGCGCCATCCAAGAAGCACCGCCGAAACACCACCGGTGAAATAGATGCGTCCAGCCGAGCACACCGCTTTGCCCATTTCGCACATCAAGTTCTCGATTCGTTCGGCTGTCGTGTGAGATCGCATCCGAGATGCTAGACCGCCCCATTTTCTCACCCAACCATTTTTTGCTACCCATGAATATCTTCGCAACCTTCCTTTCATCATTCGGCATTGCGCAGTCGGCATTTGGCGCAGCCGCCGACATCGCCTTCTTTGAGCAAAAAATCCGTCCCGTGCTCGTCGAGCATTGCTACGAATGCCACAGCGCACAGGCGAAGAAGCTCAAGGGCAATCTCTATCTCGACTCCAAGGCCGGCTGGGAAAAAGGCGGCGACAGCGGCGAGCCGGTCATCCTTCCTGGCAGGCCGGACGAAAGCCTGCTGATCCGCACCGTGCAGCATCTCGAAGCCGATCTCGAGATGCCGCCGAAGAAGCCGAAGCTGGCGGCCGCAGTCATCGCCGATCTGGTGACGTGGGTGAAGATGGGCGCGCCTGATCCGCGCGCGGGCACGGTGGAGGCAAAGCGCGGGGACAAGATGTGGTGGTCGCTGCAACCGTTGCGAAAATCCGAAATCCGAAACCCAAACATCTCAGGCAGCGCGATTGACGGCTTCATCACCGCGCAACTCGCGGAGAAGAAGCTCACGCTAAGTCCGCCTGCTGACCCGCGCGCGCTCATCCGCCGCATGACCTACGATTTGCACGGCCTGCCGCCGACCTTGGAGGAAGTCGAAGCGTTCGTTGCGGACTCAATCCGCAATCCACAATCTGCAATCCACAATCTGGTAAATCGTCTTCTCGCCAGCCCCCGTTACGGCGAGCGCTGGGGCCGTCACTGGCTGGATGTCGTCCGCTTTGGCGAGAGCAACGGCTTTGAGCGCAACTTCGTCATTGATGATCTCTGGCCGTTCCGGGACTACGTCATCAAGTCCATCAACAACGACAAGCCCATGAACCGTCTCATCACCGAGCACCTCGCGGGTGATGTGATCGGCAAGGATGATCCGCAGGTCGAGGTCGGCAGCGCCTTTCTCGTGGCCGGGCCTTATGACGATGTGGGCAATCAGGATCCCGTGGCGCAAAAGAACATCCGCGCCGCCACCCTTGATGACATGATCACGGCCACGGGCGGTGCCTTCCTCGGCCTCACCATCAACTGCGCGCGCTGCCATAACCACAAGTTCGACCCCATCCCCACAGAGGACTACTACCGCCTCCGCGCCGCGTTTGAAGGCGTGACACATGGCCGCCGTGTCGTCGCATCCAAGGAGCAGCGTGAGACCTTTGAGCAGGCGATGAAGCCGCTCCGGCAGCAGCTTACGAAGTTGAATACCGAGAAAGAGGCGCTTGATGCAGCCATTGAAGCACGGGCGAAGGACGAGTTTGCCAAGCACAAGCCGACGCGCCCGAAGATTGACCACCACGGCACTAACGAAACCTTCGCTCCCGTTCAGGCGCGTTATCTGAAGTTCGTCATCCATGCCCTGACGAACGACAGCCAGTCAAAGACACCCAAAGGCGCACGCGGTGGCAAACTGACCGAGTTTCAGGTTTGGAGCGCCGACGAGACACCGCGCAATGTGGCCCTGGCCTCCAACGGCACCGCAGCCGAAGGCGCTAAGTCCGCCACCGCCGAGGACTTCCCCGAAGCCTACGGCCCGCAATACTGCATTGACGGCCAACTCGGCGAGTCCTGGTTCATCGGTGAGCCTGCGGTGCTGACGCTGACCTTTGCGAAGCCGGAGACGATCAGCCGCATCACTTTCATCAATGCCAAAGGCGGGCGCGAGGTGGATGAAAGCAAGGTGCGTGGTGCCACGCCCTGCGAGTATGAAATCCAGGTCTCGAACGATGGCAAAACATGGCAGACCGTCGCCGATGATGCGGGGCGCGAGCCGTGGACGCCGGGGCACGGCATCGCCAAAGCACGCCGCAGTGTCATCACCGCCGGGGAGGCCGGCCGGCTGGCCGTGCTGGACAAGCAAATCGCCGCTATGAACGCAAAGATCGCCCGCGTGCCTGCGCTGCCGCAGATGTGGGTGGGCACGCATACGCAGCCGAAGGAACCTACCTTCGTCCACAAAGGTGGCGACCCCATGAAGCCGCTCGATCCCGTCGTGCCCGCGAGCCTGAGCGTGCTGGACAAAGTCACCAAGCCCTACGAATTGAAGCCCGATGCAGCCGAAGGAGAGCGCCGCCTCGCGCTAGCGCAGTGGATCACCAGCGATGACAACCCGCTCACCGCCCGCGTGCTCGCCAACCGCGTCTGGCAATACCACTTCGGCACGGGCATCGTGGATACGCCCAGCGACTTCGGCTTCCTCGGCAGCAAGCCCACGCATCCAGAGCTGCTCGACCATCTGGCCGCGCGCCTTATCGCGAATGGCTGGCAGCTCAAGGCACTGCACCGGGAGATATTGCTGTCGCAGACCTACCAGCAAAGTGCCGTCTATCGCGAGGAAGGCGCGCGGGTGGACAAGGACGCGCGTCTCCTCTGGCGCTTCCCGCCCCGCCGCCTCAGCGCCGAGGAGATCCGGGACACGATGCTCACCGTCGCAGGCAAAATGCGGCTCGAACCTGCGGGCGGCCCCGGCTTCCGGCTCTACAAGTTCACGCAGAACAATGTCTGCACCTACTTCCCGCTAGATGCGCAGGGGCCGGAGACCTACCGCCGCGCCGTGTATCACCAAAATGCGCGCGCCAGTGTCGTGGACGTGCTCAATGACTTTGACCTGCCTGATATCGCCTTTGCCGCGCCGAAGCGTGCCACCACCACCACGCCCCTGCAGGCGCTCACCCTGCTGAATCACAGTTTCACCCAGGACATGACCGCCGCCCTTGCCGCTCGCATTCAAAATGGCGACGCCATCGCGCAAGCCTACCGCCTCGCCTTCCAGCGCGAACCCACCGCGAAAGAGCACGCTGCCGCAAAGAAACTCACCGCCACCCACGGCAGTGAAGCCTTCTGCCGCGCGCTGCTGAATGCGAACGAGCTGATCTACCTGGAGTGACCCCCACTGCCGCCCAGCACCTCGTTTCTCCAAAGAAAAAGCTCGTATCCGCACACGCGCCCGCTAGCGTCTGCGCCCGTCATGGAAAAATGGACCCGCATAGGATTGATGGCGCTGCTGACGTGCATCGGACACGCCAGCGCAGGCGATGGCGTACGATTGGTTTTGAAGAATGGTGCTGAAATGCGCGGCGAGGTGCTGCGGGAGCGGGAGGACGCCGTGCTGCTCGACCTGGGCTTTACCGTGCTGAGCGTGCCGCGCGCGGAGATCGCCACCCTGGAAAAGGACGCCGCCCGGCCCGCCGCAGGCTCCATCGCCGCCGCGCAGGTGGAGGACATCTACTTCATCGAACCCACACGCGAGCCGCTGCCGGTGGAAAAGAACGTGCAGCGCGTGGCGGGGGCGGTGGTGCAGATCCAGACGGCTTCGGGGCTTGGCTCTGGATTCATCATCAACAGGATGGGCTATGTCATCACCAACCAGCACGTCATCGCGGGTGAGCGTGAGATCACCGTTGTCGTTTATCAGAAAAAGCCCGGCGGGCTGGAGAAGCATGCGTTCACCAAGGTGAAGATCATCGCCATGAACGGCTTCCTCGACCTCGCCATCCTGCAGATTGACGATCCAGCGGTGGAGTCCCTGCCGTTTGTGCCCATCGGCGACTCGGACGCGCTTACGCAGGGGCAGCACGTCTTTGCCATCGGCAGTCCACTGGGGCTGGAGCGCACGGTTTCGCAGGGGATCGTCAGCATCAAGGCGCGTGAGAACGGCGGCCGCTGGTACATCCAGAGCACCACGCAGATCAATCCGGGCAACTCGGGCGGGCCGCTGTTCAACGGACGCGGCGAAGTGGTGGGAGTGAACAATATGAAAGCAGCGGGTGTCGGTGTGGAAGGTCTCGGCTTCTCCATCCCAGCCAATGTGCTGAAGCTCTTCCTGAAAAACCGCGACGCCTTTGCCTTTGATCCGCGCAATCCGAACGCCGGCTTCCGCTACCTGCCGCCACCTGCGCCTGAATCTCCTGCTGAACCCACCGTTAAGAAACTCTGATCCCCCACACTAATCCCCCCATGAAACGAGCTGTCTTCTCTCTCCTCACTCTCGCGCTTTTCTGCCTGCCTGCGCACGCTGACAGGCTCGATGAATGGTACAAGCTGCTACCGAAGAACACCGTCGGCGTCATCGCGATCAAGAACACTTCCGAACTCCTGGCGGACTGGGATAAGAGCGGCTTTTCCAAGATGATGGCGGACGAGGAATTCCTGCGCTGGACCGCCCCTTCACGCAAGGATGGTGATGCACCCTGGGATAAGTTTACCAAAGAGATAAGCGGCCAAGGATTCTATGACACGCTAAAAAACTACCCCGGTGCCTCAATAGCCGTGATCACGGGTGACAGCCCGGATGACTTCACAGAGAAAGGCATGCTCGTCGGCTCCCTCAGCGAGGTGGGGGACAAGCAGAAGGAACTGGAAGAGATGAAGGCGCGTGAGAACGAGCTGCAGCGGAAGGAGAACCCCGACCTCAAGGAACGGACAGAGGATATCGGCGGCGTGACCGTGCATGTCATCGCAGAGGAGGGGGCAGATGCGGAATGGGAGGACGCCTGGGCGATCGTGGAAGGTGTGTTCATTGAGGTGACAGCGCGCCCGCTGATGGAGCACTTCATTGCTGCGCTGAAAAGCGGCACGGCAGAGACCTCTGATGTCGTCAGCGGTCACCTCGCACGTCTCGCGCAACTGACGGAGGGCAACACCGACGTGCTGCTTTACCTCAATGGTGTGACGTTGACCAAATGGCTGAGTGAGGGACTGGCCGAGCAGGCGAAAGACGCCAAAGCGGCGATGCCGGTTGATCCGACGATGATCCTCGCCGCACTGGGAGTGGATGAACTGCAAGCGCTAGGTTTCACACTTGACCTCGCCGACGACCAATCGCGCTTTGAGTTTGGCCTACTGCACCCTGACAAGCCGACGGGTATCGTCAGCTTGATGCGTGGCACCAGCACGGATGTGAGCCTGCCGAACTTCATTCCGGCGGATGTCCTCGGCGGCAGCGTCACGCGCTACAGCATTGGCGATCTCTATGACAAGCTGCTGGTGATGATCGGCAAACTCGGCCCACTGGCGATGATGGCGACCATGCAGATCGGCCAGGTCGAGGCGGCTGCGGGCGTGAAACTCAAGGGCGATCTCTTTGGCAGCCTCGCGGATGAGTATGTCGAGATCGCTGACGGCACCGCCCTGGAGCAGAGCCAGGTGCTGGCCTTCAAGATCAAAGACCGTCCGCGTCTGGGCGGGGCCATGGACGGGGTGAAGCGCTTTGTCGGCGCAGGGTTTGGTGCCTTTGAGGAGTCCGAATATCTCGGCTGGAAGATCAATACCCTCAAGATGGCGAAGATGAATGCGCAAGCATCCGGCGCTGCGGCACCGAACACGCCTGAGATCGCCTACTGTGTCACGGAGGATTACTTGTTCTTCAGCACCGGCAAACAGGCGCTGCTGAAAAAAGTGCTCGCGCGCATGAAAGACCCGTCGGGGCCGGGCATCTGGGATGCGCCGCGCACGCAGGCACTTATGGCTCGGATGCCGAAGGGCTACATGGGCATCGGCGTGGCAGATGGCAGCAAGCAGATGAAGCTGATCATTGACACCGTGACCGCCGTGCAGAGCCAGGTGGGCAATGCCACCAAGAAAAGCAGCACCGCAAAGAAGAAGGGGCCGGGAAAAGGGCCGAAAGCGGATGCTGAAGACAGCGCCACGAAGACCTCAGACTCCTGGTTCGATCCAAAAGCCGCACCCTCCGAGGAGATGTTCAAGCGCCACTTCGGCAACAGTGTCAGCGGTTATTACAACCCACCAGACGCCCTCCACATCCGCGTCCTGGGTGCCTCCCCGGAGGCGCAGTAATCAGGCATTCTCGATTGCTTTCGCCGCCACCATGCGCCCGCTCCTGCTTTCCCTGCTGACTGCCGTCACCGCCTCGGCGGCCAGCCTTTACTTCGACGGCCCAGAGGTGGTGAAGCTAGACTGGAACACCTCCAGCCCGCGTGCCGGTGACTTCAATGGCGATGGCCTAACCGACATCGTTTTGATCAACCAGGACCGCGCGCGCATCGAGTTCCTGCTGCAACGGAAGGAGGGTGCGCAGCCCGGCGAGCCGGAGCGCTCCTCACGCGCGGACCGGTGGAACCCCATCCTGGAGCAGTCACGCTTTGAAAAGCAGCCACTCGTCATCTGCCACAGCGCTTTCTCGCTCACGGTTGGCGATTGGAATGGCGACAAGCGCCCCGACATCGCCTACACCACCGACGCGGACAAGCTCGTCCTCCGCACCCAGGGCAAGCCCGGCGACTGGAGCCAGAAAAAGGAGTTCACGCTCGACTCCACGGCCGATGACAGCGAGGTGCTCAGCGCCGCCGACATCAATGCAGATGGCCGCGCCGATCTGTCCCTGCTGACCAGCACGCGCCTCATGGTCTGGCTGCAAACGGTCACCGGTTGGGCAGAGCCAAAGTCCTATGTGCTGGGGGAGGGCGGCTGCGGTGGCCTGCGCAGTGGCGACCTGAATGGCGATGGCAAAGTGGACCTGTTTTACACCGCGCCGGAGGCGGATGCCGTGCTCGTGCGCCTGCAGCAGGACGGCAGCTTTGGTGAGGAATGGCGTCTGGAGATGCCTGCCAGCCGCTGCTGGGTGCATCCCGTGCGTCTTGGCAAGGACACCGGCCTAGCCTGGATTGATGACACCACCGGCATGGTCGAGGTGGCAAAGCTGACCACCGCACAGGCGGAGCCTGGCTCCGACCGCTCTGCTACCATTCGTCATGCCATGCCCTCCGCCGATGCCAAGGGCGGCGCGGTGGCGTTCGGAGACCTCAATGGCGACAGCATCCCCGACGTAGTTTTGACCGAGGCGAAAAACGCCCGCCTGTGGTTCTTCGCCGGCGGCAAGGGCGGCTCCTTCAGCGAAGGGCGCGAGTTCCCAGCGCTCAGCGGCATCGAGGCCCTGGCAATCGCCGATGTGGACGGCGACACGAAGGCCGAGCTGGTCGTGCTCAGCCCGGCGGAGAAAAGCATCGGCCTAGCCCGCTGGCAGGCGGACCGCCTGGCCTACCCGGAAGTCATTCACCAAAGCACCGACACGCTTCTGGCGCTGACCAGCGGCAGCATCACCGCAGGCAGTGCGCCCACCATCCTCTGCCTCACCGAGGCCAAAGGGAAAACCTCCCTGCTGAGCCTGGCTTGGTCCGCCAAGGACAAGAAGTTTCAGCCCACCAGTCAGGAGCTGCCCAGCGTGCCCACAAAGCCGAATGCGCTGCGCGTGGTGGACGCGAACCAGGACGGACGCGGCGACCTGGCGCTCTTTTCCAGCCTGGCTCCGATGCAGATCCTGCTCAGCCAGACAGAAGCCAAGACCCCCTTCAAACGCGCCGAAGGTCTGCCTGACACGCTGGTGAACAAGCTCACCCCCGCCGCCTTCACCAGCGCCGACCTGAATGGCGATGGCAAGGCGGAGATCATCATCGCCAAGGACCAGCTCGCTCGTGCCTTCCGCGTCGGCGCTGATGGCAAGGCCGTCACCGTGGAGCAGTTCAACGCCCCCGACTCTAGCGCCCAGCTCACCGCCGTGCTCGTCACGCAGGAAAAAGGCAAGGTCAAAGTGCTGCTCGCCGACACCACGCACCAAAAGCTGCACGAGATGACCGCCGGTGCCGACGGCGTCTTCCGTGCCGACCACAGCCACGCGCTCTCCGCGCTGACGCCGGACGAATGCCATCTCCTCGGTTCCAGCCTGCTAATGATCGGCAAAACCAGCTTTGAACTCACACCGCTCTCCGGCTCCGCGCTCAAGCTCGACACCTTCGTCTCTTTTGACAGCGAGCTGCAAGACACCTCCCCCACCGACCTGATCCCCGCCGCCTTCTCCGGCGGCATCACCGACGATCTCGCCCTGTTGGACTCCGGCAAGAGCCGCGTCATCGAAATCTTCCAGCCCGCCGACAAACCACCGCCCGCCTGGGGCAGCGCCATGTACTTTCGCGTGTTCGAGACCGACCCGCACTTCCGCGGCAAGAGCGGCCTGGAAAACGAACCCCACGACTACGCCGCGCTCGACCTCAACAAGGACGGCAGGCCCGATCTCTGCCTGCTGGTGCATGACCGCATGCTCATCTACCTGAGAAAGTAGGCTGCCTCTGCGCATTGTAGTCCCGGCTTCAGTCGGAAAAAGGGTTCATCTCCGCAGAAGCCGCCACTCCCCAGGCAGCAGGCCGTCCAGTTCATAGGGGCCAAAGCGCTCCCGGTGCAGCCCCTCCACATGCCAGCCCTGGCTGGCAAACATGCGCCGCACCTGATGGTAGCGCCCCTCGGTGAGCGTGAGGCGCGCCGTGCGTGGGGCGGTGATCTCCAGCCGCGCGGGCAGGCACGGCTTGTCCTCCCCCCGCAGCATCAGCGCGCCGCTGGCGAAGGTCTCAATCAGCGCCGCCTCAAGGTCACGGTCCACCTCCGCGACATAGACCTTCTCCACCTCCGCCTTCGGTGAGGTGTAGCGATGCACCAGCTCCCCGATGTCCGTGATGAGCAGCAGCCCGCTCGTTTCCTTGTCCAGGCGGCCGATGCTCGTCACCGCCGGATTGCGGTTCAGCCAGCGCGGTGGCAGCAGCTCATAGATCGTCGGCCCTTCGCCATCGCTGTGCGTGCAGACGTGACCCACCGGCTTGTGCAGCACGGCCAGGAGACCCTCCGGTGCCTCCAACGCCTCGTCATCCAACGTGACCTGTGCCGCGTCCACGCGCTGGTCGGCTTTGGTCAAAACCACATCGCCCAGCTTCACACGCCCCGTCTTCACCAGCGCAGCGGCCTCGCGGCGCGAGCAGTAGCCCAGGGAGGAGAGGAGCTGGTCGAGTCGGCGCATGAAGTCACAGGCAATGCCACCGAGCGGCGGCAAACTCAAGCTAGCAGAGATTTCCTCACACGTGGGGCAAAGCAAGCTGAGGGTGCGACATGGTGCCTTGCCTCGTTTCGTCTCGAACGAATGGGGGCAGGATGTCCGTTTATGCTGGTCATGCGCTACTCAATCTTTCTTTCCTGGCGTGGGTGGCATTGTGCGGTAAGGGGCGGGGAAGGACGCGGAGGTGGTGGCTTGCACGTCGGCTCGGCTTTGCAGCGTGGTAGTGGTTTCTTGCGCCAAGGCTTGGCCTGCGGCCCAAAGTGCTGGCTAAAGCGGGCGAGCCATTCGTCTGCCGCCACAGGGCTCTCACCGATGCCGGAAATCATGCGGCCGGTGTTAGCATTCTAGATTCAACTTGGCAATCACTTCGCCGCTAGCGACTGGCGCAGGGCCTCGCGGAACTTGGCGTAGAGGTCGTCGAGGTAGGTGCGCATGGTGGCGGTGCGGGTGGACCATTCGACTTTTGTGTGAGCACATTGGATGGCTGGTGCCACGCTCTACGGGCGTGTGGAAGCTCAATTGCTGCGCACGCCATTCTTTTCAGCGATCTCCAGCAGGCAACGGGCAAAGGGCTCAGCGAGGTACCAGTGGACGATCTCGTGTACTTTCACCGGCCAGGGAACGGCTCCTGGCGTCGTGGGATTCACCATGGGCATGGGAAATCCTGGTGGCAGGCCCGGGCGTCCGGGCCGTGCGGAGCCGGGGATCTGAGGCAGACCATTGGGGACATCATTGGCAAAGTCGCGGAAGACAGTCTGGATGCACTTCACTCCCGGGCTGCCACCGGGCAGGATGGCATAGATGACCTCCTTGGAGGTGCTGGCGTTATTCGTGAGGGTGAAAAAGTTGTAATAGGGCTCCAGCTTTCCCTGAATCTCATAGGCTGTTTTTCCTGGAGTCTGCAGCACATACTCGACGCCCACGACCTGCCTCTTTAGGTCCAGAAGGAGGTGCAGGAGATTGAAGGGTTTTCCTTGGTCCTGAAAGCTCTTGAACTGGAATGTGGAGATGGTCAGCGAGTTCGCTGGGAAGCAGTTATTGTTCACTGCGCGTTCCCCCATCTTGATGACACGCCCCGGCAGCTTGGCTAAAGCCTGATCAAACGGCATGAGCCAAGTAATGCCAGAACTTAGCTGCGAGGGGGCTTTCTCCTGACCTGCGGGCGTGTTTCCCAGCACCTGCTTGGCATAAAAAACAACGCATTCCAACAACTCCCGCTTCGTCTCGTTACGCTGCGGTATCCAACTGGAGGCAAGGGCCATGCCGCCGTGGCTGCTGGACGCGCTGGCGGCGGTCTCTGCGGCTGGCATCGGCGCAGGCGGGCTTTTCCCGGCATTCCCCCTGACATGCTGCTGATCCGCCATGCTCAGGGTAGAGAGCGCTAGCGGGAATTGCCGCCCATCGGGTGTGCGCAGGATCACCTGCTGGCCGTCGAATGACACAAGGGATGCTGTGATGCGCTTCCCCTGGTTGTTCGTGTAGGTGCGGTATGGCGCATCAGCCAGCGTGGTGATCGTGGTGAGCAAGGTCAGGAGCAGGGTGATTAGTGGCAGTTTCATGAGGATTGTATTTCAAGTGGGGTGTGCTGGTGTATTCGGGATCACGATTCGCTGGTTGCAGCTATCGTGAAAAAGAATGCGGATGCTTGAAGGCGTTCAAGGCGTGACCACCTTCGCCTGGATGAAGAAGAAAACGGCGTGGGTAGGCTTGCCATCAAGTTTGGCCTCCTGCTTGAGGTCAGGCTTCGAGGTAGCAGCAGGGAGCGAGCCGCCATTGGCTCCGCCTAGCACCAATACATGGCCGCTGGGTATGCTGACACCGATGGTCGTCTTGATGGTGCTGAAGACGGGCTGGAGCACTTGGTTCTCGGTGAGCACGGCTTCGGTGAGCTTTCCGTCTTTGTCCGCAGCGACGGCCTTGATGGGGCTTCCGTAGTTGACGAAGCCCTCAAAGGTGACAAGCTCTGGCGCAAGATTCATCTCAATGATCGTGCCGTCTGGGTTGATGGTGAGTTCCAGTTCCAAACGGAAGCCCGTCGTGCGCATCTCGAAACTCCTGGGTGTCGTAGGCGTGGCGGCAATGACTTGGCCGGGGGTGAGCTGCACGGCTTTGTCACTCGATTCTGTGGAGAGCTTCGGCGGCGTAAACTCCGTGGGATAGATGAATTCACGCACGCTTTCGCAGGTGGAACGTACGCCGCTCTTGGTGACCATGCTGGGCGCGTTAAGCAAGGTGTGCCCAGGCATTTTTTCAAGCTTGGCAAGCAGGGCGGCGGCTTTTTCAGCCGGGATGATGCCGAGGTTCGAAACGGTGGCTGCGCTGTCGAGCGTGAGGCCAGCGTCACGCAGCGCGACGGGATCGAGCGGCACGCTAACGACTTTGGTGTTGATCTGTACTTCCTTCACTTGTGCGGCGAGTGGAAGAGCGGTGATGAGGAGGAGAGCAAGGGTGATGTGGTTTGTTTTCATGGTTTGAGTGTGGAGGATGTTGTGAGAGTTTCAGCGTGGGATGATCTGATAGGCAGTGCCTTGAAGGTTCAGGCGTGCTCCCGCTCGATAGGCCACATGGTCGAGGGCCTCTCTCAGCGGGATAGTGTGGGCATCAAGGCTGATGCTGCCTGCTTTCGCATCGACGCCTGGGTCCAGTTCAATCTGCACATTCAGTTTGGCTTCGGTCGCACGCTGGCGCAGCAGGGCCACGGCGTCCCCGATGTTGGTGCCCGTGAACTGAACCATGGAGATCAACTGCTGGGACTCGCGAGTCGGCGGCACTTCCTCCTGCACATGCACGCCTTGGGCGTCGATGGTGACGGTGGTTTTGTCAGCCTTGGATTCGACGAGGCCGAGGCGGCCACCATTCTTGTCCGTGATGAGTCGAACATGACCGATGTAGGTGCGCTGATTGGTTGTTTTCCCGGTTTTGAGGCTCGACGCGGAGCTGAGCTTGCCATCCTCCCTGACAAACTGAATTTTCACCTCTTCGGCGAGCTTGTTGATGAAGCGCACTTCCGAAGGATCGCCGCCCTCGCGTGAGGGGCGGATTTCGATGTCACGGGCGGGTGTGGCAGGCAGCGCAGGAGCCGGACGTGATGACGCGACCGAGGATGAGGCAGGGATGACCGCCGCCGTACTTTTGTTCGAGGGCCACTTGTCCGATGCCGTGGGTGTTGCGGGGCGTTTCTGGCTGGAGGCGGTGAGGAGGGTGGGGAAAGCCCAGTGGGAGTGGTCGCCATAGCCGTTGCCATTGTTGGCGGATAACAACGTCAGCACCTTGGAGCCTGCGGGGAAAGTGACATCAACGGCAAACTGCTTGTCTTTGTGGGTGGTGAGCACGTTCGACTTTTCGACGATGCGGCCATCCACCATCACGGTGTAGTTCCAATCGGTCAGCCCCACTGGTTCACCCGTCCGCGGATCGGCGTATCCGACGCCATAGGCGGTGAAGCGGGTATAGCCTTCGGGAATGCCGAAATCGATCCGACTGTCCGCGTGTGCCCAGAGGAACTGGCTGCACGGCATGCGGTTGCCCATGACCACCACGTTATCCCTGATGGCGGAGGCCGTGAGCGAATTCATCCGATAGGCTTCTGAACCCACCTGCGCATGCAGTGGCGAGAGATCGCCGAGAAAGAGATCGGGGTGCTCGCGGGTCTGGGGGGTCGGCATGGTGGCGGGATCGGCGGCGAGGGCTTGCCAGTGGAAGATGCCAGCGGAGAATCCGTCCTGACACTGCACGGCGATGCGTAGCGCGGAGGTCTTCACCGGGGTGAATTTCACGCTGTTCCATGTGTCGCGGGTCGCAGCGGGAATGGTGGCGTCCACAGGCACCCAGGCTCCGGTGGACTCCTCTCGGTAAAGCAGACGCCAGAAGGCAGGCAGGGCGCAGCCGTTACGACGAACTTGGCTGTTATCATACCAGAAGACGCGGCACTCGCCGATGGCTTGGGGCGATTCCCATTCATACTGCACCCACTCGGCGCTGCCTCTGCGTGGGTGCCATGCTTGCAGTGGCAGACCTTCATCAGAGGATTTTCTTCCGGCGTTTTCTTGTGACGCATTGAGATGGCGAACGTGAACTTGATTGTATGGGCTGCAAAACGAAGCACTGGGCTGCGCATTGACGGCGATGTTTGCCCCAGGCACAGCCGGAACGGCGGCGCTTACCGGAGGCTCAAGCTGGAGATAGTCGAGGCCCACGCCGTAGGCGTCTCGTTTGTCCATGTTGATGACGCTGGTGTCGAGGATGCCGATGCGCAGCACATGCGGCCCGGCGGCGAGATCGTGGAGGCCAAGGTCGCGTGCACCGGAGATGACAGCCCCAATAGCCTGAAGGTCGAAGACTTTGCCTTTGAGCTTCCGCCCATCCAGGCTGACCTCGACGGTGCCGTAGTCGTAGGAGGAGGTGAAGGCGGCTTTGAGGCGCTGTTTGCCGCCCTGATCAGGCTCGACGGTGAACTCCAGGTCGAGACTGTAATTCGCTGAGCCGCCGTGCCACCAGAGATGGGCATCGCAGCTCCAGAGGGCATTGGTTTGCTTCATGGGCTGCGGCTCCACCTCACCCCCGGTGACTTTGAGAACCTTCAAGGCCTCGCCTTCCAGGCGCTTGATCGCCTGGCGCTGCGGTGGGGGTTTCGGACCCAGGAAATGCCAGCCGAGCAAGCCGACGAGCGCGATCAGAGTGCCTAACACGAGATTGCGCTTGTCTTTGCCGCCCTTCACCACGCGTTGTGGTTGCGGTGGTGCTTTGGCGGCGGAAAAACGTGCCTGGGGCGGTCCGGCTGGGCGTGCCACAGGTGCTGCGGCAGGCCGTGCCATAGGTGCGGGCGCGGCGGGCGGCGGCGGGGCAAAATGCACAGGCATGGGTGCCGTAGGTGCTGCCGCGTGGGGCAGGTAACCGGAAAACGGTGAGGCATTCACCGTTAGCCATTCATCCGCGCCTTCACGCATGATGAAGTGCTCCCCTACGAGCTGCCCGGCCTGGATCATGGCCACGAGCTGTTCTTTGGTGACGGGGCCGAAGGTCTGTTGGGTGTCGGAGTAAAACCAGGTGTTCATCGGGAGGAGAGTGGGTTCAAAGAGCTACTTCGAGAATGGAGGCAGGCGGTTGCAGATTGGGTGAAGATTTTTTCACCGTGGGAGATTCAGCCACCGCAGAGCACCTGAACTCAAGGCGGCCTGCTTTTGGGACAGGCAGTCACTTCCAGCAGATTGGCTTCGTCTGTCTCGCAAGCTCGGCTCGGGGGGCAGTCGGTTTTTTCAGAAGGCAATCTGCTGACCTCCTTGAATCTGCTGAAGCTTTTCGGAGTTTCTGGGCGTCCGCAGAAGTTATTCGGGAGGTTTGGCTGGAGAGGCTTGGGACTCTGCGGTGTCTTGACCTCTTGCGGTGTGAAAGGGCCTGAGAGTTCAGGCTCTGAAATTCTTCACCGCAGAGAGGTTTAGACGTCACAGAGGTTTGGTCGGAGACCTGCCTGGGCCATTGTCTCCGCGCCTGCGATTTGCCTGCCTCGTGATGTCATGCACCGCTTGCTTCACGTCCCTGGGGCGGGCGTGGGTGCTGGTGCTGGCGTGGACTCGGCGGGTTCACCGGGGCGTAGGGCATAGACCACGCCCCACTCGCGGGCTTTGCGGCGCAGGTTGGCGGGCTCCTCCCGGCGGAAGGCGAACTCCACCTCGTCCCAGGTATCGCGGATGGTGTCGTCCACTTTTTCACGCAGGTTCACCACATCTCCCTGTTCCTTATCGAAGTGGTCCTTGCTGTCGGACTGAACCTGCTGCTTGGCGGTGAAGTCACTGTAGGCTGCGGCCACCTGTGCGGCACTGGGCATGGCCATGGGCAGGCCACCGGCATCCGTGCGGGCTTTTTCTCCTTCCGCGATGCGGCGTGCCCACTGGTCCACCTCTGCCTCCCGGCCCAGGGTGGGCACGGACTCGTCTCCCACATCGATCTGGTAGAGCGCACGCGCCGCAGCGGGGATTTCTCCACGCACGATGGCGAAGTTCATGACCTGGAAGTAATGACTCACCAGGGTGCGCAGACTGACCACGGCCTTGGCCAGCGCGGTGCTGGCCGCTGACTGGGTGCTGAGCGCCGTGCCGCGCTCCAGCACCTCCTTGTTGAAGAGCGGTGCCAGGGTATCCAGCGCGGTGCGCGTCTCGGCAGTGATGACCTGCTGGGCCGCGTTGGTGGTGGAGGAGTCCGCCTTGGATTTGGCGGCGTTCAGGGCCTGGGACCGGCCCGCATCAGAGGAGGGAAGTTGGCGGAATGGCATAGGTCGGGATTGCACAAAGAGCCGATTCTTTTGGCAAGAACAAAAACAGCGCGCAAAACCGCATAAAACATGCCCCCCAAGGGAACCCCTTTGCACCCCGGCATCGACTTCTGGGTGGCCGAATCCACCCCCTGGCATGCCAAGGGGTCGTCTCCGGCAGTAGGAATCGGTTTCGGACACGCAAGGCCCCCCAGTCAGAGGGCGGAAATCCCTCCCGTAAGGGCCAAAGGGTGCACTTGGTCACCCAAAACCCGCTTTTTGACCGCAAAGGACCTTTCTCGGCCAGTCAAAACCTCTTTTTAAACTACAAGGCCCCCCTCCGAGGCTGCCGAAAGGGGGCTTTTGCAGGCGAAATGCTGGGAATCAGCGCCGCATGCCGGGAACGAAGCAGGGAGGTAACATGCCGGGCGGGTGGCCCGGCTACATCGAGCAGCGATGGCAGCAGATGAATCGCGAAGCGCAGTGGGTGGTTGTAGGGAATCAGCTTTTTTTATCAGCAAGGGCTTTGGCTATGGCGGGTTCGAGGCCGGTGCCGCGCGCGTCGGTGGCGAGGATGCGCCCGGTATCGCCATCGATGAGGAAGGTGGCCGGGATGGAGCGGACGTTGTAGAGCTTGGCGATGGCGGCTTTCCATCCCAGGCCGTCGCAGACCTGCTGCCAGTTGATGTTTTTCTCTTTGAGGAAGGCGGCGAGCTTGTCTTTATCCTCATCAAGGCTGATGCCGAGGATTTCAAAGCCTGCGGCGTGGTGCTTTTGATAAGCAGCGAGCACATGCGGCACCTCGGTGACACAGGGCGGGCACCAGGTGGCCCAGAAGTCGAGCAGGAGCACCTTGCCTTTGTAGGACGTGGGCACTGCGACCTTGATGTCGTCGAGCGTGGTGGCATCGAACGGCAGGGAGGGCTTCCCGGTTTCGAGAATGGGCAGTGGCTTGGATTCGGGAGCGCTGCGTGTGGAGGGGATGATGCGAAAGTCCGCACCACTCGGCGAGAGGTCGGCGATCTCGTAATTGGTGCCGCCGATGTTGAAGGCATCTTTGACGAAAAAACGCTCACCTTTGAAATCAAAGCGACCGTCCCCATTGATGTCGAGGCGGAGGCTGCTGGTGGGGGCGCTGAAGTGGCCTTTGCAGTCGTCATCACAGAGAAGGGCGGGGATGGACTTCCCGGCGAGCGTGACGCTGCCGGCACGGACGTAATCGGAGTAGTAGAGGAGGACATGTTCCGGGCGGTTCGGCATGCCGGTGCCGAAGCGGTAGGCCTCAATGTTGACGTTGAGCTTTTCGTTATCCCAATGGAGTTCGAGACGGAATCCACCATGGGCGGAGATTTCTTCTTTGCCGTCGTCGTGCTTGTAGATGCGGCGTTCCCACTTCGCGGGAGCATCGTCACCGAAGTCGCCATTGGCATTGCTGTCCACAAAGAGGCGGGGCTTGAGGCTGTCCGGCTGGTCGATGATGAAGGCGAAGGAGCGCTGAGTGGCCGCAGGCCCCAACTTGAGGGTGCCGTACTCGGCCTGGGTGATGTCAGACGGCACTCGGAGCAGGCCTGCGGGCTTGGTGGTGGTAGTAGGGGCCAATTGTGGTCGATAGCCGCCCATCTTGCCCATCCCTCCACTGGAGAGGAGGGGTAATTTCACATCGACTGGCGGCGTGGAGGTGGTACCTGGAGCATTGGGCTTATGCTCAGCGATTGGTGCCTCGATGCGTGTGGCACTTGAATTCAGCCAATAAGCGAAGCTCACCAGTCCGATCATTGCCGCCACGAGGAACAGATGCGTTTTTTCACGTTTCTTGGGCACGACTCGTTGTGCCGATGATGCAGGTGAACGCGATGGAACGGGCTGAGGAACTGCGGCGGGCTCATTCACCTGCTTCATTTGCTCCACAGGCCGCGTGAGGATGGCATCCAGATCACGGCGCATCTCCAGCGCACTCTGGTAGCGCAGCACACGGTCATTGCGCAGAGCGCGGGTGATGATGCTGTCGTAGCGTGGGTCCAGGCCGGGCACTTGGAGAGAAGGGAGTTCAAACAGCCCCTGCGGCAGGTGCCCGGTGAGCATGTAGTAAAGCATGACGCCGACGGCATAGAGGTCCGCACGGTGATCCACCGTCGTGCCGCGCGTGAGACACTCCGGTGAGATGTAATGCAGCGTGCCCATGGCCATGCCGCTGCGGGTGAGGTCTGTCTGGTCACTACGCGTGATCTTGGCCAGGCCAAAGTCGGCCACCTTCACGCTGCCGTCGTAACTGACCATGATGTTGGCGGGCTTGATGTCACGGTGGATGATGCCGCGCTCATGGGCGTATTGCAGGGCGTCACACACATGCGCGGTGATGGCGATGGCCTGCACGGAGGGCAGACGGCGCTGCTGGTGAACCATGTGCGCCACGTCCGTGCCATCGACGAATTCCATCACGATGTAGCGCATGCCATCCGCCGTCTGGCCGAAGTCATACACGGAAATGATGCCGTGATGATTGAGCTGCGCCATCGCCAGGGCTTCTTGGCGAGCGTACGGCGTAGGTGGCGTCGTGTTCCTCCATGCCAGGCGGCAGGATCTTGACAGCCACTTGACGGTCCAGGCTGATCTGTCTGCCCCGATACACCGCGCCCATGCCGCCACGGCCAAGGAACGCGGTGATTTCATATTCCGGGAGCAGCGCCTGCAGCGCCCTAGGCTCCGGCGGCTGCCAGAGTCGCGGATCGGAAATAAGTTGCGTGACATCCTGCTCCAGCGCGCCGTTCAGGAGATCACTGGCGGCATTGCCGAAGAGCGGGTCAGAGGAGGAGGGAGCGGGAAAGGTGGGCATCGGGAGGAGAGGGGTGAGAATGCAGCAGAGAGCGAAGGGCGAAGATGCAGAAGAATCGTTCTCGTCCTCCTACTCGAATTCGTACTCGATAGTGGCAGGCAACGAAGGCGGAGATAAGGGGCTGCAAGCATGGGCGTTCATGAATTCGGGGTTCAGACAGCTACTTCGTGAAAAGCAGCGGGCGGTTGCAACACATTAACGTTTTTTGTCAGCAAGGGCTTTGGCGACAGTAGGTTCGATTTGAGCACCATGAAAACCGATGGCTAGAATCTTGCCGGAATCGCCATCGATGAGGACATTGGTCACTGAATTGATTTGGAAGACCTTTAGAATGGAATTCCCAGAAGATTTGAGGGCCTGTGGCCACGAGATCTGCCGCTCCTTCAAGAAAGCCTTGAGTCTATCAGGCCCTCCCTTGATCCAGCATTCACCCAGGACATCAAGCCCGGACGTGTGATGCTTCTCATACACGAGTTTGATGGCGGATAAATCTTGATGTGCACGTGTCCCTTCAAATCCCCAAAAATGAACAAGCACGATCTTGTGGCGGTAACTTCCTGGCATTGAGATTTTTTCTCCGTCAATCGTAGATGCTTCAAAGGAAGGAACCGACTGGCCGACGGGTGACTTGCTCGGAGTAAGCTGGAAGGACTCGCCACTGGGAGTTAGGCCTGATAATTCGTAGATTGATCCATTCACATTGAAATGGTCGCTAACAAAAATAATTTCTCCTTCCTGGTTTCGGAACTTTCCATCGCCATTGAGATCAAGACCAAAGTTACATGTTGGGTGGCTGAAGTCGCCTGTAAAACGATCATCCAACATCAGCGCCCCAATCTCCTTGCCTTGAAACCGCACACTGCCCTTCCTTGCATACCAACCCATCAAGTAGAGGTGATCCGGTGAACTCCCCTTCTTGCACGGGATAAAGCATTCAATTTTTGCCTGAAACTCTGTCCCCATGTTTTTCAACTCCACATGAGCGTCAATAAGTATGTCTCGAGAACCGTCTTTTCGATAATCAGGCGCGAATTCAATGCGGCAAACGGGATCATCGGTCAGATCGCCATTAGCGTTGCAATCCAAGTAGCCTTTGGGATTGGGCGTGCCGATGCCGTCGATAAGTAAGCAATGAGTGCGCTGGTTTTCAGGAGAGCCGATTTTTAACTCAGCGTACAAGGGAGCGGCGACGCCTACGGGCATTTTTTTCACGAACGCTGGCCTGACGCTTCTGACAGGCACTTCCGATGCATCTAGGATCTCGTTTCCAAAACGCGGAAAGCCGATCCCCTTCGGGTCGAGATTAATCAAGCCGAGTTTTACCTGAATGGGTTCAGGTGAAGTAGTTGATTGCCACAAGTACCCCCCCCCCGCTGCCGCCAGTGCCAGCACCGCTGCGATGGCGACCCAGAGTGATTTCTTTTTCACCGGCACCGGGGCACTCTTGGCCGACGCGGGGCGCAGCTGCGCAGGCCGCTGAACGGGTGGGCCAGGACGGGCTGCGGGAGCTGCCACCGCCGGTGCTGCTTGTGGCAGGTAACCCGAAAAGGGTGAAGTTCCCAGCGCCTGCCATTCCTGGGCACCATTCGCCATGATGAAGTGCCCGGCGACAAGCTGCCCGGCCTGAATCATGGCGATGAGCTGCTCGGTGGTGATGGGACCGTAGGTATGCTGGGTGTCAGAGTAAAACCAGGTGTTCATTGGGAGGAAGGCGGTGTGAGGAGGGAGGAGGAGAAGGCTTCAGAGAGCTAATTCGGAAACGGCGCGGGCGGGTTGCAAAATCGGGGAAGCAAAGGCAAAAATGGAGGCGCGCCGGGTTACAGGCCATGCCCTACGCTTATGGCATAGATGCAAAAGCCAGGTTCAGAGGTGTTGACGGTTTCCCGCGATGTATCCTTGATCGTGATTCCAGTCAGGGGCGTCGCAGCTTTCTCGGCAGGAAGTCTGATTTCCAGCATGTCCAAAAAGCCTTTGGCAGGACGCCCACGATTTTGAGTTTCGGCCAGGACATTGCTCCAGGTGACAGCGCCGTCTGTGACGGGGCCCTGAGGATTGTTCGCATCATCATAGCCCCAAGTTTCTGCTCGGAGTGTCATGCCCGCTTTGATCTCTGCCTCGAACTCGGTGCGGTCCGCAAAGTGCATGACGATCAGCCCCACTTGCTTACCTTTGTATGTGGGATCGCCCGCAGCCGAACCCGTGAGCACCGCGTAAATGCGGAGCGGCTGTGGGATATTGGTCTCTAAATGTGCTGACTGCGGAGCATGAGGTGCTAGCTATTTCTGGACCAAAATTTAGTTAAGCTTCGAGTGCTAATTGAGCCTCGAAGGCTGTTGGTGAAAGGTAGTTGAGGGAGGAGTGGCGACGGTGGGTGTTGTAGTAGCCGTCGAT
>Ga0247843_1002303_pt1 | contig 35383 bp, 44 predicted proteins | sample LaCruzMarch2017__FD_192420 | JGI IMG/M metagenome (GOLD analysis project Ga0247843, IMG submission 192420) | Freshwater microbial communities from meromictic Lake La Cruz, Castile-La Mancha, Spain - LaCruzMarch2017_8m | ecosystem: Environmental > Aquatic > Freshwater > Lake | place: Spain... | reverse complement strand
CCCATTCCCAGCAACCCGCAGCAATTTCTTCGACTTTTCTTTTTTCGCGTCTTCTTGCACCCTCGTGGCAATAATTCCTCCCATTACAAGTTACTCGTCACGCGTCACCTTCCTTGTCACGCCGGAGCCGCGCAGCTCATAGAAGAATCTTCGGCCCTCTTGCTTGCTCGAATATCAAAAATCCATCCCTGCCTCATTTAGCTCATTTTGATTGACCTTGTCTCTGCAAAGTTTCCTGCTAACTTAAACTATGAAAACTAAAACAAAAGAGTTCAGCGTCCTGATCGAACGCGATGCAGACGGATATTTTGTTGCATCAGTTCCCGCCCTACGAGGGTGCCACACTCAAGCCAAGTCGCTTGACAAATTAATGGAACGGGTTCGTGAAGCGATCGAACTTTGCCTTGAAGTTGAAACAGAACCGCACATTAGTGGAGACTTTGTTGGGGTTCAGCGTATAGCGGTCTGACCATGCCTAAATTACCTAAGCTCAAAGGTAAAGAGCTCATTAAGATTCTCGCCGTGCATGGATTTCAAGTTATCCGCATTAAAGGAAGCCATCATTTCATTAGGCATGAGGACGGTCGATGCACTGTAGTTCCCGTGCATGCTGGAGAAACTCTTGGACCAGGGCTTCTCCTTCAAATTCTGAAAGATACAGAACTTGATAGATCAGATTTAGTTGTAAAGTAGACGCAGTCTGACCTTGTAGAGACCCAAAGCATTTCACGCTGGCATCGCTTAGGCAATCCACCACCATGCCTTTCGTATTTTTTCGTGTCTTTTCTCGCCTCTTTGCCGCAAAGTCCACCCGCTACCAGCAACCTGCCACTCGTTACCTTCTCGTCACGCCGGAGCCGCGCAGCGCGCAGGCGGATCCTACTTCATCCTTCTACCTTCTTCCTTTTTCGATGTCTCCCGTCATCAGCGTAGAAAATCTCTCTAAAAAATTCCTCATTACTTTGGAGATTCTGGTTCGCAAGTTTAAGAAAGCAGTCAAGAATGCTTTGGCGGTCTGAAACCCTATGCGGCTCAAAATTAATGGCTTCATTTTGTTGTTCACTCGTGCAGATCATGCGGGGCGTCATATACATGTTTTTAAGGACAATAGGGAATTGGGAGTTTATGATCGTATCGATGGGCCGATTCGCGGATTGGAAGACCACTTCGGAAAAAACTTGCGAGAAGCTTTAGACCAATTTATAGAATTACTGAATGAACGTGGTCTTTGAATCAAGCCCAGTGGTCGAGCAAGTCTCGTTCGATCCTCGTAGCAACGAAATTCACACGCTAATAGCGGGGATTGAGTTTACTTTTCCTCTTTCCGAAATACCGGAAGAAGATTTCGAGTCTGCTTCACCAATTGTCGGGTTTGCCATCGGTTGTGAGGGAGCTATCGTTGTCTGCAAGCACAGGGATGGCTCCGAGACCTGGCTTCCTGCGGATATGTGGCTGCCGTAAGAGCGGCCTTGAAAATTGATTCTCAGTTCCCAGATTTTTAGACCTTTCAGTTTTTTTCGTCCTTCGCGTCACGCCGGAGTCGCGCAGCGCGTAGGCGGAAGACCCCCTTATTTCTCCATTTCTGAGTTTCTAAATTTTCCAATTTTTCTTCTATTTTCCGCCTTTCCCCCTTCGCATTTTTACTTTTGTTTATTGACATCGGTTCAATTTTGAACCACCCTGAAAGGTGTGAGAAGCACTACACCAGACATTGATTTCAAGCGTTCCCTAACCGCCTCGATTCGACAGAGAATGAAGGAAGACAACCTGTCGATCGCTGCTTTGGCCGAACGCATGGGCACCGCTCGAACCGCCGTGCGGCGTATTCTTGATGCCCGAAACACATCCATCACATTCCGATCCATGAGCCGTGCAGCCCAAGCTGTTGGTCTCAAGATCAAGCTCGTCGCCGAGCCGATGTCCCCCGAGGAACTCGGAGCACTCGCCCATCGTCTGGCGGGCAAAAAAAACCCTGCCGAATCCGCTCGACTGGTCGCCAAGATCACCGAGGGCTTCTACGGTTCGTAATGGCGAAAATACAGCGAAGCGACATCCCGCGGCCACTCTTTGAGCATCTGCTACTGCGTGTGAGGGACAGGGACATAGATGCGGCTGCAATTCAATCTTTGGCGGCTTGGCTGGATACCAACCCCGAGGTTCCAACAGGAAGTTGGTTCAAACGCTTCCCCGCCATGATAGTCTGTGGCGACGGAGCGTTAATTAAAACCTTCCTCACTCCTGCCCAAGCCCCCTTCGGTGATGAGCTATGAGGGCAGCCGAGCAAACCGCCAACAGAGGATTGTTACCTATCTGTGTCCTGACTGGAATATTTTTCCTTAACATCATTATACCAATTACTTGCAACCATCTACTCACATCGTCCCGCCGGAGCCGCCCAGCGCGTAGGCGGATTGCGCCTCTTCGCGGCAAATCCTCCCGCCACTCGTTACCTTCCCGTCACGCCGGAGCCGCACAGCGCGCAGGTGGACGCTCCTTTATTTCTAAATTTCTGAGTTTCTGAATTTTCCAATTTTTCTTCGCTTTCCGTTGATCTCTCCTTCGCATTAATGAAAAAAGCACTCATCACTGGCATCTCTACGCGCATATTGGAATCATAGTATGGCTTCACGCAAAGGTATCGTCCTCGCCGGCGGCTCCTGCCTTTTGGCAGTTGCCTCAATTTTCGCGTTGTTCGCAGATCCGTTTCATAAGGTTGCGCCCCAGCTTTCATCATCAGAAAGTCAGTCGCAAAAAAGTGGCACTAATCTTACTGCAAATAAAAACAAGACCACCGATATTGACGGCGTCTTTCTGCGTGCCCTTGACGCCAAGTTGTCTTCTATGGACGGAAGGCTCGCTTCCCTTGAGCAAAAGCTTGCTAACTCGCCAGCTATTACCAAACTTGATCCACATTCTGTTGGCCAACCAGGCATCGATTTGCCCTCCGGAAGCGAAGCGCCATGGGCTTGGATGGATAAACTTGACGCAGGGAAAAGAGCCGCAGTGGAGAGAATTTTTGATGAAGTTGCCTCATCGGTTGAATCCACTCTACCTTTAGGTGCGCACGCCGGTGATCCAGCACTTGAAAGAGCCATGGATCAGCTGGATCATAAGATTGCCGCCAAACTGCAGCAAGTTCTCGAGGCCGACGAGTTCAATGCCTACCTGTTCTCACTTCCTGAGCCAGTGCGCGAGCGTCTTGGCTTCGCTGTCGTAGCCGAATAATATTTGACAGAGTCAATGTCTTACTGAGTAACTTTCCGTATGCAAAACAAATCACAACGCACATTAATCATTTCTGCGACAGTCGCCATCTGCATGCTCATCACGCGCCCAATTCATGCATCATTTACAGATGCCTCCATTGATTTGCTCATGAGTAATAGTCAAACTGCATCCTCAATATATTTCGGTTTCCTCTCACTCCGAAGTAAATCCAGAGTGCCAACCTATTACGCTTATACATATATGAGAGCAGCAAGAGATTACTCCTGGAGTGCATACAACAAGGCCCTTGCAGCATACACTGCCGAGTATTCCGTTTATGGTTTTAATGCTCAATCTTACAGCTACTACGACTGGTATTACAAATCCGAAGCATCCAATAATTTATTTCAAGTATATATCCGCCCAAGGGCGGCCGCTACCTCAAAGGCGATATCAAACGGTCAGCTTGCGTTGTTTAACAGTGCTTATGCCAGCTATTACATGGGGTTGGCATCCTCGGGAGGGAGTAAGTGAATCTTCTCGCATCCTAAAGGCTGAAAATTTTTAAATCTGCCAGCCATTGACTGGCCGATCGAAATCGGCCTCGAGCCACTCGTTTCAGCCAAAGACGCAATAGCAGTCACCTTTGTTATAAATTCAAAAATGCCAATCCAAATTTTACTTTTCTAATTATGAAAGCAGTCATTCTCGCTGGCGGACTCGGAACCCGCATTTCTGAGGAAACCCATCTCAAGCCCAAGCCGATGATTGAGATCGGTGGGAAGCCCATTTTATGGCATATTCTTAAGCTTTACTCGGCGCACGGGGTCAATGACTTTGTGATTTGCTGCGGTTACCGTGGTTACGTGATCAAAGAGTATTTTGCGAATTATTTTCTCCACATGTCGGATGTGACATTCGACATGCAGACCAACCGTATGGAAGTCCACGAAAAAAAGGCGGAACCTTGGAAGGTGACTCTGGTTGATACGGGTGATGACACCCTCACTGGCGGTCGTTTGAAGCGTGTGGCCAAGCATTTGCAAGACGAAGAAGCCTTTTGTTTCACCTACGGGGATGGCCTTGCGGATGTAGATATTGGGAAGCTGATTGCATTTCATAAATCCCATGGAAAGAAGGCAACCGTCACAGCGGTTCAGCCCCCCGGTCGCTACGGAGCCATCGAAAAGTCTGGCGATCAGGTTACAGGCTTTATTGAAAAGCCAAGGGGGGATGGAGGCTTGATTAATGGCGGCTTTTTTGTGCTTTCGCCCAAATGTATCGACCTGATTGACGGGGATGAAACCAGCTGGGAGGCGCATCCGCTCACGAAATTGGCTTTAGAGGGTGAAATGATGGCTTTTGATCATCATGGGTTTTGGCAGCCCATGGACACGCTGCGTGAAAAAAACCAATTGGAAGAGCTTTGGGATTCAGGAAGAGCGCCTTGGAAAATCTGGAAATGAAATTGCAAAAACCCAATCAAGATTTTTGGCGAGGGCGTCGGGTTCTTGTTACTGGGCACTCTGGTTTCAAAGGAGCTTGGTTATCCTTCTGGCTTGCCCGAATGGGAGCCATTGTGAGCGGCATGAGCTTGCAGCCAGCAACCAATCCAAATCTTTTCAGTTTGCTTGGTTTGGAGTCCAGTGTGGAAAACAACTGGCTCGATATTCGGGATGAGGAGAACGTTCGTGGAGTCTTTGAGCGTTTTCAACCCGAAGTTGTTCTGCACCTCGCTGCGCAGGCTCTTGTTCGTCCAAGTTATAGCGCGCCGATTGAAACCTTTTCCACCAATATCATCGGCACTCTCCATGTTCTGGAAGCTGCCAGAAAGACTGCTTCGGTGCTCTCCGTTGTAGCTGTTACGACGGATAAAGTTTATCAAAACCATGAAAAAGACTTGGCTTTTGAGGAGTCCGATCCTTTGGGTGGCCATGATCCCTATAGCGCTAGCAAAGCCGGGGCCGAAATGGTCATCAGCAGCTACCGCAAATCCTTTTTTCAGGCGGCTGGCATTGGTCTAGCCTCTGCCCGCGCGGGCAATGTGATTGGCGGAGGCGATTGGTCTTTGGATCGGATTTTGCCAGATGCCGTTCGTGCATGGGCAAGCGGCCAAACACTCGTCGTTCGCAATCCTCGAGCCACTCGCCCTTGGCAGCATGTGCTGGAGCCTCTCTCGGGTTATTTGTGCCTTGCGGAACACATTTTTGCAAAGCCTGAATCGGCACAGGATTTCAATTTTGGTCCTGATCCCTCTGATGTCGCCACCGTCAAGGAAGTAGTGACCAAAGCCCAAGAGAGCTTTGGTTGCGGCGGTATCGAGTGGGGTTCTCAGCCGGGTGGACTCCATGAAGCTCAAACGCTCACGCTTGACAACACAAAAGCCAAGCGCCTGCTCGGTATACACCCGGTGTGGAATCTGGAAACAGCCTTAGCTCGAACCATGAATTGGTATCGGCTTCAAAACTCTGGGCACAGAGCCGTAGATCTGTGCGAACAAGATCTTCAGGCTTACCTTGCTGCCATATGAGCCGCTTTGAGATTCTTTCCACGCCGCTCAGCGATCTTGTGGTTGTTCAGCGTCAAGCGATCGAAGATGAGCGAGGATTTTTATCTCGACTTTTTTGTTCCGAAGAATTGCAGGCGCACGGATGGTCAGGAGAGGTTAAGCAAATAAACCATACGCTTACGCGGGATGTTGGTGTCGTGCGCGGCATGCACTACCAGCTACCTCCCAAAGCCGAGGCAAAGCTTGTTTCGTGCATTCGCGGTGCAGTATGGGATGTCGCCCTCGATCTCCGAAAAAATTCCCCGACTTTTCTGAAATGGCATGCTCAGGAGATCAGCGCCGCCAATAAACGCGCCATGTTAATCCCTGCGGGGTTTGCTCATGGCTTTCAATCATTGACTACCGATTGCGAGTTGATTTATCTGCATTCCGAATCTTATGATCCCGTCCTCGAACGCGGCCTGATGCCCCTTGATCCCATCTTTAAAATTTCTTGGCCTTTGCAGATTTCCTCTATGTCGCAACGCGATTCGAACCACCCTTTGTTGGATGAAAATTTTGAAGGAGTAGCCTTGTGAAGTGCCGCCATTGCCAGTCTCAAATTACACGCACACTGATTGATCTCGGGTCTGCGCCGCCATCGAACGCTTACTTGACCCATGTCACGCTGCGTCGGCCTGAAAAATGGTTCCCGCTTAAAGTTGTTGTTTGCGACTCCTGCTGGCTTGTGCAGGCCGAGGCCTACTCGCGCGCGGCGGAACTTTTTAATGAGGAATACGCCTACTTCAGCTCGTTCTCCTTTCAATGGCTCAAGCACGCAGAAGCCTATGTCCAAGATATGGTCGAGCGCTTCGCGCTCAGCAGCCAGAGCTTGATCATCGAGGTCGCTTCCAACGATGGTTATCTCCTCCAGTATGTCAAAGGCAGGGGCATCAAATGCCTTGGCATCGAGCCGACCGCCAGCACAGCGTCCGCTGCACGCCTCAAAGGCATTGATACCATCGAGGAATTTTTTGGCACGGAACTCGCCACGCGCCTTGCTTCCTCGGGGCAACAAGCGAATCTCATGGCTGCGAATAATGTCCTCGCCCATGTGCCGGATATCAACGATTTCGCCAAAGGGTTTTCGATACTGCTCAAGCCCCACGGCATAGCCACATTTGAGTTTCCTCACCTGCTCAACCTCATCAAAGAGGTTCAGTTCGATACCATCTATCACGAGCATTTTTCCTATCTGTCACTCAATACGGTGAATGCCATTTTCTCTGCCAATGGGTTGAGAGTTTTTGATGTAGAGGAGCATCCGACGCATGGAGGGAGTCTCCGCGTCTTCGCCCAACGAGCCGACACAGGCAAGCAGGCGTCCACAGACCGCTTACGCGAGATGCTCCAGCGGGAGGAACTCGCCGGCATGCGCAGCGGCGCTTTTTATGCGGACTTCCAATCCAAAGCAGAGAAAGTGAAAGACGACTTCCTGTCATTCCTGATCGAGGCGCGCCGCGATGGCAAGAAAGTCGCGGCCTATGGCGCAGCTGCGAAGGGAAATACACTGCTCAATTTCGCCGGTGTGCGTCCCGATCTACTTCCCTTTGTTGTAGATAAAAATCCCTCCAAGCAAGGCAAATTCATGCCGGGGAGCCGCATTCCGATTGTTGATGAAGCCCGCCTGCAGAACGAAAAGCCGGATTATGTCGTCCTGTTGCCTTGGAATCTTTATTCCGAGCTTTCTGCGCAGCTGGATTACATCCGCCAATGGGGCGGGAAGTTTGTTACTGCAGTGCCGGTTTTGAGAGTCCTATGAAAATTGCAAAAATGGAGGATATTGAAACACGCATCCTTGTGATTCGTGGGGAAAATGTGCTTTTAGACTCGGATGTGGCAACGATCTATGGTGTTGCAACAAGGGAAATCAACCAAGCGGTGGCAAATAATCCGGAAAAATTCCCGGAAGGCTATATCATCGAATTGACTGCTGAAGAAAAGCAGGAGGTGATCAAAAATTTTGATCACCTCAAGAAGCTGAAATTCTCGCCTTACCCACCGAAGGCTTTTACGGAAAAGGGCCTTTACATGCTGGCAACTATTATTAAAAGCGAAGTCGCCACGCAAACCACGCTCGGCATCATTGAAGCGTTTACAAAGATCAGACATCTTTCCAGAACTCTAAACCAATTGACTGAGAGTAAAAATGAGTCTCAACAAAAAGCCCTGATGCAGAAGAGCGGTCAAATTATAGCAGAAGTGTTGGGTGAGGAATTTTCCACCACGGATACCGAAACGACCGTGGAACTGAATGTGGCGTTCTTGAAAGTCAAACACACCATCAAAAGAAAAAAGGATGACAAGAGCGATAAATAGTAAACCCCGCATTTACTACACAAAGCCCTCTATCACCGAGTTAGAGGTAAAATATGCGACAGATGCGGCTGCCAATGGCTGGGGGGATCGCTGCTACGAGTATATTTCACGATTTGAAGAGCTTTTTAAAGAACACTTGGATGTCAAATATGCCATTGCCACATCAAGTTGCACCGGAGCACTTCACATGGGATTGGCTGCTCTTGGAGTAGGGCCAGGCGACGAGGTTATCTTGGCGGATACCAACTGGATTGCCACCGCTGCCCCAATCGTTCATTTGGGGGCAAAACCTATTTTTGTAGATATACTGCCCGATAGTTGGTGCATCGATCCGGAACTAGCTGAGCAAGCCATTACTCCAAAAACTAAAGCCATCATTGTTACCCACATTTATGGCAACCTATGCGAAATGGATCGTCTGCTGGAAATTGGAAAAAAACACACAATCCCCGTGATAGAGGATGCCGCTGAGGCGATTGGCTCGATTTATCATGGGAAAAGAGCTGGCTCGATGGGACGGTTCGGAACTTTTTCATTCCATGGCACAAAAACCATCACCACTGGGGAGGGGGGGATGTTTGTGACCAACGATTCGGAGCTTTACGAAAAAGTTCTTACACTCAGTAATCATGGGCGCGCCAAAGGGCAGACCAAGCAATTTTGGCCGGACATGATTGGCTTCAAATACAAAATGTCTAATATTCAGGCGGCGTTCGGCTGCGCGCAGACGGAGCGCATCGTGGAACTAACGGATCGCAAAAGGGAAATTTTCGCCACCTACCGCCAAAACCTCTGCGATCTCTCAGGAGTTGTAATGAATCCCGAGCCAGTAGGCACGATCAACGGCGCTTGGATGCCGACAGTGGTCTTCGCGCCGGAAACCGGTGTCACCCGGGAAGAATTGCAGGTCGCCTTTGCCGAGGAGAACGCTGATGCGCGCGTGTTCTTCTGGCCACTCTCAAGCCTGACCATGTTCGAGCCGGTGGAATCTAATGTGAATGCGTGGTCAATTCCTGAACGTGCAATAAATCTTCCAAGTTACCATGATTTGGATAAGAAGCGAATTGAACGGGTAGTCGGGGTGATTAATGGACTTCTGCTCCAAAGAAAATGAAGCGAGGTAATCAGGCTATCCGTGTCATGATCGCTGGGGTGGGGGGAGGCTCACTAGGCACGGAGTTGATGAAATCGCTCCGACTCGCTGGCAGATATGAGCTATTTGGCTGCGACATCTCTCCAACTGCCTACGGACTATATGATAAGTGTTTCTCCAAGACCTTCTTGGTTGATCCTCAAAACTATGTTCAAAGCGTGCTCAAAGCCTGCAAAGATGCCGGAGCAGTCTTTCTGATTCCAGGCGGAGAGCAACCCAGTTCGCTGCTTGCCGAGGCTGTTCATATCTTCACGGATCATCGTATCCATTTTCTCGGTAACTCCCCAGAAGTGGTCCAGATCTTCTCCGATAAGAGCAATACTTTTCGCGTCCTTGCAGAATGCGGATGTTCCATTCCAAAGACAAAACCCTTGCAGTCCGCCTCGGATCTCGATGCTGTTGGGCTCCCTTGCATCGTGAAGCCTGCTACGGGCTCAGGTGGCAGTTCGGGAGTCTTTTTTGCGGCGACAGTTGAGGAGGCTCTAATTTACGCTGAGTTTATTCGCCGGACAGATCGTCTTCCCATCGCCCAAGAATATATCCATTTAGATGAAGGGGAATTCACGGTGGGGGTTCTTTCGTTGCCTGACAGAACGATTGCCGGATCCATCGCTCTCAGACGATCTCTAGATGCAAAACTTTCCGTGTCTTACAGAGGCCGCGGAGGGGTTATTTCTAGCGGCTACTCACAAGGCTTCATTGGGGAGTTTCCAGATCTCTGCCTTCAGGCGGAAAAAATCGCGACAGCCTCTGGCAGTCGTGGACCGCTCAACATTCAGGGGCGTGTGCGAGAGGGACGCTTGCTGCCGTTTGAAATCAATCCGCGATTTTCCGCCTCGACCTTTCTGCGAGCAATGGCTGGTTTCAACGAGGTTGATATGCTTATTCAGCATCATCTGACCGGCGAAGTCCCCGCAAGACCTGCCATCAAGACAGGATGGTATTTCCGTAGTCTCACAGAGACCATGGTTGAACAGGGGGACTTTAGGTGAACCATATTCGTTGGATCACAGAGTCTTTGGGGACGGCAGCAGCGAGCGAGATTTTCGACGAAATGGGCCTTGTTGTTATCGATGCCCGCTCCCTCATCGATGGTGCCGGTAACTCTGCCGAGAAAATCCAAGCTCTCATTGATAAAGGAGTTTCTTCCCTTCTCGCTGGGAGAAAGACGGTGATTTGCTGCGATCACGGAATGTCCAGAAGCAACGCTATCGCAGCGGGAGTTTTATCAAGATTTCAGAAAATTCCCGTTCTATCGGCGATCCGTCTGGTTCAAGACTCGACGGGTGAGATGGATATCAAGCCAGGGCCGTTAAAGGCGGTCATTTCCGCCTTGGAGGAACTAACGAAGCCACAATTGATAAAATCAGGCGCAGTATTACTAACCGGATCGAGCGGTGGTATCGGGTCGGTTCTTTCGGCACCGGAAGTCCAGAGGTTCTCACTTCTGATGCCCTCGCGCAGTGATCTCGACCTTGGCGTCGGATCAACTCGCCTTCAGATTCTAGTGAAAGAGCTCGGTGCCGACACAATTATTCACCTGGCCAACCCGCCGATCTCCGCAACTAACCTTGCACTTGGCAGATCGCTGACGATGTTGAAAAATGTTATAGATGTCTGCTTATCAGAAAACATCCGTTTAATTTTCCCGTCTTGTTCGGATGTTTACTTTGGGTACGAGGGGTTCATGGAGGTGAATGAGGGCGTAGCAAGAGATCCGAAAGGACATCGCGGCGAGAGCAAGCACCTTGCCGAAATATTAATTGATCATTACCGTCAAAAATACGGACTTAGATGCACTGTTTTGCGCCTTGCTCGAATTTTCGGGACCCAAAACAATTCCCCCAAGTTCATATATAATCTTATTGAGCGGGCTAGAAAGGGGATACACTTGGAAACTCATGTGTTTGAAAATGGCGAGCCAGGCTTAGATTTACTTCATGTCGAAGATGCTGTGGCCGCCATGGTTCGCGCTTTGGAGTATCCCGTTGATGGCGATTTTAATCTGGGTTCGGGAACCACAATAACGTCACACCAGATCGCCTGCATCATTCGCGAGCGATACGGTGCCCAAAGCGAAATTCATCCTATTCAACTTAAGGGACAAACATCGGTGATTGCCATGAATCACCGAAAAGCCTCAGATCTATTGGGTTGGTTCCCGCGAAAAGCATTTATTGGGTGGCTGAAAGAAACCTGTTGATCACATGAAAAACTACATCGAAGAAAAACAACGGCAAGAAACTTTCCCATGGCAGAGGGGGAAATTCCACGTCGATTACAATAAAGTCCTTACAGACTTCAAAGTTGAATCTTGCCTAGAGAATGCGCCTGGAGATTCTCTACTGGATTTAGCCTGTGGTGATGGGATGCTTACCGAGCTCTTTGCCAAGCATTTCAATACAGTCATTGGGGTTGATGCATCTTCAAAGCACCTTGATGCGGCGCGTGTGAGAGTCCCTTCGGCAACCTTTCACGAATGCCTTATCGAGGATTTTGCCTCCAATCAAAAATTTGATTCCGTATTTCTTCTTGACCTTCTCGAGCATGTTATTGATCCCTCGGCAGTTCTTTCCAAGGCGGCTTCATTTGTGAAACCTGGGGGGCGGTTGATTGTTCATGTTCCCAACAGTGAGGCGGTTAATCGAAAAATAGCTGTCTTGATGGGAACTTTAACCTCATGCGACGAGTTGTCTCCGTTTGATATTGATATAGCTGGACATAGAAGGTCTTACAACATTGACACACTTGCACAGGAAATCTCTCGAACAGGACTTAAACTGGTTAAAACAGGTGGAATTTTTTATAAAATGCTTTCAACGCCACAGATAGATTGGTTCTTGGCAAATGGTCTATGGGAATCAGGTCATGGTTGGGGCAGAACTGGTGAAGAAAAATCGAAGAATTGGCAAGCGGAATTTTGTCGGGCTTGCTATGAATACGGCAAGGATCACCCGAGAGACTGCAATGTTATCTATGCAGTAGCTACATTTTAATTTTAAAATACACTATCTCATGAAGCCAAATAAAAAAATTTTTCAAGACGAGGTAAATGAAAACATTAAAAAACAAGGTGAAGATGTAGATCTTCAAGCTTTTTCGCGAATTTGGTCTCGTGAGACAAGCCGTTCTAATTACACCTATAACTTCACTTGGCTTGGTCGCCCAATCATTCAATACCCTCAGGACATGGCGGCCATGCAAGAATTGATTTGGGAGATTAAACCGGATCTCATTATCGAAACTGGAATCGCCCACGGAGGATCGTTAGTTTTCAGCGCCTCTATGCTGGCGATGTTAGACATGTGCGAGGCTAAAAAAGAAAAAAAATCAATCGACCCCTCGCAATCCAAGCGTAAAGTTCTTGGAATCGACATCGATATTCGTAGTCACAACCGAGAAGCCATCGAGGCGCATCCTATGGCATCTCGCATTCAAATGATCCAAGGTTCCAGCATATCACGAGAAATCATTGATCAAGTTCATTCCATTGCCGCCCAGTATTCCAAAATTTTAGTCTGCCTCGACAGCAACCATACCCACGAACATGTCTTAGAGGAACTCAAAGCTTACGCTCCACTTGTTACGAAAGGCAGTTATTGCGTTGTATTCGATACTTTAATAGAGGATATGCCAAAAGAAATGTTCCCCGATCGCCCATGGGGCCCCGGCAACAATCCAAAAACAGCGGTATGGGAGTTTCTCAAAACCCATCCAGAATTCGAAATTGACAAATCCATCGATAACAAACTCCTCATCAGCGTTGCTCCAGATGGGTTTCTAAAAAATACACACTAACTTTGCAAAACATAAACCCAAAAGTAACAGTTTTTATTCCAACCTACAATAGGCTGGAGATGTTAAAAATCGCCGTTGCGAGCGTATTATCACAGGGCGATTTCGTCCGTCTTCATGTTTTAGACAACGCATCTTCTGATGGAACTCAGAAATGGCTTTCTGCGCTGGCGGCAAGTGACTCGCGAGTCCAATTAACACTTCGCAAAGAGAATTTAGGTGGACTGGTAAATTTTAGTGAAGGATTTGAAAAAATTGATACACCATATGCACTTCCATTAGCTTCTGATGATGAGCTTTTGCCAAATTTTTTAAAAGCCTCCTTGGAGATTGCGGAAGGACATTTAAGAATTGGCGGAGTTGTTTTTCAAACACAAGTTAAAAAAAATGGGGAGGTTCTTCATCTGAATCCGCTTAAAAATACGGACGGAATAATTAATCCTTGCGAGCACTTGGCAAAGTGGTGTGCGGAAGGGCATTATTTTTCTTGGAGCAGCATTCTTTGGGATACCCAATTGCTTAATGCTATCAATGCCAAAGATGAATTCCAAAAGCATGGTTTCTTCGGTGATGCTTGGATTCAATTCTTGGCTTTTTCACAGCGTGACTTCTATCTTGTCGATTGCCCTGGGGCAATATTAAATATACATGATGATCAAACATCCCAGCAGTTTAGTTCAAAATTTGTTGAGGATGTAGCATCGATTTTGGGCGCTGTAAAAAACGATCTTACCAAGCGAAATGACCTCAATCAAACCAAGGCCAACCAGCTGGCCGATTTACTTTTTGAAAACTGGAATAACATGATTTTAGGAAAATGCTGGCACCACGGCCCCAATTTATCAAATCATGCAAAGTGTGAGATTCTTCAAAAGTATGTCGAGTGTTTTTTGTCTGAAGAATTGTTTGATTCATTTGCTCCCCTGCCATTATTTAATAAGTTTACATCTCTAGTAAAACATAGTGAAATTATTAATAATAAAATAAATGATATTGAAAAAAAATATAAAGACTCTCTGCAAGAAAAGTTAAAATTAGAAAAACAAATTCAGTGTATGAGGGGCAGTTATTCATGGCGGATCACCTATCCATTTAGAAAAATATTACAACTTTTAAATGTTAATTGCTGAAAATATTTGTAAAAACAACGCCTAAAGTACTTAGCGAAATAAAAGAAGCTAATAACTGATTCGCAACATAACCTTATCTCAACTTGTTTGCTTGGGGTTATGTCGCATAGAGATCATCCTTGTCTATCTCTGGGTTTGGCAGTGTCGCTGCAGATAAATCTTCTTTAAGAATCGATATTCATGATCGAAAAACCTATTGTTATTACGGGTGCACGGGGGCGTCTCGCGCAGGCGCTTGCGCCCGTGCTTGCTGAGCGCTGCGGCGAGGTCGTTCAAGTTTCCAGAACGGGAGATAATTCTTGCCTTTGCTATGAGGATGCTTTTGAAGGTGATGTTTTTTCGAGTGCCTCGGTGATCATTCACTCCGCGTGGAGCACGGTTCCTTCGCTTTCGGAAAGCCATCCCGGGCTCGAGTGGCGGAATGATCTGCCGCTGCTCGCGCGGCTTCTTGATAGTTTGGCTCATCTTAAAGAGAAACCAACTTTCATTTTTATATCCTCTGCTGGAACTGTTTATGGTAGCGCTTTGGACGGACCTAGCCAAGAAGACTCGCCACTACTTCCAATCGGCTGGTATGGAAGAGGTAAGGTTGCAGCTGAATCCTTATGCCGACATTTTGAGGCGGCATTTCAGATACCGCTCCTAACGCTGCGAGTTAGTAATCCATACGGGATGTCTTCCAAAGCTCACCGCCCGCAGGGTATTTTGGCTGCGGCAAAGCATGCGATGGAGTCGGGACAGCCGCTCACAGTATGGGGCGATGGTTCAGCGCAGAAAGATTATTTGCACATTGATGACTTTTGTGAGGCCATGGTCACGGTGATCAACCAAAAGTTGATGGGGATTTACAACCTCTGTCATGGTTCTTCATATTCCATTTCTGAGATTCTGGCAAAAATTGCTGTGCTTGTGGGGCAACCTGTGCCATTGCGCTACACTGAGGGGCCTGCATGGGATGTGACCCGCAGCAGAGTGAGTGGGATGAAATTGCACGGGGCGACAGGTTGGAATGCAAAAGTCTCTTTAGATGATGGTATCGCCAGATACTTTGACAAGCACTCTTAAAAAGAGTTTATCCTGGTGTTTATCTGATTTTTATCAAATAAAACCTGTTTTTTGCAGCTTCCAACTTTGCGGAAAATCCAGTGGCAAAGCTACGAATTACTGACTTCTGGTTTTCCCAGCGCAAAAATTGTGTCCTCGTCTTAAAACACTCATTTTACAAATTCTTGCCGTAAACCAGTTTTAAACTTCCTCAATATAATTTCCAGCCTAAAGATCACGATCCTTCAATTCCAATGACAACATACAAACCAGAATTCTTTTTTGGGTATTCTTGCGCAGGAGACACGCAAGAGAACAGGCCTAAGTTCTTCACTAGTCCTGTCAATTTTCTAAAACATGCAACTGTAAAGACTCTTAAACTAAATTCTCCACAGTTGTTTAACAAGCCATTCGAAATTTTGCAACAGGCCGCAAGTGGGGAGGGCAAGCCGTTTGGCCTCGTCTATGGAATTCCAAAGACTGGAAATTCCACCTTGCGGGCAACCGCTTCGACCGTGATGCACCCCTTTGGAGTCATGGGGGCCCACTTTTTGTCCGATGCATCGATCTGCTCGAAATTGGGCCATTTCGATTTACATCCAGACTCTGTGAAAGCTGATGTCGCGATCGCACTGCGGGATAGCCTATTATTGCAGGGTTTTTTGAAGTCGGTGGGTTTCTACCATGGATATACTGCGCTGAAACCTCCTGAATTAAGGCATTACAAGATTCCGCTCATCTGCGGGGTCCGGGATCCTTGGAGGCTGGTTGTGAGCTCGATTTTCTATCACTTCCGCAAGGAGTCTCCTGAAATCATGACCCAAAAAATGGAAGAGGCGATTACCCTTTCCCAAGAACACTGGAGCACCGCACAGGAAAATTGGTTTGATACAAATTTTTTTCCTGTAACCGGATTCGATCCCTTTGAGCGCCCCTTCGACAAAGAACAAGGCTATTCGATTTACGAAACGGAATCTTTTCGGATTTTGCTCATCCGAACCGAAAAGATTGCGACTAAGCTGCCAATGGCTTTGGGAGAGCTCTTGTCCCTATCACCGGAATCCATCATTGTGCGGGATCGGAATCTCGGATCAGAGAGATCTAATAATCAGCACTATAAGAATTTTCTTAAAACTGTAGTTCCCAGCAGTGATATGTTGCAGCAGATGTATCAGTCACGATTCGCAAAACATTTTCTTCTGGAAAGTGAGCGCGCGGATGCGCTAACCAAAGCCACGCCTCTTGGGGCGGAGAAGGAAAGTGTAGCTAATATCAAATGCTATTAGGTTTTGAATTTTAGCGAGCCGTTTTTGCTTGTAGCTGCGCTCTGTGAGCGCCGACTCGTTGCCCATCGGCGATGTTAGACTGCCGCTCCAGCAGGGTCTAAAAGCATTCAGTGTTTGGTATAAAATCATTAAATAATCTGCATTCAACTCCTCATGCTCTCCGTTGAGCAGATAAACGCTATTTTCACCTCATATTGCAACGCGATAAATGTATCGCGAGATAGTGTTTCTTTAAGTCACTGTATGGCAATATGCATTGCAGTTGATTCAAAAAGTATATGAAAGTTCTTCTTGTTGTTCACCAATTTTTTCCGAAGTATTATTATGGAACCGAAACTTATACTTTGCAACTTGCGAAGGGGCTTATCGGCTTGGGGCATGATGTCGTCATTCTTTCGGGTGATCCAGAGCTTCCTGTGCCTAGTGAAGCGGAGGTTGGATCAATCGATGTAGAAGGGCTGCGCGTCTACAATATAGGGTCGACTCCATCCCGTCTCGAAGCTTTCCGCAGTTCTTATTGCCGGGCCGAAATGGAGCCAATTTTCAACAAGGTTCTGAAGTTGGAGTGTCCGGATATCGTTCACTTCACCCATCTTGTTCATCTTGGTTCCAACTTGATTGCTCTTGCCAAGTCCCAGGGGCTTTCATGTGTCATTTCCTTCACCGACTTCTATGGTGTTTGCTGGGCTGGCAACATGATGCGTGTGGATCGAATTGCCTGTGGTGGGCCAGGAAAGGGCTCCTTCAACTGTGTGGCTGATCACCTCTTGCATCATGGCCCAATTGCAAGAAATGCGCTCCTCTCGCGTCTTGGTCATCGAGTTCTGCGGACATCCTCGCCTTTCTGGTATCGAATCTTTCGAGCGGCTGTGCCTTTTGTCCTGCCTGGTGCTGAAGTTATTTTGAAAAGCCTCGAAGAGCGGCCGCAGATCCATGAGACTTTTTACAAGGTTGCCGACCACTTTATTTTATCAACGGAGTTCCTTCAGAAGGTCTATGTGGAGAAAGGGTTTCCAAGCGGTCGCATGTCGCAGTTGACTTATGGGGTGCCGCAGCCATCGGTTGAAGAAGGGAAGGTGCTTGAGGCCCGTTACGATCTGCCGTTTGGCAAGGATCGCCCTATTCGCTTTGGTTTCATTGGACAAATTGCAAAACACAAAGGCGTTGATCTCTTGGTGGACGGTTTCTTGGCTGCGGCTCCGGCGCACGCCGAACTCAAAATTTATGGCAAACTTGGTGAGGATCCTTTTTCCAAAGGCTTGAAGGAACGCGCAGCCAACGCGGAAAGGGTTACTTTTTGCGGTATTTTTGATAGTGCTCGGGTTTACGATGTGATAGCGGGGATTGATGTCCTCTGCATCCCTTCGAGGTGGCATGAGAATGCGCCGCTCGTGCTCCTGAATGGGTTGGCGTCAAAAACAGTGATGCTTGTTTCGGATGGATACGGACTCACTCAGTTCGTTAAAGAAGGCGTCAATGGTTTTATCGTTAAAAAATCTGATATTGGCTCGTGGGAAGAGGTGATCGCCCGCATATCAAAGCAGCCTGCCGCGCTCCAAAAAATTCATAAACGGCATCCTGGTTACTCTATCACTTCGGAATCCTACGCGGAGAAGGTTTCGGAGTTGTATAAAAAATTAAATTCAGCAACAGATAATAAATCTCGAATTATTGCAAAGGAACTCCTTCTTGGATTAAATGATCCTGAGAAGTGGAAATTTATCGGAGCAAGGCCATTGGCTACCTCCTGCATGAAAACTTTTGCAGATTGGGAAGCCTTACAGTTGGGCGCTTTGTCAGAAAAGCATTCGCCTGAAATTGCGGATCTTCCAGAAGCCATGCTGCGTAATGGAGTCCGTAAAAATGCAGAAACCCGTGAGCAGCATTTGAACTTTGGAATTCAGCTTGCGGAAGAATTTTCGATCTACCTTGGGTCTAATATTTTTCACGCCGAGGATGTGCTTCTTATTGAAGGCCGGGCATTGAACTTCGCTCGTTTGTTCCATGGAACTGCCAACTCCGTTACATGTGCATTCGAAAATGCAGACGCCGCCGAGTGGACGCGGAGCCATGTCGCAAATGTTCAAACTGCTTTGTGGAGTTATCAAGCTGGGCTGCAGTTGCCAGATGCAAGTTCGCGCCTTGTCTTAGCGGGTGGTTTGTTTCAGCACACGCGAGTTGAGAAAATTCGATTCCTCTTGGCTGAGGTTTCGAGGATTCTCCAACCTGGCGGGAGGTGTCTGGTAGTTTTGTGGGGCTGGTCGGGATTTAGTAAACTGCTATTTAATTCGAAACTTTATCATTCCCTTGGCCTCTCACTAGCTACATTTCCGTATTATCTGGCACCGTTTGCCTTATCGGGCCATTTTTCTCCAAATAAACGGTTCTTTTTTTCCGATTTATGGAAGCCAAAATCGCAGCGAAGCTCTGTTTCCCAGCGTTTTGAAGGGCCTAGTATTCAATTTCTCTCAAGAAGATTCCTGCGTTCTCTGGCGGCCTCATCGGGTCTCGTGCTGCGAGATTTCAAACCTGCACGCCTGAGGAATTATCTCGATATCGCCTGTTTTGAAAAACCAAATGAGTAATTCTCAGTTAAAAGTCGTTCATATTAATTTTAACTCGCGTCAAGGAGGGGCTGCTGTGGCCATGCAAGCACTCGCGACTTCACTGAGAAGTAGAAATGTGGAGTCCAAAGTGCTCGCTCTCATGGGAGAACCTGAATCGGATGTGATCAAATGGGAAGATCCCTTTTTAAATTCTAAACAAGCCCTTCAGCGACGATTTGTATGGGCGGATCGCACGAAGATATCGAATACGGAATTCAGTCTTGATTTATTTGGTGTCAGTTTGTCGCAGTGTGCGGAACTGAAGGAATCTGATATTATCCATTTGCATTGGGTTGCTGGTTTTCTCTCTTCGCGTTCCTTGATGGAGATCGCACTCATGGGCAAGCCTGTTTTCTGGACGCTCCATGATATTCATCCAGCATCTGGAGGGTGTCATTATCCGGCTGGTTGTGAAAAATGGCAAACTGGCTGTGGAGATTGCCCTCAACTCTGCAGGGATCCTTTCGATTTAACTCGGTTGCAGGCGGCGGCGATGCGCCGTTCAATAGAGTTACTCCAGCCGATTTTTATTGCACCGAGTCAGTGGATTGCGGGTGTGGCTCTCGAGAGTTTTGTTAGTCGCGATTTTCCTGTTCATCATGTTCCTTATGGTGTGGATACCGATTTTTTCCGACCATCAGATCGTGTAGCTGCTCGCAATCGTTTGGGGCTTGATCAAGATTTAGGTGTCATTTACATGCTTCTAAGTTCTCAAAGTTTTCGTGAAAATAGAAAAGGGTTCCATGAGGCAATACAGATTTATAAGCAGCTTTCGTCTTTGTTTAGAGGCACTGGTTCCGATAAATTCAAATCAATTCGACTTCTGATATGTGGTGAGCTTCCTGAAGCAATTATACTTAGTCTTCCTCCGGAATGTGTCTCGATCGGTTTTATTAAAGAAAGGGATCGATTGGTAGATGTTTATAACGCTTCTAACCTTCTGCTTTTTACATCCCTTGAAGACAACTTGCCAAATGTTCTCTTAGAGGCGGCCGCATGCGGGCTCCCGGCATGTGCATTTCCTGTTGGTGGAGTCTCGGATATCGTCAAGGATGGAGTCACTGGTTTGCATCTGGATCGATTGAACATTCCCCTTTCTACCTCAAGGATACTGGAATTGATAAATGATTCAGACAGATTGGTTCATATGTCACAGGCTGCTCGAGATAGCGCTGTTAAAGAATTTTCACTGGCGGGCCAAGCGGATCGTATTTTTTCTCTTTATCAAAGATACCTTCCTAGTTCCAAGAGGGTTGTAAAATCCAATACTCTTCCCATAGAGGGCGCGGGCGTTATTGCACAAACTTTGAACTCCGGGGAGCTTTCTTCTGCTTCGATTGAAGAGCCTTTTTTTCCATTTCTGCGGAATCTCGCATGCCTTCTCTGGAGAAGATGCCTCAAGGCTTTCAGGTTTCAAGCCAAGCAATCGTTCGCTAAGGCTACTAATAGGTATTTAACTTTATTCACCGCTAAAATCCAAAAATCGATTTATCAATTTGATAAATATTCACCTCGGCCAGTGGAATATGAGAATCTTCCCAAATACAATATTGCTTCCACTAGCCTCCCGGCCATCTCCTTGGTCACTCCCTCCTTCAATAGTGCGATTTTCATCGCGGAGACAATACAATCGGTTATCTCACAGAACTATCCCGCTCTCGATTATTTAATCCAAGATGGAGGTTCAAAGGATGGCACATCGGAAATTGTTTCGCGTTTCTTGGCATTTCCTAATGTGCGCTGGAATTCCGAGCCTGATCATGGACAGGCGAATGCAATTAACAAGGCATTTTCTAAAACCTCGGGTGAAATTATGGCCTGGATCAATGCGGATGACCTCCTGGCTCCTGGCTGTCTTCAATTTGTTGGAGAGTTTTTTTCTATGAATCCTGATGTGGATGCGATCTTCGGACACCGCATTGTGACGGACAAGGAGGGGTTGGAGACATCAAGGTGGTGGTCCCCACAGTGGGATCCCAAAATGATCGAGTATTTTGACTATGTCCCGCAGGAGACATTATTTTGGAGAAGACGAATATGGGAAAAACTCACTCCATCAATGCTTGATGAAAGATTTTCGTTTGGTATGGACTGGGATCTGTTGGCGCGCATGAAAGATTTGAACGCCAAAATTGTTCTTGTTCCGCATTTTCTTGGAGTTTTTCGTATCCACGAATTGCAGAAAACAAACACACTGATCACGACTATCGGTCGTGAGGAAATGCAGGCAATTCGATTGCGCTACAGGGAGTCTTCTGAAATCAAGATAAAGTCTAATTTAAAATTGGTTATAAATATGCTGGCATCCATTTTGTCAAAGTGCGCTTGGAAAACACGCCGATTTCTAAAAACTGGAAAAATGAGGATATCGATTGTAACGCCGAGTTGATTTTATCGGGAAAGTTCTCTTATGAAATAAATGGTAGACGCATCTACCAAAAATAGTAGTTTTATTGAGTGATGCAAATTTTTCGTGATTTCAGCAAAAAATTAGAAGTTCGTTTGCAGGAGAGGCTGAACTTTATTCAGGTCGTTACTGGGCCGCGCCAGGTGGGAAAGACCACGGGGCTCCGACAAATTGCCCAGAGGTGGAAGGGGCCTGTGCATTTGGCCTCGGCTGATGAGGTGGCACCACCTACTGCGGATTGGATCGAATTGAACTGGAGGATAGCCCGAGGCATGGGTGAGGGGGCTTTGTTGGTGATTGATGAGATTCAGAAAGTGCCGGGCTGGAGTGAGCGAGTGAAGAGGCTTTTCGATGAGGATCGCGAATCTCGTAGTTTGAAGGTGGTTCTGCTAGGCTCAGCCAGCCTGCTGATGCAGAAGGGAATGGCTGAGAGCTTAGCGGGTCGTTACGAGGTCATTCACGCAGGACACTGGAGCTTGCCGGAGTGTCGCGAGGCTTTTGGATGGGGCTTGAAGGAGTTTCTAAATTTCGGCGGGTATCCGGCTGCGGCGGAACTCACCGGGGATTTCTCCCGTTGGAGAGATTTTATCAACCATTCGATCATTGAGCCGGTTCTGCTGCGGGATTTGTTGTCGCTGGCCGTCGTGAACAAGCCGGCTCTTTTTCGACAGGCGTTTCAGTTGTGCCTCGCCTATCCTGCAATGGAGATTTCCCTTCAAAAGCTGCTGGGGCAATTGCAGGAGTCAGGGAATGTAACGACAATCAAGCATTATCTCGAACTCTTCGAGGGGGCTTTTCTGATCAAGGTATTACAAAAATATAGCGGATCGGAAATAAAAAAGCGCGGATCAAGTCCGAAGATTGTCCCCCTCAATACGGCGCTGGTGAATGCCCGGAGGGATTCTTTTCCGCCCGATCAAGATACCGAATGGAAGGGACGGCTTTTCGAGTGCGCGGTGGGTGCCGAACTCTGTCGGCGCCATGAAGAGGTCATGTATTGGCGAGAGGGTGGCGCCGAGGTGGATTTTGTTGTAAAAACCCAGCGGGGTATTGTGGCAATCGAAGTGAAATCCGGCAGGGTGAAACGCATGGGGGGCTGGAGCGGTTTTGTCAGCGTTACAAGGATGCCGTGCCAATTGTGATGGACTTGGAAAAGGGCACACGATTTTTGGATGGAGGGGAGTTGGGAAATTAAGAAATTAGGAAATCAAATAGTGAAGAGAACCAGAAAATAGTGAAATGAGGATATCGATTGTAACGCCGAGTTTGAATCAGTGTGGGTTTATTCCGGAGATGCTGGCTTCGCTGGGGAGCCAAGAATATCCGGATTGGGAGCATGTTGTTTTTGATGCGGGGTCCACGGACGGGAGCGTGGAGGTCTGGAGAGAGTGGGAAGGGAAAATGAGGAGTGAGAGTGAGAGTGAGAGTGAGAGTGAGAGTGAGAGTGAGAGTGAGAGTGAGAGTGAGAGTGGGAGTGGGGAAAGACGGGTGCGGGTATTTGTGGAGCCGGATCGTGGGCAGAGCGATGCGATCAATAAGGGAATGCGGGTGGCGACGGGTGAAATTGTCGGGTGGCTGAATGCGGATGATGTTTTTTTGCCGGGGGCCTTGGCGAAGGTGGCAGAAGCTTTTGAGAAGAATCCGGATGCTGTGGTAGTTTATGGTGTAGGTGCTAAAACGGATTTGGAAGGGCGAGAAATCAAGCGGGTGCCTTTTCGGAATTTTTGCCCTAAGCGTTTATCCTATGCCTTTGGAGCTGTGCAGCCTGCTATGTTTTTTCGTCGTGATGCCTATTGGAAAGTGGGAGGGCTCGACGAATCCCTGCACTATGCCATGGATTGGGATTTGCTCCTGAAACTCGCCAAGGTTGGCAAGGTGGTGGCAATTCCAGATCATTTGGCAAATATACGATATTATCCAGAGACCAAGACGAATACTGGAGGTTGGAAGCGAATGCGCGAGATTGCGCGCATTGCGCGAAGTCACAACGGAGCGCTCGATCGCAATTTCCTATCCTTCCAAATCCGGGACTCTCTGGCAAAGCAGTCGATGCGCTTGCCGCGCAAGCTCTTTGATCATATCTGCTGGAATCTTTTCAAGGATCCGCCGCTCATGGTCCAGGGATGGCCGGAAGAGAAAAAACAAAATTGAGAAATGCAGAAATCCATGAGAAAGCCGAAAGGCAAAAGCCAGCATCGGCGAGTCTCCGATGAAACATGGTCGAAAAAGTTTTGTTGACAACTCGGTCGAATGTGGGATCATCCCACATATGAAGCTTATTGTTGATCAAAAGCGCCGTATTGTGCTGCCAAAATCCGTGAAGCCTGGAGATGCCTTGGAAGTGATGTCCACAGGCGATGTGATCGTTCTTCATTTGTTAAAGCCTGTTCCGATGGGTGTTCCACCAGTTTCTCCAAACCCAGTTTCCTGGGATTTATTGTCTGGCCTGGATCTCGATGCACCGGAATTTGATTCCCTTTCGCATGAAAGCGTTGCTTGATACCGGCGTTTGGTTTCGCCGATACCACGGTCTTCCAATGAGCCAACCCTTGCGGGATTTTCTTAACGAGGAAGTTGACGAGTTTCACATTTGTCCTTTGAGTGTCTCGGAAATTTGCTTCAAGTGGCAGCGGGGTCGCTTGCCAGATATTCCAGACCCTCAAAGGTGGATTGCCCATTCACTTCAAAACTTTGCGATTGAAATGCCTGATTGCACGGCATCAATGATTGCTGGGTTGTGGGATTGGGATCATGGCGATTTGGTGGACCGCACATTGGCAGCGATTGCCAAAGAGAGGAACCTTACGCTTATTCACACGGACAAGGTTTTAAAAAACTTCACAGGCTTTCCGCAAAAATGGTTTAGAAATGTGGCAGAATAGGGGAACATGGGAATGAGGGAAATTAAGAAACCGAAACATTAAGAAATGGGAAAAGACGGGTGGCTGGCAACTGGTAATGCGTCAGACTTTCGTGAATTTCGAGCCTTTTTGTGGCAATGTAAACAGAGTCGAGCGTCCAGGGTTGAGGGTCGAGCATTTTCCGCGAAGAGGCGCGAGAAGACACAAAAAGGATTGTCGCGTGTCGAGTAACTGGTGACGGGGAAATGGGGAAACTGAAAAATAAAGAAATAGGGAAATAGGGAAATTTATAGGAAATGGGAAATTCAAAAAAACATGCTTGTTATATTCAGTTAGTTGTTTAGATTTCAATTATGAAATCGGAATTCACAGCAATCATTGAAGCAGCGCCTGAAGGTGGTTTTTGGGCTATTTGTCCCGAAATTTCTGGAGCCAATGGGCAGGGAGAGACGGTAGAGGACGCAAAACATAACCTGATTAAGGCCATTCAGTTGATTTTGGAAGATCGCCGCTTGGACTTTCTTCGCGGATTACCCGATGATGCTATTCAAGATAAGATTCTAGTAGGATGAAGCGGAGGGAGTTAGAGCGAAAACTTCGGGTGGCGGGTTGCTTTCTCAAGCGCGAAGGTGGTAGTCATTCTCTTTGGTTAAATCCAAAAAATGGAGTGACTGAAGCGGTTCCGCGCCACAACGAAATCAAAGAACCTCTGGCAAAAAAGATTCTTAAACGGCTTGATGCCGAATAATCAAAAGGATTCAACCGAGAAATCATCATCCAACGAATTCTTGATGTTTATAGCGAAGTTATTATTACGGAGTAATGAGTAATCCGCCTACGCGCTGCGTGGCTCCGGCGGGACAAGGAAGTGGCGGGTGGCGGGTAAAGACCCAGAATCAGTGATAAAAAAAGAAAAAGTTGAAAAATCAAAGTTTTTCAAGAAAGACTATTAGCGACATATGGCGCGTTCCAATTTACCTGTGAATTTCGATGAACAAGCCGTCGCTGAATTTTGTAAGTTTCGAGGCATTCGTCGGCTGAGTTTGTTTGGCTCTGCTGCTCGTGATGACTATCAACCTGGCGAAAGTGATTTGGATGTTTTCGCGGAATTCGAGCCAGGCGCGTTGAGAGGTGTTGGCTTGGATTTTTTTGCATACGGTTCCGACTTGGAAAAAATTCTTGGAGGGAAAGTCGACTTTTGCTCGAAATTGAATAAATACATCAAGCCCCTCGTGGAGAAAGAATGTGTTCCGCTTTATGAGCAAGTTTGACCCAGTTATAACTTTGTGTCAGACGACAAATTTTATCAAAGAGGCTCAAGATTTAGCCAAGGAAGTAACACTCGATGAACTTTTGACCGATTCGATCAAGTTACGAGCCTTTGAGCGGATCATGGAACTTGTTGGGGAGTCAATAAAAAGGGTTCCACAAGATTTCCGAGATGCCTATCCTGAAATACCTTGGAGAAAAATAGTCGGCATGCGTGATGTGATCAGCCATGCTTACGAAGACTTGGCTCACGAAGTTCTGTGGGATGCGGTGGAAATGAATTTCCCGGTAGTTTTATCTGATTTGGAACGGATTCTCGCTGATTTGTGAAAAATCCGCCTGTGCGCTGCGCGGGTTCGGCGTGACAGGGTGGTGGCGGGTAACGGGTAACTGTTAGCTGGTAAAAGCTTTTGTGATTTTTGAGCCTTTTTGTGGCAATACCAAGCCGGTCGAGCGTCCAGAGTCGAGGGGCGAGCAAGAATTAGCCGTGAAGAGGCGCGAAAAAAAACAAAAAAAGTAATTCGTGGCGAGTAACTTGTTGCTGGTAAAAAGCAAAAATCCATAGGTTATCACCAATTTGTGGTCGGTCCCAAACTTAGTCATTTTTAGACGGATGGCAGGATTTTTCAGGATATTTATATCCTCCTGCGCACTGCGCGGGTGGTGGGAAAAACAAAAAGCTTGAAATTCTACTTTAGAATATTATATTCTAAATATGAATAATTTTATCAATCGTGACTCAGAGCTTGCCCAACTGGAGAGCCAGTATGGGAGTGCCTCTGGCAGTTTGGTAGTCCTCTATGGGCGGCGGCGTTTGGGCAAGACATGTTTACTGCGGCATTTTGCAGCGGATAAACCGCACTGTTACTTCATGGCGGACCGGGCGGGCGAATGCGACCTTCGCCGTTCGCTTGCCAAGGCTATGGCGCTGGCTCTCAAGGAACCGATTCTTGAAACTGCGGAATATGCTTCGTGGTATGACCTGTTTGCGGCGTTTGATCGGTTCCGGCCGTCGGATCAACGCTTCGTATTGATTTTCGATGAGTATCAGTATTTGTGTCAGGTTCAGCCGGCTTTTTCGTCTTTTTTGCAAAAATGGTGGGACGAGCATTGGTTTCGTGCCAATATAGTGTTGATCCTCTGCGGTTCGGTGACCTCGATGATGTATAAGGAAACTTTGGCTGCATCATCACCGCTCTATGGTAGGGCAAGCGCACAGCTTTTATTGCGTCCCATTGCATTCAGTCACATCTCAAAATTTCTACCGGACAAAAATTGCACGGAGCGGCTTGAGTTTTTCGCTTTGACTGGCGGCGTGCCCCGTTATCTCCGCCTGGCATCGCCTTATCCTAACTTCAAGGAGGCTTTGGCGGCGTTGGTGTTGCACCCCGATGGCATCCTGCATAACGAAGCCAGGCAACTGCTCCAAGAGGAGATACAGACGCCGAACCAGTGCTGGAGCATCCTGAATGCGATAGGTTCCGGTGCCAACCGGATTTCGGAGATTGCTGGTAGGACTGGACAGCCAGCTAATAAGCTCACCCGTTATCTGGATTTATTGAAGGACCTTCACCTTGTTTGGCGGGAGACACCTGTTCTGGAAAAAAATCCCGCAAAATCTAAGAAGGGGATTTATGTTGTCTCTGATCCTTTTTTCCGCATTTGGTTTGGAGCCATCTATCCCTACATGAGTTTCTTTGAGTTTGCCGAAACGGAGCCAGCTTATTCAAGAATCGAACCGCTCATCAACAAGCTGATAGCGGAGTGCTACGAGGAGGTTTGCAGACAATGGATTCGGGAACGGGCGCTTAATTTCAATGCCGCGAGCGTGGGACGGCAGTGGTCGAGTGCGTATGAAATCGATGTGGCTGCAGTCAATACGAGATTTGAACTCACTGTCGTTGGTGAGTGCAAATGGTCGGAAAACAAAATAGGAATTTCACTTTTCCGGGAACTGGAAGAAAAAGTCCTTTCCTACAATCTTCCGATGGCGGAGGATGGCCGCTATATTCTTTTTAGTAACTCTGGTTTTACATCGGATCTTGAGAAATTGGCCGCTGAGGAGAAAAACATCGTTCTGGCGTCCGGGTTATGTAAATAAACGGGCCTCGCGATTTTCCTTTTAGGCAAAATCATTGACAGCAAAATTATGGGGAGCAACGGGAAGAAGTAGCGGGTGGTCCGCCTGCGCGCTACGAGGCTCAGGAGTGATAAGGGAGTGACGCGGGAGAGTGAAAGTAATGATTGGCAGGGAAATAAAGAAATTAGGAAATTGGAAAATTGAGAAATGCAGAATCAGGGTTGGCAAAATCATTGACAGCAAAATCATTTTTGGAACCACGAAAAACGTGTTTGGGAGGTTCGCTCAAAATTTGCTGTGTCAAAAAACATGGTAGACAATTCCTCATTTTCTAGTTAAAGTGTCTATTGTGGAAGTCAGAATTATAGCTCCGCGTCCCTGTTATGAAGACCGTGTGATGGCTTGGATGGGGCGTCCAGTTATTAAGGTCTTGAGTGGCATTCGGCGATCGGGCAATATTTGGAAAACATTGTCTATTTGGATTGGAAACAACGCGGTTGGCAAGTGGCTGTAGGTCGTTTAGGCGAATGGGAAGTCGATTTTGTTGCCCAAAAGGGTGCGGATAAATGCTATGTCCAAGTGGCGTATTTGACTCCAGGCAAGGAAACTCTCGACCGTGAATTGCGACCCTTGCGAGATATTCCGGATAATTATCCAAAGTATCTGGTTACGATGGATGAAATTCCGGCTTCCAGCGAAGAAGGAATACATCGAATGCCTGTAGAGCGGTTTCTTTTGCGTGAAGCCGGTGACTGAAGTCAAGAAATTGAAAAATGGAGAAATTTGAAAATGGATGAAATGAGTTCAGAAAATAAACAGATCACGCGGATTACACCGCATCGGGGGCTTTTGCATATTCCGTTGCGGGAATTGTGGGAGTATCGGGAGTTGATCGGATTACTCGCGCACCGGGACTTTGTTTCTCAATACAAGCAGACCGTTCTGGGATCATTTTGGTATGTTTTGCAACCGCTTTTGCAGGCCTTTATGTTTATTTTTGTTTTCAGCAATGTGGCAAAAATTTCCACCGGCGATCTACCTCCAATGTTGTTTTACCTCTCGGGAATTGTATGCTGGCGGTATTTCTCTGAGTGCGTGACCAAGACAGCCAATACATTCACGGGGAATCAGCATCTTTTTGATAAGGTGTATTTTCCGAGATTGGCGGTGCCGATATCCCAGCTTATTACCAATCTCGTTGGCTTCTCGATGGGATTTGTAATGTTTTTGGGATTTTACTTATGGTATTATTTTCATGGCGTTCCGATCCATCCAGATTGGAGAATAATTGTCCTTCCCGTGCTTATAATCCAGATGGCGGCATTAGGTTTGGGAGTAGGATGCCTGATTTCTGGGATGACGAATCGCTTTCGCGACTTGCAGGTTTTGCTCGGTTTCTTCATGCAACTCTGGATGTATGCGAGCTGCGTAGTCTATCCGCTCAAGGTGGTGCCACAAAGCTACCGCTGGGTTTATGAATTAAATCCTATCGTTTTTGTGATTGAGTCCTTTCGCTTTGCCTTCATGGGCGAGGGCACGGTGACCTTCACACAAGTCGCCATTAGCGCGGTTTTAAGCTTCGGCATACTCGTGCTTGGACTGATCGTCTTCAACAAGGTCGAGCAGACCAGTGTGGATACGGCGTAGGAAAAGTGAGGAGTGAAAAAGTGAGAGTGAGAAGGGAGTCAAACCTGTGGAAAGTGGCTTGAAGAATTTTACTGCTTATAAGAAAGCTTTGGAGTTGTTTGATCTTGTTGTTCATGACTTGGGTCATCTCGCTTCGCGCTTCGAACTTTCTAAGCTTGTTTCACAACAGATTGCCAGCGCGGTTTCAATTGCCGCAAATATCGAAGAGGGCTATGGTCGCGGATCCAGAAAGGAATACGCACAGTTCCTGATTATTGCTCGAGGCTCAGCACAAGAAACTCTTGGCCGATATGCGCGAATGAGGCACTGGATTCAACCGGAGACCGTGGAAGCACGAGTCGCGCTCTGCTATGAAATCATCCGGATTCTCACAACATCCATTCAATCACTTAAAAACACGCTCCCTGGGCAAGTCAATGATCCAAACCGCAATCGCTAATCAACTCAAGGCGCTTCCACTCTCACTTTTCATTTTCACTCCTCACTTCCTTCTTCCATGTCCGTCATTAAAGCCACTGGCCTTTCCAAAAAATATCGTCTTGGGGTAATAACCCGCAAGATGCTTGTCGATCAAATCGAGAGTTATGTCGCCCGCAAGTTAGGGAGGCCCGATCCTCATGCCTATGTCCATGAGAAAGATACGGATCGCATGCCGTCTATGCGTGACTTCTGGGCTCTGAAAAATGTGAGCTTCGAGGTGAAAAAGGGAGATATTGTGGGCGTGATGGGGCGCAATGGGTCTGGCAAATCAACCTTGCTTAAGTTGCTTTCGCGTATCACCGCTCCCACCGAAGGGGAGGCGGAACTGCATGGTCGCGTCGCCAGTTTGTTGGAGGTCGGAACGGGATTTCATCCGGAACTCACCGGGCGGGAAAATGTTTTTCTTAATGGCAGTATACTGGGACTCAAGCGCAAAGAGGTGGAGGAACGCTACCAATTGATTGTGGATTTTGCAGAGATTCCAGATTTTATGGATACGCCGGTGAAGCGCTACTCAAGCGGTATGCGGGTGCGTTTGGCTTTTGCCGTGGCGGCGCATTTGGAACCCGAGATTTTGATTCTCGATGAGGTGCTGGCTGTTGGTGATGCGGCGTTTCAGGAGAAATGTTTGGAGAAAATCGAGGCGACTAAGAATTCCGGCGTGACGATTCTTTTCGTGAGCCACTCGGCTGCTAGCGTGCGACAGCTGTGCAACCGAGCAATTGTGCTGAAGGATGGGCGATTGGTGTATGATGGCACTGCCAAGGAGGGGACGGATTTCTACATGCAAAGTCTCCACTTGCACTCGAATCCGGATTCCACCATAGGCTTCACCAGTCGGAGAGGGGAGTTGATCGGAGCCATTGGTGCTTTATTGGCTCGCGAGTTGCCCCAAGGCCATGTGCTCGTGGATGTGCCTATTGAAACACACGATGGTGTTCGCAAGGCAGATGTCGCGTGGATTTCAAATGCCCGGCGCTCGACCCTGTGCCGGGAACCGGCTTATAGCGGAGCTCCGGAAATCTGTGTCCACTTACCCGGACCCGACCGAGCCGAAAGCGAAGTGCATAAAACCATGGGCATTCTCTTCAAAGTCGGTGCTGTAGAAAATTGGCTTTGCGATCCGCTGGGAAATCTCAAAGTGCTCCGATCTCATGCAAATACCTCTCAACGAATGTTAGAGAGCATTCCAACCCAAATTTTGTGTGATTAATTCAGCTATGTTCCATTTATTAAAAAAGAAAGCATTTCTTGCACCTGCAGATGAGAATTTTTTTCGATTTCCATCGAATATTTTGAAGCAATTTCAGTCGAATGATATTTTTCTAACTTCTTTTCCTCGATCTGGAAACACATGGATGCGCCATCTTATTTCTGGAAGTCTTCAGAAAAAACCCAATCATCTGATTCCAGATCTTCATGTTCCTGGATTTCGGGATGTTCCTAGGCAGTCAGATGAAGGAGCGATATTATATAAAAGTCATACAATCTGTGACTTGAATAATTTTAAACATATTTATCTATTCCGAAATGCCGAGGATTCATTGGTCAGCTATGCACATTTTGCGGGCCGGTCCGCAGGCGGATGTGACAACTTTGTTTGTCGTTCTATCCGGACATGGGCTTACCAAATCCAAGCAGTTCAATCCATGGCCTCTGTCTATCCTGAAAAATGGTTTTTATTAAGCTATGAAACACTTCTTAATCAAACAAAAGAGAGCTTGCAAGCTGTATTTGAATGGTTAAAAATTGAAAGAACTGGCTTGCAAATAGACCAAGCCATCGAAGATGCGAGAAAAGTTCCAAAAATTAACAAAGGCGTTGGGCAATACATTGCCGCCGGTTCAGGTAAAGGAAAACAACAATTGGAGAGTTACACACTCGAACTCATCGAAGAGCATGCAAAACCTGCTTACTTGGAAATTCTTAAAATGGAATCGCTAAAAAAAATGAAAATTGCATAAAGTTTGACTCCGCTTTGAAAAAATTCACCAAAATCTTAACAACTTTTGCAATCGGTCAACGCTACGAGACGCTTTGGAACACTTATTGTAAAACGTCGTGGGAGCATTTTGCGTCCCGACATGGATATGAACTGGTTGTGATTAACAAAATGTTGCGTCCTGACAACCGCTCGCCGGCGTGGCAGAAATTGGCTTTGCCAGAGTATTTTGCCAATGCGGAACATATGCTTTTTGTTGATGCCGATATTATTTTTTCAAATCGTGCTTCCGACCCTTTGGCTTTACTTCAAGAGGGCTGCGTGGGAGTCGTGCCTGAACCGAGAGGGCCCAACTATAGGCGCTCCGTCCGTTTATGGGCTGGTAAAAACCATATCATGTCGGCTCAGGAGTATTACCAAAGAACGGCACAAATCGATTCTCCCGCAGACATTGTCTATAATACTGGTGTGATGGCTTTTCGCCCCAATGTTGCCAAGGAATTGTTTGAGCGCGTTTGGAGGGATTACGAAGAAACCATTTACTATGAGCAGCCGGCGCTGAGCCATGAATTGGTAACGACCAGTCTTGTGCAAACCTTGCCTGAGGATTTCAATACCAATTGGTCGATTGACCGGATGGCATTTCCATTTTTTACAAAACTGGATCAAATTCGGACAAACCGAAAAAATCTGTTGCATCATGTTGCTCCTATCCGTAAGTTGGCGTGCGAGATTCGCTTCGGTTGCATTCTAGATCGGCTTTCACGGTGTAGTTTTCTCCATCTGAGTGGCGGTCAATTTTCGGATATCCCAATCGATTGGTGGGAGCGGCATTTGGAATTTGAGAAGGCAGGAGACCCCTAATTTCGTTCTCATGCGCATCGCAACGACAATTTTCACTTTCGGCGGTGGGCGGGAGATTACGCAACGCCACCTGCCCATCTGGCGTGCTCACACTGACGAACTTTTATTGGTTTTTCCTTATGATGATCCCTGTGTTTTGCCGGATGTGGATCTGATTGCTCACGAGGTGAGCAATAAATACGGTATGCCTTGTTTAAAGCGGCAGTTTTTTGGAATGAAGGCGGCGCTGCGCTACAAGGCGGATTATTATGTTTTCATTGAATACGATGGTTTTCTGCTGCGGCGACCGGAACCAAGGGATGCTGTGCAGGCAAATGTGTTCCACCGCAAGGGCAAGGATGATGGGTATGCAGCTTCCTTTTGCCCGCATTTTCCCTGGGTATTCCGGGCAGCAGTGTTGGAAAGGTTTGTTGCGGAAGCGAATTTCGAGCCATTTGAGCGTGGGTTTGTGGATCGGTGGTTGGCGGCGCAGATGGAGCGGCTGGGAATTCCATTCCATGGATTACAAGATTCTGGCGAGGGATATTCTCGGAACACGATTCAATACGCTGAGGAAAAGGAAGCGGTTTTACGATGCGTGGAAAGTGGGGGCTATGCCATTCACGGCGTGAAGACATCCGAATTGCTCCAAAGCATTCTGGCTAAAGCGGGAAGGCTGGATTTGTTTTTGGATATCCCCGATCAGAAAAAAACACCGGAGAAACGAATCCATCGAATTCTTAGGGCATTCAAGAAATAGCTGATTGAAAATTTACACTTTTTTAGGTCCGGTAAGCGGCAAGCTGGAATCCGAGGAGCTGGCCTTGGTGGAACTTTGGAAACGAAGCTGGAGCGCTTTGGGATGGGAGCCTGTAGTTCTCACTCCGGAGTCGCTAAGAAAGGATGGAGAAACCAGACGACTCCTCAAAAAATTTGCTGCGCTGCCATCGCGCAACAAGCGCCATCTGGATATGTGGTGCTACGCGCGGTGGCTGGCTGTGGCCCAACAAGGAGGCGGATTCATGTGTGACTATGATGTGATGAACTATTCCTTCGAGCCTCGAACATTTGGAGATCTAACTTGTTATAGTGGAGTGGTTCCTTGCCTCATGAGTGGGAGTGAGGGTGAGTTTATGCGAGGTGTGGCGTGGTTTGAGAAATTGGAGACCGTGCCGCTTTGGAAGTTCTGGGTCAAGCGGGCTCACATTTCGGATATGCTCGTGTTGAGAGACAACCAAAACCAAGTAGTAAAAAGGTTCGACTGTGTGAATCATGGCGAGCCCGGTTGGGAAACTTCTCCCACAGTGCATTACAGCAATTTTGCGATGAAGCCTAAAGGATACATGCCAAGGCATGAGTGGATTCCAAAGCTGAGGAGTTTGGGGAAAATTTAGAAATGGGGAAATTGGGAAACTATGAAATGGTCGGGCTATCTCTAGCCATTCCTATCGGGAAAATCCATGTCTTTCGAAAAATCGCTGTTTGCGTCTTCTCATGAACCGAGCTGATTTGTGTATCTTGATCCCAGTGGCGCCGCGTTATTCATGGCTCTTGCTGATTCTGCTGGATTATCTTAAAAAATATTGGCCACATCATTCACCCGTCATCGTGGCAGAAGCTTTGCCGGAGGATACAACGGCGGAGGGCCGTCTGTGTTGGACGCAAATGCTGCAGCGGGGCGCAATAGAGGCTCGTAGTCAGGGTTTTGCGATGGCTTATGTAATTTTGGAGGAGCAGTTGCCGGTGGCAAAATGCCATTCCGTCCATCTCAACCAGACATTGCCGAGCCTCTTGGATTCTCTGCCTGCATCCCATATTTCCCTTATGGGCTGGGACAATCGCCGACACCCTTCGAAATCTCCGGTCTTGGGAAAGGAGTTTTTTCACCTCAAGCATCTTGCTGCTGAGCGAGACCCCAGATATAATCTGCATCCAGGACTCTGGAAGTTGGATGTGCTATTGAAATGCTGTGAGGAAGTATTAGGCAATATCGGGCCAGAGGCGTCCGCATGGCAGTTTGAAAGAATATCGGCTCGCTCGACGAGTCCGAACCTAGTCAGACATATCTCCGAGTGCTTCCAAGTGTGCGCTGAGAGTATGGCGCTCAAGAAGATGTCTTGGCCAAGAAAAACTCTTTCTGCTCTGGAGCGGTTTTTTTATATGCGGATGCTCGGGCTCATGCCTCTGATTCGCACTCAGAATCTTCGTAAAAGAGTCTTTCAATTATTAAATTTTGACCGTGTTTTTTCAAATGGGCCCTATCCGATGGTTTTTAGCGGCGTCATGGCCAAGGGCAAATTAAATCCCCATTTTCAAAGTATCGTCAGGAGACTTCCGGAGGGAGAGGAGTTATTAAGTCGTATTAGCTCAAAAATATGAGCATCAATTTGGTTTGAAGTAACACGAGGGCGGTGCGCTTTTGGAGGGAAACTCATTTCTAAACTCCAGTCACAGTCCCCGTGTGTTTTTCACGCAACTTGGCGAGTTAAGGTCCAAGCATTTTCAAATGATCAGTGCGCCAGGAAGGATAGTTGGCTTTTTTATTAAGGCAATCGGGTGGGGTGCCTTTATGATAGGAAAAATATCTGCCGGAATATCCTACAGGCTTGGCGTCAAGTGAATGAAGCGGGCCTTTTTTAAAGGCAAAATCATGGACAGCAAAAATTTTTTTGAGAGCACGGTTTGCCAAAATCAGAAATCCTGATCCGCCGGGAAAACACATGGGCCTTTACTCCCCGAATGTCCTTGAACCACGAATTTCCGAAT
>Ga0247843_1002302_pt1 | contig 35387 bp, 21 predicted proteins | sample LaCruzMarch2017__FD_192420 | JGI IMG/M metagenome (GOLD analysis project Ga0247843, IMG submission 192420) | Freshwater microbial communities from meromictic Lake La Cruz, Castile-La Mancha, Spain - LaCruzMarch2017_8m | ecosystem: Environmental > Aquatic > Freshwater > Lake | place: Spain... | reverse complement strand
ATTCATTGGCAGCTATCTGTGCCTATTCGTTTTATCAAAGAAAACCCAAAGTTAGTATAGCACTACCACTGGAATTGGGTCAGTATTGCCCCCAAATGGCTGCTTAAATTTGAAAAGTTCACGTTAAGTTAAATTTTAGTAAAAAATAGTTGTAAAAAATAACGATAATTTGCAATGTTTTTTCGGCTCAATCGTCTATGCTCTTGAAATGGAACTAAAAGCCTTTACACAACTGGTACTTCCCACGCAGGGCCGACTTTTCAGGTTGGCACAACTGTTTCTTCGCAATCGTGAAGAGGCCGAGGATACCTTGCAGGAAGTGTTGTTGAAGCTTTGGACCAATCGTCAATAATTAGAATCGTATCAAAGTGTGGAGGCTTTTGCGGTACAAATGACCCGGAATCTGTGTTTGGATAAACTGAAATCAAAAGCATACCAAACCACTACGGGAGATTTGGATTTGCAGGACTTGAGAACAGAAAGCAGTTCACCCTATCAGCAAACAGAGTTGGCCGACAGCGCGGCTCTCATGCAGCAACTGATAGAAGCATTGCCCGAACAGCAAAAACTCATACTGTACTTACGGGACGTGGAAGAGTATTCAATTTATGCTGCATAATTATTTCAAAATCGCGTTGCGCCATCTTTGGCAAAATCGACTGTATTCAGGCATTAACATCGTTGGTTTGGCCTTTGGTCTCACTTGTGTGTTGTTGGCTATTTTAAACATTCGGGATGAACATAATTTTGATACGTTCCACCAAAAAAGCCCTCATTTATACCGAGTTACCACTACCTTGATTGTCGATAAAGGCGAAGACCCTCAAACGTCAGGAGGTACGGGGCAAATACAGGGTCCTGCTTTTAGAGCGGCAATACCCGAATTGGAAGAGTATGTACGAGTAATGGGCGGAGCCATTTTCGGTGACATTCGCACCGACCAAAAAGCATTCAAACTCCAACTGCTTTTTGTGGATCCTAACTTCTTTAATGTCTTTAGTTTCAAGTTGATTCATGGCAATCCTAAAACAGTACTGAAAGATGTAGGGTCGGTAGTAATTACTGAAAAGACCGCCCTCAAATTTTTCAACTCAACCAACGTCGTTGGTAAAATTTTACACATGGAAGCCGATCCTTCCGCCGATCGTTTGGGGAAACCGTTGGTAATTTCGGGCGTTGTGGAAAATCCTCCTAAAAACTCCTCCATTCAGTTTGATGTACTGCATCCTTTTAGTTTTATGCAGTTGAGTTTTGAAGATACCAATTGGTTGAATACGTACCTCGGCACTTTTGTGGTATTGAATCCTAAAGCGGATACGTCATTGGTCATTAAAAAATTCAACCAAGTTCACGCCCGAAATGCGCAGGAACAAATCAAAGACAATGGCTACGATCCTGAAACGAGTTATGGATTACAGCCTATTACGGATATTCATTTAAATCCCTTAAATACCGGCGGCGAAGGAGGGGCTATCAATTACAGCAACCCTCTTTATTCGTACGTTTTTCTGGGTATTGCGCTATTTATTTTACTGATGGCGAGCATCAATTTTGTCAACATCAGTATTGCAAGTTCGCTCAAACGGGCCAAAGAAGTAGGAATTCGCAAAGTAACGGGCAGTCGTCAAAGCCAAATTATCATCCAATTTTTGGGCGAATCGGCAATTTTATGCGTAGCGGCCTTTCTTTTGGCTATTTTACTTATGCTGATTTTGCTTCCAGTATTCAATGAACTGGCCAATAAGAAAATTGAAATCAGGGAAATCTTTGAGTGGAAGCTTATTGTGTCTTTCGTTATTGTATTGCTGCTCAATATATTACTATCGGGCTTATACCCTGCCTATATCCTTTCTAATTTCAAACCCACCGAAGTTTTATACAGTAAACAAAAGCTTTCCGGAGGCGGTTTTTTGGGGCAAAGTTTGGTGGTTGTTCAATTTGCCTTAGCGGCCATTTTGCTGATTTCTTCCATTGTTTTTTACCAACAAATGAATTACGTCCGCACCAAGGATCTGGGCTACAATCCGTATCAGGTCATTCGTTCGTACATCAGTGGCAATCGCGAGACCGAGCCCATTGCAGAATTTATTAAAAACGAAGCAACCAAAGAGCCCTCAATTGTGCAAGTTTCATTTGGCGATGAACGGGGCGGTAATTACAAAACCAAAGTGAATCAACGCATAGTGAAAAGTACTTACCAAACTATTGACCAAAATTATTTAGCTATGTTGGGCATTCGTCTAAAAGAAGGAAAAAACCTCTCCGCCCGTCAGGAAGTTATTGTCAATGAGGCGTTTGTAAAAGCAGCAGCTTTAGTCAATCCTATTGGAACCTTAGTAAAAACAGAAGACTTTTTTATCAAGTCGCCCGCCCGAATTGTGGGTGTTGTCAAGGATTTTCATTTCGGTTCACTTCGCAATCGAATTACTCCGCTGGTCATGACTGCAAACGATGTCTATTACGGAGGCATTTGGCTTAAAATTGACAAAAATCGACAGCAGGAAGGCATCAAAGCCTTTGAAAAGATCTACCGAAAAGCCCTTCCTAATGCGGTGTTTGAGTACAATTTTATGGATGAACTCAACAACCGTGAATATCTTCAGGAACAACGTTGGCAGAAAATTGTGGGCTTTGCTACGCTTCTTTCGATGCTTCTCTGCGGCATGGGTTTGTTTGGTTTAACACATTTAGCCATTCAGCAGCGCACCAAAGAAATTGGAATCCGCAAAGTATTGGGCGCTTCGGTCACAGGGATTGTGGCTTTATTTTCCAAGGCCTTCTTAAAATTGGTTCTCCTTTCCGTGGTGGTTGCTTCGCCGATTGCGTACTATTTGATGGATCAATGGCTCCGAAATTTTGCCTACCGCATCCCCATTTCGTGGGGGGCTTTTGGCTATACAACGCTGATTATTATGCTCACTTCTTTCCTAACCATCAGCTACCAAGCCATCAAAGCCGCCCTCATGAGCCCTGTGAATTCATTGAAATCCGAATAGCATAAAACAAATTAGTTTGACCCCTCCAGGGTCATAGGTTTGTAGCAATAGTGACACTATCTATAAACCTGTGACCCCTCTGGGGGCAATCGATGACTTATAAAGTCATAAATTTCCCCAAAAACCTCTAATTTTGCGCTACAACTACCACCCCTAACCCCAAAGGGGGATTTGTACTTACTATCAAAAAGCTCCCCATTGGGGCTGGGGGCTGGATTTTATATGAAAATTTCTTATAATTGGCTTAAGCAACTCATTGATATTCAAGAGTCTCCCGAAGAAGTTGGTAAATTATTGACTGCAACGGGCTTGGAAGTGGAAGGCATCGAACCGGTCGAACGCGTAAAAGGAGGATTGGAAGGTATTGTGGTAGGCGAAGTACTTACTTGCGAACCTTTCACGGTAAAAGAAAAAACATTGCACCTAACTACGGTTGATATTGGTGCAGGCGAACCAAGTACCATCGTTTGCGGAGCTTCTAACGTGGCTGCCGGACAAAAGGTAATCGTAGCAACTGTAGGAGCAACTATTTATCCGAGCGAAGGAGAACCGTTTACCATTGCCAAACGCAAAGTATACGGCAATCCATCCGAAGGTATGATTTGTGCCGAAGATGAAATCGGTATCGGGCATTCGCACGCGGGCATCATGGTGTTAGACACCGATCTCCCCAACGGCACTCCCGCCGCTCAGTATTTTGGCGTTTTACCCGATTACGTTATTGAAATCGGCCTAACGCCTAACCGCGCTGATGCCGCTTCGCACTTGGGTGTAGCGAGAGATTTGAAAGCGGTTTGGGGACGTGAATTGACAAAACCATCGGTAGAAATTTTTGACCAACAGCCCATTACCCCATTGGCCGAACCACTTCAGGTAACGGTCGAAAATAACGAAGCTTGCCCGCGTTACGCAGGCGTAACGATTTCAGGATTGACTGTGACTGAATCGCCCGATTGGTTGAAAGAAAAGCTTCAGGCAATTGGTGTTCGCACTATTAATAATGTCGTGGACATCACTAACTTCATTTGCCATGAATTAGGTCAGCCGCTCCATGCTTTCGACGCTGCTAAGATTTTAGGTAATAAAGTAATTGTCAAAACCCTACCGGCAGGCACTCCGTTTGTCACGCTCGACGGCGTAGAGCGTAAGCTTTCCGACCGCGATTTGATGATTTGCCATGCCGAAGAACCCATGTGTATCGGGGGTGTTTTTGGAGGAACCAAGTCGGGTGTTTCTGAACGAACGACGGCTATTTTCTTGGAAGCCGCTTATTTTTCGCCCGGTTGGATTCGTAAAACGAGCACTTTTCATGGTTTGAAAACCGATGCTTCTTTTCGTTTCGAGCGTGGCACAGACCCTAATTTGCCCATTTATGCCCTCAAACGTGCCGCTTTATTGATTCAGGAAGTGGCCGGCGGACAAATTGCGTCTGAAATTGTGGACATTTATCCCAATCCCATTGCCAACCAACAAGTCGCTGTCAAATATAAAAATGTGGACAGACTGATTGGCAAGGCGTTGGACCGTGATTTAATCAAGCAAATTTTGACGAATCTCGACATTGCCATTCAAAACGAAACTCCCGAAGGTTTCACCGCATCAGTCGCGCCTTACCGCGTTGATGTAACCCGTGAAGCAGATATTGTTGAAGAAATATTGCGAATTTATGGTTTCGACAACATTGAACTTTCGGAAAACTTAGCCACCGATTTCCTCTCAGGCTTCCCGCTTGTTGATCCTGACAAACAAAAGTTGCGTGTCGCTAATTTATTAGCGGCCAATGGCTTCAACGAAACCATGACCAATTCCCTCACTAAACCGCTTTACAACGACGCAGTTCGGTCAAGCCTACCGGGAGAGGATGTCATCATGCTTAATCCTTTGAGTGAAGATCTTTTGGCAATGCGGCAAACAATGTTGTTTTCGGGTTTGGAAACGGTTTCTTATAACCTAAACCGTCGCCAAAGAGACCTCAAAATTTGTGAATTTGGCAAAACCTACCATAAAATGCCCGAGGGCAAATACAAAGAGTTCTCGCATTTAGCCTTATTTTTAGCAGGTAATCAGCAAGCCGAAAGTTGGTTGGAAAAAGACCAAAAACTCGTTTTTCACAATTTGGCAGGTATGGTGCATTTGGTACTGAATGCCATGCGCGTCCAAAACGTAGAAAAACAGGAAATTCAGGACAGAACCATTTTTGAATACGGCCTCACGTACACGGTAAAGAAAAAGCCGATTGTGAGTTTTGGCCAAGTGAAGGGCAAACTGACGAAAGTACTCGACATCAAGCAACCCGTATTCTACGCAGATTTTGACTGGGCCTATTTATTGAAGCAATACAACGACAAAGTACGCTTTACCGAAGTACCCAAATACCCCGAAGTACGCCGCGATTTATCGCTGGTTTTGGACAAAGCGGTTAGCTTTGAACAAATCCGTCAAACAGCCCAAAAATACGAACGCAATTTGCTGACTAATATCAACGTTTTTGATGTGTACGAAGGCGCAAATATTGGGGCTGACAAAAAATCGTATTCCGTAAGTTTTACCCTACAGGATGTTGAGCAAACACTTACCGACAAGGTCATTGACAAAACAATGCAAAAATTGATTATGGCCTTTGAGAAAGATTTGGGAGCGGTGATTCGGAAGTAAAAATAAACTTGCGCGCTGTAAACTATTTTGAATTAAGCAATCAGGCAGATTTAAACGTTGGATTACCAACTGCTTATTCACTAATTCACTATTCGCTCATTCACAATTTGCACTTAGGCATGAAACTTGTAACTTTTGGAAATGGTGACGTTTTGGAGAGGCTCAACAATCAGTTTCAGCAGATTGAGCAGCGCGTTATTACTTTACAGGCATCACTTAATTACGAAAAAGCGGCTCATAATGAACTGAAAACCCGATTTGAGTTGCTCCAAAATCAATATGATAAGCAAAATGCCGAACTGAAATATGATCGGCAGGAAGTCAAAGTTTTAAAAAATGAAAACAAACAATTGCGCGAAAAAGAAGTTTCTTTGAAGGAAAAGTTAAATAATTTCAAACAATTGTCTATAATTGTAAAAAACCCGAAAAACGCAAACGCGATTACGGAGCTGAACACCAAATTGGACGATTACATTCGATACATTGATGAAACGATAGCATGGTTACGAACAATCTGATTTGACACCCATGGAACCTCAAAAATTAAGACCTCCTATTAAGATAACAATTGGTAATAAATCTTACGAATTACGCAGTAATTCGGAGCATGAGGAGGAATTGATACGAAAGGCAGCTAAGCTGGTGACGGAACAGATTGAGCATCGAATGAAGAAAAAAAAAGGCGAAGTTAATATAGAAGAAATACTGTCTATGGTCTGCTTAGATGCGATGGTAGCGCGATTAAAAGGAGATCATGATTTGAAGATAATAAAAAATGAAGTCTTCAAGAAGTTAGACACTATCCAAAACCACTTCAGTCCGTCGAGTCAAAATTAAGCCATTTGATTCGCATCTAATTGTCCTGTAGATTTCAGTCTTACGCTATTCGACGCTGCGTTGGGAATATGTTCAACCAACAAACACACAGCAACACTATGGATATACTACTTTTGCTCAGCGCCGTTGTTTCGGCAGCCGTTGGAGCAGCGATTATGTATTTTGCCCTAAGAAAAGCGAATAAAAAAACAGAAGAAGATGCCCAACAACGAGCCTCTGACATTGTCAAAAATGCCGAAGTAACCGCAGAAAACATCAAAAAAGACCGCATTCTCGAAGCCAAAGAAAAGTATTTAAAGCTCAAATCAGAATTTGAAGATGATTCGAACAAAAAGAAACAAATCATCATCCAGAACGAGCAAAAAATCAAACAACGCGAGCAGCAACTCACGCAGAAGGAACAACAGCTCAACCAGATGACGGAACAAAATAAACGTCGCGAAAATGAGTTGGAAACCCAGAAAAAGACCCTTGAACAACAAACTGAAATAGCTGCAAAACGTCGCGAGGAAGCTGAAAAAATGCACAAATCGCAGGTAGAACAGTTGGAACGCATTGCTAATCTCACTGCTGAGCAAGCCAAACTCCAACTCGTCGAAGCCATTCAGGCCGATGCCCAAACGCAAGCCTCTGCCTACATTAAAAATACCATTGACGAGGCCAAGTTAACCGCCACCAAAGAAGCGAAGAAAATTGTCATTGAAACCATCCAACGTACTGCTTCTGAGCACGCCATTGAAAATACAGTTTCTGTTTTTAACATCGAAAGCGACGATGTAAAAGGAAAAATCATCGGACGCGAAGGACGTAATATTCGAGCTTTGGAAGCCGCAACCGGCTGCGAAATCATCGTAGACGATACCCCGGAAGCCATCGTCATTTCAGGATTTGACCCAGTACGCCGCGAAATCGCCCGCCTGTCGCTGCACCGCCTCGTACAGGACGGACGTATTCACCCGGCACGCATTGAAGAAGTTGTTTCTAAAACCAAGAAAAATATAGACGATGAAATCGTCGAAATAGGCGAGCGTACCGTCATAGAATTAGGGGTTCATGGTCTGCATCCCGAACTCGTAAAGATGATTGGACGGATGCGTTTCCGTTCTTCTTATGGTCAAAACCTGCTCCAACACTCTCGTGAAGTAGCCCGACTTTGCGCTACCATGGCCGCTGAGTTGGGACTCAATGCTAAGTTGGCAAAACGGGCCGGCCTTTTACACGATATCGGCAAAGTATGGCCCGAAGAATCAGAACTTCCGCACGCTATCTTAGGGATGGAATTGGCTAAGAAATACAAAGAGAACCCCGAAGTTTGTAATGCCATTGGAGCCCACCACGACGAAATCGAAATGACCAGCATGATGTCGCCCATCATTCAGGTATGTGACGCGATTTCGGGTTCACGTCCAGGTGCACGCCGCGAAATGATGGAATCGTACATCCAACGATTGAAAGATTTGGAAGCATTGGCCACTAATTTCCCGGGTGTAGACAAATGTTACGCTATTCAGGCAGGACGTGAGTTGCGCGTGATTGTCAACTCTGATAGTGTAAACGACGAAACCGCAGGAAAACTATCGTTTGATATTTCGCAGAAAATTGAAAAGGAAATGCAGTATCCCGGCCAAATAAAAGTGACCGTGATTCGTGAGATGCGTGCAGTAGCCTACGCAAAATAGCTTATTCTGACATCATAAAGTACCCCGTCCGAAGACGTACAAATATTGTCCGTTTTCGGACGTTTTTTGTGCCCCAATTTAAATTTAAAAACTGATAATCAGCCAAATAATAAATTGGCACAACTCGTGCAAACTACTAACGAACCCCATCTAAATCTTCACCACTTAGGGAAGACTTTATTTGATTCAAATTTATAATCACTTAGCAGCAAGTTCATGATTCAATTAAAAGGCGTTTCCAAATACTATCCCGCAGGTTTTGGAAAAACATACGTACTGCGCAACATCAATTTAGACATAAATGAAGGAGAGTTCGTATCCATCATGGGGCCGTCGGGTTCTGGAAAATCTACCCTGTTACATATTTTAGGGTTGTTGGAAGAGCCTTCGGAGGGTGAGTACCTGTTTATGGACGAAAAAGTAGATAAATTGAGCGAAAAGAAACGCACCGAACTTCACCGCCACCGCATCGGCTTTGTCTTTCAGGCGTATCACCTCATTGATGAATTGACGGTTTATGAAAACATTGAAACGCCCTTATTATACAAAGGCACCTCGTCGTCAGAGCGGAAAAGCCGCGTAGCGGAATTATTGGACCGTTTCAACATGGTAGCTAAAAAAGACCTGTTCCCCAGTCAGTTATCAGGTGGACAACAACAGGTAGTGGGTGTGGCACGCGCCATTGTTCATGAGCCCAAAATCATTTTTGCCGACGAACCTACGGGCAATTTGCACTCCGAACAAGCCCAACAGATCATGGAACTGTTTAAAGAACTCAACCAAAAAGACGGAGTTTCGATTGTTCAGGTGACTCACTCCGAAGTAAATGCAGGGTACGGCAATCGGGTCATTCGACTCAAAGATGGTTGGGTAAGTTAAAATCCATACGTTTGAAGTTTACAGTTTACCGCTTATTTTAATTTCAATGAAAGCATTAAAAATAGTCCTCCCTTTACTTTGCACTTTACTCTTTACACTTTCGACGAACGCTCAAAAAATGGTATCGTTACGGGAGTGCGTTGACTTGCTCATCAAGAACAATCTTCTTTATCGGGAAAGCCAGTTGCAGGCGCAGGGAAGCGTTGCTCAATTGCAACAAACCAAGTCGCTGCAATTACCGCAATTAGGCTTCAATGCAGGTCAAAACCTAAATTTCGGTCGCAGTATTGACCGATTTACCAATTCTTACATTGACCAGCTTTACAATACAAACTACGTGGGAGTTGGATTTCAAGTCCCCCTGTTTCAGGGTTTTCAGATTCAGCACCAAGTTCAGCAGGGAATTGCCCTGCGCGATGCAGCACTAAAAAATCAGGAAGCAGTACTTAATCAGCAGATCATTCGCCTGCTTCAGGCGTACGTTCAGGTATTGGCAACAAAGGCGTTGTACAAAGCTGCTCAGGAGCAGGTGGCTTCGTCGCAGCAGCAGGTAGACCGAGTTGAAAAACAGGTAGCAGCCGGTACGGTTGGGCAAAATACCCTGTATGAAATCAAAGCACAACTTGCCAATGATAAGTTTGACGAAGTAACGGCGCGAAACAATGAGCAATTGGCCAAATTGAGCGTTTTCCAGTTAATGAATCTTCAACCCGATAACAGCATTGTGTTTGAACCTATCGGTGATGCCGCCGGTGCATTGGCTCTTGTCCCTTCTGCCGAAACCATTTACGAAGACGCGACAAAGATGTTTCCTGAAATTAAAAGCGGAGAACTCCGTTTGAGCAGCTTCAGCAGTCAGATACGAGCTATCAAAGCCAACAATATTCCTTCGTTGAATCTATCAGGAAACTTTGGGGCTTTTTATGCGTCTTCCAACGATGAACGCAGCTATTTAAAACAATTAGATGCCACTCGTAACGGTTCTATCAGCTTAGGATTGAATGTACCTATCATGGGTCGTTGGCAAATACGCCCGCGTGTAGCCGTAGCCACAGCGCAACAGCAATTGGCCGAAAATAACCTCAATATAGTCAAGCAACAACTCCGCCAAGCCATTGAGCAGGGAGTTCAACAACTCGCTGCCACCAGCGACCGCTACGCTGCCGCACAGAGTCAGGTAGAATCATTGCAGGCCAACTTCAGAGCCGCTGAAAGCCGCCTTGCCGCTGGAACCGTGAATATATTTGAATATACGCTTGCCAAAGCCAATTTGGCCCGCGCCGAAGCCAATTCCATTCGCTCGCGTTACGAGTACGCACTCCAACGCCAAATCATCGACTTTTATCAAAAAGGAAAATGGGAGTTTTAGGGTAAAATCTCAGATTGCATCGGATTATTAAAACTTAATTGTAAACTGATTATCAACAGCTTATAATTAAGTTTTAACTTTTAACTCCCAACAATTATGCACTTCTAATAATCTTTCTTGATTTTTGCGAAGGTTTTAGTATCATTGATACCTTCATTCAAAATCAGTCACTTATGTTTGGCTACATTATCTGGGATGTTAATCCCGAAATTTTCAGTATCGGTAGTTTTTCGATTCGTTGGTACGGGTTGCTGTTTGCCTCCGGTTTTTTGGTAGGTCAGCGCATTATGGCCCACATATTTCGTAAAGAAGGCCTGAAAGAAACACTTCTTGACTCGCTTTTGCTCACCATGGTCATCACAACGGTGGTCGGAGCTCGGTTGGGTCACTTTTTGTTTTACGAACCCGAAGTATTACTCAACAATCCTCTTCAGGTAATTACGCCGCCTTTTGCAGGTTTGGCCAGCCACGGGGCTACCATTGGAATTTTATTAGGATTGTATTTCTACGCCCGTGCCAAGAAAATGAATTTTTTGTGGGTAGTAGACCGCATTGTGATTGTAGTAGCTTTGGCAGGTTGCTTTATCCGCATGGGAAATCTTATGAATTCAGAAATCGTGGGTAAAGTAACGGATGTTCCCTGGGCGTTTGTTTTCACTCGCAACTTCGAGTTTACGCAGTATCCGCGCCACCCGGCTCAATTGTACGAAGCAATGGCGTGTTTGGTTTTATGCTTCCTGCTGTTTTGGATGTGGAATAAACGTAAAACTCAAACCCCACAAGGCTTACTGCTGGGTATTTTCCTGATTTGGGTGTTTGGATTGCGGTTTGTGTTTGAGTTTTTCAAAGAAAACCAAGTGGCCTTTGAAAACGAACTGCAATTTAATATGGGGCAAATTTTGAGTATCCCGGCCATCGTCTTAGGCATTGTATTCTTAGCGTATGCTTTCAAAAATAAGGATAAAGAGCAATTTATTTTCACCGATAAATTGGCCGAAGAGGCCAATCGGATTGATTCTACTACTGTAAAGTCATAACCGATTAGTAATTTTAATTTGGTGAAAGTAATGTGATTACAGAAAAAACGTAATTTTGGGGGAACATAAAGTTCCCCTTTTTTTATTCATAAACTCTGAAAAATACACATGAAAAAGATGAAATTTCTTGCCCTGCTTCTTTCATTAACCGTTATTCTGTGGAATTGCACCAGTAAATCAGAAGAAGAGACTAAAGAAGAGGAAGCCAAAGAAGAGCCTAAAAACGGCTTGGAGGCACTCCAAAAAATGGCCGGTGAAGCCGAAAAAATGTCAAAAGAAGGACCAAAAGAAACCATTGACCCTAAATTGCTGAAAGCTTTACTGCCCGAAGATGCCGATGGAATTAAACGCAAAGAAGCATCTAGCGAAAAAACCTCTGCGATGGGCTTTGGAGTTTCCACTGCCAAAGCATCCTACCGTGATGATAGTGGCCAAGACATTGATGTTAACATTACGGATGTAGCAGGAATGGGCGTAGCACTCATGGGCATGGCCGCTTGGTCAATGGCTTCGATTGATAAAGAAACTGACAATGGTTACGAAAAAACCACTGAATATCAAGGCCATAAAGCCTTTGAAAAATACGATACCCAATCTAAAAACGGCGAAATATCGGTTATCGTTGCCAATCGCTACATCGTACAGGTTGAAGGCAATGGTGTCAGCATTGACAAAATCAAGTCAGTGTTGGGCGATATTGATTTAAGCAAATTAGCGGACTTGAAATAGGGATTAAAGGATAGATCCCAACACATTCCCTACTTTCCATACTTCCTCAAACGTATTGTAAAGCGGCGCGGGCGTGAGTCGAATGCAATTTGGCTCGCGCCAATCGCCAATAATGCCGTTTTCTACTAACTTATCGAAGAGTTGTTTTCCCCCTTCATCAATCAACAATGACAATTGACTTCCTCGTTGAACCGGGTCAATAGGAGTGATTAACCGAATTTTTTCGTATCCTGCCCTTAGATTAACTCGCTGAATCACAAACTCTAAAAACCCCGTCAACGCTTCACTTTTTTGGCGCAAATTTTCGATACCAGCTTCGTCAAAAATAGCTAACGAGGCCCGGTGAACTGCTAGGGCCATAATGTTAGGCGTACTTAATTGCCAACCGGCAGCCCCATTCATTGGAACAAATCCTTTGGTCATTTCAAAACGCCGTGCTTCGTCATACCCCCACCAACCTGCCAAACGTATCATGTTGGAATGATGATGTTTTTCATGAACAAAAACTCCCGACACGCCCCCTGGACCCGAATTGAGGTATTTATACGAACACCAAACCGCAAAATCAACGCCCCAATCGTGGAGCTGAAGAGAAACATTGCCCGCGGCGTGCGCTAAGTCAAACCCAACCAAAATACCTAAACTATGCGCTTTGGCAGCAATGGTCTTCATATCATACACCTGCCCTGTGTAATAGTTCAGCCCACTCATACAAACCAAAGCAAGTTCATCGGCGTTTTGCTCAATAGATGTCAGCAAATCTTCCGTACGAATGATATATTCACCGACTCGCGGGCTTACCTCAATAAGTGCTTCCGCAGGGTCATAACCGCGAAATTTCAGGTGGGTTTCAATTGCATATTGGTCAGAAGGAAAATCCCCGGCGATTGTTAACACTTTATACCGTTTTGGAGTAGGTTGGTAAAACGACGCCCACATCAAGTGCAGATTGACCGTCAGGTGGTTCATAGGACAAACCTCTTCCGGAAAAGCCCCTACCACTTTGGCCAACGATTGTTGGCAACAACGATGATACGACAACCACGATTCTTCTCCTTCAAACCAGCCTTCTACACCGTGATTTTGCCACGTAATCAATTCTTTATCAATAGCCGCACGAGCCGTTTTGGGTTGCAGTCCAAGGGAATTTCCGCAGAAATAAGTCAATGGCTTTCCCTCGCGTTCCGGAATAAAAAACCGGTCACGAAAAGCACGAAGTGGGTCGGTTTGATCCTGTTGCAACGCCCAAGTGTGTAATTCCTGCGGAGAAAGCGAATGTAGAGTCTCGTAGTTCAAGTTCGTTGTGTTTGTGGATGAAGAAGTGTCGGTTGACTACAAACGTACGCAAAGCCCGAATTTTAACCAATTTTTCCAGTAAACCGCCTCAAACAGTCACTCAATTTGTACCAACATTCCCCCGAAAAATTCGTATTTTTGTACCATCTTTCACAGAAAATTTTATTTTATTCGATGTTAACGGTATCAAATGTGTCGTTGCGCTACGGTAAACGGGTGCTTTTTGACGATGTAAATATTAGATTCAATCCCGGCAACTGTTACGGCGTAATCGGTGCCAACGGAGCAGGGAAATCCACACTTCTGAAAATAATGTCAGGTGATATTGACCCGCAATCGGGTAGCGTCTCTATCACTCCGGGACAACGGATGGCAGTTTTGAAACAAAATCAATTTGAGTTTGACGAATTTCAAGTGCTGAACACGGTCATGATGGGCCATAAACGCCTGTATGACATTATGTTGGAAAAAGACGATATCTACGCCAAAGAAGACTTTAGCGACGCAGACGGCGAAAAAGCAGCCAATTTAGAAGCAGAATTTGCCGAATTGAATGGCTGGGAAGCCGAACCGGAAGCGGCCTCTCTGTTAAGCGGTTTGGGTATCAAAGAAGACCTTCACTATGCCCAAATGACCGACTTGGACCCAAGCCAAAAAGTACGGGTTTTGTTGGCACAAACATTATTCGGAAATCCGGACATTTTGCTGCTTGATGAGCCTACCAACAACTTGGACGTAGAAACCGTCATGTGGTTGGAAAACTTTTTGACCAACTTCAAAAACATCGTCATCGTTGTTTCTCACGACCGTCACTTCCTCGACCAAGTGTGTACGCACGTGGTGGATATTGACTTTAGCAAAGTTCAGTTATACGGTGGTAATTACACATTCTGGTACGAATCAAGCCAATTGGCGTTGAAACAACGCACCGACCAAAACAAGAAATCGGACGAGAAACGCAAAGAATTGGAGGAATTTATCCGCCGCTTCAGCGCCAACGTTGCGAAATCCAAACAGGCAACGGCCCGTCAGAAGATGTTGGATAAATTGAACGTGGACGAAATCAAACCTTCGTCACGCAAGTATCCATACATCAACTTCAAACCCGAACGCGAAATCGGTGACCAAGTGCTACAAGTGGAAGGTCTTTCCAAAACAGCCGAAGACGGGACCAAGCTATTTGAAAATGTTGCCTTCCGCCTTAACAAGGAAGACAAAGTGGCTTTTATCGGACGTAATACGCTGGCTATTACGGCTTTGTTTGATATTTTACACGAACAAATCAAACCTGATTCGGGAGATTTCAAATGGGGAGTGACGATTACCAACGCGTATTTCCCCAAAGACAATGACTACTTCTTCCAAACTGACGATAACTTGGTGGATTGGTTGCGTCAGTTTTCCAAAGAAAAAGACGAAAGCTTTATTCGCGGATTTTTAGGACGGATGTTGTTCTCGGGCGAAGAATCACTCAAAAAAGCGAGTGTCTTGTCCGGAGGAGAAAAGGTGCGCTGTATGTTGTCGAGAATGATGCTTACTTCGGGCAATTTCTTAACCCTCGATGACCCTACCAACCACTTGGATTTGGAGTCCATCACCGCCCTCAACAACGGCTTAATTGAATTTAAAGGAGCGATGATGTTTTACTCGCACGATCACCAGTTTATCCAAACCGTTGCCAACCGTATCATCGAAATCACGCCAAACGGCATCCTTGATAAGCTAATGACCTACGACGAATACATCGCCGACTCGCGCGTAAAAGCGCAACGGGAAGCGTTGTATGGGGAATTGGTGTAGGGAGATATAATTTTGTCACTATTTTGCCCTTGACGGTGTTATCACCGTCAAGTTTCTAATCCTCGCAAGTTGGCGGTGAAAACCACCACCAACGGCAGTAAGCCGCCTATTCTTGGGCGGCTTTTTAATTTTACCTCAATAACAACCGCTCCAACCCATCCCGATACAATTCCCCAATCGGAATAGTTGCTTTTGCCAAAGCAAGCTGATGGCGTTCTATTTTTTGAATGGAGTCTACCGCTACAATGTACGATTTATGGACTCGAATAAACCGTTCTGCCGGCAATAGACTCAGCATTTCGGTCATGGTCATGCGCGTAATGACCCGACGATTACGTTCGTAAATAAACAGCAAATTGGTATCCGACTGAATGTATTGCACTTCGTTGAGTTGCACACGGACCCAATCGTAGCCTTCTTTTACAAAAATTGAACTTTGCCCTTCCACGCGCTGACTCAATTGCGCATGAACCCGATTTGCCGTTTGCAAAAAGCGGTCAAATTCAATGGGTTTCAGCAGATAATCAAGGGCCTGCACTTCAAAACCCTGCACGGCATATTCCGAATACGCCGTTATGAAGACAATCTGTGTTTGGCCCTGAAGAATACGGGCCAACTCCGTACCGAGTAAATCAGGCATTTTTACATCCAAAAAAACACAATCCACGCGCTCGTTTTTAAGAAAAGACAACGCCTCTTTTACGCTTACAAAGGTCTTTTTCAACGACAAAAACGGTACCCATTCAGCATATTGCTCAATGACAGTCAAGGAGGCTGGTTCGTCGTCAATGGCAATGCAGGAAATTTTCATCGATTATAAGTCAATGGTCAAATGGAGTTCAAATGTATCTTTTTGTGGTTCACACCGCAACGAATATCGGTCAGTATAAAGCAACGCCAAGCGTTTTTTCGCATTTTTCAAACCCGTTCCTGCACCTTTCTTCTCTTCATGGTGAGTGGTAATGCTATTCGTTACCTTGAGGTGCAATTTTCGGTCTTCCACGCGTAAGTCCACCTTCACAAAACTGGGTTCGTCAATACTCACCCCATACTGAAACGCATTTTCAACAAACGGAATCAGCAGCAACGGCGCAATTTCAGCGGATTCCTGATCCCAAAAAAGTTGAGATTGAATAGATACATTGGGATGCTCGGGCAAGCGGGCGCGTTGGAGAGCCACGTATTTTTCAATAAATGCCATTTCTTTTTGAATATCCGTTTTCTCCTGCTGCACTTCTTCAACACTGTGCCGCAAAATCCCCGAAAGTTGTTGGACCAATTGCGCCGTCGAGGTATCTTTTTCAGTCAGCGCCGAACTGTAAATGGTATTGAGTGAATTGAACAAAAAATGCGGATTCAACTGCGCTTTCAGGGATTGAATTTCGGTTTCCCGTTGCAGTTTTTCCAATTCTGCTTCCCGCTTGCGGCTTTGCCAAACGTACATAATGAGGGTGAAGAAGGCGGTGTATAAGAAATAAAAGATAATATCTTCTATCCCAAACATAAGCAGCATATTCGCAAATCCGTTGTGAGTAAGAATTTTAAAAGAATCTGCTAAAAGAGAAAAAAATGGACGAAAGAGGTTGCCATTATTTTTTTGAGTCTCTATCCATGCTTGATTTTTTTCATATTCGTAAGTGTAATTAAACAGCAACCAATCGTAAAAAGCCCAAAGAACGATTTGAAGTAATAGCAAGAACCCAAGGAATAGGCAAAATTTAATTGCAAAACGTTTAAAGCGCTTTTGAATTAAATCCTGAAAAATAAACAAATAAAAAAAGGTTGCAAATAGTGTAAGCAACAGAGCATTTAACACGGGAGCATCTTTCTCTAAAAATAAAGCCCTAACAACTAAAGGCCAAATGAATGAAACCCAATGAAACCAATCCCCGCCATTATAGCCGTATCTATGTGTAACCGTAAAAGTCCAAAAAAATAGAACCGTAAAAACGAAGGCATAATGAAGCCCGAAAAGTCGCCATTTATTGATTTGCATAGTCGTAAAGATAAGAAGGTTGACGCAAAGCAAAAACGAGACTGTCAAGCTTAAAAATAAAGGTGGCAAACACCCCAAAGAACGTGGTGTAAACCCCACAACCGTATAGTTAAGTGCTTAATGAGACCGCCAAATAAATGTGCCGATTTTTTGTTGTTCGCTGTCAACAATTTCCCGTAATTTCATCGTTTTATTGCCTAAACTCCCAAAACCCATTGTCAAATGAAAACGCCGTTCAGTCGTTCTTTTTCCTTTCTCCGTTTTCCGTTTTCCATTTTCCTGTTTTTTTCCACACTATTCCTCACTCAATGTGGAAAACTCAACGAAATTCGGGTAGTGGGACGAAATTTTGAGGATGAAATCAATTTGGCTCAAAATCTGGTCTTTACTTTCAATAAAGACATTGTGCCCGCGTCAGAACTAAACAGTTGGGAATCCACCAAATTTGTGGAATTTATCCCTGCCGTGGCGGGAAAATTCAAATGGACAGCTCCCAACGAACTAATATTCTCCCCCGCCAGCGGCTTTGAACCCGCTACTGAATACCGAGCGGAGTTGAGCAAAGAATTGGCCAAGAAAACCACCGACAAAAAATACGGCGTTTCGGGCGAAGAGATAGAATTTCATACGCCGTATCTTCAATTGACGGATGCCGAGACCTATTGGACCAAATCGCGCGAATCGGGCAAACCGTTGGCCAAAACCAAACTGCATTTCAATTACGGTGTCAACGGAAACGAAGTAGTTAGCAAATTGAAGGTAAAAAGTGAAGATAAGTCTTTTCGTTCTTCCACCACTCAAACCCAACCCTCAGAGGCAATTACGGTGGTTTTGAACGACGCAGCGGCTGACAAAAACGAACAACCTTTGGAATTTTCGGTTGAAAAAGGGGTTAAAGTCCCCAACACTGCTTACACGACCAAAGAAGAAATCAAGCTTTCCGGCACCATTCCATCTGCAACAACGCTGGAGGTAAAAGACGTAAAAACGGGCTTTGAAAACTATCGCGGCGTAGTACGCATTATCACCACACAAGAGCTTCAAAATGTGGACTTAGCTTCGTATTATTCTATTCAGCCCGCGGTACAAACGAAGGCCGAATTGACCGAAAATGGCTTCACTATTCGCGGTGATTTTAATGAAACGGACACCTACGTTTTAACTCTGACCGACCAAGTCAAAGGCGTATTGGGAGCGCATTTGGAAGAAGAAATCACGAAGGATTTGTTTTTTGGTAATATGCCCGCGAGTATTTCATTTGTCAATAAAAAAGCCATTTATCTGTCTTCCAAAGGTGCACGTAACGTAGGCGTGCAGGTGGTGAATATCCCCAAAGTTCAGGTCAAAATTGCGAAGATTTACGAAAACAACATTTTGCAATACCTGCGTACCAATCGCTACGAAGAATACGGAAACTTAGGTGGCGAAGACAATTGGGGACCAACGGGCAATTATACTTATGAAGACGATTACAATCAGGTTTATAGCGACATTATTGTTGACAAAACCATCGAAACCGACAATTTACCAAAAGTAAAGGGCGTTTCCGCACTTAATTTGGGCTTGCCCGATGCCCCTAATGCCTTTCGGGGGATTTACGTCGTCACTGTTCAGTCCAAGGACGAACAATACCAACGGGCCGTGAAAATGGTGTCTTTATCGGACATTGGACTGATTGCTAAGCAGGGGCAGGATGAATTTTGGGTTTTTGCCAATTCCATCAAAACCGCCGAACCGCTTGATAATCTGGAAATCAGCCTTATATCTTCCAACAACCAAACGGTACTGACGGGTCGAACCGATAGCCGAGGGGTCGCTAAATTTGAAAAACTTTCCGAGAAAGCTCCCAATTTCACCATTGCCATGGTGATAGCAAAAACGGCTCCCTCCAAAAACAACATCGACGACGATTTTAACTACCTGTTTTTAGAAGATACCCAAGTCGAAACTTCTCGTTTTGAAGTGGAAGGCAAGCGTGATAATACGTCGGGTTTTGAGGCATTTATTTATGGCGACCGTGATATTTATCGCCCCGGCGAAACCATTCATTTTAACACCGTTGTGCGTCAGCAAACCTGGAAAAGTGTGGGAGAGATTCCGTTGAAAATCAAAGTGTTATTGCCCAACGGTAAAGAGTTAAAATCATACAGATTGAATACCAATAGCGAAGGAGCCGTAGAAACGTCGTTGGTGCTCGACAAAGCCGCCGTGACGGGTGGCTACAGCGTGGAAGTGTACAACGGAAATGATGTACTACTGGCTTCCAAAAAGCTGAACATTGAGGAATTTATGCCCGACCGCATCAAGGTAGATGCCAAAACCAATCAGGAATTTTACCGCACCGGACAAGCTATCTCCCTTAACGCCACGGCCCTCAATTTATTTGGACCTCCTGCGTCGGGCCGTAATTATGAAATGGAGTTTTCGCTCAAACGAAAAGCCTTTTTTGCGGACAGATACAAAGAATACATTTTCGACATGCCTGACAACGCTACAAAATTCGAGAGCGTTGTCAGACAGGGAGTCACGGATGACAATGGCTTGGCAAAAGAAACGTTTCCGCTTCCCGCCGAGTATCAGGATTTGGGCGTATTGGAAGGAAAAATATACGTAACCGTTTTTGACGAAACGGGACGTCCCGTGAATCGTCTCAAACGCTTTGATGTTTTTACGCAGGATGTTTTTTACGGGGTAAAAATGGCGGACAATTACGTGGGCCTCAACGCTCCCGTCCCCATTGGACTCGTGGCTGTGGACAAAGACGGTAAGCCCAAAGCGACCGCCACGGCCCAAGTTGAAGTTATCCGAATGGATTACCAAACCGTGGTTGAAAAACAAAATGACCAACTTCGCTATGCTTCCAAAAAACGGGAGAAAATAGTGTATTCCAACGTGGTTTCTTTCAAAAATGGACTGGCGGAGGTTCGTTATGTGCCTACCGTTTCGGGAGAATACGAAGTCAGAATACGGCGTGTTGGCAGTACGGGGTATTCGGTGATTAATTTTTACGCCTATGGTTGGGGCAGCACATCGGCCTCTTCGTTTGAGGTAAGCAACGAAGGCGAAGTGTTAATGGAATTTGACAAACCTAATTATAAAGTAGGAGACAAAGCCAAGGTATTGTTTAAAACACCTTTTGTGGGTAAACTTTTGGTGACGGTTGAGCGCAACAAAGTGCTGGAGCATCACTATTTGGAGACGGATAACAAGTCGGCGGCATTCAGTTTTTCAGTAGGAAGTGAACATTTACCGAATGCCTTCATCACGGCTACGCTGATTCGACCTTTGGACAATTCTAATTTGCCGCTTACCGTAGCGCACGGTTTTGCTTCGGTCAAGGTCGAAGACGATGATACCAAATTGCCCGTGGAAATTGTTGCCGTGGAAAAATCCCGTTCCAAAACCAAACAAAAAATCAGGATAAAAACGGCTCGTAATGCGCAGGTGACGATAGCCGTGGTAGACGAAGGCATCCTGCAAATCAAAAATTTCCAAACGCCTGACATTCACGGATTTTTCTATCAAAAACGGGCCTTGGAAGTCAATAGCCACGATTTATATCCGTTCCTTTTCCCCGAACTTTCGTTGGCTTCAGCGAGCAGTGTGGGGGGTGACGGATACGATTTGGAAAAACGCATCAATCCGCTTTCTAACGGACGTGTCAATTTGGTGGCCTATTGGTCGGGACAAATAGACGCAGGTTTTGACGGAGAAGCAGAATTTGAAGTGGATATTCCGCAGTTTTCGGGCGATTTGCGCATTATGGCAGTGGCTTACAAAGACAATGCGTTTGGGTCAGGCAACAAAAACATGAAAGTTGCTGACCCTATTGTGATCAGCACAGCTTTGCCGCGTTTTCTCAGCCCTGATGATGAGTTAATTGTCCCGGTTAACGTAACGAATACGGAGAAAACAGCCGCTAATGTCCAAGTGAGTATCAGTGTAAACGGACAACTTCAAAACCTTCAGGGCAAAACTCAAACGCTGAGCATTGCGCCTGAAAAGGAAAGTCGTACGGCTTTTGTGGTCAAAGCCGCCCAAGCAATGGGGATGGGCAGCGTAACCGTGACAGTAAATAATGGCAAGGAGAAATTTGTTGAAAAAACCGAATTAACCATTCGCCCTGCGACTTCGCTGTTAAAAACATCACAATCAGGCATAATTGCGGGAGGAAGCGCAGGAACCGTTGATTTAAGCGGCAATGGTTTTATTCCTTCCACGGTGAGCAGCAAATTGGTAGTGAGTCGTTCGCCTATGGTGCAGTATGCCAAGGCATTGGATTATCTGTTGGGTTATCCGCACGGTTGTATTGAGCAAACGATTTCCAAGGCTTTTCCGCAGCTGTACTTTGCTGATATTGCCAAATCCATTGCCCCCAAAACGTACGTAGTCAAAACGGGCGAAAGCGATTTTAACCCTACCTTCAATGTGCAGGCGGCTATTCAAAAGGTTGAAAGTATGCAGTTGCCCAATGGGGCGGTAAGTTACTGGCCCGCAGGAACCGAAGAATCGCCTTGGGGAACTGCCTACGCCACGCATTTCCTGCTCGAAGCCCAACGTGCCGGATTTGAAATCAATCAATCAGCTGTAGGTCGGATGTTGGACTATTTGACGGTAAAAACAGGTACTCCCGCTACCGAATATGATTATGTTTACGATGAGGCAAGCGGCTATACCCAAGTGACGATTGGAAGTCGTTCGTCGCTGTATTCGCTGTATGCTTTGGCGTTGGGTGGTAAAGCCAACCGCGCTTCCATGAATTATTACAAACAAAATCAGCAGTTGTTGACTTCGGATACCCGCTACCTATTAGCGGCGGCGTTCAAGCAAATCGGTGACGAACGAAGTTATTACGCGTTATTGCCGGCTACGCTTGCCGAAACTCGCTCATCGCGCCAATTAAGCGGCAGTTTTGCTTCGCCTATTCGAAATATAGCGTTGACCTTGAATACCTTAATCGAAACCGACCCCAACAACATTCAAATTCCAACGTTAGCGCGTCGATTATCGCAGGCACTTAATTCAACCGCCTATCTTAATACTCAGGAAGCGGCGTTCTCGTTTTTAGCTTTGGGAAAATTGGCCAAGAAAAATGCAGGTTCAACGGTAACGGCAGTAGTGAGTAGCGAGAAGCGAGTAGTGAGTAAATTTGACGGGAAAGACTTAATAATCACTAAACTACTAAATCAAAAATTACAAATTACTGCTTCCGGCAAAGGCTCGTTGTATTGGTTTGCTCAGTCTGAAGGTTTAAGTGCCACAGGCGCTTATGTAGAGGAAGATGCAGGATTGCGCGTACGCAAGCAGTTCCTGAACCGCAACGGACAGCCACTCAGCGCTTTCCACCAAAATGATTTGGTTGTTGTCAAAATTACATTGACAAGCACTGACGGCTCACCCGTTGAAAACGTGGTGGTGACGGATTTGCTTCCGGCAGCTTTTGAAGTTGAAAACCCGCGCCTGACTGAGCCGCGTGATATGCCTTGGATTAAGAACCCCACAACACCCGATCATTTCGATATTCGCGACGACCGCATCAACTATTACACCACAGCTAACAACGTCGAAAAGACGTTTTATTACATGGTTCGCGTTATCACCAAAGGTACATTCACGCTCGGGCCCGTTTCGGCGGATGCGATGTATTCAGGCGATTTTCGGAGTTATTCGGGAGGCGGAAAAGTGAAGGTGGATTGATACTGTTTGTAGAGACGCAACATTTTGCGTCTCTACTCCCATTTCCAGTCTTTCCCCAAAATCAATTCCTTTTTAAGACCTTGGGCGATAAGCAGATCGCGGGTTTTGTAGCTGTCTAATTTTTTGGCTGGTAAGTCATTGGCATTGGCGAGGGCATAGAGAAGCATCGATGAGAATCGCACGCCATTGACCATTTCTTCCCGATCGATGAGGTTGAAATTATCACAATTGGAGTGGTAGCAGCCAAATACATTAGGGCCAAGGCGTCCCGCAGGCGCACCCGTCGGGATACCTTCCAGCATAAAAGGCTGATGATCTGAATGAAGCCCTGCCCGACTGCTGACCGCATTGGCATAGTTGCCATCTACTTTCTTAATCTGTTCCCCCACCGACAGGAAGAAATGAATCAATTCGTCCCGTCCTCCCACATTCATTCCGTACACATTATTGGTCATGTCGAGGTTCATCATGAACTTCACTTTATCTACCTGTTTGGTTTTGATCAGTTCTTTGACAACTTGGCGAGAACCGAGCAACCCTTGTTCTTCCCCCATGAAAAGCACAAAATCGATGGTGCGTTTGGGTTTTAATTTCAGGGCTTTGAAGGTACGTGCAATATCCATAATGGTAAAAGAACCAAGGCCATTGTCAGAGGCTCCGGTTGCTAAATCCCACGAATCTAAATGCCCTCCGATGATGATGCGCTCGTCAGATTTTCCGGGAATGGTGGCTATTACGTTCCGTACTTTGATCTTCTTACTCACGTTGCGCATGTCAACAATGGCGTGTAAATCAGTATCTACCTTCATCCAATTGCGAATTTCTTCACCACTTTCTTTCGAAATATTCACGGCAGGAATAGCAATCAACGACCCCGTTACTGAAGCAGTACCCGTAAGAAGTACATTGCCCGGCACTTGATTAACGGTGATAATCCCTGTAGCACCGTATTGAATGGCCAAAGCTGTTTTTTCAGAGCGATGCAGGTTTTTTTGGCCCGGCTTGCCATTCACCAATCCGATATTGGCCAAGGCTACTTTACCTCTAATCTGATCTTTTACCGCCTCAAAGTCTTCCTCCAATCCATTTCCTACATCCACAATACGTCCGCTCACCTTTGCCTGAACGGGAGAATGTGCCAAGGCCACGACGGGTACCGTACGAAAGTTATCACTTTTATTAGGAACAACATCGAGCGTAACCGTATCCCGCATCCAAGATTCCACTTCAAACGATTGAAATTTTACGTCGGCATAGCCGTATTTTTTGAACAGATTGAAAGCGTACAATTCTGCTCTTGCCCCATTGGGGCTACCTGTTAAACGATGTCCGATGGTAGAAGTAGCATCGCCCAATGTTTCATAAGCGCGGCTGTTTTTGAGGACATCATCATTAATTTTCTGAAAAGTCGGAACAAATTCATCGTCTCCACGAAAGGCAAAAAAAACAAGCAGGCTGACACTTACTAAAAAGGCAGGAAATAGGTTACGGTACATGGAAGTTATGGGGTAGCTAAGAAAACCTGTAAAAATACAAAGATGCCATCTGATTATTTCAACTATTTATCAAATGGTTAATGAAACTTCAAAAGTGCCGTTCCTATGCCGCAATTCAAACATCGTTTTTCAGAACAAAAATTATTATAAAGCTCAATAACTCCCTGAGAATCAAATGCTGTTTTCGTTTTCAACGCTAATCCTTCCCACATCTCAGTTATGTGATTTTGCTCGGCAGGAAGTTGTTCCAAAAGTTCCAATGCTTTGTCTAAAAACAGTCGACTGTCCTTTGCTTCTGAGTAAGCCGCCAACAACGGCACAACCGTATTGACAATTATATTTTCTACCGATGTCTTTCCCAAAGCGGGGACTTTACCAACAGCTTCTTTTTGAAACTGATAATGTTTTTGCCAATATCCTGACTGCTCCACGCGTAATGCATCCTGAAGCGTTTTAAGAGTCTCGGTATGAATAAACAACGAAAACAAACTCGGTTGACGCTGTACTAAAGTAGCCAATTGGGCCAAACGCACTGTAGGAAAATTGGCAGGGCGCAATCGCAGGAACTTCCACTCGTGTGCCCGAAGTTGTTGTGATTTCAAGGAATATTTTGCCGACAAAAAATCATACTCCCGTCGCAGTATATCTACGTATTTATCCGCGTTTTCGATGGCGGGCAGCATACCCGACTGTCCCAAAAGAAGTGCTTCCATTTGAGTAAGGTTATCGCGGTGTTTTTGGAGGACTTTCAACGGCAATCCCTGCGCCAACCGAAGCATCGGTTCGGCGTTGATTTTAAACCCAAAGTTTTGAGCCAACAATTGATAGGCCGTTTCTTCCCAATCCTGATGGTTGCGTTCCAACATTTCATGAACTGCAGCTGCTTTACGCTCAAGTCGTTGCATTAATGCTCGGTCGAGCATAGACAGTTTTTGAATTTCGGCAGAAGCCACAAATTGGCTCGCGCAGGGAATCACCTCTTTGCTTTCCGTCAGGGCTTGGTATTTGTAAAGTAATTGCCTTGAAGTCAGCGGTTTTAGCTCTAAAGTAGGGACAGAAGTCCCATCAGGGCGCTGAATAATGGCATCATTTTCCCAGACTACATGCAGTATAACACTGTCGTACGCTCGGTCGTGGGAATGGGTATGCCGATGCCAATCCGAGCTTCGGAGATGCATTTCAATCGTTCCGACCCATTCGATGCCATCAATTAAGACACGACCGTTCAAAAAATCAGGCCCTGCATTGGTATTGCGCTGTCCCACGGCTAACGTCTGAAGTGACTCACCGGCAATGGTTTGCAAATTTGTTTTATCAAAATACTGAAATTGCCACAAGAAGTACAGGAAATCTTCGGACATAATGCTTTGTTAAAAATAAAATGATACTAAATTTAGTTATATTGTATTGATTGGTCTTGCGCAAATTACACAGACAGTATGAAACGGCTTTTTCTATATTTCACCCTACTTATATTCTTGACCGGGCAAAGTTTAAAAGCTCAGGTAGTCAAGCTTTCGGACGATCCGGTACAATTTATTGCCGACGCACAAAAGATGATGGCCATGAGCGGGAACCCCACTTATATCAAGGCAGCTAAAAACCTCGAAACTTTGTGGTTGGACAGTCGTTTGACGCAAAGTCATCAGAAAAGTATCGTTACAATTACCAAACGGATGGTAGCCAAAGGCTATAAACCGACTACACCTCACTTTGAGCAGTTTTTTAACGGGACTTACGCCGCCTTCAACGGGACGTATGCAGTCCCCACTGAAGTGGAAGGGTATTTGACTACCGCCGCTCAAGTGATAGAGACGTACGATACCAAAAGTTCATTAAAGTACTTCGAAACGGCGCGTAACTTATTTGAAAACAGACTGATATATACTTCTAATTTCAATCGTTTGTTTGCGTATGAAGGCACGTACAGTTTTCGTTTCGAGAGTGCCCCCGACCCGAATAAACCGATAGAGCCTGCTAAAACAACTCCTGCCAACGATGGGTGGGGTGACGTAGTGGGCGATTCAGCAGGGGTATTGAAGTTAAATGCTTACGAAAAAAAGCCATTACCAACCGTTACAGGTGCTATTATTGAGTTTAAAAACGTCAATTTGGTCATGGTTACGGCCAATGACTCAGTCCCTCTTACCCAAACGAGCGGAAAATTGGCGGTACGGGAAGGGATTTGGGTAGGAACAGGCGGAAAAATGACGTGGGAAACCGCCGGCAGTCCCGAGGCGTATGTGACCCTCAGTGGATATAGCTTTAACGTTGGTTTACCAAAACTCATCGCAGACGAGGCAAAGCTCCATTACGATACGAAGTTGTCGCAACCCGTGGAAGGAGTATTTGAATACGAAAGTAAAAAACGCGGCAAAGGACACCCATCGCCTTATCCAAAGTTTGTTTCGTATCGAAACGATGCTCAATTACGCGGTTTAAGCAAAAACATTCGTTATCAGGGGGGATTATCGTTGGTAGGACTGAAACTATCCGGAGCCTCATTGACCCAGGACCCTTCTACCATAACCATCAGTTACAACGGAAAAACAGCCTTTAAATCCAGCAGTCGCCGCTTTGAACTGACGGATTCTCTGATTACTTCGCCGTTGGCTACCTTTACTACGTATTTGGGAACTGACTCCCTGCATCACCCAGGAATCAAACTTTCTTACAACGATACGGAAGGATTGGTAAAAACACAACCGGCTGATCGTCGTACCGGTTTTCAGTATACTCCGTACTCCGATTCTTACCATAAGATGTTCATTGAAGCCGAGATGCTGCGGTGGAATTTTGTCAAAAATGAAATTGAGTTTTCGGTTATTTCGGGCAAAACAGTGGTCCCTATTCGGTTTGAATCGTTCAATTTCTACAAACAGGAACGTTTTCGGGCCATGAGCGAGCAGTATGGATTTCACCCGCTGTTGATGGCAGCCAATTACGTAGCCAAACAAAAAACACCTACGTTTGCTCCCGAAGAAATTACCGAATTTTATAAGAAGGATATGAACGCCGTTCGGGCAGCTTTCAATCAGTTATACTTTGAAGGATATGTGGTTACTGATCCCAAAAATGGGCTTTTACGATTAACCAACAAGGGAATTTTGTACGTTTTGGCCAATAACAAACAGGCTGACTTTGACAATCTTCAGATTTCTTCGCTTTATCCTGCCAACAGCACAACGGCCAATGCCAGTATTGATCTCAAAGACAACGTATTGACGATACGAGGTGTGGATAAATTCACCGTCAGTGACTCCCTCAAAATCGTAGCGATGCCTTCGGATAAACAAATCAAAGTCCTCAAAAATCGGGATTTTTCAATGAATGGCCTGTTGGTATCGGCCAATTTCCGCTTCAATGGCCGCGATTTGGTCTTTAACTACAACAAGTTTTTTGTGGACTTGAATAAAATCGACAACATTACTTATATTCCCAAAGCCGCTTATGACAAGGGCAGCAAAGCGGAAGTGGGCGGAGATATTGTCTATGAAAAATCGGGGCGTATTTACCTGAACGATCCAACCAATAAATCAGGGGCCAAGAAAAATTCTGTCTTTCCCCGTTTGAATGTACCGGAAGGGATGACGGTGTATTTTGACCAAGCCGACCGTGGAAATCTGGCTTACGACCGAAAAGTATTTTTCAAGATTCCGTCCATCGACTACGACAGCCTTGCCACGCAGGACATCGTCTTCATCGGGATATTCAACTCTAACGGAATCTTTCCCCCTTTCAAGGCAGAATTGCGTTCTATGCCCGACAACTCACTGGGTTTTAAATACATCCCTCCAGCTGCTGGCTACAAAGTGTACGGAACAACAACCAACGTCAAATTCACAAAAGAGTTGACAATGGACAAGCAGGGGTTGCGGTCGCAAGGGGAAATTACGCACTTGAGCGCTCGTATTCCCACCGAAGGCATGTTGTTTATGGCGGATTCAATGATTGCCAACGGTGCGCAGGCCGAAATCAAAGAAGCTATTATTGGCAAAGCCTATTTCCCGAAAGTAGATTTGCGAAATTATACCATGCGTTGGACTCCCAAAGCCGACAGCATGTCGCTAACAACCAAAGTCAATACCTTTAATTTTTATAACGGAACCACCAAGTTAGACGGACGTATCGTGCTGCGATCCACAGGTTTATATGGAAAAGGGCTCCTGCGTCGTGATGACTCCGAATTGACATCGCAGGATATTAAATTTAACAAAGAAGGATTTTTAGCGGGCGAGTCTCAGTACAAGATCATTTCAAATACCAATACCACGCGCCCTATCCTTTTAGGTAAAAATGTGGATGTGGACTTTAATTTAGTAAAAGGATTGGTAGGCATTTCGACCAATAAGAACTCTCTTGAAAATACGTCGATGGAATTTCCTTTTACAGCCTATCGAACTTCCATTAACCGCGCCCAATGGAATATCAACGCCAAGACCATTGCTATGAAAGGAGACGTAGCAACGTCAACTTTTACAGCTACTGCTCCAGAACAGGAAGGCCTGACCTTCAACGGATCATCAGCTTTGTACGAAATTGAGAAAATGACGCTCAACATTGGCGGCGTACCGTTCGTAACTACCGCTGATGCCAAAGTGCTGCCTGATAAAGGCTTAGTGGTAGTTCACCGAAACGGAGAAATGATGCCCTTCAAAAATGCACGTTTAGTGCTAGATACACTTAATGAGTATCACCGCCTCAAAAACGGCAATATCCAAGTGGTATCCAGAACGAAGTTTACGGGAGATGCTACTTATTTGTACGCCACCGTTACCAACGATACCATCCCGGTAAAAATGGGTAACTTCAATTTACAGCAGGCTTCCTTAACCGCTTCGGCGAGTAATCGCTTGCCGCAATCCAAAAATAAGGTGTCTTACACAGTAGCCAAAGCCGAAATTGTGGAGCTTGACAACTTTGTAGTTGCGCCCCGAATGCAATATAAAGGCCGCATGACGATGCTGGCACCCGAACCTAATTTACAATTTGACGGATATGTCAAACCCATCATCAAAAAACGCCTTGACTTAGTCGCGTCTTGGATTCCGTTCAAAGAAACACCTACCAAAGATGCAGCCCTCAAAGTAACACCAACGCTCAAAAATGAGTCAGATTTGCCTATTTCTGTGGGGTTACACTACCGCGCAGGAGCTGATGGATTGTATTCAACCTTTCTCTCGGCAAAGGAAGCCAAGAACGACCAAACTATTTTTGAAGCAAATGGGCTGCTGCGATTTGACGACAAAACCAAGTCTTTCCGCATTGTTCCTGAACCCAAAACACCCGATGAATTGATTGATGAAGAAAACGCATACACCTTTAATGATGCGAAAGGAACCATCACGTATCAGGGCAAACTCAACTTTATCAATGAGAAAGGAGTGAAAGAAGGCGAAGAACTCTTTATGTCGGCAGGCTCTGTGCAAACCAATATTGACAGCATGACGTATCGGTTCAACAGCCTTTTATCCTTTAACTTTCCTGCCAACCGCGAAATCATTACCAAAGCGGCCGAAAACATTGTACAAACCAACTTAGACGAGCAAAACAGCGACCCTGCTGAACCTAATTTTGAGCGCCTGGGGGCGAAATTAGCTGCCTTGATTGGCCGTAAAGCAACCGATGGCTACATTGCTCGCACTGCGGCGGCCTATAAACCTTTGTTTGATGCCTCGCCTAAATTCAATGCTACGCTGGTCTTATCCAGCGTCAATTTACGTTGGTCGCCATCCCAAAATGCGTTTTACAGTGTAGGGAAAATAGGGGTATCCAACCTTGGCAATACCGACATTAACGCAGAGATGGTAGGGATGATTGAAATCCGAAAAAGTACCCGAGGTGATGAAATCAGCATTTACCTTGAATCATCCGACGATGTATGGTATTATTTCGATTGGCAGCAGGACAAACTCGCCATGGTATCATCGACGCAGGAAATCAATGATTTTATTGCCATCAAATCAAAAGACAAAAAGGAAACGGCTGTATTGGCAATTGGACTTGAAGAGCGGGATATGTTCATAGACAGGTTCAATTCGTTGTATCGTCCAAAACCGAAAAAGACAACGCTGGCCAAAGCCCCCGTCAAAGGTGCTCCGACCAAAACAGCGACCCCTGCTCCTGGCAGCAAAACTGCAGCAAAGACTCCTCCCGTTGTAGCTACGAAAGAATCAGAGGAAAAAGAAGAAATTGTGGAAGAGGAAACACCCAAAGTAGCTGACAAAGCCTCCAAAACTGAAAAAGGAACCAAGGATACTAAAGTGGCAGCAAATTCCAAAGACCCTAAAGTTGCTGCCAAGGATACTGCTTCTAAAGCTAAACCAGGAACCAAGGTTGTTCAAACACCCGCCAAAGCTCCTGTGAAGAAAAAAGAGAAGGCTGAAGAGAAAGAAGGCTTTTAATCACTTTATCAGCCTTTTATGGGTTAAAGCATAAAAGGCTGATAAAATCAATCACTTATCGGCGTCTTTTCCGTTCCTTGGGAGCCGCTCCTTTTTCTTTACGTGTACTGCTCCGTTGGAAGTTACGTTCACTTTTCAAAGAACCACCACTATGCATTGGTGTGGCATTGGCCAACACTAAATCCATGCTTCTGCGCGAAATATTGGTTTCTTTTACCTTTACTTTCACCGCATCACCAAACGTATAAAACCGCTTCGAGCGTTTTCCTACAAGACGGTAATTTTCTTTGTCGAGTTCGTAGTAATCATCATTCAAATCATTCATCCGTACCAATCCTTCGGAAGCCGTTTCGGTAATTTCAACAAAGATTCCAAATTCCGTCACGCCTGTAATGATTCCATCCCATTCACGATTTGGCTCCATGGAAGCCATAAATTCCACTTGTTTGTACTTAATACTGGCCCGTTCGGCGTTGGCAGCCAATTGCTCCCGCGACGATGAATGCTTGCAGGCAGGTTCATATTCAGCTCGTTCTGGAGCAGGTTTTCCGTCCAAATAATGCTGCAACAAACGGTGCGCTATCATATCCGGGTAGCGACGAATAGGTGAAGTAAAGTGCGAATACCTTCTAAATGCTAATCCAAAGTGACCCACATCTTCGGTGCTGTACCGCGCTTTTGCCATGGTACGAATCGCCAACTGCTCCAGCGCATTTTGCTCGGGTTTTCCCTCCAAATCTTCCATGAGTTGATTGAGCGACTGAGCAGCAATTTTCTCATTTTCAATCTTCATTTTATAACCCAATCGTCCGGTAAACGCAGCAAAAATGCGTAATTTTTCCATATCCGGTTCTTCGTGGATACGGTAAATCATGGTGTTGGGATGATTCTTGTCTTTCGAGTTTCGGTGAATAAACTCCGGCACACGCTTGTTGGCCAACAGCATAAACTCCTCAATCAGTTTGTGAGCATCTTTCCGTATTTTGGTATAAAGCCCGAGTGGCTTTCCATTTTCATCCAGATTAAACTTCACTTCTGTTGTTTCAAAATTAACGGCCCCCTTCGCAAATCGCTCGGCTCGAAGTTTATGGGCGAGTTTGTTAAGAAGCGTGAGAGGTTGCGAAAAAACCTCACCCTCAATCCCTCTCCTTTCAGGAGAAGGAGGTAAATTCCCCTTCTCCTGAAAGGAGAGGGGGGTAGGGGGTGAGGTGGGATTTTCCAACACCTCCTGCGCCTCTTCGTAACTAAACCTCCTGTCGGAATGTATCACGGTACGCCCAAACCATTCATTTATGATTTTGGCTTCTTCGTTCAGTTCAAAAACGGCGGAAAAAGTCAATTTATCTTCATTAGGTCGGAGTGAGCAAAGATTATTGGAAAGTTTTTCGGGTAACATCGGTACCGTTCTGTCCACCAAATACACCGAAGTAGCTCGTGCGTAAGCTTCACGCTCAATGTCCGTATTGGGACGAACGTAATGCGTTACATCAGCAATGTGAACTCCGATTTCGTAGTTTCCGTTGTCCAAATACTTCACCGAAATTGCATCGTCAAAATCTTTGGCATCAGTGGGGTCAATGGTAAACGTAAGGATATCGCGCATATCGCGGCGACGGGCAATTTCTTCGACCGAAATGGTTTCTGGAATCGCGTTGGCTTCGGCTTCAATTTCTTCGGGAAACTTGTAAGGCAGTCCAAATTCCGCCAAAATAGCGTGCATTTCGGTTTCATTCGAGCCTGCTTTCCCGAGTACTTCCACCACTTCACCTTCCATTCGCCTCGACCGAGTCGGATATTGAGTAATATGTATCAGTACTTTATCGCCATCCTGCGCATTTTTGAGTTTTGATTCAGAAATGTGTACTTCTTCATACATGCGACGATTGTCGAGCGAGACAATTCCATATTTAGGCCAAAGTTCAAGCTCTCCTACAAACTCCGTACGTCCGCGTTGGAGAACTTCTTCTACGCGCCCTTCGCGACGGCGACCGCTTCGATAATCGCTAAAAAGCGTAATTCGTACCGTATCTCCGTCCACGGCTCCGCGCAAATCATCAGAATCAATCCACACATCGGGACTTCCCGAAAGGCTTGGCTTACCCAAAGGCTCGGAGTCAAGCACGACAAAAGCGTAATTTTTATTCACATGTTCTACTCTTCCAATCAACACATTAGCGCTTTCATTGGCAGAATATAAACCTTCTTCCGTACGTTTTATGCGTCCTTCTTCAATCAATTCATCCAGCAATCCATTAAAAATCAACCTTAATTTTTGGTCATCGGCATCAAAATGGTCGTGGAGCTGTTGCAGTTCAAATGGCTGTTCGTTGTTAATTTCAAAAAAAGCGGCAATCTCTGATTTGAATTCATCCAAAAACGAGACAATCTTTTTTTGGGGGCGAGCCTGTCTCTTTTTAGGCTCGCGTGATTTTTGATTTTTCTTCATACTTATAAATACTTCTACTCAAATAAACCATTTTTTTACCAAAATCATTGCATACTCTACTTTTTCAAGGATAGAACTCACTATATACGGCACTTTAAGAGATTATTGGCTAATGCGATTAATGCACATTTATGCTTATAAATCTTCTTTTTCCAAAAGAGCCAAACTCACACCAAAAGCCTCATTAAGCGTAATTAAGAATAAATATCCCAAAAAGTGCTGTATAATACACTATTGAGTCATTGGAGTGACTAAATACAGAATAAAACATTAAATAGCGCATTAAAATGCTCTTTTTGGCGCAATTAATAAATTCAATTGTATATTTGTATAAAAAAGAGCCGTACAATGCACTTTGAAGAACTGATAAAATTAATAAAAGAACGCCGACAAATGTTAAAGGTAACGCAGGAAAGCCTTGCAGAGTTATCTGGTGTTGGTTTACGAACGTTAAAACAGTTTGAAAGCGGAAAGGGCAATCCTACGCTGCAAACGCTACAAAAACTGGCCGATGTATTGGGAATGGAAATTAGTTTACAATTAAAAACGATTTCCCGTCACTCATGAGACAGGCCCAAATAATTTTCAGAGATGATGCAGCGGGGGTATTGACCCAACACGATGATGGCTCATTTACCTTTCGCTATTACGATGCGTGGATGACCGACAGTACTAAGTCTGGCATCAGCCTCACATTCCCTAAAACACACCGGGAATTTCATGCTGATTATCTTTTCCCATTTTTCTATAACATGCTGCCGGAAGGGTCTAATAAACAGGTCGTTTGTAAACACCATCGAATTGATGCCGATGATTATTTTGGTTTGTTGATGGTTACAGCTGCCACCGACAGCATAGGTGCCGTTCGGATTATTAAAATGGAAAATCCATGAACTTACCTGTATTCACCCATTGCCCGGGCACTTTAGCGGAAGGTTTCAGCACCTACAGCAAAACCTGTCTGAACCGGGTATTTGCCGGCAAAAAGGTCTATCACGTATTGTCCTACGATTCACCGGCTTCTAATCCTGAAACCGATGAACTGTTTGAAGAAAACAGGACTCGTATGTCAATTTCAGGGGTGCAGGAGAAATTTTCGGTTGTGCTTGAGAAAAATAAGTTGAGACTCATGAACGAAGGGGAACGCGGTACTCATATTCTGAAACCTATTCCGAGCGCAGGTAAAAAACCCGACCAAATGCCCGCCAATGAGCATCTTACGATGCAGATTGCCCGTCAGATTTTTGGACTGGAAACGGCTGAGAATGCCCTGATATTCTTTAAAAATGGTTCTCCAGCCTATATCACCAAGCGTTTTGATATCCGAGAGGATGGAACAAAGTCGGGGCAAGAAGATTTTGCCTCTTTGGCCGGCAGAACCCCGCAAACCCACGGAACACATTATAAGTACGTAGGCAATTACTTGGAATTATTTCAATTGATGCAGACCTATTTACCGGCCTACAAATTGGAAGCGCCCAAACTGTTGAAAATCCTGCTGTTTAATTATCTCTTTTCCAACGGTGATGCGCACTTTAAAAACTTTTCATTGCTCGAAACCCCGATGGGCGATTATCGTCTAAGCCCTGCGTATGACTTACTGAACAGCCGTATTCATACGCCAGATAAAGACTTTGCTTTGGATGATGGACTTTTGCCCCTAAACTTAGCTCAGGGAAAAATCAGTCAACAATTTGCCACATTGGCAGCAAAAGCTGGCATCGGTGAAACCACTTTCAACAATCTGCTTTCGACCCTGCTATCAAGACAGGAATCAGTCGAAAAAATGGTCGCCGCTTCTTTTCTCAACGATAGCACCAAAAGAAATTATTGGCAGTCTTACCAAGGGCGATTAAAGCAATTAGTGAAAGAGTGAGGAAGAGGGGGATTCGGAACACGGAGAAATGGGAACACTAAGGATTTTATGTTAAAATTCTCATAAACCAATAGTCCGCTACGAATTAAGCGGCGATTTTAGTATAATTGATTAGATTTTGATAATTGTCTGAATTTTTAGTGGTTTCAGGGCAAATTCCCAGACCGATAATAAATTTATCAAGTAGGTGTTCAT
>Ga0247843_1002301_pt1 | contig 35397 bp, 30 predicted proteins | sample LaCruzMarch2017__FD_192420 | JGI IMG/M metagenome (GOLD analysis project Ga0247843, IMG submission 192420) | Freshwater microbial communities from meromictic Lake La Cruz, Castile-La Mancha, Spain - LaCruzMarch2017_8m | ecosystem: Environmental > Aquatic > Freshwater > Lake | place: Spain... | reverse complement strand
CATCGATCGTTAACTCGGTGGCTGGTTCAACTAGTGGGGGCAGCTGCATATCAGCACCTTAACTATTGGTATTCGGGGGGCAATTGGCCGCGCCCTGCAATTGCGAATCCGAGGCAAGACTTGGTTCCCCAAGACTCGACAAGCGCAGGTCCAGGCAAAGCGACAGTATTTCGTGGCTTCGGCCTGCGAAACCCACAACTTCTACCGGACTCCTACTTAATCCTCAGTTTGTAAAACTCACAATTGACTAAGCCTCTAGGGTGGTGCCATGGAAAGCACGGCTATGCAAATCATCGGACTTCTTGGACCGCTATTCCTACTTGGGGCATACGCCTTGCTCTCGTCAGGAAAGCTTGTTGCCACGTCACCGCTCTACCAGGTGCTCAATCTTCTCGGCGCGAGCGTGATGGCTTGGGTGGGGATAACCACGAATGTTTGGTCCGTCTGGGTCTTGAACGGGATCTGGTCACTCATCGCACTACTGGGACTGATCCGCATTCTTCGACGGAGCCAGACCCAAGAGTCCTAATACAGATGCGAATACAACTCACATATTTCATCTGGGGATAGCGAACGGGTCGCCTCCAGTTCTGACCTTTTAACAGACAAATAGGACTCATACATGAGTGAGGGAAGCCACTTGCGAGCTACCGCGTCCCCTTCCAGCTCGCTCAACGACTCTTCGAGGGTTGGCGGTACGCGAATCGACACTACCTTTCATCGACAATGAGCGCCTTGCGCTGCTCGGCCGCTCCATGGGCGGCGGGGTGGCTTTCCAAGCACTGGTAATTCGACCCGGAGTATTTGATGCCGCGATCACCTATGCGGCAACTAGTTCAAACACGGTGGATAATTTCAACAAGTGGCAGCGGTACAACAACTCACTCGCCCGCACCATCATCGCCAAGTACGGGAGCCCAGAGGCGGCCCCTGAGGTCTGGCGCACGATGTCGGCACGCACCTACTTTGCTCGAGTGACGGAACCGATCTTGATGTTCCACGGCACCGCGGATGAAAGCTGCGACATCGCTTGGGCGCGCGCCACCGATGCCGCCCTCACCGGAGCCGGCAAGGATGCCACCTTGGTGGAATACAAGAATGCTGGCCATTACTTCTACGGCCCCTGGGGCGACACAATTAGGCGGGTAGACCAATTTCTAGGTAAGCACCTCGGGGCCTGACAGCATCAAGCGGTCAAGTGGGCCGCGGTGATCCCGAGCTACTCCTCGGTGCCATCGAAGCAAACAGCGCTGGAACCGATGATATAGGCCGGCCTGGCAGCGCCACCAATAGCCGAAGCCCCCGGACGCACCCAGTTGACACTAAGAGCCATGCGGTCGGCCGGCGCTGAACTAGCCGGGCCGCAAATGTTCAGGTTTGGCATCTCTACTCCTCTTGACGGTCATGCTGGGATAGTCAACTGCTGGGACGGTCAACTGCTGGGACATCTGAACTGACGATTTGGCAGTCCTTAATTGGTATAAGAACACCGATGACCGCGAATTACAAGTGCATTCACCGCAATTACCGAGAAACTTATTCGGCGGCCGGGCGGTCCGCATTGGAAGTGCCGCCCTGGGCTACCAGGTTGCGCAGCACGCGAAGGGCCACCGACAAAGTCGCAAGATCAGTGTGCTCTTGATCCGAAATCTCCCGCAAGGTGGCATGGGCTCGACCTAGGCCAGCTTGATGGGCTCCTTCCCAGGTCGTAATGCGGGCGAGCGGATCCAACTGCGGGCTTGTTGACCTAATGACCCGGGCGGTTAAGGCGGAGATGACCCCGTAGAGGTCACTGCGCAGGGCTTGGCGGGCCAGGGCCGTCCAACGGTCACCGCGCGGCAGGGCGGTGATCCGCAGTAGTAACTGATCTACGTCGTAGCGTTCGGAAATCGTGAAGTAAAGGGGTAGCACGCTGGCGACATCCTCGCCCGTGCGCCCCGCGATCTCGCGAATATCAAGGAGCGAGAACGTATCTATTACCCCGGCGGCGGTCTCAGCAAGATCAGCGGGCGCACCAGTTGCCACGAACCGCTTACTAAGTGCTAGCCAGCGCTCGGCTTCACTGCCCCGCAAGGACTCGGGCACCTTGCCGGCGTAGTCGCGAACTGTCGGCGCGAATCGGGCGATCTGCTCGGCTACATCGATAGAGGTGCCGCGGGTCTGGAGGAACCAGCGGGTGGCCCGGTCAAGTAGCCGCCGAATTTCAAGGTGGAGTTGGGATTGCGCCGCCGCCGGGATCAAATTGTCTTGGGCATCGATCGCATCCATAAGTTGGGCAATGCCGAAAATCTCAATCGCCGCGGATGCCGCACGAACTACATCAAGGGCCGTCGCGCCGGTCTCCTCCATCGCCCGGAAGACCAAGGTAATGCCACCGAGGTTGATGACGCGGTTGCAAGTAACGGTGCTGATGATCTGGGCCCGAAGTGGGTGGGTTGCCAGTTGCCTACCGAATTTCTCCGCGAGCAAGGGCGGGAAGTAACGACGCACCGCGATCTCGAACCAAGGATCGTCGCCCAAACCGGCATCGGTCAACTCAGCGGTCAACGAGATTTTCGCGTAGGCGAGCAGCACCGCGAGCTCAGGTGACGTCAGACCTTCACCTGCTTGTTGCCGGGTCTGAAACTCCTGATCATCTGGCAGGTACTCAAGGGCCCGATTCAGCAACCCACGGCGTTCAAGATCTTCAATCATTCGCAGGTGCACACTGATCAGCGCCGCGGCTCCGGCACGGGCATTGCCCAGGGCCACATTCTGACCGTAGTTATCGGCCAGCACCAAAGCCGCGACATCATCTGTCATGTCGGTGAGCAGCCCATTGCGCTCATCGACACTCAGCTCACCGGCCCGTACGAACTCGTCGAGTAAAATCTTGATATTGACCTCGTGGTCGGAGGTGTCAACGCCAGCGGAATTATCGATGGCATCGGTGTTTAACCGAATACCCGATCTGGCGGCCTCCACCCGACCCAGTTGGGTCAGACCTAGGTTGCCACCCTCACCAACGACCCGGCAGCGCAGCTCATTGCCATTCAGCCGTACCGGGTCATTGGCCTTGTCGCCCACATCAGCGTTGGTCTCGGACTGTGCTTTCACATAGGTGCCGATACCGCCATTCCAGAGGAGATCAACGGGCGCAGCCAAGATAGCGCGCACCACCTCACTTGGTGTTAGTGAAATCCCCTCGCCCGCACCACCTTCGAAGCTGTCAATACCAAGGGCCGCACATGCCTGCGAAGATAACTTGATTGACTTCTCCGAGCGTGAATAGATACCGCCGCCGGCGGAGATCAGCTCGGCGTTGTAGTCGGCCCAGCTAGAACGCGACAGTGTGAACAGCCGCTGCCGCTCGGTGAATGAAAGCACCGGATCTGGGTTTGGGTCAATGAATATGTCGCGATGGTCAAAGGCCGCAACTAATTGGATGTGCTCACTGAGCAGCATCCCGTTCCCGAACACATCGCCACCCATGTCACCGACGCCCACCACCGTGAAGTCTTGGGTTTGGGTGTTAAGCCCCAACTCCCGAAAATGCCGTTTCACCGACTCCCAGGCACCGCGCGCGGTAATACCCATGGCCTTGTGGTCATAGCCTTGGGAGCCGCCGGAGGCGAAAGCATCGCCCAGCCAGAACCCGTACTCCCCGGCGATCTCATTGGCCAGATCGGAGAAAGTCGCGGTGCCTTTATCGGCCGCCACGACCAAGTAGGTGTCATCCCCATCGCGCCTGACGACATCCACCGGTGGCACCACCGCGCCCCCGACCATGTTGTCGGTTACGTCGAGCAGCGCTGAGATGAACTCGCGGTAGGCCGCCTTACCCTCGGTCAGCCAGCCATCGCGATCGGTGGCCGGGTCAGGTAGGTGCACCGGGTAGAAGCCCCCCTTGGCCCCGACCGGCACGATGACCGCATTTTTCACCTCTTGGGCCTTGACCAAGCCGAGGACCTCGGTGCGGAAATCCTCGCGCCGGTCGCTCCACCGCAGCCCACCTCGAGCCACCCGGCCAATGCGCAGGTGAACACCTTCGACCCGTGGCGAATAAACCCAGATCTCAAACATCGGTGTCGGCAGCGGTAAATCCGGAATCAGTTTCGGATCAAGCTTGATCGCAAATGCCTTACGTGCTTTGTCGGTATTGGCATAGGCATTAGTGCGTAAGGTAGCGCGAATCAAAGTCAGGAAACTGCGGAAGATGCGGTCTTGGTCCAGGCTGCGCACCTCATTTAGGGCCTCCTCGATCCGACCGACTATGGCTCTGGCTTCGGTTTCACGCTCGGCCGCCGATTGCGCACCGAGGGCAAATTGCACCTCGAATAACTGCACCAGTGCCGAACTGATCAGCGCATTCGAAAGTATCGTCTCCTGCAGATAATCCTGACTAAATGCTGAGCCGATCTGGCGCAGGTACCGGGCATAGGCGCGAATAATCACCACCTGATCCCAACGCAGACCCGCAGCCACGACTAACCCATTGAATTCGTCGGTCTCGCACTCCCCTTGCCATGCGGCGCGGAAGGCATCGGCAAATCGAACTGCCAGCGTCTGGCGATCACGCACGCCGTCCGCGGGCAATAACAGGCCGAAGTCAAGTACCCATGCGGGCTCCTGCCGGGCCGGTTTGATCTCATGCGGATGCTCATCGATTACCTCAACGCCCATTAACTGCAAGGTCGGCAGGATGCGGGACAACGACATTGCCCGGCCAACACGCATGACCGAAAATCTCATTGCTCGGTCATCGGTTTCGTCTAGGTGATAGAGGCGAAGCGACAACTCCCCAGCTGGCAGGTCGCGAAGGATCAACACATCGCTTACCGCGGCAGCGCCGCCGAACTGCTCCTTATAAGCCTCCGGGAATGCCTCACTGTATTGGTGGAGCAGCGGCGCAGCCGATATCTCGCCTACCTCATCGACAAGTGCCGCCGTGAAGTCGTCCTCCCAACTGCGGGCCGCCGCAGCCAACTTCGATTCCAAAGCTGGGATATCGATTGGTCCAAGATCTGCCCCTGGGGCAAGCCGAACCACATAGTGCAACCGGGCGAGCACCGACTCGCTAACCCGCGCGGTGTAGTCAACACTGACACCGGCAAATGCGTCGACCAAAAGGTGCTCTATGCGCAGTCGGACCGCGGTCGTATACCGGTCGCGGGGCAGGTATACCAAACAGGACACGAATCTTTCGTAGTCGTCGACCCGGATAAATAGCCGAGTTTGACGGCGTTCTTGCAATTGCATGACCGCCGCCGACAACTCCACAAGCTCAGCGGCATGTGTTTGGAAGAACTCATCACGTGGGTAGGTCTCCAGGAACTGCAGCAGGTCCTTGGCGCGGTGCGAGCCGGCAACAAGTTTTAGATCATCCATCACGCGTTGGTAGCGCACGCGCAGTACCGGCACGTCGGCGATGCTCTCCGTCAAAGCCGCGGCGGTAAGCAAACCAAGGAACCGCTTCTCCCCCGTGATCTGGCCGGCGTCGTCGAAGACTTTTACCCCGAAGTAATCCAAGTAAGCACTGCGGTGCACGGTCGAACGGGAATTCGCCTTGGTGAGCACCAGCAGCCGGTTCTCGCGTGCCTTTTCGCGCGCCGCGGTCGGAAGTAATGCCGCGGCAGCGGCCGCATGCCCGGTTGTTGGCTCTTGGCGCAAGATGCCGAGCCCGGTACCGGGTACCGGCACGAGCGCCTCTTGCCCATCGATGCTGGCCAGGGCATATTCCCGGTAGCCGAGGAAGGTCAGGTTGTCCTGAGTCAACCAGCGGAGCAGCTCAGCGCCCTCTTCGACTTCTTCTAACGGCAAAGTCTTCGGGGGGTTCGCGACAAGCGCCGCGGCAATCTCCTGCGCCTTGGCCCGCATCGGGAGCCAGTCGACGTTAGCCGCCCGGACATCGCCCAGAATTTGCGCTAGCCGATCCGCGGTCGCCTTGCCGTCGGCGTGCAGGTAATCGCGATCCATATCGATGCGCATCCAGGACTCCGCGATGGCATCCGCCGGCCGGTCTTGGTCAACATCGATATCGAGGATCTCGAGCAGTTGCCCTGCGCCATCCCTGCGCACAACCAATTGCGGGTGAATGATCAACCGCACCGACCTACCCTCAAGGCTCAATTCACCCGAAACTGAATCAACCAGGAACGGCATATCGTCGGTGACCACCATGGCCACCGTGAACGGTGCATCATTTTCATCGCGCACCTCGACAAGTGGCGTGCCAACCTGGCGCACCTGAGCGAAAGCTCGAAGTTGCTCAACCTGGGCGATCAAGGCGGCCGTGGTGTAGGCGGCCACATCGGCCCGGGCCACGAATCTAAAGAACCTACGCCCAAGGGTTCGCAGCTGCTGATCAGAGATTGCGTCAATAGCCGTACTCAGACCGGCGTCAACTACTTCCGTCACATCGCTACGCTAGCCGAAGGAGGCCCCAGCAATGACAACGACCTTAGATGTTCACCAGAGTTTCCCCGGATCCATCGATCAGGTGCGAGCCATGCTCACCGATCCAGGCTACGTCCGCAATCGCGCCGAACAAACCGGCTCGATTTCGTGCGAGGTGACCGTGACCCAAGGGGCCGGTGGGGCCACCGAGATCACCACGGTTCGGGTGCTAACCGCGGATTTGCCATCCTTTGCATCGGCCCTGGTGGGTTCGAACCTAGAAGTGACCGAGCAGCAAACCTGGGCGCCCATTGCTGGTGACTCCTGCACCGCGACGTTTGACGTGTCCTTCTCGGGGCCGCTGGCGGCCACCGGGGTCATCACTTTGACTGCAGCTGGCCCCCAAACAACTGGCCCCCAAACAACTGGCCACGTCACCGCCACCATCAAGTCAACCGTGCCATTTGTGGGTGGCAAACTGGAAAAAATGGTCCAAGAGCAGCTGATCCGGTACCTGACAAAGGACGAGGAACTCGGCCGGGATTGGTTGCAGCGCTAACCAGCCGCAGCGCTAACTTGCCGCAGCGCTAACCAGCTTCGGCCAACAGCGCGGCCTCATGCCAAGCATCCGTGCTGGTGCGCAGTGCCGTCTCCAGCACCTTGGCACGCCTGCTGGCGTCCATCAAATTCGCCCCGATAGCTTCGAGATCTGCTGGCCCCGGCCCCAAGATGGTTACTTTCGCTCCGGTTTTGCGGACGATATTCGCCTCGGCAACGCAATTGCTCGTTACTTGTTCGCGCCAACGTCGCTCCAGCCGGGCGGCAATTGTCTTTGGCTGATCATGGTCAAATGACACCATCGGTGCGATGACGTAAACCTCATCGAGGCCGGCGTGGGCAACTACGTCAACCGAGGTCGCAGAAACCGCGCCGCCATCGACATAGGCCCGACCGCCGATTATCACCGGGGCAAACCAGCCGGGAATCGCGCAAGATGCCATCACCGCGGCCGGTAGCCGCGAGGTAGGTGCCCCCGAGCGTCCGAACACCACCCGTTTGCCGGTTTCGTAGTCCATCGCCACCACCCAAACCCCTGAGCGCGGCGCCCAGCCAGCCTCGGGGGTGACAGCAGCCACTAAATGGCCAACCTTCGCCAGGGATTTTCGACCCTCGGGCAGGAAGGCTGAAAGCACAGCGGTGGTCGGCAGTTGGCCCAGGTGCCGCAGGCTAGACCCGATCAACTTCACGGAGCCGGGGGCCGGCAGCCGCGGCAGCGCAGGCCTAGAACCTCCGGTAGCCCTTGCCGGATCCCAGTGGTAGCCGGCTAGTGGGCCGCCCGAGACGACTTCCTCATTGTTGTGCTGGCGTAACTCCTCGGCACTTACCCCGCACCCAATAAGCGCCCCCAGCACCGACCCGGCCGAGGTGCCAACGATCACCTCGGCACTGCTCGCCGCGAAACCGTGGGTTTGCTCCAAGGCACACAACGCACCGATGGCCCAGGTGCCGCCCAGCACCCCGCCGCCGCCAAGGACAATCCCACGGCGCGCAGTTTTCACCGCCGGTGCATCAATCGGCAGGGACGAACTTGCCGAAGTCATTTCGCCGTCTCCCCGGTTTCAACCACTCGCTGATGGCGGTCACCTCGCATATTAGCCGCCTGCGTCAACTCTTCCAATGAGTCCCGTAGGCAGCCCATGAAGCTCTCCACCTCCACGATAGCCGACCGATCCGCGTTGACGCCAAAAAAGAGCTGGCCGTCATATGACATAAGTGAAATGCTCAACGCTTGGTTTTGTGGCAGCGGCATCAAAGGGTAGGAGCCAACGAGTCGGGCGTCAGCAACGTACATGGGGTGTTGTGGCCCTGGCACATTTACCACCGCCACGTTGTAGAGCCGGCTTGACAGATTCGATGCCAGCCGCACCCCTAGTGCGTGCAGTGTTGGCGGGCCATAACTTGCCATGTTGATCATGGTCTCGGCACCTAGTAAATGCGAAACATCCTGGTACTGCGCTAGTTGGTAACTGATCTGCCGCAGCCGCACAATCGAGTCCGGCTCACCCAGGGGTAGGTCGACCAAGAATGCGGACACCGGTCCAATCGAATTCACCGATTCACCGCTGTTCGCCGTGCTGATTGGCACCACCGCCCGCAATTGCGATCGGGCGCTGATTGGCACGCCGCGACCCATCAGCCAAGTACGCAAGGCCCCGGCCACAACCGCGAGCACGATGTCGTTAATCGACCCGCCAAGGCCCCGGCGCACATTCTTGACCACTGCTAGGTCGAAATCGGCGGTCGCCAGTAGCCGGTCAGCACCTATTGGCACATTCAAAGCAGTGACAGTCATCGCGGGCTCAGCCGCCACCCGAGCGAAGGTGAGCGCCGTTGCTCCAGCACTAAGTGACTTGCGCCCAAGATCCGATACCACCGCGGCGACGCCTTTGGCGGCGGTGCGCGCCACATCAAGTGCGATCCCGGGATGGGCCAGGGATTCACTTAGTGCCGACGTGACGAGCTCAAGTCCTGATGGCTCCGGGGCCGGTAGCCAGGATCCGACCGAGCGCGGACTCGACTGCTGCGCTTCGCCATCTAAAATCACCTGCAAAATATCGATGCCCATCATGCCGTCGATCATCACCTGGTGGGTTTTGCTGACAATTGCGAACCGGCCACCTGCTAATCCAGAAATAAGTGACAACTCCCAGAGCGGGCGGGTGCGGTCAAGGGGCCGGCTCATCAGCCGCCCTACTAATTCATCGAGTTGCTGGCGCGAGCCGGGTTTCGGTAACGTCAAGCCCCGCACGTGATATCTCAAGTCGAAGTCATCGTCATCGACCCAGATCGGGCGGCCGATCTGCAGCGGTACTTCCCGGATCCGCTGCCGGTACCGGGGCACGAAAGCGATCCGCTCATTGATCAATCGCTCTAACTGCGGCAGCTCGAAGCCGTCAGTCGGCCCTTCGAATATCCCGATCGTGCCCATATGCATCGGGGTAGCCGCCGATTCCATGAACCAAAAAGAGGCGTCCATGGCATTTAGGCGCTCTGACATAAGCCCATAGTTACACGAGTTCGACACCTAGCGGTGCCCCAAGGCACCTGCAACTGCCCCATTACCCGTTATCTTTCGGGTAAACCGTGCCCCGTCAGGCATCTGGTGCTAGCCGGCCGGTAAAATGTCGAGAATGTGGTCATTCCGCAGGATTGGCAGCCAGGCCAGCCATAGCGTTTCAGCCCACCGAGCCTTAGTCCACCGAGCCTTAGTCACCTCGGTGGTCGCCGTGGCCTTGGTCTTCGGCACCGGCATCGCGGTTTCAGCCGCCGTGCACTCATCCGCCGTGCACTCATCCGCACCGGCTGACAACGCTGCCGACCCGCAGCCCAGTTCGACGCCCACCCCGACCCAGACCACTACCCCAACGCCGGCCCAGACCACAACCCAGGGGCCGGCGAAAGTCCGACCACCCAAGCCGGCGAGCAGAACCCACAAAGCGCGCAATGTGCCAGAGTTCCCGCGCGATACCCACCATGGCCGGCGCATCGTGTACGACAAGGCCTTGATGACCGCGTGGGTGATGGGTGAGCGGGATCAAGTGATCGGCCGGTACCCGGTCGTGGGCCGCTTTGACCGCCCGGTCATGGGCACCTATCGAATTTTCTCCAAATCGAAAATCGCTTATAACCCGAACTCGAAAGTCACTTTCAACCACATGATGCGTTTCACCTACGGCCCTGACACCAAGTCACCAATCGGCCTGCACGCCATACCGCGCTATTACGACGGCACCGCGATGCACTCGGTTAAGCAACTGGGCCTAGCCATTGCTGCGGGCGGCTGCGTTCGACTCTCCGAAGAAGCCGCGGCCGCCATCTACAAGTGGGCCAAAGTTGGCGATCGCGTCATCGTGTTGCCATCACCGTAGCAAGCGCTTTAGTGAGTGCGGCAATTCCTTTGAGCGTTGGTGAGCGCGGTGCGACCTCGGCAAGCAGCGCCCCTTGCGCAAGGGCACTTCGATAGCCACCAGCGTCGAATGGGATCGGCACTACCTGCAGGTTGATACCGCTGCTGCGCAACGCATTGAGGGCCGGGCCACTACGACGATCCCCTGCTTGGATAAGGGCGACAATAATGGGCGCGCTAACCCCCAATTGCGTAACCGCAGGCAACCCGGTTACTAATCGGCTGATCGCCAACGGATCATCACGGGTGACGGCGACCACCACATCAGCCGCGGTTAATGCGGTGACAGCGGCGGCGTTTCGCCGCGAAGACAATAAGGTGCCACCGCCGTGTTGCACCACCCCGCCTTCGTCCTCAATACAGGGGCCAACGTCGATTACCGTGTTGGTGAAGGCGGCACGTGCTGTTGTCCAAACTGAGGTGAGCGCACTGTGTCTTAAATCGGGCCAGCGATCAACACGTGGAATACCCCCGAGCACATGCAATTTGCCGTGCAGCACGCTGGCGCTCAACTGCAGCGATCTTGAGTTAAGTGTGCCATTGTCGGCATTGCGGCAGGCCACCACCAAGCCGCTTGTGTCGTCAAGAATGCCCAGATTGAAATAGACCGCTGGCGCGTATGTGTCGGCATCAACCAGGCAGGTGGACGAACCCTCCCGAGCGAAGGCATCAGCAAGTGCAATGGCAATTCCGGTGCGCCCCGGCGCGCCGGCCGGCCCCCAAACAGCTACCAATTGACCACCAAGTGGCGCCGCCTCGGCACCGATCTCAATGTCCTTTTGCCGCCAACTACCGGTATCCCAAACCCCCGTCACTCCATGCAAAATCTCCGCAGCCAACGCGCGCATTGTGGACTCCGCGGTCGGTTGAATCCGTGTAATCCGCGTGACTCCAAGGATTCTGAGTAGCTGCGCGTCAGCATCACCTGTTGCCAGCCCGATCACCGTGCGCCTACCGGCAAGAAGTCGCGTGATGATGTCCGGGCTGATTCGTGGCACCTCACCTGTTAAGACAATCGGCATCGCCCGGTCGGTTGCAGCGGCCGCGAGCAGATCTACTGCATCAAGTGACCGGCGGGCCACGGTAATGCCGGCCGCCGGGGCACTTGCCACAAGTGCCGCCTCGCCATCGAATCCGGTGGCGGCAAGAATTATGGTCGTCATGACACCTGCTGGCTGGCTATCGGTACCGCCACCAGATCGATCAAGCCAGAACGTGCTGCGCCCACTAGTTGATCGGCGACTGCCTCTGGAATCTCAACTACGACCGCTATCTCCCCGCCGACGCCGACGGTATCGGCGGCTACCTCGGCAACCGTGACACTGGGGAGCACCAACACCGGGTGCGCGGTAACCCCGCCGGCCACATCAGCGGGCGTCGACCAGATATCGACAACAGCACCGGCTGCCATATTCACCGGCGCGTGCAGGGGATCGACCGGAAGTGTCACCATGCGGGCGTTGACCATCGGCGAGAAGCCAAGTGCACCCCGCGGAATCAGATCACCGGCCGCGACCGGCCAACGTAGTTGCCCGGTCAACGGCTCACTGGCCAGCAGGTATTGATCCTGCGCGGCACCAAGTGAGACCGTCACGGGAGTCGCCACCGGAATTGCGCCGACTGATAGATCACTGCTAGCCCGCCAGACGGTTGTTGTCTCCTCCCCACGCGAAAGCAGAAAGGCGCCGATGAACATGGCGAACAAGATGATCACGAGGCCAGCCCACAGCCGCAGATCACGCCAACGCATCACCCGCATTCGCTGCGCCGGAACTTGAGCGGCAAGTTGACCTTGGTGTTGTTTTGTTAGCAGTGCCATGTGCTCCCCTAGCATCGACGTCATGTCGCACTAGTTTCACCCGAAATGCGAATATGAGCGAAAAGTTATCCACAGGTGCATCTGAAGTAGTTTGGGTGCGCGGGAAATTTTGGCACCATGGGGCCATGTCGCAACGCTTCCTTACCTTGGCCGATGTCGCCGATGCACTTAATATTTCGGCCGCACAGACCTATGCACTGGTTCGCACCGGTGAGTTGCCGGCGATCAAGATCGGTGGCCGGGGCCAGTGGCGGGTGGAGGCCAGTCAGTTGGAGGCCTACATAACTCGGATGTATGCGCTCACTCAGGATTTCGTGGAAACCCATCCCTTCGGGCAAGAGTCTGCACCGCTGCAAGTGCCGTAAACGCAATGGTGACGCGCGAGCCCAGTTGGCCCGCACCACCGCTGATGAGATCCAGGTGATCTGCACCGACCCCGACTAACTCCCCGGTTCGGGTGATCTCGTCAATGGTGTGAACTTGAACAAGTTCACCGGCTAACCCGCGTAGGAAACTCGGCCACGTGACGGCCGGAATAACACGATCCGGGCCGTCATCTCGCAGCCCGGCCGCCAACCCCGCAACACAAACGACCGCATCGGCACTAAGTGCCCAAAGATTCCAAGACGAGGTCACTACCACCACCACCGTTGCACTCGCAGCAACCACGGTGCCCGATAGCGCCGGCAGCCCTACCGACCAGATACTGATCGGGTTGCTCGTGGCCGACCAACGATCAACTAACCGCACCCGAGCCCGCTCCGCCTCGGCTAACTCAGCTGCTTCGGCGATGACTTCGGCATCACAATCGGACTGCAGGCCCGCTGCCACCTGGGCGAGAAGGTCATCGGGATTGGTGATGGACATCAAGTGCCCCCTTCCCAGAAGCAGAATTATGAAAGTCATCAGGTTTGGGTGCACCGCTGGCTGGGCACACTCTTGTCATGTGGATTCTCGCTCATCAACGGCTGGTACGGGAAAAGTTATCCACAGCCCAATACGCATTGCCATTGACAGGTTTTACTCCGTGACGTAGAACTCTCAGCAGAAGCAAATACAAGCAAACGCACACAACGAAAAGATTTAAAAAAAATTAATGGGATGCCGGGCTACCGATAGGCCGGCGCACCGGCACCAAGACTCCCGCGACCCCCCGACCGCGGCCGTCCTCCAGTTAACGCGAACTAAGGAGAACGACCGTGACCGTCCTGCATTTTGCCCCAGTCGACCAATTGCCCCTGCCATTGGACTGGCAGGTGGCACCCGGTATCGATAGCCCGCCACCGGTCCCTCGGCACCTGCGCTTAGTCGGGGCCACAGGTGAAACGGACCCGGCATCGCAGCCGGGAACCAGCGACCTACCCATCGCTTGGGTGGCCCGAATGGCCCGCGCGGTCAGTGAGGTGGGGTTCGGGGATCGCCCACCTGGCCAACTAACCCGCTGGGTGGAGCGGCGGCAGCTGGCGCAACTTGCCGAGCGCGGTGCCGCGGTCCGGCGCCACCCTAGTTCTCGGTCCGCCGGCAAGACCCAAAGCACAACTCGAACCCTCAAGCAGGTTCGCTCCATTCGCATCTGTCAAATAGCCGACGACGTCGCGGAGACTTCCGCGGTCTTGGTCGGCAGCGATCGGGCCCGCGCCGTGGCCATGCGCTTTGAGTTCATCGGCGAGCGGTGGCTGGTCACCGCGGTCAACCTCGGCTAGCCCTTCGGCCAGGGGCGGCGCTAGCGGCCGCCCTTGCGACGAGCCCGCTCGGCTCGGCGCCGATCAGCACGACTGGCATTTGGATCAAGCTCTTCGGTGCCAGCATCTTCAACCGCTAGTTCACCGTGCACGACGCCACCGGATTCACTCGGCGCCGAGTACTCAAGATGGGCCGGCCGGCTCGGAGCCAACCCTTTGGCGAGCAGCGGCACCTTTGGCGCTGCCAGAGTCGGCGTTGGCAGAGTCGGCGTTGGCAGAGTCGGCGCGGGCAGCACGGCAGCCGGTGCTGCATCCTGCGGCTGTTCGTCAGCGGGGGCGCCATCATTGACCTGCACCTCGACATTGAACAGGTAGCCAACTGTTTCCTCTTTGATGCCATCCATCATGGCGTTGAAGAGGTCGAAGCCTTCCCGCTGATATTCGATAAGCGGATCACGTTGCGCCATCGCCCGCAGGCCAATGCCATCGCGCAGATAGTCCATTTCATAAAGATGTTCACGCCACTTTCGGTCCAGCACCGACAAAATAACCCGCCGTTCGAGTTCACGGGCGACTTCGTCCCCGATGCTCTCCTCGCGAATGTCGTAAGCGTGCTGGGCGTCATCCTTTAATTCAGCCACGAGGTAATCCTGACTCAAGCCCGTTCGATCCCCGCCCGACGCCTGCTCGAGTTCGGCGGCGGTGGCGGTCACCGGGTAGAGCTGCCGCAGTGCTGTCCAGAGCTGATCTAGATCCCAGTCCTCCGGGTAGCCGTCAGCCGTAGCCGCACGCACATAGCCTTCGATGGTGTCGCTGATGAAGTCTCGTACCTGCTCCTCGATATCTTCACCTTCGAGTACCCGGCGACGCTCGTCATAAATAACCAACCGCTGGCGGTTGAGCACATCGTCGTACTTCAGGACGTCTTTTCGAATCTCGAAGTTCTGCGCCTCGACCTGCGACTGCGCCGAACGAATGGCGTTGGTGACCATCTTGGCCTCGATCGGCACATCATCGGGCACATTGAATCGACGAAGGAATGCATCGACCATATCTGCCTTGAACAACCGCATGAGGTCGTCTTGCAGGGAGAGATAGAACTGGGATTCACCCGGGTCACCCTGGCGACCGGATCGACCCCGCAACTGGTTGTCGATGCGACGGGACTCATGGCGCTCGGTCGCGAGCACATACAGGCCGCCGAGGGCCACGACCTCATCATGCTCGGCTTGCACCGCACCCCGCGCCTGATCAATTGCCGCGGGCCATGCGGCTTCGTAGGCCTCCGGGTCGAGCGCCGGTGATAACCCCTGCTGGGTCAAGTCGGCCGCGGCCATGAACTCGGGGTTGCCGCCGAGCATGATGTCGGTGCCGCGCCCGGCCATATTCGTTGCCACCGTCACCGCGCCGCGTCGACCTGCTTGCGCAACGATCGCCGCCTCCCGGTGATGATGCTTGGCGTTAAGCACCTCATGGGGGACCCCATTTTGCTTTAGCAGTTTGGAAAGATCCTCGGATTTCTCCACGCTCGTGGTGCCAACGAGGATGGGCTGGCCGTGCTCATGGCGTTCAACGATGTCGGCGATGACCGCATCAAGCTTGGCCTCGCCGGTGCGGAACACGACATCGGGTTTGTCGATGCGAACCATCGGGCGGTTTGTGGGGATCGGCACCACGCCGAGGTTGTAGATGGTGGAGAACTCGTTGGCCTCGGTCATGGCGGTACCGGTCATCCCCGACAACCTCTTGTAGAGGCGGAAGAAGTTCTGCAAGGTGACGGTCGCGAGCGTTTGATTCTCCGCCTTGATCTCGACACCCTCCTTGGCCTCAATTGACTGGTGCAGGCCCTCGTTGTAGCGGCGTCCAGAAAGAATGCGGCCGGTGTGCTCGTCGACGATTAGCACCTCACCGTCGATGACCACGTAGTCGCGATCCTTCTTGAACAAATCCTTGGCGCGGATCGCGTTGTTCAGGAATCCAACGAGGGGGGTGTTGACCGTGTCATAAAGATTGTCGATGCCAATTTGATCTTCGATCTTGTCAATTGCCGACTCCAGAACCCCAATGGTCTTCTTCTTCTCGTCGACCTCATAATCCTCATCGCGCTTGAGCAGGTTCGCCATCCGGGCGAACTCCGCGTACCAGCTATTGGCTTGATCTGCCGGGCCGCTGATGATCAATGGCGTTCTGGCTTCGTCGATCAAAATCGAGTCGACCTCATCGACCACGGCGAAGTTGTGGCCCCGCTGCACCAACTCCTCGCGTGACCAAGCCATGTTGTCGCGAAGGTAGTCAAATCCGAATTCATTGTTGGTGCCGTAGGTGATATCGGCGGCATAGGCGATGCGGCGCTCCGGCGGGGTCATGTTCGACAAGATCGTGCCCACCTCGAGCCCGAGGAAGCGGTGCACGCGACCCATCCACTCACCATCGCGCTCGGCAAGGTAATCGTTCACCGTGACAACGTGCACCCCCTTGCCGGACAGCGCATTTAGGTAGGCCGGCAGGGTCGAAACCAAAGTCTTGCCTTCACCGGTGCGCATCTCGGCAATATTGCCCATATGCAGGGCGGCCCCACCCATTATCTGCACGTCGTAGTGACGCTGCCCCAAAGTACGTCGCGCCGCCTCCCGCACGGTGGCAAATGCCTCGGGCAACAGATCGTCGAGTGACTCCCCGCCTTGGTAACGGTCCTTGTACTCCTGGGTGAGGGCCCGCAATTCAGCGTCACTTAGCGCAACGAATTCACCTTCGATGGCATTGACGGCGACGGCGATGGCCTCGAGGCGGCGTAAGGTCTTGCCCTCGCCGACGCGAAGGAGTCTGTCCAGCACACCCACAGTGACAAGCCTTTCGGATCGGTCGACCAGATCGTCGCTCTCGGGGAGATCACCGCGCCAGCAGGCTGGCGCACCCCATCGTAGAGGTCACGGGTTGGTCACGGACCGCTGCGGGTGTCCCTAATCCACCGACCCGCCTGACCCCCTTGCCTCGATGCAGCAATGGTGTACACACTGCGCCGAGGCGATTGGGGGCAAATGCAGCGGGGCCGGCTGATCGATGCCTGCGTTGACCTAGTCCTGAGCCGGGCCTGCGCCGGGTGCCAGGTGCTCGGCACCACTTTGTGCCCAAATTGCTGGGCGGCAATGGCGCAGCAGGTCGGGCTCCACCCCATGCGCACCCCGTGGCCGGTTGCCACCGGCGCCCGCTACGAGAACTTGGCCAAGGCCGCCATCATCGCGCACAAGGAACATGGGGTGCGCTCCCTGACCGCCCCACTTGGCACCTTGCTCGCCGGTGCGATCGCCACTTTGACCCGGGGCCCTACCCTGCTTGTCACCATCCCCCCGCATCGCCGGTCGGTGCAGGCTCGGGGCGCGGACACCGCCTTGCTGATCGCCCAGCGCGCCGCCCGCGTGCTATCCAGGGCCCACCAACCGGCGCAGATCCAGCCTCTACTTCGCCGCGGGCTTGATAACGGCAAGCATGTTGGCCGGACGGCGCTCCAACGACAGGCGGCGATCGATGGAGCATTCCAAACTCGGCCTGAGCAAATCGCGAAGCTCAAGAACTTCGCCGGCTACCGCATCATCGTCGTCGACGACGTCATCACTACCGGGGCTACCACCCAGGAGGCGGTGCGCACGTTGGCAGCTGCCGGAGTCCAGGTGGCCGGGGTCGCTGCTGTCGCCGGAACCCCGGCGCGGTGGTGATTGCCACCAACTGCAGTTAGGTTAATTCGGATAGACCGGTGACGTGCCGCTGGTTCGCTTGCGCCAAGTAGCCCCGACATATTCATAGATCCAGCCATCAGCGGCGCCCACGAGGGTAGGCAGGCCAGGTGCCGCTGCCACCATGACCGGTGCTTCCGGCGCCCCCAGGCCGGTGACCGACCCCCTGGCCAGACCCAAGTCGAATACCTGCAATGACTCCGCGCCGTCGCTACCCAGCACCATCAACGAATTGGCTCCGGACCAACTGACACTGATTGCTTCCGTTAACCGCGTCTCGACTCTGATCGGATCTGTTATGGCCATCGGCGCACTTGCCGTTGTTCGCGTTATCACCCCGACGTATAGCGCGGTGCGCACCCCGCGCTGCACGATCAGCGCGCACCGGGTGCCATCACGTGATGGCACAGCGGCGAGTAACACCGACTCGGTGGGGAGCCCAGTGACAGCAACCGTCGCCGGTCGACCAATACGGTCGACCCGGGTCAGCCCGGTCAGCGCATTGACGACCCAGATATTGCCATCGGCGTCAAAGACCGGCGCCGACAGCGCCTCACCGCGCTTCAAAGCAACTAATGGTGCATCCACCGCGATCGCGCCGCGCCACAAGGTGCCCTCAGCATCGATACCAGCCACGGCGCTGGACAGTAAATCGACGGAAAATCTCGTGAAGGCAACTTCGCCGCTACCCGCAGCACCGGGCACCGGGCGATCGGTATCAGCCGCCAACCGAACGACCGACTGGCTTCTGGCCACATAGCCCGAAGATTTCGCCGGAAGGGCATCGGGATCAACCGCCGGCCACGCATCGACGGGCTGCGGTGAGGTAACACCGGGCACCACGAGGGGTTGCCCGCCCGCGGTGATCTCGACCGAGGTGACATCGGGTAACTGCCCTAGGGTCCAGACAAGTTGCTGTGACATCGCCTTGCGCGTTGCATCATCGGCCAAAAGCGCGGCGGATTTTAAGTCCACCTGGGCCACCCCGGCTTCGATCGGCACCGCTTCAATATTTAGCCCTACCCCATCGGGGAAACCGGTACGCACCGCTGGCGCCAGCCAATCACTTGGGCCGTCAAGTAGATAGCGCACCAAAGTGGTGCCCTGGCCCGGCCCTAGCACCGGGATCATGCGCGCGTCCGGAACCAAGGCCGAAAAGCTGGGGTTGAAGAAGTAGGCGGCCAGCGATCGATAAGCGCGGTCAACATCAGATGCCGAGAGCATTAGCCCCTGCGGGAGTCGGTCGATTCGCCACTGTGCACCGTCTCGAACCAACAAAAAGTCACCACGGAGTTCCTGACCCGGTGCCGAAACTACATACCTGCCGATTTCGTCAATGCGCCCGGCCTGATTCGCCGTAAGTGTCACCGAGTTGCCGCTGGAAGTTACCACCGCGGCACCGTCATAAACCGAAACCTGCAAACTAGGTAGCCAGCGAGTGTTCGCTACCTCGGTCAAGTACTCCCGAGCGACCGCATGGTCATCGTCGAACGAGGCGGATGCATCGAGGAACCCCTGCACGACCTGGGTTGGCGACATACCATCGCGGGGACCGCGCGCGATGACCCGGATGAACTGATCTTTGGGGTCTAGGTTTACCTGCGCACCTTGCTGGATGGGACCGGTGGTTGGCACCTGCGCGACCAGTGACGGCGGCAAGGCGCCGCACCCGGTTAGCAAAATCGCCCCCGCTGCGATCACTGCGAGACTGCGCATCACCCCACCTCGGCATTCTTGGCGGACCTGACCGGTGTTGGCGCCGAATCCTCGGGGAAAAGATCCAGTGGAGATGCGGCAAAGTTACCGCGCACCGAAAGTGGCAACGTCAATCGAAAACATGCACCAAGTCGCGGCTCGCCCCAAGCCTCGAGCCAGCCACCATGCAGCCGCGCATCCTCAAGTGCAATGGCCAAGCCCAACCCCGACCCACCGGTCGTTCTAGCGCGCGCCGGGTCCGCGCGCCAAAATCGATTGAAGACCAACGAGGACTCCCCCGGCCGCAAGCCAACTCCGTAGTCGCGCACCGTTACGGCAGCCGCATCGTCACCAAAACCGATGGTCACATCGACACCGCGCTCATTGCCGTGTTCGATGGCATTGCCCACCAGGTTTCGGATAACCCGATCAATACGCCTTGAGTCGGCATAGATCAAGCGTGGCTCATCCCTTGCGTGCAGGCGTAATGGCACTCCGCTTCGTTCAGCAAGGGGGGTGGCACCGTCAATTACTCGTGCGACCAAGGCATAAAGATCGAATGGGTCGGCTTCGAGTACCGCCGCTCCGGCATCAAAACGCGAGATTTCCAGGAGGTCTACCAAAAGGGACTCGAAGCGGTCCAATTGGGCCTGCAGTAACTCAGCTGCCCGAGCGGTGGGCCCATCAAAGGATGCCCGCTCTTCGAACATCACATCGGCGGCCATTCGAATTGTGGTTAGCGGTGTGCGCAACTCATGGGAAACATCGGAGACGAATCGACGTTGAACACGCGACAGCCCTTCAAGTTGCTTGATCTGCCGGGCAATGCTTGCTGCCATGTCATTAAAAGCTCCCGCAAGACGAGCGAGGTCATCTTCACCCTTGACTTTCATCCGCTCGGATAAATACCCATCGGAAAAGCGAAGGGCGGTACGCGCCGCAGCTCGAACCGGTACTACAACTTGGCGGGTGATGAGCCCGGCCACTAAAGCTAGGAGGCCGATCAGCAAAAGCCCGGTCAGGATGACGGCACCGCGCACGAGATCCAAGGTCTGCTGCTCCTGCGTCAGCGGGAACAGGTAGTACAACTCGTAATCGCCAACCGTCGGGATAACCAGTGGGCCACCTACCACCAGCCCCGGCGTTGACCCGCCGTCAAGGGACTTGATATCGGTATAAGTCCAAGACTGCCTCTTCGAATCGGTAACCGCCGCGCGCAATTCGGTGGGCACGCTGGCCACCGAAACCAGGTTCGTACCGCGCTCGGGCGCATCTGGTAATTGCCCGGACGAGAGCAGGAGCACATCAAATGTCCCCGGTGATCCAGCCCGGGCCGCAAGTGTTGTCACCACCGAATCCACCAAGCGGGCTGCCGAGGGTGTCGTCGCACCGGTGTCGGCGGCGTCCATCACCCGTTGCGCTTCAACCAGGCCGGCCGCGGCCTCGCCGACCGACGCCCGATCCTTGGCATCTAGTAGACCGCTAGTGACCCGCGACAGCAAGGAGAATCCAAGTGCCGCCATGACGATGGTCGATAGCACCAAAGTGGTTGCGGTAACCCGAAGCAGCAACGACCGCCGCCAGATGCGCAAGGCCCACCGCGGGCCGGCAAGGAGGAAGTCAAGGCTCCTGAGTAAGAGATGATTCATAGCTTTGGGCCGATGGCGCGCGCGGGTGGCGAACGGGCCGGCTAAACCGTGCCGGCCTTGTAGCCGACGCCTCTAACCGTGATGACGATGGTCGGATCTTCCGGATCGTGCTCAATCTTGGCCCGCAAGCGCTGCACGTGGACATTCACCAACCGCGTGTCGGCCGCGTGCCGATACCCCCATACCTCCTGGAGTAGTACCTCACGGGTAAATACCTGCCCGGGTCGTCGGGCCAAGCAGACGAGTAGGTCAAACTCCAGCGGAGTTAACGACAACACCTGCCCTTCACGGGTCACTTGGTGGCCGCCGACATCGATGGTCAGATCACCAATTTTCAAGGTAACCGGTGGCGAATCATCGTTGCGGCGGATCCGCGCACGAATGCGTGCGACCAACTCCTTTGGCTTAAATGGCTTGACGATGTAGTCATCGGCACCGGACTCCAAGCCCACCACCACATCGACGGTGTCGGTCCGTGCGGTGAGCATCACGATGGGAACACCGGACTCAGCTCGAATCGCGCGACACACATCTATACCGTCACGTCCGGGCAGCATCAAATCCAACAGGACGACATCAGGCTTGGTCGTTCGAAACACCGTTAGTGCTTGGGCACCATCGCCGCAAAAGACCGGATCGAAACCCTCGCCGCGCAATACGATGCCCAGCATCTCCGACAGTGCTTGGTCATCGTCGACCACCAGGACTCGACCACGGGCCGACGAGGACTCGCCGCGTTGGGTGTTCATGACCCTATGGTGTCACCCCTGGCAAACCTAGGGTGATAAATAAGGCAGCCGGGGCGTTGACTACCCCGTGGGCCACCATCGCGGCGCCTAATGAGTCGGTACGCCACCGCACCACCCCAAGGACGAGGCCAACACCAAGAAGAACCCCGATCCGGGTCGGCTCGAGGTGAAATAGGGCAAATGCCACGGCCGTAATGACCACGGTAAGCACCGGCCCGACCCCGCGACGGCGCAGCGCCGCATAAAACAGCCCCCGAAATGCCAACTCCTCGGCGATCGGAGCCCCGATCACGACCATCAGGCCAAAAGCAAGGAGCAGCCAGGCATTACCCAAGTCGGCCAGCTCCCCCGCGAGGTCGCCGGCCAGTGAGGTGAAATCCCCGAAGATTGCCGCCGTGATCGCCGAAGCGACCAAAGCGACGAGCAAGGCAGCGGCGCCACCGACCGCCCCCCAACCGGCATCAGGCCAGGTCAACTGCAACTTTAAGTCAATGCGCGGCCCATTGCCCCTGACCCAAGTGCAATACAGCGGCCACCCGGCTAGCGCCACCCAAGGCATGGTTCCGCCGATCAGGATCTGCCAGGCAAGGGGCGCCGCAAGCGCAGCCAGCACGAAGGCAGACGTGACCGCTAGCACCAGGGCGCCGCCCAAGGTAATAACTACATCCCATAAGCCCCACCGCTGGTGCACCGGCTGCGAGTTCTCTACCATGGCGCCACGCTAACGTGCCGGTGACAGAACTATTCGGGAAGGTAAATGCCGATTAGTAGCGGTAGTGCTCCGGCTTGTAGGGGCCGGCAACATCAAGCCCGAGGTACTCGGCCTGCTTCTTGCTTAATTCCGTCAGGCGCACACCCAGCGCATCAAGGTGCAACCGCGCAACCTTCTCATCAAGTGCCTTCGGCAAGGTGTAAACGCCGAGCGGATACTGATCGAGCTTGGTGAACAATTCAATCTGGGCCAATACCTGATTGGTGAATGAATTACTCATCACGAATGACGGATGGCCGGTCGCGTTGCCGAGGTTCAGCAAGCGGCCTTCCGACAACATGATGATCGACTTGCCATTAGCAAAAGTCCACTCATCAACCTGCGGCTTGATCGTCTTGCGAACCACGCCGGGTGTCGAAGCGAGGCCGGCAATGTCAATCTCGTTGTCGAAGTGGCCGATATTTCCGACGATGGCCTGATGCTTCATCTTGCCCATCTGCTCTGCCGTGATTACGTCATAGCAGCCGGTCGCAGTGATGAAGATGTCAGCGACATCTAGCACATCGTCGAGCTTGGCCACTTGGTAGCCATCCATAGCGGCCTGCAGCGCGCAGATCGGATCGATCTCGGTGATGATCACGCGCGCACCTTGCCCGCGAAGTGAATCGGCACTGCCCTTACCGACGTCGCCGAAACCGCAGACAACCGCCACCTTGCCACCGATCATGGTGTCGGTTGCGCGGTTGATGCCGTCGATGAGTGAGTGCCGGCAGCCGTACTTGTTGTCGAATTTGCTCTTGGTCACCGAGTCGTTGACATTGATCGCCGGGAACACCAACGACCCTTCACGCAACATCTCGTAAAGGCGATGCACACCCGTCGTGGTTTCTTCGGTGACCCCCTTGATACCCGCCGCGATCTTCGTCCAGCGGGTTGCGTCCTCCGTCAGCGAGCGACGCAAGGTCTCAAGGACAACCGCGTACTCCTCCGATGTGGACTCATCCGGGGTCGGGACGAGGCCGGCAGCCTCAAACTCCTTGCCCTTATGTACGAGCATCGTGGCGTCGCCGCCATCGTCGAGAATCATGTTCGGGCCCTTGCCATCTGGCCACATCAAGATCTGCTCGGTGCACCACCAGTACTCGGGGAGGCTCTCGCCCTTCCAGGCGAAAACGGGAACCCCGCTTGGGTTTGCCACCGTGCCGGTGCGCCCTACGACTACGGCGGCGGCGGCGTGATCTTGGGTGGAGAAGATATTGCAGGAGGCCCACCGCACATCGGCTCCCAGATCAACCAGCGTCTCTATTAGGACTGCGGTCTGGATCGTCATATGCAAGGAGCCGGTAATGCGGGCACCCTTAAGTGGCTTGCTCGCACCAAATTCGGCACGCATCGCCATCAGACCGGGCATCTCATGCTCGGCTAGGCGAATCTCATCGCGGCCATACTCGGCCAAGGACAGGTCGGCAACCTGGTAGTCAGGGGTGCCATCAGTTTTCAACACGGACATTTAAGACTCCTCGTAGGCGTTAGCGGCGCGAACGGCACGAGGCTTCGTTGGTTCGCCAATTAATTACCAATTTACAATTAAGGAAGGCCGCGACGGGAACCAGGGCTCCGGACCATGGCGACCACCCTAGTCTGCCAGATCAAGTGAATAAGGCAAATCCAACGCGCCTTAAGAAGGCCCACGATCCATGTCGGGCTCAATGAAGATATATCGAGCGGTCGGCACCGCGGCCCGAAGTGCCCGCTCAGCGCCATCGATGCCAGCGGCTATCCCCGCCGCTGTTTCGCTCCCCCTGATGGCAACCTTGGCGCCCACCAGTAGCTCATCTGGCCCAACGTGCATGGTGCGCAGGTGGATAACCCGTTCGATCAGCGGCGCCGCTTCCAGCGCTGCCCGAATAGCTTCTACTTCTTCGGGGAGTGCGCTTTCGCCAACCAGCATCGTGGCCATCTCCATGGCTAGGAAGACCGCGATGACGACCAACAAGGTGCCTACCGCCATGGCACCAACCGCATCCCAGCGGCCATCACCGGTGATGACCGCCATCCCGACCCCGATCAGGGCGAAAACTAGGCCGCAGAGCGCGCCCGCATCTTCGAGCAAGATCACCGGTAACTCCGGCTGCCTGGAATCCTTGACGAATCGCGCTAAGGATTTATTACCGCGCGACTTATTCGTCTCCCTAAGTGCCGTCCGGAATGAGAATGTCTCGAGCACGATCGCAACGGCCAAGACTAGAACCGCGATCCACCAGTCACTCAGCGCCTCCGGGTTCTGCCACTTGTGCAGGCCCTCATAAAGTGAGAAAAGTCCGCCGACCAGGAACAGCACCACGGCGACAACGAATCCGTAGACGAATCTGCGGCGTCCATACCCGAACGGATGCTTCTCATCGGCGGGCTTGAGTGACCGCTTATTACCAATTAACAGCAGCACCTGGTTACTAGAGTCGGCAACCGAGTGGATCGCTTCGGAGAGCATGGACGAGGATCCGGTAAAGAAGAAGGCAATGAACTTGCTGATCGCAATTCCGATATTTGCCATCAGCGCGGCAATGACCGCCTTCTTTCCACCTTCGGTACTCACCAGTTTTCGCCTAACGCTCGGTGGATTGGATTATGGCGACCAGGCCATCAGCTTCGACATAAGCATCTGGGTCATCAGCAGCCAGCACAGCAGCAGTTCCTAGGCGCAACGTTATCTCAGCAACATCAGACACCACGCGCGCGGTGCCCGTAATCAACAGCAAGATCCGGTAGGCACCACTCGGAATCCGCTCCTCGCCTTCGGTGAGCATGCGCACCACGAACGGAGAGTTAACGGGCCAAAGGATGTCGCCGTGCACCGATCGCACTAGCTGTGGGTCAAGGTCTGGGCGCAGGGCCGCAATGGCCTGCTCGGCGAAAACCGGCTTATGGGTTAGCCCTAGGCGAATTACATTGTCACTTGATGTCATCACCTCGAGGCCGATGCCGCGGATATAGCTATGGGGAACTCCCGCTGGCACATAGATGGCTTCACCGGCACCAAGGCTTACGTAATCGAGCAGCACGGTGACCAAAGCACCTGGATCATCCGGGTAAAAGTCAGTAACAGTTCGGTAGGCCGCAACCTCGTCCGGCAACAGGCCCGCTGCCCTCGCGGCGGCCGCGAGTAGGGAAATCCGTTCGAACGTGCCAATCGCCAGCAGGGCGCGAATCGCACCACCTAGATCATCGGCCGCCAGTAGCCTTACCGCCTCTTGGGTGTCAGGTATTTCGGCCAGCATCGACAGCACCTGCGCACGGTCGCGCCAACCGGCAAATGCCTCAAATGGCTCAAGGGCAACTAGCATTTCGGTTTTCTCAAAAGGGTCGCTCAGCACCCGCGGTGCCCCGGGGGTTTGCTGGGCCAACCACCCCGCGGCGGCAACCGAAAGGTCTGGATGCACCTGCACACTTAGTGGGCGAGCGGCGGCAAGTAGTTTCACCAAGAGCGGGATCGCGGCGATATCGAAGCGGTCGGCTAATACCTCGCCGGTTTCGTCGCCATCGTCGTCAACAAGGGGTGACGGACCCCCAGGGTGCACCCCGAACCACAGCTCGGCCTGCGTGCCACCGGCGTGCTCACCGGCCCATGGGGCCAAGCCGTCGGTGATACCCCAGTCATAGTCTTTAACTGCACCGCGAACAACGAGCATGCTTAACTCTCGTCCGCCCGGTCAAGCAACATGATCGGGATGCCATCTAGCACCGCGAAGCGGGCATCGCATTTGGTACATGCGATCTGGCCACCTGCTTCATCGGCTGTTACCGGTGCATGCTGCGGGCAGGGGCAGGCCAGCACCTCCCAAAGGGCGGCGTCCAACCCCAAGGGCCCGGATTTCATGATGCTCCCCCGCGCATGATCGCCAGCACATCATCGCGCACCTGCTCCATCACCACTTGATCATCTGCTTCCACATTGAGGCGCAATAGCGGCTCGGTATTGCTGGGCCGAACGTTAAACCACCAAGTAGGTGCGGTAAAAGTCAGGCCGTCAAGGTCATCGATTTCCACGTCCGCATTGCTGGCAAAGGCTGCTCGAATGGCCATGGTCGCCGCCACCTGATCGGCCACCTCGGTATTGATCTCACCACTGCACGCATACCTGTCATAGGACTTGAGCAGGCTTGATAGCGAGGTGCCATCAGGCGTTTCACCTAGTGCCGCGATTGCGTAGAGCGCGGCCAGCATCCCTGAGTCGGCTCGCCAGAAATCCCGGAAGTAAAAATGCCCCGAGTGCTCACCGCCGAACACGGCGTTAGTTTCGGCCATGGTGGCCTTGATGAAGGAATGGCCCACCCGAGTGCGCACCGGTGTGCCACCGCACTCGATAACTACTTCGGGTACGGCCTTGGAGGTGATCAAGTTGTGAATGATCTTGGAACCAGGGTGCTTGGCTAGTTCGCGGGCTGCTATCAACGCGGTCAGGGTTGATGGGCTGACGATCTCACCGCGCTCGTCAACCACGAAGCACCGGTCCGCGTCACCGTCAAAGGCCAGCCCAAGATCAGCCCCTACCTCGCGCACTCGCCGTTGCAGGTCAACAAGATTGGCTGGATCAATCGGATTGGCTTCGTGATTGGGGAATGAACCATCGAGTTCAAAGAACAATTCGTCGATGCGCAGCGGCAGCGGCGGCAACCCGGCCGCAGACCCCAAAACGGCCGGGACGGTAAAGCCGCCCATTCCGTTACCAGCATCAACAACCACGCGCAGCGGGCGCACCCCGGATACGTCAACGAGTTTGCGCAGGAAAAGTGCGTAGTCGGCTAGCACATCTTGCTGACGCAACTGCCCCATCGGCCCATCGAATGCGGGCACCTGGTTTTCGACGAGCCGGCGAATATCCCTTAGGCCTGAGTCTTGGCCAACGGGGGCGGCACCGGCGCGACAGAGTTTGATGCCGTTGTATTTCGCGGGGTTGTGGCTCGCCGTGAACATGGCGCCAGGGATTCCCAAGGCACCTGATGCGTAATACAGGCCATCGGTGCTGGCCAGGCCAATCTCGATGACGTCGCAGCCTTGCTCAAGTACCCCCTCAGCAAATGCAGCCACTAGGTCTGGCCCTGATGGCCGCATGTCGTGGCCCACGGCAATGGCTCCCGGTCCACCATCGCGCACCGCAGCGCCAATGACTTGAACAAACGCGCCGCCCACCGCGCGGGCGAGATTCTCGTCAAGTTGCTCGGGATAGACTCCGCGGACGTCATAAGCCTTGATAACCGCGTCGAGATTTTCAGCAGACTGGGTCAGTGAGCCAAGGTTACTCATGCCCCCAAGGCTACTCAGGCACACCCAATATCTAAGTGGAGCCCTCGGCCCCAAGTTCACTGCCTCGACCAGTGGCGCTCAGCAGGTTAATACTGTGCAAATAACTTACTCATCAAATAACTGATCGGTTGGCACTTGGGCTTGATCCACACTTGTCAACATCCGTAAGTGCCCGCGGCGGGCCACTTCAACCGAACCGGCCGGCAGGGCTTGCTCCGCGCCGGGCTCATACCTTGGTCGCGCGGCTTCGCGGACGGCATTCGCCAACGCCTCAAGGTCATCGGCGGTCGGCTTGAGGGCATCGGGATCCGGGGTGATCCGAACGATCTCCCAACCAATCGGTGCCGTCATACGCTCACTATGCATTTGGCAAAGGTCGTAGCAGTGCGGCTCTGCGTAGGTTGCCAATGGTCCGAGTACGGCGGTTGAATCGGCGTACACGTAGGTGAGTGTCGAGGACGCCGCTCCATTACATGACGGCTTTGAACAACGGCGACGGCCCACCACGAAAACGTAGCCCGGTCGGTGGTCGGTTTTGGTGCGGCGCGCCGGACCAACGTTGCAAAAACCAGATCAACGAACCGTGACGCCGGCGTCCTGCTCAGCAGCCGGCACAGTTACTTCAGTTCGAAGTGGCGCCCACGGATAGCCGGTGATCAAGTCGCCATAACGGGACCGCTCCCGCACCCGGTGGGCTAGCAGGATCGGGGCGGAGTCATCAGTAGGTGTCACGACGGCGGTGTACCAATCGATACCGGCCGGCGGTCGTAGCAAGATGAACTTCACCTGACCTGCCGGGACCTCGATGCGCTGCGGCGCGGTGGCCTCCGCAATTTGCTTGCGCCCGCGATAGGGCAACAGGACAACATCAACGCTGACCGCACCAAGTGGCGCGGTGATCGCTAGCCGCACGTCCGTTGCAGTTCTGACGGGTAGGCCGCTGACCGCCGCCGGCCCGGTGAAGGGCTGCGCACCCGCGGTAAATGACGTGTCTTCCTGCTGTTTCTTGCCACTGAAAAATTGCCGCATGCCCGCGGCAATCGGCTGATCTGAGGTTAGCTCCAAGGTGACCGGCTGCTCACCGGTGACCGAGGACATGTCAACGCTGATTACGGTGCCAGCCGGCACTTTTACCTCGTCACGCTCTACCGGTGCGAAGGTGCCGATGGACGAAATTATGCCGATCTTGACAACCGCATCCTGGTCACCGGGGGCGACCACCGAAAGTACCCGCGCACCCGTACCCGGTAAAACACCCGGCACATAAACGGTTGTTGCCGGCGGGGCCGCAGGCGCGATCCAATCGGCACCAACCGACTTAAGTCCCAACATCTGCTGGTCATCGATTGCCGCACCAATTCGACCGGTGCGCGCAATCACATGAAATGCCGTGCTCTTCTCACCAGGGGTGAGGGCATCAAGGCGAACCACCAGTCGGGATCCAGGTGGCACCACAAGTCCGCGGCCGCCAGGTGCATCAAGTAAGCCAGCGGTCCCGTAAATCAAGACATCGACCACGGCCGCATTGTCATCCGGATTAACCAGGACTACCCGGGTCTGCCGCCCAGCTACCGAACCACCACCCACGAACCAGAACTGCGATGCGGCCGGCGCGCATGCGGTACTAGCCAGACCGCGACCGGTGCCGCGCGGGTCGCGCCCCCACTGATCGGCAACGAAACCAGGTGCCAATGAGCCCAGCGCCACCGCACGGATGGGCGGCAGCTTCTCGCCAAAGGCGTCAATTTGCGCCTGCCCACCGGGGCCCACGATGGACGCTTCGGCTGATTCCTTGCCCGGCAAGGTCTCCAGCCGCGCACTGCCTGAACCGGATTCCTGGCCGGGCTGGCCGGGCACGACCGCGGCCGTAACGCGAACGCCTAGCTCGGCATTTGCCCCCGGCTCCGGGCAAATCAGCACCGATGACTCGATCGGCTCAATCGCAAGCGGCGCCGGCGCCGCGACCGGGGTGCGCAGTTGAATGAACCAGCCGCTGGCAACCACCAACGCGGTAAGTGCAATGACGATGACCAAGATCCGAGCAGCACCAAGCCCCTTCATCGGATCACCACATTTCTCTGGCGCACTTGATTGCTCTGGCTGCCTTGACCCAGGTCATCGTTACCCAGGTCATCGTTACCCAGGTCATCGTTACCCAGGTCATCGTCGTCTGGATCCGGATCCTGACGCTGCCTGGCTGGCAGTGCGAGCACCACCAGGATGAATAAGACGATGAACTGCAGCCATAACCAACGCGTTCGCGGGCCTTGATCGAACGAAATAACCACGTTGCCACTGCTCGCCGGAGCGGTGAATCCCTGGGACCAGGAAAGCTGGCCGGTCGGCACCAGCGCGGCGAGTTCTTCCTGCACCGTGCCAGCGGGGTCGACGACACCCGCGCGCCAGCCCGGTGCGGCTACCGCTCCGACAACAAGCTCACGACCAACTGGTCCGGCTGGGATCACCTGGTCCAAATACGGGTCGATTCCAACCCAGGTTGCACCCGCGGGTGCGACCACCACATCCAATGCCGATTGGGTCTGCCCATCAACTAACCGGGCCCGCGAGGTTACCCCCGCGATCCGCCAGAGGACTTCACCGCTGGCACTTGATAGTCGCCTTAGCCCAGGTTCGCCATCCAAAATGGGGATTAACGACTTTGAGGTGCCGGCCGCCAGGAGCACGTAGCGCACGCCGTAGCCGGCGAGCCCGGAAACCTCATCGCCGCCTCGGCCCGATGCCAATCCGGCCACCAACGGGTCAATCGCCGCCCAGACCGCACCGGGCGGGCCAGCGTCCGCGGCTCCTAGCGTCGGCCCGGCCCCATTGACGAGGGTGTACTGCACCGCACCATCGCGATCTTGGCGCAGCACCAAAGTTCGCGGTGCCTGACCACCAAGGGCATCGGCTTCTACGAAGGCCGGTACCGCTGCCAATTGTCCTTTGCGCAGCTGGCCATCGGCCGCGGCGAACCAATAGAACGCCGACAGCACCGGGGCCGCGGCAGCAATCAGCACAACGAAAACGATGAAGGGTTGGCCAATATTGAAGCTGACCCCAACCATTCGTTCACGAAGTCCGTCCGTAGCGAGACTCGCTGCCAGGATCAACGCGGCACTGAAGACCAAAGTCGCGCCACCAGGCCAGGTCCGAATCGCCGCAACCGAGTCCACCGGTGTCACCGAAATGAGTGTCTGCAGCACCCCGATTAGCAATGCGCTACCAGCCAGTACCCAGCAGGCCAAGATGTAGGGCGCTCGACTGGTGCGCAGTAATGCGGCAAACCCCGCAATGAGAATCCCCAAGGTGACCCAAAGCGGTGTCATGCCCGGACCACCCGGGTGGAGCAGCAAAACATCGACGGCAGTCACGGTTGGATCACTGAGCGCGGTGCTCTCGATACCTGGCTGAAGGAAGAATTCAGCGGGGTGGGTGAAAAGGCCGATGGACCATGGCAGCAGCAGGGCAATCGGTGCGAGAACCGCGAGCGCGAGTCGGCGAATGATCGGCCAAGAGCTTTCACCCACGCGAAGTGCCAGTCGCACGCTGTAGGCGATGGCAAACACGAAGGCAATGAGCCAGGTAAATGGCAGCACCGCTACCAATGCCGCAAGAAGAAGAGCGGTACCTGCCGCACGCCGGAAGGTACCGCGACTACCAACAATACGGACCACTGATCGCACCACAAATGGCAGCAAGATGGCGGCGATCACGGTGCCGATGCGACCACTTGACAGCGCGCCCGTCAGCGCCGGAATCAACGCGTACGTAGCGCCCGCCCAGATGCGAACGGCCCGGCCCGACACCAGGCCGCGGGATGCAAAGTACATACTCCAGGCCGCAAATGGCACACCGAGCACCACAATGACCGTGACCGCAAGCTGGGCCTTGCCCAAAAGCAAAACCGACAAGGCGAAGACCAGCATCAAATACGGCGCCGCCGGGGTTATCGAGCCAGGCCCAATATTGTGCCAAGCCTCACTGTATGAGCCCCAAAGATCACCGGCACCGGGCAGGCTCGGCAATAGCGCGCCGCCTTGCAGCACGCCCTCACCCCACCACAGCGTGCGCATCGCTATCAAGGCAAAAATCGTCAGTACCGCGATGAAGAAGACACTTGGCCTGACCAAGATCCGCCGGAGCAGACCGGGGCCGGTTGAGTCCAGGTACGCAGCATCGTCATCAACGGGACCAGAATCAATAGCGCTGACCGAAGCACTCAGTGCCGAACTGCTCGTTGTCGCCATGCCCGCAACCAATTCGAGGCCCTGCCGTGCCTGTGCCCAAATACTTGGCCTTAGTGCACGTATAACCGAGTAGGGCTCGATCGCGGTCCGAGCACTTAATCGCCGGGACGCACGAAGACGCCCAGGGTGCAGGGCCACATCCAGCACCGCACCAACTTCATCGCGGGCGGCATCGAAATCCTTACCGAGCAGGTACAACACGGACCGCACCGCGCTGACGATCAGCAGGCGCAGGGCCAGAAACGGGCCGGCGAAGGTGGAGGTGTGGGCAAGTAGTACGTGTACCGCGGCTTCGCGGTCTATGCGATGGGGGCGCGGCGCGAAATCATCGGCTCGGCGCCCATGCGCTGCCGCCTCGCGATGGTGCAGCACCGCATCTGTTGCAATAAGAACCCGCTCACCGGCTAGGTGCGCGCGCCAGCAGAAGTCCACATCATCACGAAATAGCGGCAGCGCCCGATCGAAGCCATCAAGTCGCTGCCAAACTTCGCGCCGAACCAACATGCCAGCCGAGCTGACCGCGAGTACATCGCGCACGCCATCGTGTTGCCCTTGGTCATGTTCTCTTCGCTCGAGGCCGGTATATCGTCGCCCCGAGCTGGTGATGCTCACTCCGACTTCCAGCAGCAGCCGACGATCATGCCAGCCGAGGATTTTCGGTCCGAGAATGGCCGCGCTCGGATTATCGTCAGCGGTATTCAACAGTGCCTCTAAGCAGGCGGGGTCGGCGGCGCTGTCATCGTGCAGCAACCACAACCATTCAACTAGTTCTTCTACGGGTTCTGCGCTCGGAGCGAGTTGCACGCGGCCAACGTGGGCGACGCCCGCGCGCACCGCATCACCGAAACCTTGGTGCGAGTCACCGTCAACCACCCGATCTGCGCCAAATGCCGAGCGCAGTTGCGCCAGACTGCCATCGGTGGATCCGGTATCTACCCCGACCACGGCATCGGGTGGGCGGGTCTGCCCGGCCAAGGTGGTCAGGGCTGCCGGGAGCCAGACCGCGCCATCGTGGCTGACAAGAATCGCGGTTACATGGTGGTAGCGCCTGGGCAATAAGGGCGCGGGCGAGACTTCGAAATCATCTTCCATGCTGAACCACTCGGTGGTCAGTTCATCTGGCGCGCCCGGAGCTAACTCATCAGCTGATTGTGCGTCCGCTAATCGGGAGTCCGCGAATTGGTTATCTTCCACCCGGCCCGACACCTACCCACTGTAACCGGCTTACCACCTGCGCGAACTGGCACAAAGTGCAGACCGGTTAAACGGCCCGCTTCTTCAAGCGCCGGCGCTCACGCTCGGACAGCCCACCCCAGATACCAAAACGCTCATCTTGGGCGAGGGCATACTCCAGGCACTCAACCCGCACCTCACAGGAAAGGCAGACTTTCTTGGCTTCCCGGGTGCTTCCGCCTTTTTCGGGGAAAAAAGCCTCCGGGTCGGTCTGCGCGCAAAGCGCATGACCTTGCCATGCCAACTCTTCTATGTCAGACAGTGGCACCAACACCATGTCAGCCACGCGAAGGACCTCCTCAGTTAACGCTGCTTTGCCGATAATTCACTTGTGCTACTTGGGAGTATTACACCGGTGTCATTTACATAAGTCAAGTGAGATACCGACATATCGGGCAAGTAAGTGCCAATAATCACGTTAAGAAGTGAACTTTTTCTAGAATTTCCGAGATTTGTCCCCCGGGTGGGGACGCAATCGGTAAGCCGGCGTCCACTTGTTTCACCGAGCTCGAAGTCACCTGCAAAGATGCGCGCATGCGAGTTACCGCACTGGCCGGCGGAATCGGCGGTTCTAGATTCATCCGTGGGCTTCGGGCCCAACTGGCCACCACCCACCCCGATGGGTCCGGCGGCACCACCGCCGAAATCACGGTGATCGGCAATACCGGTGACGACATCTGGGTGCACGGCCTGCGGGTGTGCCCAGACCTCGACACCGTGATGTACACCCTCGGCGGTGGCATCAGCGCAGAGCGTGGTTGGGGCCGCGAGGGTGAAACTTTTACGGCCAAAGCCGAATTGGCAAGTTACGGTGTTGAACCAACCTGGTTTGGCCTAGGCGACAAGGACATCGCCACCCACTTAGTGCGCACCGCATCACTGGCGGCCGGCTATTCACTGACCGAAGTCACCGCGGCGCTATGCGCACGCTGGCAACCTGGCGTGATCTTGCTGCCGATGAGCGATGATCGCGCCGAGACTCATGTCGTCGTAGATGACCCAAGCGGTGCGATGGATGACAACGGCCGCCCAATGCAAATCGCCATTCACTTTCAGGAGTGGTGGATCAAATACCGGGCGACTTTGCCGGCACATTCATTTGCGATCATCGGCATCGAATCCGCCAAGCCCGCACCCGGAGTCATCGAGGCGATCGAAAATGCCGACTTGATAATTTTCCCGCCGAGCAATCCGGTGGTTTCAATCGGCACGATCTTGGCGGTGCCCGGGATCGCTTCGGCGATCCGGTCAGCTGCCGCACCGGTTGTTGGGGTCTCCCCCATCGTTGGTGGGGCTCCAGTACGCGGTATGGCCGATGCCTGCCTGCAGGCAATCGGTATCGAGACTTCCGCTGCCGCGGTGGCCGCTCACTACGGTGCGCGTACCGATGGTGGCTTACTCGATGTCTGGCTCGTCGATGAGCAAGACGCCGCCTCGGTAGAAACCATTTGCGCTCACGGTATTGCCTGTCGGGCCATCCCATTGATGATGACCGACGTTGCTGCCACCGCTTCGATGGCAGCCGAGTGCATGCTGTCGGTTAACAACTGAGATGAGTGCACCGCCAGCCGGGCTCCAAATCACCACCGTCTTGGGTATCGGACCGGTCACATCGGGAGCTGATCTTTGTGCACTGATAACCGCGACGAAAATTCACTGGCCTGACGGAACCACCGGGTTCCGCGACGGTGACATCGTCGTCGTGACCAGCAAAATCGTTGCCAAAGCCGAAGGGCGCGTAGTAGTGGCGCAGTCACGCGATGAAGCAATCACACGTGAGACCGTGCGCGTTGTCGCAACCAAATCCACTCCGCGTGGCACCACCCGAATTGTGCAGACCCAACATGGCCTTGTGATGGCGGCCGCCGGGGTAGATGCCAGCAATGTCGAGGCCGGCCACGTGGTGCTCCTGCCAGTGGATCCAGACGCCTCGGCACGCGAGCTCCTTGCTCAGCTTCGAACCACCACCGGGCAGGCCCTCGGCGTGATCATCACCGACACCATGGGGCGGCCTTGGCGACTAGGTGTGACCGATGTCGCGATTGGTGCGGCCGGCATTTTGGTCCTGGATGATCACACCGGACGCGTCGATGGCTTCGGCCGCACCTTGGAGATGACGATGATCGCCCTTGCTGATGAAATCGCAGCAGCGGCCGACCTAGTCAAAGGCAAAATCGATGGCAGTCCGATCGCCGTGGTGCGTGGGCTGGGTCAATTCGTCACCGCCGACTCCG
>Ga0247843_1002300_pt1 | contig 35403 bp, 25 predicted proteins | sample LaCruzMarch2017__FD_192420 | JGI IMG/M metagenome (GOLD analysis project Ga0247843, IMG submission 192420) | Freshwater microbial communities from meromictic Lake La Cruz, Castile-La Mancha, Spain - LaCruzMarch2017_8m | ecosystem: Environmental > Aquatic > Freshwater > Lake | place: Spain... | reverse complement strand
CAAGTCACTACAAGCTCTTGCATTGCTAAGAAGGCTTCAGTAACCTCATGATTGCGCGGTGCTTTCGTGATACCCCCAGTGTGGGTAGGCTACCATTAGTACTTGTTCGAATTGGATACTTATCATGTCTCCTAGCCGATGTGGACCCTTTTATTCCAAAGTCATTGCTTCTACAGTCATTTGACTGGCAGAAAGCAGTGCAAACAGTGATACTTTCACTGTCTCTACAGGTAAGTCTCAGTTTGGCGTTTTGTTCTATTTCATCATTATTTGATGCGATTATCTCACTTGGTACATTATTCTTGCTGAGACTTACTGCCTTGAACATTACTTAAGGTTGCTACCACCACCAAGCCCACGACACTTTGACACTTCCTCGATTTGACACACTTCCTGGGCAAGAAGACAACTGCATAGAATATGTAAAATAGTGCTTAATTAGAAGGCGGGGGAAAGGGAGAAGATCCCATGCGTGTTTCTTTCTTTATTTTATCTGCAGTCGCTGGGGGTTCTTAATCAGCTCAAGCTTCGACACTCTCTTCCTCTCTTGTCGGAGCTGGCCTCAAATTCTTATCATCTCTTTCATTATCATCAAATCTTCCCTCAAATTCGTGGATCGCTTATTTCATTTTCTTTTCTGCCTTTCTCTCAATGTACATTAATGGCCTCATCTTGCGCCTTACGGTAGATAGGAAACACCCTGAGTTGTTGCTTTGTATTTACTCAAACCTAGCGTCAAGTTCAAGTACACTATTACTATTTATGTTGTCTTCTTGAAATGTGTAGCACCAGCAGTAATCTCCGCCAGCATTCGACGAACAAAAGGAAGCCCATTTACCAAATTCATCCAAAGACTTCGACTGTATCCAACCAGCCCTCCGAAGGGCCGCTTCTTTATGAAATATTGCCTAGCTCCACTGAGTATTCACCTATCTCGTGGTTGAGACGATCCTCGAGAGCTCCTTTCATCAACAAAAGTCAACCTCCAATAATCTTCCGGCGTGGAGGGAGGGGCGTGAAGAGCGCGATGGCGAGAGCATTCCTTTACCATATCAGCCCTATCGTATGCCCCACCAACCGCGTCAAACCATTTACGACATTCCTCACACTCATGGCCAGGAAGAGCTTGTCTATTAGCTCTTCCTCTCACCACCTCTTGGTAGGCAAATGTTGGTTCAGCGGCTGCAGTCGTTGCTGGCTTGAGACTTACGTTATCTGACACCTTGTACCTCTTTGATGTTGGAGCAGCATTGGAAGCATTCCTATCTTCAAATGGTTGATTGTGTCTCTTCTCACTAAATCTGACACCGTCATCAATGTTGTTGTGAATCTCAGGTTTCAATGGATTCTCACGAAATCGCCTAGCGGATTCACCATTGCGCTCGTCCCTCCCACCGTGGTCACGTCGTGCGTTGCTATCGGTTCCTCGAACTGTCGAACCAATCGATTCTCGATGACTTCGAGTTGGCTGCATTTCGTAAGATGCTGAGCGGCTATTTCTCGGGGTCTTGGTATCAAGTATATGTCCCGAGCGACGATATTTTCCCGTTGACTCCTCCAAATTACTTTCATGGGTAGTCTTAGCTCCAAAAATAATATGCTTCGGTATGGACGGAGAAAATTGGTTATCACCAGCTTCGTTGGTTTCGGCACATAGGCTTGTATTGAGCTGTTTATCGCAAAAGCCAGCATTTAAGGTCGGACGCCGAATGAGAAACTCTGATCCATCGACCGTTTTCGTAAGTTCTTCATGTCGAACGCTCCTTTTTGTTCGTCTGCTTCGCCCTGAGACCAATTTATCTTCATCGACATGCCTCTCGATACTTTCTTTTAGTTGCCTTTGCTCTGTAGCTAATTGCTCGGTGTGCACGTTTTTTGCCTTGGCTAATTCTGCCTTCAAAGCTCGGAGTTCTCGCTCGTACTCCTCTTTCTGTTTCACCAATTCCGCTTGGTAGTGCTCATTCTTCCTGCTGATTGACTCCAACAAGTCATACTTTTGCTTCTTGAATTCCGTCTCAGCTTGCTCCCGCATCAATGCAAAATCCTCCGCATCATTCCTTGTTCGATGCAACTCGTCTTGTAATTCCAAGGCTCGCCGCTGCAGACCCATCGCGCCTTCGCGAGTGGCAATGAGAGTTTCTTGCGTCGAGTCCATCTGCAATCGAAGAGGACGCATCTCCTCCAAGGCATAGCTTTCAAAGATTTGAGACATGGCGCACAGATGCGGTGGCAATGATGCGATTGATGTTGCTTCTTTGCGAACATCGATCGTTGGTTCTTTTGAAAGAGAGAACTTCAGACTTGTTCCTTCTGTACCTCCCGTCATTATACTCACGGAATATGTCGAAAGTGTATCATCATTAGTCACCCAAAATATCCTGTCCAGGCACTCAGCAAGGTGGTCAAGTTTGTCGAGGTGGGCACTACCATTGCGACTGTTTTTTATACCATAGCTGATCGTGGAGAGCATATGGTGCACGAATACGGCATTACAATGATTCACTTTCATTCCTCTATAAAACATCGCGTAAGCTATTTCACGATCATTCAACTTTGCAATTTCTACTGCTTCCGTCGTTTTGGGATCGCCCAATGTTACAATGTACCTCCCTAATTTCATCAGGTCCGATTTCCATCGCTCAATATCTATTCCATCGAAAGGATCTCGACTAGGATCGGCCTTTAGAATATCTTTCGCAACTTTTATTGAGGCAATGCAGCTTTTGATGTCAGAAGTTGTCAACGTAAAATCTGACGTATCAATTGTGCGATCCAGCACTTTCTTCTCGTTCTCGCGACGGTCCGACCCTACAGACTTTGTTGTGTTGGACGTATTCAGCGTATCACCTTGAAGAGCATTTATCTCGGCAGGTTCTGTTATTTCGATTGAGTGATTCCCAATGACAGGACGGTCCTCATCCTTATTCGTCTCCACGTTTTCTCTCAATTCGGTTTCTGATAAAAAATGTTCGTCAAGGAGAGGCTGACTATCTCCGTCCGCGCGTTGGGTCGAAATAAGCGACTTCCTTGTAGCACGGTATGCACCATCACCTCCTTCATCACAGACACTCTCGTTTACAACTTTCTGCTCTTTTACCTCTACGCCCAACTCTTTCTCTCCTTCATTATTGTCCGATTCAGTTCTTTTCCTAGCAGTTTCGTCCTCAAGTCGCTTCTGCTCCATCCGAACTCTCTCTCGCTCTTCAATGTCGGATTCAGCCTGCCTCCTTGCAACATCCAATGCTTTAAGTCTCTCTTCCTCGAGTCTTTTTTCCACTTCCTCCTGACGACACCGCAGTCGTCGTCTACTTGCCTCGCTCCCGTCATCGTCGTCAGATTTTTGGCCTCGCTCCAGCCTCGATGCGGGCATCTCTATATCGTCATTTAGCACGACCATCTCCTGGTCGTATACAACTTCTTCTTCGTTATGTGTCGTCGAGATAGGCAACGATGAGGAAGCTACGGGTGAAGGGCGTGGCGTCGGTTCGACGATCTCGCGACGTTGTGTCGCATCGTCAATTGATTTCCTCCTCGATGCCGCCATAGCAGCTGCTGTTACCAACGACATCGCCCTGAAAGGATGGTAGTTTAGTTGTGTGCCTTCCACAATTGATCCCTCAGAAATCGAAGATACCGCTGGACTATGCTCCTCCGGTTCTTCGTTGTCATTGTTAGCGTCGTCTGTGTCATCACCAAATGACGACGGCGAGTTACCCTGCCTTCTCTTCCTTTCGACGCCGAAATTGTCGTCCAGATTGTTCTCTAACGATACACGAGGCGGACGGTGTGGAGAGGAGGAATGCCACCCTCCATGTCCATCATCGTCGTAGAGATGATCGTCAACCGCCTCGTCCCGTCCACTGAACGTCCGACCAACGCTACCACCACTCCCACCACTATCATCACCGCCACCTTGATGTCGTGACGACCTCTTATCCCTCTCCTTCCTGCGGCGTGAGGGAAGGGACTTAGCAAAAGCGCTTTTCACCATCGTGATGTTCTTCGTAACAACGCGCCATAAATATTTGGCGCCACCAATTACCGAACAACATCATGATGAACGGCCGGCATTCCAGTGGCGATCTAAGCAAGGCCAAACTCGACAGTATAACGACCGAGGGGTGGCTCGAGCTGTTCCTGAATGCAGCCGAAAAGCGTACCTTCAGTCGATGGCAGGAAACAATTAACGACAAGTCATTAACACATTGGGCCACGAAGGGTACATTTGATTATGTCGCATCTCTTATTCCGGAACATGTAGCACCGAACATTATCACCGCCGCAGGCTTTGCTTGTTTAGGACAGGCATGGTATGTCCAGAATTTGTACGGTGGGATATTCCCCACGGCATGTACATGGTTCGCTGTGGCGAATATACTTATTTTCTTTGTAACGAATAGTGTTGACACACGACATGCGGATAGGTTACGCCAACGGAGTGCATTGGGCGAGTTGTTTAAATACAGTTGTGACTGTTGTTCGACGGTTTTCCTAATCATACTAGCAACATACTGTCTGGGGGGGACAAGTGCTATAACACAATGGTACGCAGTACAGACTAGTCAACTTGTATTGTTCACCAAGCATCTAAGTGCATTCCACCGACATGCGGGGATACGATACAATGTACTCACGGGGCCAGGTGAGGTAATTGTATCGGTAGTATTAATCCTAGCTCTACGTGCCATTACAGGATTGGATTGGCTATTGCAAATATATGAATTTACATTGCATAGAGTATTTGTCCATCTTGATGACAAGCATCAAATTGTTATCAAAGACGGTATTAAAGAAATCATAACAGACCCGGATAGACTCGGACCGGAAATGATCCAACTCATGTATGCAACAATGTATGTCACTGCGTTAGTGAAGACGATAATGCTAAAGAGGGAGCACAATTGGAGTCGTTTCGGGATTATATTCTGTCTAATGATGAGATTCATTCCGGCCGTATTTCTGCGGTGGGGATTCGATCCATCGACGATGGGATTTTCATCCGTCGACGTTGTGGTTGATGGACTATTCCTGGCCGTACTGACTAGTGATGTCACTCTCGCAAAGATGGCAGGGAGGGAAATACATCCTTGGGTTGTACTCATGTCAAGCGCTGCTATTTTAAGTCATGCAACGATTATTTTCCTCGTCATCGTGTACTACGTTGCCGTATTTGCCGATTTATGTTCCTACCTAAACATGCCATTGATGACGGTATGTCGAAATGTATATTGCGACGGAGTTTATGATTTATGTCACATTGGACACAAGACGCTATTTCAGAATGCGTTGTTGCATGGTAATCGTCTGTTTGTGGGGGTGGTGGGTGATAAAGATGCATCAAAGTACAAACGACCACCGATTATGTCACATGACGAAAGATGTGCCGAAGTTGAGGCATGCAAAAGTGTTACGAAGGTTATACCGAATTGTCCATGCTTTGGTCTGACGAAAGAGTTTTTAGATTTACACCAAATACACGTTGTGACTTATGGACAGGAATACTTTGAACGTTATCCAAATCCAGACGATGATCCATATTATTCAGTGCCGAGAAAACTGGGCATAGCACGACCCTTACCGCGACATGATGGGTTATCGACATCAGACTTGATAAAAAGGATTCAAAGTGCTCGACCTGCAGGTGAGCGTAATGATGATATTAAAATATGAATTTACATTTATGATATGAATTTACATTTACAATATGCATTTTTGGAGTAACCTAGATGCCAATAACCCAACAGTTGTCTTTCGTAACCGAAACTTCTCATAATGAGTGGACTTGTAAGTCTGTCCTTTCATTCTTTTTTTTCTTTCATTATATGTTCACGTGTAGTCCATCGAGATCTCCACTCATTTCCTACTAGAGCCTCCCGATGTGCTTTATTATCGATCTTCCCCATCCATGTGGCTAGTTTTTTCTCTTCGCCTATACTTAACCTCCTGCTCGGCAAGCCATCAATTCCATTCACGTTGAATGATTTCAACTTTTCCATGTTGATGTCAAATAATTTCAGTGCATTTGTATTTGATGTTGCATGACTTTTGGCATCTCTCGCTTTCTTCTGTGCTTCAGTCAACTTAGTAGGCTGAGTGTGCGGTCGTCCACCTTTAGTTTTGCACTTCTACTGCGTTCCTTTGATATAATCTCCTTCGATGACATACCTTCTGTTGGTATACCTGCTGCCTCCAACTTAGCTTTTGCTGCGATCAATAGGGGAGCGGTTCCGTCATCAAACTTACGAGCTTCGTTCAACGACATTGCATTGTCGTCGGCTGGAATACTCGCACCGGTGGCTGCATTGTATTCATCGGCTTGATGCTGCTGGAGGCCAGTTCCACCCAATGCCGAAAGACGAGCTTTATTCAACGCAATAGCCTCGTTGTCGGCTGGAATATTTGCACCGGTGGCTGCGTTGTAATCGTCATTGGTGTGGTACTGCTGGAGGCCAGTTCCACCCAATGCCATAAGACGAACTTGATTCAACGCAATAGCCTTGTTGTTGGCCGGAATACTATCGCCGGTGGCTGCGTTGTAATCATTGGCGTGGAACTGCTGAAGGCCAGTTCCACCCAATTTGAAGAGACGTTGTTGATTCAATCGTATGGCCTCATTGTCTGCTGGAATACTATCGCCGGTGGTTGCGTTGTAATCATTGGCGTGGAACTGCTGAAGACCAGTTCCACCCAATTTGAAGAGACATCGTTGATTCAATCGTATGGCGTTGTCGTCGGCTGGAATACTATTGCCGGTGGCTGCATTGTAATCATTGGCGTGATACTGATAAAAGAAAGGAATTGATGCAAAAGGCCAACTTAGAGCAATTAACATATTAAAACAAGAAAATAGTCACACATTCAACTTTACCTGACGCAATGAATCCGCAAGAGCCGTCAATGCTTCTTCTAATGAAACGCCATTAGTTGACATATTCTTCCATATACGCCCTGTAATGCCATCCATGCCACATTGACTTGCAGTGATTGGTGCTAACATCTTCCAGAGGTCAACGTCTTTCGGTGATTGAACAAACTTGGTACACACAGATTATTCTCACAAAGTTTGCGGAGAATCTTGGGTTTGTTAATGGATCCATGCCAAGATTGATTAACAATGGATTGACAACGTCGGTAATGAAGTTTGAAAAAGCAATGTCCAGGTCACAGGTCATTACTGGCTGAATCATATTGATCATCAATGTTGGGCCAGATGTTGTTCTTGCAATTCTCGTAGATGGACATGTGACATCCTCCACAATGTATTCGAAGATACTTCCACATATTTGCAACATCACCATACTTGTCCCTAAGTTCACGAGTTAAAATTCGGAAGACAATTTCAGTGTCCTTGCCCCCAACTTGTGATAGAAATACGGGAATAGGCTTGGGTTGGTTCACCGCAAATGAAATGAAAGGTAACAACATGTTACATCCATTCAATGCTTCACTCTTGGACCATGGTAGACAGTTTCCAGTTCGTGGATTGCTGTCGAATAAAAAAACAAGTGTTGCAAAATGTATTTTTAGATTTGATTGCAACATACACATAATCAATTATGATACTCACACGCAACAATTTGTACGAGATTCAAGGATTAAACATCTCATTCCATTAAATCCATACCACAGTCTGGTAATGCTCTTGATAGAGCTCCATATGTAAATCGATATGATGGAGATCCCATAGGATTACACTGAATGTATGCACCTGTACCTGCCTCCAATGCAATTCCTCCACCAGGTGTTATGCACCCTCCAATCAATATCACTAAATGACTTGGCTGATTAGTTTCAAATGATTTTGCTATGGATAGATAATATTCCATTAGCAGTTTGCGTTCGAGATAATCGATACTGCTGCGGTAAACATTTGCGATGGTAGTGAGAATGGTATTAGCAGCTGGGATTGGCGTTTGTGGAATGGAGCTATGATGATACCTACTAGGGGTGTACTGTGGAAGTTGTTGACCCTCAGGGATTGGCAGGCGTGTATAATTAATCGCCGTAGGTAGTGGCGGTAGTACTGCTAGACGTTGTGGATCGGCAGCTAGTAGTAGTATACTATTGGCAATGGCGGCATCCATGTCAGCTGGAGCGAACTCATCATCATTGTCTGAGTCTATGCTAGCGGCAATGGTACTCTTGGTCTTCTTCTGTTTTCGATCCTCCACAACAGATAGTTCAAAGGATGTTTCACGCTTATCATCACTCCCCCCAACTTTGTACTTGCTAAGTGGGAACACACCGGATGATTGCACCTTCCTTGACATAAAGTTGGATTTCGCCTTCCCTTTGACAGAGGACGATGTGTCAGCATCAGAATTCTGTACCGACGTGATAGTAGACGATTTCGATTTCTTCTTAGTGTTGGTGTTGGTAATCCACTCAACACTATCATCATCCGAAGGTGGCACAAAATCTTCATCGCTTGGTGAATCAACAGAACCTTTGGATTTGGGCACACTCTTCTTCGTGTCTTCAGCATAAGACATGATGGTTGGTGTTGGTGGGTTTGGGGAGGCAGTCTGCTGTTTATGCGGGGAACAAATGATTGTGTGGAGGCTGACGGGAGGAGTGAATAAGGACCAGAGGAATCCACACCCAACAACAACAACAGCATCAACGACAACATTCATCATTATATAACCGCTGGGATGATCGTATATTGACTCTCGGAAATAAACGTCGCCAGGTAGTTGGGATCTTGTTTGTTCCACTCCAATCGTAATAATGGTTCCAGGTTGGGCGTTTCGAACATTATCGTGATGTGTTCCGGATAGGATAAATGAAGCTGGTAGTGGTGGCTCTTGAGTGGTGTGATTTTGCCAGCATTTTGTTCTACATACCTTGTTCTATAATTGTAGTTTATAGATGGACTTAGAAGATGAACAGATTATTGTTGAAAGATTAATTGTAAATGGAAGCGCTTCTGACTACGCAATGTTAGTAGTATTCTTATTCGGACTCTTCCTCATCATCATCATTTCCCTCCTCTTCATCGTCCTCATCCATATCATCCTCCCCGTCAACAAACTCCTCTGGCACAGGGTCCTTCATGTCGAGGTAACTCTTGTCAAAGTAATGCAATCGGATGTACCCGTCCTCGGCACCACTGGCATAACACCGTCCATTCGGATTAATGGCGAGTGCATTGATTGGTCCGAAATGTCCCTTTACTGTTCCAAACTCCTCCTCATAAACCAGGTGAAAAAATCGTGTCTCGAACTTACCCACCTTACCAGATGTAGTTGTGACTGACATGGCCTCCTGTCCACCTCCCAATAGGATATGATCCTTCGTTTCGGATATGACTGCATCATTCACTGGACGGTCTGTCTTGTATGTCTTAAGATGACGTAAGTCAACAACGTCATACAACTTGGATGTAAAGTCATTCGAACTTGTTATGAAGAGTGTCTTGGCACGGTTAAAACTAACACGATTAATCTTCTTCTCGTGGGGGAAGAATTCATCGAGTTCCTCCCCGGTGACCGGATCGTATAACCGGATGGAACCATTATCAAACGTAACGAATAGTGCCTCGTTCAGATTTAGCCAAACTATATTCGTGGCATTTACACGCTTACCATCAATCTTCGGCAATTCAATTTCCAATCGTGGCGTATCGGGGTAAGACGCGGGGTCATCATTCTCGGGAACGTCAAATACTGATATCCGTGCGTTATGTTCCACGAATGGATCACTTATTGTTGCGAACATGTTCGACCCGTCAGCCCATGCGGCACCACGAACAGGACCGGCGTGGGTGAATGTTTTGATACATTGACCTGTCTCACAGTCCCAAAGCTTGGCCGAGCTGTTTCATGTTGTGATAGATTACGATATAAGTAAGGAGATAAGGATGGACAAATGCCAATGAAGTAAAAAATACAGATACAAAAAAACTCACGCGTCGGCACTGGCCGTGATTAACCGTCGTGTGAATCGACAACAGTCAAGGTCCCACACGGTACCCTTGTGTCCATTGAAAGTGCCTAAACGATCACCATTCTCTGACCTCCATACCGATGGAACATGATCCTTCGACCCTGTGAAGAGAAGGTCGCCGTCATAGTTAAACTTCACGACAGTTATCGAACGCTCATGTCCCTTGAGCAATACTGGCCTCTGTGTATTGGAATTGGCAGCGTGTGAGTGGTGATTGATGAAGAGCATTGAGAAAAATCTACAATCAAAGACAAGAAACAATCAACACTATTCGAATCCCACCATATATACGATAAGACGAACACGTACCATTTGTCTCTTCCTTTGACGTGCTAACGCTAACAGTCAATTCAAGGCTATGAAAGAGGAGGTGCGTGGGCTGATTGAGCGGGAACTGAACGTGTGGTGGGGTGGGTTGTGGGGGAGAAGACGCGACGAGAGCCGAGAATGATGGGAGCGATTATGGTGGCTGTGGCAGTATTGCCCGCTGTCGCCTATTCATTTGCATTGCCGTCGCGGAGGGTAATGTTGCGGCGTCACGTTGTTAGCAACACGCCACTAAGCGCAACAATTGATCAGAACGATCTATTCTGGCCAGCAGCATCAATGTCATCAATTGATGGTAATATCCGCTCAGATGATCCAGACTATGACGAAGATGAAGAACGATTACTCGCATTGACATTAGATGCTGTCGTTAAAGTCTACGCAACACATAGTGATCCAGACTATTTAATACCATGGCAAAAGAAGCATCAGACTTCATCGACATCCTCAGGGTTTGTTATTAATGTCCCAGGTCTTGGTTATCGTGTCATGACAAATGCACATTCGGTGGAGTATGGAAGTGTCGTACAGGTCCAACTACGAGGGGATGATGAGAAACATGCGGCAATTGTTGAAGCGGTAGGGAATGAATGTGACCTAGCATTACTGCGAGTGGATTCTCTCTTCCCCACGGAGGGAAACTATGCTAATGGGGATGCACCGTATGCATTACCGCTGGGACCACTCCCACCTCTACAGGATGAGGTAGAAGTATTGGGCTATCCAGCCGGGGGAGACTCTCTCTGCGTCACAAAGGGAGTTGTTTCAAGAATAGAAATGCAGGAATACGCCCAAGCTGGTGCTCGACTATTGGCAATGCAAATCGATGCTGCAATCAATCCAGGTAATTCAGGAGGGTGCGTCCATTGATTATTGTTTACATCATGCTCGACATCTTGTTTTTGTATTTTCAACTCACACTTAACATTATAGTCCGGTCGTCAATGAAGACTTAGAGGTTGTTGGGGTAGCATTTCAGGGTTTAGATGAGGAGAGTGTTGAGAATGTCGGATATGTTGTCCCGTCAAGTGTCGTACTTCATTTCCTGGAGGACGTTAGAAGATACAAGGAATACAGAGGTTTTTGTCATCTCGGACTTGACGTCTCCTTCCTTGAAAATGAAACATTCCGCAAGTTCTTAAAGCTAGGGCAAGAAGCAATTAATGGGAGTGGGCCTGTGAAGAAGAGATCGAGTGGGGTGTTGGTGCGTGCAGTACAACCAACGTCAGGTGCGACTGGAATACTAAAGAGTATGGATGTCATATTGGCTATAAATGGTATACCTTTGGGAAATGATGGGAAGATACCATTTCGACGTGGAGAAAGAGTTGATTTGGGTGGGTATGTGACATCCTTATTCTCTGGCGATATAGTTGATGTTACGATATGGAGAGATGGACAAGAGGTCGAGGTTTCATTTCCCGTTTCTCCAATCAAGTCTCTTGTGCCCAGTCACTTCAACAACGAACCTCCTCCATATGTAATTTGCTCTGGCTTTGTTTTCACGGCATTATCGGTACCATATCTAGAGGCGAAGGGTGCATGGAGTGAATACTACACAGACAACGTATCTTACTTGTTGAACTTGGTTCATCAACCCCTAAAATCTGACGGCGACGAGGTCGTGGTCCTAGCACAGGTACTCGCACATAGAGCTAACTTGGGTTACGAGAATCTGTACGATATTCACCTGCTCAAATTCAATGGTGTTGACGTGCGATCTTTGCGCCACTTAAAGGAACTTATCAACACAAGTGAAAGTCCATTTATGACATTTGAATTTGCACCGAAAGATGGGGGTAGATTGGTCGTGCTTGATCGAGAAATGAATGATCAGGTGACGAAGGAAATTTGTTCTGAGCATTCGATAGGAAATCCTACAGTTTTACGAACAAAGTAAACTCAGCTAAGTTTAATACATAACGTGTACCAATAACTTTTTACCTGACATCTCATTTTGACAAAGTGGTGTTCACTTGAGGATTACATTACGGTTCAACTATCAACGAATGTGACCTTTAACTATCTTACTCATTTCAACATTGACATTAGATCCTCCTTCGTTAATTTGCCGTCTCCAGTTTTGTCGAGTTGTTTGAATCGGAATTGCAAATCCTCGAATAAATCTGCATCTATCTTCTTCATCGCACACAACATGAACTTTGTATATTCTAATGCATCAACTGATGAAGATATGTCAAGAGAAATTAGGATTGCAAGTTCCAGTTCATAATATGCTTCACACTGATATACTATGCTATGGTACGTACCTCCTCCTTCGTTATCTTCGTCTAGAGCTTCAATGTCTTTAATTGTCAACTCGTAGGACCAGAGCTTCTTATTAAAGTCGGCCATTTTTGTCTCTACGATAGATGATGCGACTTTTCCCATAATGTAACCCATCGATCCAACTGCGATCGGGATGTACACAATAGCAACGGCCCTGGCAAACTCACTTTTTGGAGCTAGATCTCCGAAGCCAATTGTCTTGAGAAAATCAAGCAAGTGGTGAAATCAAAAGAATGAAAAACATGAATCCACAGACAAGAAGTTTACTCTTACAGTTGCAGTAATGACCGAATAGTAAAAGCTGTCCAACAAATTCCAGCGCTCCATCATTCCAATAGCTATACCCCCAAGAAGTACGAAGGCGAATTCAGGTAAATGGCCGGAGATTTTCGAAAAGAATGAAGATTCTTCATACCGACCATGGATGGATGATTGACGTTCCAACTTTCCTTTACTCTTGCCTACATCTTGAGAAGCCGCAACTTGCAATTCGACAAGAGTACTGCCCACAACTCCCAATACCATGCCTAACATGACGATACCCGCGAGGGCGAATAGTGCTGTGAATACTTTCCCACCAGTAGTGGTTGGAGACAAGTCACCGTAGCCAGCACTCGTTAGCATAACAACAGTAAAGTAGAGCGAGTCGATTATTGGCCACTTCTCGAAGACGAATGAATACGCGACCATACCCACCACCAGTAGTGCAACGAAGATGTAGAAGCATTCTCGTAGCCCCAAGTCGAACGACGTCTCTGCAACATCAGACAAATTTTCCCTCTGCTTGCCATCGTGCTCTAAGATTGAACCATATTCATTATGCTCCGCAAGCTCATGGCCTACTTCCATCGTCTTCTTAATTGCGCTCATGTTGGATGTGGAATCTAACGAATCAATTATGGTACGATGACTGCGTTTGTAAGGGACCATATGTAAGATCCTCGCTGTGTTGAGATTTGCATGGAGAGAAAGGAACATACATCAGTACCATATTATTACCATACCCCCCCTGTTTGCATGTTTCTTGTGGGGATTTCAGATCTCGTGTTGTCTTGTGATTACACATGGTGGTACGATAATAGGTTGCCGCCAGAGGCGACGCCAGACCATTGACACTATGTAGAGGTGAAAAGAATCTCGGTTCGTCTCCCGAAGAACTTGGAGATATTGTCCAGTGTTTACTCTCCAACTTGTTATCGTGGAGGAATGGACCTGATTCTCTAGAGAGGGCAGGGTTTGCTGTTCCATCATCACCAAGAAAAAAATGAATTCGAATGAAGATGATAATACTACCAAGACAACTATTTTCAAAGTAGGGGAGTATCAACTAAAAATCACGCATCGTAATATCCTTGACGAGTATGAAATAGATCCAAATTTCTTCGAGCCGGGGTACACCCTAGCAGCATCTACGGGGTACTTACGTGTATGGGAGGGCTCTGAGATTCTAACCAGCTTTATGGCGTGTAATTATGAAATGCAAAAGTTAATTCGTAATCGACGTGTTATTGAATTGGGTTCAGGCTCCGGCCTACTTGGACTAGCAGCGGCCGCATTAGGTGGGCATGTTCTACTTACCGACCTAACATTTTTAGTAGAAGATGTACTACGTCGCAACATAAAGCAGAATGAAAATGTGTTGCGGAATGATGAATTAAATCAACAACTCGAAGCCAATGAGATTTCGACGAAGAATAGCACGGAAGCTTGTTGTGCTTGGCCAGGTAGTCTATGCGTAGGTGATGGATCAGCAGCAACACAGGCATTGGATTGGACCAAGTCTATAGATGTGCAAGCACCATCCGATGATAAAATGTTGTATCATTGTGATCCACGACGTGCCGAAATCATTATTGCTGCCGAGTGTGTATGGTTACGCGATTTAGTACTACCCTTTGTAAATACTGTGATAGAACTTATGCATGGCCAGTATCAACCAAAATGTATTCTATCATTCCGGGATAGGTCAGATGATAGTCTTGAGGATGGGGCATTTGCGGGTGTGAAGGAGGTGGTAAAAGCCTTTGAGGAACGAGGATGTATCCAGAGGACAATACATCAGGTTCCCACTGAAGACGAGGGAAAAATGTGCATTGTGTATGAAATAACGCTGGCTTTTGGATGAGACAGAAAGGACACGAAGCAGTAGTGAGGATAGTGGAAGAAAAAATCAGGAACAACTTCTAAAAGTAAATATTGCATCCATCTTCTTTGATTTTCTAAATAACTACCTAACTGGACAGCTGCTGCACAGCGTTACTGATGGCATCACCACTTCCAAACGATGATATGCCACCACCTCCAAACGATGATAGGCTACGTCTGTGCCGCATCAACGATTTCTTGTATTCCCTCAGCTTCAATTTGTTCTTTATCCTTTTCGTTCGTTTTTTTGCAATACACATGACATCCTGCTTCGTTATCATACCATTTCCAGACATATCGAGCTCTTCGAATCGGCTACGCAATTCGTCAAATAGTGCACCATCAATCTTCTTCATCGCGACTAACATGAACTTTATATATTCCAATGCACACAGTCCACCCTTATGATTTGCGTCTAAAGCCTCTATATCCGATATACCAATCTCAGCTGACCATAGCCGTTTGTAATATTCGTTCCTCTTTTTCTCCACAATGTAGGATGCGATATCTCCAGTGATGTATCCCATCGATGCTACCGCAACAGGAATGAAAATGATAGCAAAGGCCCTGGAATACTCATGCGTTGGAACTATATCTCCAAATCCGATCGTCGTTGCTGTGACAACGGTGTAATAAATACTATCATACCACGGCCAGTGCTCCATTAGCCCCATAGCCAAGCCACCTAACAGCAATGGTGTATAGGCTGGTATTTCACCCAATAGCACCGAAAACCAAGACGGTGGTTGTTCAACATGATGTGATGACTCGTGTTTTTCTTCATCATTAACACTACTGCATGTACTATCAGTATCATCATCAGCCGTTTCCGAATTTAGATTGTTGCTTGAACGCTTGCTGAATGCCCTTTCGATTGCAGATGAGGTTTCAGTTTGCATCCTGTGAGCCATCTCTACTTCCACTTCCACAAGATTACTCCCCACCACACCCAATATCAAACCTAACAAAACAATCCCAGAAATGGCGAACATGGATGCAAATACTTTCCCTCCCGGAGTGGTGGGGGACAAGTCACCAGAACCACAGGTCGTTAGCATTACCACAGTAAAGTAGAGCGAGTCGATTATTGTCCAATGCTCAAAGACGAATGAATATGCAATCACACCCACCGCGAGTAGAGCAATAAAAATGAATAAACATTCTTGCAGTCTGAATTCATACGAACTCGTTTTTGCCAAGTCAGTCAAATGTGCACTGTCATCTCCTAGCTGCTCTGCGCTCTGTCTCAAACGAAATTCGGACGATAGCACATTTTGTCGTATTTTTTGCCACTTTTGTTTCGCGGATGACGAGACTAACGGCTCTGTTGAGATTGAACCATAATCAAGAGGAGCATTATTGACACGACGATGCTCATTTAAATTTTTGTGAAGGATACCAAAGTACCAAGGAGAGATCCGACTTTGACGATTAGGAGGGGAATTATATTCATCGCTTCCTTCCGCTGCTCCAAACATTACGATGTCGATGCAATGCCAATGCTACTTGAGTTCTTCTGTTGTTTGCTGTGGTAAACTAAGACGTAAAAGTATGTAGATATTTGTAGTCCTAGAGATTGTAGTATCGAAAGGCGGCGATGATGATGTTGTCTTCCCTTCTGGTTGCGCTGGCCTTGCTGCTCTGCGGATGTGCCTCTGTATCATCGTCGGATGAAGGAGGCAAAGGCAGTACTGGTGTATTCCAGCTGGCCGAATTATTCTCATCGATGATGAACAAAAACGAACCTCCTGCAGAGTCAGAGGAATCGTCGCCGGTTGCAATGCAGCAGCAGTTGTCAGCGGAACAGATCATGTCCTCAATCCTCGCACAGTTTCAAAAGTTTCCACCCCATAATGATAATTCCAACAAGATGACGGCACATCATTCTTCGTCCGACGACAAAAATGTTCGACTCAGAAAAAAAAGGTCAAATAGACGGACACAATTCTACAAGAGATCAGTGCGCTCGCACTACGACTGGCTTTTGCACAAGGGCGATGTTAGTAATTCATCATCTTCACTCATTGTCGATTCTGATTTGCCGCCGTATCATGACAGCGACATTACATATTACAATGCGGGGATGCACTCATATTTTGATGCCAGAGACATTATCAACAGTGACGAAAATATATTCTCACGATTCTCTCATTGGACATACAAACTACAACCTAGACAATTATTATCACAAATACATTTAAAGCCGTCATCAGTTACAGATGAGGAGGGTGCTATGATTCTAAAGCTTACACCAACCTCTATTCTTTCTGACACTGTGCAGTTTCAACTGTCGTCAGTTGTACAATTAGGTGTGTATCTGGATCCTGGATTGCCCGAGTATGAATTGTTTGTCAGTGCTGTGTGGGGGTCCGACGCACCGACAAATAATTTGGTAGAATATTACGTAGACGGGGATGCATGTGATGGATTTACTCGACGTCAGAGTAGGGTTATTTATAATCATGAATGCTGCGAACGGAGACATAGTCTAATGATAGAATTTCTTCCCAATGATGGACAGATTATTATTCAATCAGCAGTAGAGCAACCGCCTTGTCGATATGAATTGATGGCATGCAAAATATGTTCTAGCGATCCAATGAGAGGTAATGAAGCTTCATCTGCTGAACCTGATGTCGAATCGACTCCAGTAGCTGACCCAACTGCCGTTAGTCACTTGCTTCAAACGTTCATGGAAGGGAATTCTGGAAGGTCTCTTCCGCCAATGCCTCCATCTCAGATTGAAGCAAATAAAATTCTTCTACAATCCATGTTTACACATGCATATGACAATTATTTTTACAATGCTTTCCCAGCTTCGGAATTGAAGCCACTGTCGTGCAAGCCTGGGCAGTTTGACTTGGTCAAAATACCTGCTCTGACATTGATTGATACATTAGATACGCTGATAATAATGGGAAATTACACGGAATTTGCTCGTAGCGTAGAGAGGCTTCGCCACTTAGACATGAGCATGAAAAACTTGTATTCGGCATCTCAAGAAAAGGTATCGATGGAGGAAGGTGGATTATTTTCCGTCAATCAAAATGTTAGTCTCTTTGAAACGACAATACGCGTGTTGGGAGGATTATTAAGTGCCCATCAAATGGCCGAAGCATTCTTGAGGAATATTGTAGAAAAGTCAGATGTTTGGGATGCTTCTGGCGAAGTTTTGATTTCCACCACCAGTAACGAAACTGTTGACGAACTTGTAATGAAGCATTCAGAAGACATAAGATCGCCTCTTCACTATGGTAAACTTAAGATGGATATCTCCTCAAGCATTTCAACTTGGGAGTATGATGGATTTCTTCTTGAATTAGCGCACGATATTGGGAAAAGACTTTTGCAAGCATTTGATACAGATACAGGTATTCCATATGGGACGGTCAATTTGCTCCACGGAGTTCCATTCGGTGAGACGACTGTTGCTTCTCTCGCGGGTGCAGGATCCCTCTCCCTTGAGTTTGAGTTGCTCTCTCGACTCACTAATGACCCATCATTTGGGAAAGCCGCGAAGTTGGCTACCCGTGGTCTTTGGATACGAGGATCACCGACTTTCACTCTCTATGGGAAGCATATCGACATTAAAACAGGACGATGGGAAGAAATACTTTCTGGCATCGGAAGCAATTCTGATAGCTTTTATGAGTACCTCATCAAACACTACTTGTTATACCCTGAAGATTGGGATTTCTGGAATATGTTTTTGGTTGCTTACGGTGGAGTTCATGATAGCGCTCGATGGAATGAATGGTATGCAGATATTGATATGACATCGGGAACTCACCTTCGACTGGTATTTGAGAGCTTAATGGCATTTTATCCGGGCATGCAAGTATTACTAGGCGAACTTATGCCGGCCTCGAAATCATTGAACAGCTTCTTTCTGGTGAGAGAGTTTCTGGGGCTACTACCAGAACGATTTGATTACGTGAATTGGAAGACATCAGATGGTGTTCATCCCTTGCGTCCAGAGCTGCTAGAAAGTTGCTATTTCTTGCATCTTGCATCAATTGGGCTACATGGCTCAAAGCGCGGTCCTACGTCTCATACGAACTCGTCGCATCATACCTCAAGCTGGCTATGGGCGGCCGCCTTCGCGTTAAATTCCATCAATGATCTTTCCAAGGTTCCTTGTGGCTTTGCGACCGTAAAAAACCTCGGGCCAACTACAACGGGAAGATTGGATGCAAAGAACAAGCAGAACTTTAAAGCAGAGCACCTTGATGAGATGCCGAGCTATTTCCTGTCAGAAACAATTAAGTACCTTTATCTGACATTTGACGCCGAAAACAATATCATCCACAACGACACGGAGCGAGAATGGATTTTTACCACTGAGGCTCACCCGATTCATTATGCTCCTGTTTCAAATTCAGTTGTACGACACGAGAGCCTTCTGAGTATGCAAATACGTCAAGTTCGGTCTCTTTTGAAGGAGCACAGTGGTAACAAATCAGACATACTTGTCTCCGTGGATTCTACCCCAGATCAATTTGAGGACGAGCGATGGACCTCGATAACTGTTAAGGATATTTTCGTCGGAAGTATAGATCATGTCAATAACATGGTCTTCTCGAGCAAGAATGAGACTGACGGACTTCACGACTTTTACTCGGGTCCTCCTTTTTCACTAAGGTCCACGAATGATGAAATATCACCAGCCGGCCCTTTAGCAACGGAAATCAATCAAGCTCATCAATCATTCGCCGATAAAGGAAAGGGAAATGGGAAGAAATTGTCAAAACGGTGTCCGAACTACCATCACCCCGATCTTCAATGGGCTCATGCCTTGCATGACTCGTTGGATTACAGTATGACTCATACAGTTGTTGGAGAATCGCCGGGCAAAAAAGTACATGATCGAATGCTCACTGCTCTTGGATCAGTGTGCTTCTACGGCACCGCTTACTACGCTGAAGAGATAGTCGGGGACAAAAGTAATAGATGCCCAATTGAAGACAATCCGGATCATAAATCGACAAGCAAGACTGTTACCACGGAAGAAGAGAAATCAGAAACTGTGGGCGACCCCATGCCTGGTGCAAAACGTTTTAACATGGGTGGCAGTATTGGATTATTCGATGTGAACTCATTTCCCGGTGGCGATGGGTTCATTGTAAGGCATGTTCAGTCGCAAGAGACCTTACATGTATCAATCTTCCAAAGCGACATAAGTGTACACCCAAGCGTGGATGAAGGGACTGTTATATTGGCTGTCCTCACGATTCCACACTACAATTCCTCGGTCATACCAGCGAGTATACACAAGCCAAGCCTTGCTAGACACTCTCCGAGAATCATTGCTTCATGGAGATCAATGATCAATAATCGAGAGGGACACTCAATGGTAGGCGACGTACCGGCATCTGATGACAATTTTGAGTCCATAATTGCTGACGACGAGACTCGACGTCATGTAGTAGGTGAGTAATCTACTGTATAAATATGAATATTGTCCCTTACGTACGTTGACTAATAATAATCGTATCGATTATATCCCATTCTTATTTCACGGTGTGCTCAAAAGTTGCTGATATGAACAGCAATTCATTTACATGCGAAGTTGTGATCACAATATCACAGAGCAAGTCAGGTGCAAGCGACGAAGAAGATGCTGTATTGCGTAGCTTTCCCTGTGCTCCAGCATTTTTCGGGAAGAGTCAGTTAACCAACTTGAAAGCAAATGGTGGGAATTTCGTCCAAGGGCTGATTCTTCAGCCCCCATCGGACGATGAATTCGGATGTGAGCCGCAAATTGACATGGAGCATGTTGACCAGGATTTTTGCCCACGTGGCAAGTATACTGATGCTATGCAGATGATTCGTCGAGGTGAGTGTTCATTCATGAATAAAGCCAAAAACTATTGTCATGCGATGGGAATCGTGGTGATAAACACACAAGGCCCCGAAGAGCTCTTTGTTATGGCAGCCGAACTCCCACAGCCAGGGGTGGAGCAAGATACTGGTGATGATCTTCCCGTATCTGTCATGGTGTCAGGGAATGATGGGAATAGAATAATCCGACTCCTTGCCGAAGAGAACGAGGGAGGTCGACTACGTGCACAAATTAAGATGACTAAAGACGGAGACGAAGTTACGAGGTTCCCACATGTCAATGGGTCGAAGAGTGGACTTTATGCATTGGCAAGCAATGGTTGGGGCGTTCAAATGACTCCTCAAGCAGAGAATAATGGGTGGCAACTCTTCATTATACAGCACAATAATAAGAGGCCAGCATGAATGCAACTAAACTCTACAGAAAATGAATACAAATAAAGATAACATAATTGCATTCCCTAATACAATGAAGATAAAGCATGTTTCATAGTCTTTGCTTGTTCTGATTGCTGTCAAATATCGTACGTACAGTCTTTCTGCAAATATCTCATTTCCCACATTTTTTGTAGATTGAAAGAGCAAGTGTTATGTAACACGATGCAGTAATTGTTCGTGAAAACGACGTTGTTGCTAGTCTATTTGAGAGGCGTCATATTATTAAACGAATAATTCTTGCTGGTAAGCCCAGGAGGAGCAAGCAAAGCAACGCGTGTTATTAAGGTGCGTTCATGTAATCAGGTCAAAAAAATCGAGTATCGTAAAATTTTTTCTTTTTTGCCTGAGAAAGAGGTCAATGAAGGGGATGATGCTGGTGGAGGATGAGGAGTAGAATGAGCCGCCATCATCAACCCCTGTTCCCTCATCCACTCCACTCATCCCATATGCCCCTTCTGATTATGCCCCCGGCATTCTGCTGGAATATAAGAGTCGCTCCTAACCTCTTTCAATACTCGTTCGAAAAATCAGCACTCAGCATCACCTCTTTTGGGGGGGGGGGCTAGGATTTATTTACGAAGTGTGGTTGAATGCTGCTACTACTTGGAGAAGGGGATGGAATGATAAATCAATAGTGGGTAATCGAATTTGGAATGAGTGCAAAGGGAAGCAATGGGGGAGAGACTGTTGCTAAGAGCCTTAATAACAATAAGGTTAGTACGATTTCCTCGCAGGTCTAGAATGGGATTTTATTCTTCTCTAACTTGGATTATACGAATTGTCAATATATTCAGAATGGTGCGGGGGAGATACAGCAGCACCAATGCAACGAGCAGTCTTCATTCGATGACCGAGTGAATAATAGCGAAGAAGAAGAAGAAATCATGTCATCACCCGACAACAAGCCACAACACAAAACTATTCAAGCAGACGACCTTGTTGTACAGATGTTGACGCGTCTCGATGGCCCGTCATACTCTCAAGCACTTCAACACGATGCTAGGTCCATCACCGACAATTTTCTAGCACCGATTCATTTCCCTTGGCATTCAAGGTCAAAACTACCACAGAAGATTCTCAAGCTTATGCCACGGGATATCGATGACTTGCATGTCATTACTGATTGCCAAGACGAACTCCACGCACCATTCGGTGATCTTCAAGGCCCATTTGGTTTTGGCCGCTACGAGAATGGGCAATGGAAAGGCAATTACAACAGCACTGCTACAGCCCACATAACATCCAATGACTTATGCTGCGATGCATTTGCATCTGCAAGACGTTCAGATGATCCTGGAGCAATAGAGCTTCATGTGCTCCTTCCGTTGCCTTCAAAGGAAGGCGAGAAGATGTTATCTCACCTACCATTTAGCTGGAGAGAGAAAGCACCTCCCCTTTCCACTTCTTACCAGCAACTAGAGCTTGCAATTAGCGCCAAACCAAATCCTTCTTTTGTTGACAGTGACTTAGAGTCAATAAAGTTGGCTGAAGTTAAGGCAAAGTCGTCCACGCAAATTGCGATAGCGAAATCATTTCGGCGGAAGTGGAGAATATCTGCAAAGGTTGATGGAGTCAGTAGTAGGGCAACTCTATTTCCTTCGTCAATGGTGAAGTTGATTGAGAGAAGAGACGAATGTACAAGGAGAGTTGTGCAACCCATGCTATGTATTGGTCTTCTACCACAGTCTGTTCAATCTGGGTTGTCGGTTTCTCTACAAGAGGCATCTGCAATGGATAATGCAGGGCTCGCGAGAAGTCTTGGTTCTTACGACTGTAGAATAATAGATGCGTTGTTGAACCCGAAACGAGAAATATCCAATAGAGTCAAACGGATTGAGGTCGGTCGTACTCGATTGGTTTGGTCAAATCTACCTGTCGACGCACCATTCTTACCATCAACTCGAAATAGAGAAGTGAATTTCAATTCCCTCATCACGGGCCAACATTACCGATTGAATAATTATAAGAGACCTCGTGAGATCAAAGTTGGAGTTCGACTCAATGGTCACTTGATCATGGAGGAGGCGATAGAAGATATCCCAGCTCCTCTTGCAACGATTAGTGGTGCCCGCAAGCGGAAACACGCAACAAGGCAGTTAGACACTGAAGATTTGACACTGAAGCCGAGCGTTGAATGTCCTGGATCTCGTACAGACGAGGATATCGACGCCGCCTTTAATTTATCCCCCCTGAAGCTGAATGACCCAATAGAAGACAATTCTCCTACATTTGAGCAATCTGTTGTTTATCTTGAAATGGGAGCCATTGCATCAAACGACATTATTATTGATCGACATGAAATGATTGCAAGTCTCTTGAAGTGCAGCAAGAAAATATCCAAGAAACAAACCAAAAAGAGAGCTTGTGACGGATCCACGTCAGATCAAGTCATTAAGGATTGGGATCCTCCTCGTTTTGCACGTGTGCCTCTCGAAGATGGTCTAATACGGACTGTTTGCCTTAATGCAGGCGACTTGACTGGGATGTCTGTTCATCTCGTTTTACGTTCTTTAGCAAAGGAGGAGTCCAAACGGATGTGCTCTATTTGCTGGAGCGCTGATGGTTCCGGAAGGGAAGGAGTACAGGAATGTATGGATTGCCATACTTTGGCTCATTCTTACTGCTGCCTTGACAAGGGATCTTTTTCTTCTGCTCTCTCACATGATACTCATACGAATGGTACAACCCTAGATGATGCGAAGCGTCCTGATCCTATTTTTCAGCAATGGAAATGCGCCGTTTGCTGCCATTACAATACCACCACACAGTCGAAACCTCGTCGAAATGCTCAAGTGCCATCGCGTTTTGTTGATGGAGAAACACATGCCCTCTCTCCTCGTCTCAGAGTTAACCATGTCGAGAGTGGAAATGCTGACGGGCACGGTCCTCGATGTTTGCTATGTCCCCATAGAGGTGGAGCGATGTCACCAAGCGAAGGCAGCATGAGTAACAACAAATGGGTTCACGAGGTTTGCCGCGTGTGGAGTTGTTATGACGATCCAAAAAGCCCAACTGTCTCGCAGTTTTCGATTCAGTCGCCACTATTAAACCTATGTGCTTTGTGTGGAACAGGTGGTACGAATAACAACAATATGGGGCTGACGAAGTGTGCATCACGCGGCTGTTTAGTTTCCTTTCACCCGATGTGTGCTCTTCTTGCGTCTAAGGTCCTCGCGTCGAAAGTTGACATTAATGACGAGACTAACGAAGCAAAGACGGTCAGGGCTCGCAAGTCACGACGCACTGAAATCACTGAAGAAATAGAATCAGACGTGAAGGAGAAGATCGCAGCTGACCAAAAACTCTGTATGGAGTATACGCTTCAATTGATGCGATTGACTAGTACCAATGGAGCAGCAGTTATTCCCGTTGCTTTCTGTGGCATCCACAATCCGCGACGGGACGAGTCTTTGTTCGGCCGTCTTCCTGGTGGCGCTTTAGTCTGACATGAAGGTCCAAGCTTGGTACGTAAAGCAGCATTTCATTGTTAAAGTCTGCTGCATAGAGAAACATTAAAAAGAGTATGTGCTATTGAGACGAACGAATCTATACCAATAGTATCGAATAACTGGCATATTAGACACACCTGTTACAGGCACATAAGCCACATTGTTTCACGTGTGTTCAGTTGTTAATAGAATTTGTCGTAATTACAGTTCCTTGTAACACCTCCATCAACAGAAATCACTTGGCCAGTAATGTAGCCAGCCGCTTCAGAGCATAGAAACGCAACGAGAGACGCCACTTCATCGGGTTCTCCAACTCGTCCTAACGGTGTACGCTCTAGTACAGACCTAGTCGAACAAGTGTTTGCAATGGGTTATGTCGAGCATTATTTAGAATAAGAGTTAGCATAGCTTACAGAATAAGACAACGAACTCACGCTTTAAATGCCTCATCTTTCAATACCTGTTGTGCGAGAGGTGTGTTGATATACCAAGGTCCAACACAGTTCACACGAATTCCACTCGGACCCCACTCACAGGCAAGATTTCCTGTTAGTTGCCCCATTGCCGCCTTCGTCATGGCATAAATGGTCCCACTCTTGATGCACGTAACACCGGCAACTGATCCAATGTGAACAATCGAAGATGTAATCTGTTTGTCAGAAGATGTTACTTTTAAATAGGGATAGCAAATTTTTGTCAACTCATATACCGATTCAATATTGGTTCTCATTATAAAGTCATAATCTTCATCTGTAAATTCCACAGTCTTTTTTCTAATATTGGTACCCACGTTGTTTACTAGCACATCTAACTTTCCATCAAACTTTGTCTCGATTTCCTTTCTTAATATATCTCTTCCCTCTGCAGTTGACACATCGGCAACGACCCCCTGTACATCCAGCCCATGTAATTCATTCCATTCACGTAGACAATCGACAAGCTCATCTCCATTCCTGGAGCATGTGAGGACACGACATCCCAGTGCTGCAAGCTGTGTAACAATTGCTGCACCTATTCCTTTCGTTCCCCCCGTTACCAACGCTGTTTTCGAATCCAGCCTCCAAAACCTTGACGGTGGTGGTGGTGGGACGGAGCCTGCGCTGACTAATTGTACGATGGCCAATGCCACCGAGAGTAGTGAACACACTAATACAGCTGAAGTCATCTTCTGCACGACGATTCGGGATGGCATGGGCGGGAAAGGAGTCACGGGGCTCAGTCACTCACTGCCTTACCGCTTTACTACTCCTACAACATCACATTACATTACACGGAAGTGTAGGGAGTCAACAGTCAACATGCAGATATTCGTCAAGACCCTCACGGGTAAGACCATTACGCTCGACGTTGAGCCGTCGGACACCATCGACAACGTTAAGGCGAAGATCCAAGACAAGGAGGGTATCCCCCCCGATCAACAACGTCTCATCTTTGCCGGCAAACAACTCGAGGATGGACGAACATTGTCCGACTATAACATCCAGAAGGAGTCAACACTTCATCTAGTCTTGCGTTTGCGTGGCGGTGTGTACGACCCCTCTCTTGCCATGTTAGCGCGGAAGTTTAACTGTGAGAAGAGTATCTGTCGTAAGTGCTATGCACGTTTGCCACCCAAGGCGACTAACTGTAGGAAGAGGAAGTGTGGACATTCCTCCCAGCTCCGTCCCAAGAAGAAGCTAAAGTAAATAAAATCAACTCTTGTTTAATTTAATGAAAAAAGGTGGCATGGTAGAAGATCAGTACTATTATACTAGGATGAGAACGGTTGTATTTGTTGGACGCGGCATTACTTTTAGATGCCGCGACCCATGGTCCGAGTAAAATAATCATTTCATCATGCTCAACTGGTTTTAAGCTATTTTTTCTTATTAAATTTTATTCCCTGAAGGTTAGGCATGTAGTTGAAGGCGATTCGCTTTGACCAAGAATTGATTTGGCAGCAAAATTAGAGTTCGAGTCTGTGAATCAAAAACAAAGGAAACGGGAGGGGGATAGCGGACGGATACAAACTCTGACAGAATGTATTTAACGACTGTGCTAAATTTACATCACCGAATGAATGGAATAAAAATGCATTGCAATTCAAATTAACACGAATGCATATTGTAGGTAGGTCAACTGCCAATTACCCATTCTATATCCATCACACAACCACTTGCATGCATCATATTCGCAATAGGACACCGTGCCTCAGTCTGCTCGGCAAGAGTCCTTAATTGCTCGGGGGTGATAACAACAGCATCATCATCAAATGACCCTGCCGACGAATCCGAATTAGATGATGACGATGAAGCGATGAAATATACCGTCACTTTACCAGAAACACGCTGTAACCGAGAGGGGAATGATGGGAATACATCAATCGGTCGTGCCAATGCTCCACGTTCATCTCTATATGCCATAAAATCACTAAATTCAATCCTATCAATGAATAAACGTGGGTTCATCATCCGACTAACATACATGGCAGTTGCCTGTGTACACCCCAGTAATGCAGCAAGAAGATGTTCGACTGGTTGTGGAGCAAGATCCATCCCACCCATCTTCGCAGGTATATCAGTGTGCAATGTATGCTTGGTATTGGTTAGCATTGTTACGATACTTTTCTTTCCAGTACCTGAAATGGCGTAATACTTTCGATGTTTTACCTCATCATCCACTTCTTCTTCTGCAGCACCGTTGAGTTGTTTGTCGTTGTGAGAATAGCAGCGATGACGAATACCTCTAGAAATCACAGGATAGGAAGGAAAGTTAATGTACGATCCCATAGCCAAGTGGACTGTTGATGAGTTGACTACGATTCGTTGTGCTCGTGTAAATCCGGCAACGTGACGAAGGACCATGATTAATGCGACCAATACAAATGACGACAAGTTATACATTCACCGCCCAAACAAACAGACACTGCACACGAGACACGCACACATAAACGCTCTTCATAGGACTATTCTTCTGGGAGCTGAGTATGGACATAATCTCTCATTAGTTTCCTTCCTTCCTCTGTGTGTTTTCCCGCCGACCTGTGTGTTTTCCCGCCGAATCTCACTTCACTAAACCCACGACCCACGACGGCAGCATGCACGATGTTGCGACTGTTGTTCAATCTGACGATAGTCTTGTTTTATCTCGTTTGGTCGGTGGAGGGTTGGCCAAGCCTATTTAGTACGAGTAATGTCGATGATGATAGCAATATCAACGCTCCAACCCAAAGTGAAAGTCCTCCGAAGAAGCGCCTTGCATCCTTCGAAAAGTTCAGCCATGTCGTTCCGGAAAATCATCTAGTTACCCCACGTGGACGTCGAGATATTGAAGTGTCATTAAAAGCACATTCTTGGCCGACTACAATATTCTCGCCGTTGTGTGAGGCGTGGTCATTTATAGATGAATCTATTGGTAAAATCAAGTCATCATCATTAGCAACATTGGCAGACGAGGAACATGTCGTATCACCAGCATGGCGTTATTTAGATGCCATCGTCGAAATAGGAGGTATTCCATCTTTAGATGGCTGGGTCAATGACGAGAAAAGTGACGGTGGACACGACAATTCACAACAACAACGTTGGACGATTGAAAATTCTACTACATTGGCTATACAAATGGCCTCCCATGCTACTGCCACCACATCGGATAATACCGTGACTCTAGATCAAAATTTACTCTTAATGTCACTGGCACTACGAGCCCATAGTCCTCATTGTGAAATGCACCGCTCGTTGGCTCGAGATGCAGCGATTACACTAGGGTTGTACGATAATAGTAGTCGACGTTCTTCCCTCCCAGCGGCATTTGCAATCGTGTCACGTGTGGAGAGTAACACGGTTGATAATTCGACTGCGGTGCTAGGCACTCGCGTCATAGTAGACGCATCCTTATTGCCTGCTGCGGTAGAGGCACTGAAATTGATACAAAGGGTAGAAAACGTTAAAGACGAAAGCTCTAGTTTTTTATTGGCGTTGCCAGGTGAAACCTTTTATCCAACAACAAGTCAAAGAGATGATGATGATAGTATTATTGTGATTCTGTATGGTCACGTTGGAACTACTGGCTTCACTTCATTGTATCAATTACTGAAAGATTTACATATTAAGTTTGTCGTGCGACACATGGGATACATTCCGTATGAAGAAGAGACAACTATGAATATCGACGGTCCATCTTCACGACGGGCAACTCCGACCATTCTTCAAGGATATGGAGTTCGACTTGATATTAGAAATGTGGAATACAAAGCGTTTGACGATGGCTCTACTGACAAAACAAAGGATGGTGACGCTGAGCCTGATTGGAACGATGTCGGACATGACCCAACACAGCCTGCTAGGAAGGAGTATTTAGCTGGAGTGAATCTTGCCACGTTGCTAGGACGATTTGAAAATATAGATGATGGGCCTCTTGCTTCTGATATGCAGGCACTCCAAACGGCTTTGATTCAATCCCACCCTACACAACTACGTTCTGAGTCTATCGTCCCACCATCTTGGCGACGACGATCTTTATCACTTCAAGCAGCGATTGTAATTGCAAATGCAAGCGATCCGTTGGAGACTCTGATGGGCGTGTCACAAAATCTCCCATCTGTGGCCCATGCGTTATCAAATATACAAGTGCCTGAGTCATATGAGGCCTTGTCTGATGAAGCAACTAGCTTGGCAACGAGGGTTGGCGCAATATCTCCAGGTTGGGGAGATGCCGCATTTGGTCTGTTCATAAACAGTCGCTTAGTGGACGTTGAGCGTCCTTCATTCAATGTATTCCAATTGTTGGGTGTACTACGAAAAGAAGCCAGTCGATTGCATGATTTAGAACAAAATTTTAAGCCAATTTTGAGTGATCATGTGGCAATGTGGACAGGAAATGAAAAGAGCAAAGCAGATGCACAGTGGGAAGCATTGCAAGCCGTTAGACGAATATATGATATGGGAACAGAACAGTTGAAGAAAATGGGCAAAAGAGGGACGTTTGGTTATTCAGAATCAGAAGATGACAATGTTGATGAAGAGCAATCATCATTGTCGCCTAAAATCCGTGTCGATGTAGGACGGGGCAGCAGGACAGCAGTTCTCTATTTGAATGACATCGAGAAGGATATAGAATATAGATCCTGGCCTAGGTCTGTTCAAGAGATGCTATACCGTTCTCAATTTGGAGGAGCTCATACAGTACGCCGCAATTTGTTCACCATACTCATAGTTATTGATCCCGCTTCCAGAACGATAGATAACCCTGCTCTCGGTGTTGTCGGTCAACTACTGCGTAATAGTTTTCCCTTGAGACTGGGAGTCCTTTTTGTCAATGATGTCGATGTGGCTCGAAATTCAACGTCTTCACCTGAACCATGGAAAGGAGGTGACCGCATGTTCCACGCTAGAGATTCGTTGTTGATCTACAGACATATTTCCAAAAGATTTGGTGCGATGGCATCTATTTCTTGTTTCATACAAGTCATGTACAATGTTAATGAGAAACAAGTCACGTCCGCCATAGAGTATGTCGCTATTCATTTGTCTTTCCTCATTGAAATGAATGTTATTGAATATGGTCAGAGTGACCGTGAACAGTCTGAGATGCTTGCTCTACTAAGAAACAGTGAAGAATCCACGCTGAATGATATCACATATGAATCAGCAGTTCAGTTTGCCGTCGATAAGGCGATACGACCAGGTATGAGTTTCTTGAATGGCCTTCCATTACCAGATGGCTCTAACCCGGCATTGTTCGAGTCGGGCATCAATGAAATACTTCAGTACGAACAACGTCACATCATGGGGTTGATTGTGACGGGTGTGATAACTGATACTGCTCCGAGGTCGATTTATGCGACCGTTTTGAAAGGAGACAACTTATACAAGCAATATCACCCGCTACTTAGAGACGGTGCAGGTGTATACATGGCTATACATTCGAACAGGAGCTCGCTCATTCTCCCGAAAACTGGGTGCCTCACAGAAGATCTTGATGCAATATTTCTGGTGGAGGGTGTTTTTGATTTAGACAGCCCTGCTGGTGTCAATTTGGCAGTATCATTTCTTGATTTGATAATCACTTCCTCAGCTACATTATGGCACGAATCCAAAGTTACTTCTATGGTATTCAGAATTTTGCCGTCGACAACACCTGTATCCCCTCAATCACAATTATTGGCGAGCATCCTTTGCACTTCGTCACGATTTGAGCTTCTTGACATCAGGGCGATAGTTAATTTGGTTCAAGGGACCACTCACAAGAATGTTGCTGATATCATTTCTTTTATCGAGCAAAGTGGTGTTGATGACAATGTGATTGGAAGAATGGTTGCCGTCGCAGGAAAGTCTGAATGCCCGCCTGCAAAGTCTACGAAAAATGGTCACAAGAACTTCTTCTTGATCAACGGTCGTTTATACGTCCCTGATGATTTGTCCATAAGCACATCTGACATATCAATTCTTGTCAGTATGGAGATAGACAGAACGCATGCAATAACAAAATTTGTGCTACCCCACCTTTTGGCAGAAGTTCCAGAAATAGATGGGCAAGGCTGTCTAATGATTCATCAAACCATAGGCACTGTGGCTGCTTTGCTGGGTGAGAAAATGTCTTCTTCATCGTCCACTCGTGAAAGATTGCCACATGACATTGTGGCAACTTTCGATTCGCAATCTAGCAAGACAAATCCTCTTTACTTTTCATGGAATGAAGATTCCACCTCTGCTAAACATCTTCAAGTCAAAGTGTCTGTGATACTAGACCCGCTGACAGAGCCGACACAGCGAGTGGCGCCATTACTTCTTGCTATTCGTGACGTATTAAAGCTGCCGTTGAGGCTAATGCTTGCTCCGAGAAAGGTTGTTAACAACGATGTTCCACTCTCCAGTTATTATAGATTTGTCGCAGACCCATCCTTATTCTCCGACTCAAATCCACCTAACGCTCTATTTCAGAATTTACCGACAAATCATGTGTTGACCCTTCGGATGGATGTTCCGGAGATGTGGGACGTTCAACAGGCACAGGCTATTCAAGACTCGGACAATTTGAGATGTGACTCTCGCAGTGGATGCGGAGATCAAGTTGGTTCCGAAAAGGCAACCATTGAGTTTGGTTTGAAGAGTTTATTGTTCTTTGGGCAGTGTTATGATGTATCGAAGAACACTCCACCAAACGGGTTACAGCTAACATTAGACAGAGAAAGGACAGGTGGCATAGAGAATTCAGACTCTGCAGCGGAAATTCAACCTGATGGGTCGATATCTATTTCGAACCAAGTGCACTTGTTTGATGCGAATGAAAGAACCGACACTTTAGTTATGAAGACTGTTGGGTATTGGCAAGTTCGTGCAAATCCGGGCGTCTGGGACTTACGAATTGATTCAAATTCTCGAGGAGCCAAGATCTATCACATGGTTGATGGCACCGTTACAAGCAGTGGTAGAGTGCAACTATCGGATACCAGCATTCCTACCTATTCAAAGACGCTCGTGATGAAGGACTTCACAAATAAAGCCAGTTTCCTCTTGGTGAATAGGAACGAAGGATACGAAGAAGCGAGTTTATTCGATGATTCTGTTAGTATTGATGCCAATCCAGGGAATGAGACTGTTCATATATTTTCCCTTGCAACCGGTCATGCCTACGAACGTCTACTCAAAATAATGATGCTGAGTGTGACCAAGCGGACATCATCTCCTGTCAAGTTCTGGCTCTTTGAAAATGTAAGCGATATGTGTGCTTAGATCAAGTCAATCACATTATTACTGTTCATCTTCTCACACTTGATTTGTTCAGTTTCTCTCTCCCTCATTCAAGGAGTCCTCCAAGTTCATGGCAAAGCGCATCGGATGTGAGGTGGAATTCGTGACGTACAAGTGGCCAGAGTGGCTACGAGGACAGAGTGAAAAGCAACGTATAATCTGGGGTTACAAAATTCTCTTTCTAGACGTACTATTCCCGCTTCACGTGAAGAAGATTATTTACGTAGATGCAGACCAGGTGGTACGAGGAGATATGACCGAGCTGTGGAATCTTGACCTTGATGGTGCTCCCTATGGATACACCCCCATGTGTGATTCGAGAGTTGAGAATCTAGGTTACGCCTTTTGGAAGACTGGTTTCTGGAACACGCATTTGCGAGGGCGACCATATCATATCTCTGCCTTGTATGTTGTTGATCTTGATAGATTCCGTCGTGAGCTCGTGGGCGACAAGCTCAGGTCTACGTACCAGAGTCTATCTGCTGACCCAAATAGCCTCGCTAACCTGGATCAGGACCTACCCAACTATGCACAACATGATGTGAGGATATTCTCACTACCTCAGAAGTGGCTTTGGTGTGAATCTTGGTGTTCAGACGAAACTAAGGCGGAGGCGATGACGATAGATTTATGCAATAATCCAGAGCATAAGGAGCCAAAATTATCCATGGCCAAGAGAATCATTAGCGGACCCCTTTTTGAAGAGAGCTGGGAGGAATTGGATGCGGAGGTAAAACAATACAATGATGAATACTTGGCCTCTTGCATTGCATAAATTAGATAGCATAAGCTTAAGTACCATATTGCTACCCACACTGTTCAATGAACACACCCTGCAACGAATAGTAGCGGTTACGAAGATTTCTCAAATTGAACAGGAGCCGTCCTCGCCGCGCCACCTGCACTTACTCCCCCTCCACCACTCTTATCCCCCTCGGCGCCGCCAAAGCCTTTGTCTGGAACGAATTTTCCAGTCGCTCCCCTCTTTAACTTATCGTACTGTGCATCAGCATCCTCAGCAGTCGCATCACGTGATGGTCGGTATATGGACGAGCTAGTCACACCGTCTCTGTCAAACATTGGGCGGGAGTATGCATTGTACTCATCATCGGCCCCGAACCCTGACGAGAGACCGGCGCTTTGAGAATACAAACGTGAGTCAACACCCCCGGCTCCTCCTCCACCACCAGTATGTGTCCCTAACGCTACCTTCTCGGACACATCACGATCATTCTCTAGTCTACGTTTCTTCTTCAACTCCTCATCGGCGGCATCGTCATCTGGATTGGCCATGCCAGCACGTTCAAGACGATATTCCTTCTCACGCTCACGTCGACGTTCGGTACGTAATCGGTCACGTTGGGCACGTGCACGGTCCTCCTCGTTATCATTGTTGACATTGTCATTCGATGATTGCTTTCGTTGATGCTGTTGTGTCATACTCTCCACGGATTTATCATCGTCATTCTCATCATCGTCCGAGTAGTCCACAACGCCCGGTCGTCGTGACGAGTCAGCAGCAGCAGTATCCTTCTCAGCGTCTGCCTTTGTCATCCAAGCTGGGAGGTTGGATACGCCACGTGGTCCAGCAGCCATCGCCGTCCCCGCTGCACTGGCAGTGGTCATAGTAGCAATTATTGTCGTCTTTGCCCCCACTCCCCCTCCTCCTCCTCCTCCTCCCCTTCCACCACGTTCCATCCGTGCCTTATTTGCCAATTCGCGTAATTCCTCCTCTCTCCGTTCTCGTTGATCTAATATTAATCGTTTTTGGACTGCCGCACGTGTCCGTACCTCCTCACGTGCCTGTCTTTCAGCAACATACAAGCTCTCACTCAGCACAGCAAAGTTGGAATTGATCGTAGAGTCGTCACGCAAGCCTCGTCCATCGGCGGCGAGGCGTTTGTCTAAAGGGATGGTATATCCACGTGCATTCTTCCAATTGGATATACATGCTGGTACATTCCATGCCTCACGTTCCTCCTTACTTAGCTTCTCGGGAGGGGCATGTAATACCGGTACGGGATCCTCGGCAGGTCCACGAGGGGCCTTACGATGCATATGCTTTGGTGGTTGCATGGGATCAATCTGTGCTGGGACCATACGTATTATCCGCTGTGACGCCTGGGGATTATAGCCCGGTGCATTCTCATTGGGGGTATATCGTATAAATTGTGTACGTTCATGTGCCGTGGCCGAATCAACGGCTGCCGTAATTGCCGATCCCGTGGGTTTGTCCATTGCCACCTTGGTAGATATTAATGCCATTAATGCACGTTGTGTCCGTTCGGCGGCAGCAGCCTCTTCCTCGGGTGTGGGGAGTGCAATATCCTCTTGAGATGGTTGACATCCCCGCAGGTCGGAGTGTTTGGTGTATACCTTTTTATCAGCGTTCGTCCCACCGGTAACAATGGCATCGTACGATACCTTGCCATCAGCATCCACAGTTGCCGAGAGGACATCTTTTGTTACAATTGCCCGTCCCTTGACGCTATTGCTCAAAATAATATTGCTCAAATCGCTATTACCATTTCCGCTGCTGCTCCCCGCTACGGCCCCTCCTCCACCACCACTGCGTTTTTCAAGATGTGGATTGCCCATATGTCGTGGATACTGAGCGACGTGTATCTCCGGGAAGCTACCGCCATCATCAAAGTCCGCAGTTGAGCGTGGGACGAACATACTCTTCTTATTCACTGGCAAATCACGTTCGTGCGGTGGAAGTTTGGAATAGCGAAGTGCAGAATTACATCGATCTGCGTAGGATGGGACTCGTTTCGGTTTTGTCGTGGCGCCAGTAGTAGGCGGCGTTGAGCCTCCCATCGACACCAACGCGGTACTGACGCCGACGCCATTATTGACTCCTACATTGTTGTTACTGCTACCGACACCGGAGCCGACTTTATTACTCGAACGTGTTGGCGCTGGGAGGTAGAGGGACGCCATGACTATTGTATATCGTAGCCCTTCCTGTCGATTCCCCCAGCATTGTTTTATCAAAGTAAGTACGTAATAGCGTAAGTAGGTTTACTGCAAAACACAAGAACCCCATCTCCATCCCAACACCAATAAAAGTAGGATGCATTTTGAAGTGGGGAGAGCAATATGCATTATATACTGTTTGTTTATTTTTAATTTTGCAATGCCTTTTTACAGTCATAAACACTCTTATAAATTTTGTCATAATTCGTACCCACACCCATACTGTCGCCAGGATAACGACCATCATTGATTGCTTT